>Ga0137384_10003037_pt1 | contig 13312 bp, 7 predicted proteins | sample SagtaG_2_FD_104922 | JGI IMG/M metagenome (GOLD analysis project Ga0137384, IMG submission 104922) | Vadose zone soil microbial communities from Sagehorn Ranch, Mendocino, California, USA - Sage2_R_60_16 metaG | ecosystem: Environmental > Terrestrial > Soil > Vadose zone | place: USA: California... | reverse complement strand
GGTTTCAATAGGCTTGCGATTAAAATGGGTCGGAGCTTGGCGAATAAGTACTTCCCTGTATTGTCGCTGCGCTCGGCACCGGTTAGATATATCGGTGCTAGTTTGGGACACTTCGGTCTCCTTGCGCATGCGCGAGAAAAGCGGACGATCCCGCCAGTCCAGACCAGCCTAGAACGTTGACCCGAAACTTCTTCTCGCCATCATGTCATCGACTGACTCTCACCTAAAAAAAAGGCGCCTGGGTGCGACCCCGGTTTCGAAGGGGACGTGGGAGTTTGTATTATGGGCTCCGCGCTCGCGTCGGACGAGCCTTCACCTTCTGGGCACGAACCAACGCATTCTTGCGATGGAACCGGAGGAGCGCGGATATCACCACCTCACCGTCGATGGTCTGGAGCCCGGAGCCCCGTATTTGTACCAGCTGGAGGATTCGCGCGAACTGCCTGATCCCGCATCGCGATGTCAACCCCAGGGTGTGCACGGCCCGTCGCATCTCGTAGACGTGAACCGGTTTCAGTGGACAGATCCGACGTGGAAGGGGATATCTCTAGAGTCCAGCGTTTTCTACGAACTTCACGTGGGGACGTATACGCCGGAAGGATGGTTCGAGGCCCTGATCCCACGTCTCGAGGAACAGGCAAGTTTGGGAATTACCACCCTGGAGTTGATGCCCATCGCTCAGTTCCCCGGCTCTCGCAACTGGGGATACGACGGCGTGTTTCCCTTCGCACCACAGAACACGTATGGCGGCCCCGAAGGCCTGCAAAGGCTGGTCAACGCTGCTCATTCCCAAGGTTTAGCGGTTGCTCTCGACGTGGTCTACAACCATCTCGGGCCGGAAGGCAACTACCTGAGTGCGTACGCCCCTTATTTCACCGACCGGTATCGAACTCCCTGGGGACAAGCCATCAATTTTGACGACGCGGGCAGCGACGAAGTACGCAGATTTTTTATCGAGAACGCGCTCTATTGGCTGGAGACATTTCATTTCGACGCTTTGCGGCTGGACGCGATTCATGGCATTTTCGATTTCAGCGCCAATCCGTTCCTGGCGGAGCTGCAATCGGCTGCGGGAAGGTTATCGCAGCGCCTTGGTCGGCATATTCACCTGATCGCGGAGAGCGATTTGAATGATTCACGTGTTTTGCTGCCTCGGGAACGGGGTGGGTACGGGTTGGATTCTCAGTGGAGTGATGACTTTCATCATTCTGTGCACGCGCTGCTGACCGGTGAGAAGCGAGGATATTATTCGGATTTCGGGCGGATTTCTCATTTGGCATCGACTCTGATGGACGGTTGGTGCTACAGCGGACAGTACTCGCAATTTCGGCAAAGGCGACATGGGAACTCCGCCCGGGGAATTTCATCTTGCCACTTCGTGGTTTCGAACCAGAATCATGATCAAGTGGGAAATCGCGCCGCGGGAGAAAGGCTGAGCACCCTCGTGAACTTTGAAGCGCTTAAGCTTGCGGCTGGAATCAGCTTGCTCTCGCCCTTCGTACCCTTGCTTTTCATGGGCGAAGAGTATGGCGAGACGGCGCCCTTTCAATACTTCACCAGTCATGGCGACGCCAAGTTGGTCGAGGCTGTGCGCCGCGGCAGGCGTGAAGAATTTGCGACTTTTGAATGGAAACAAGAGGTTCCGGACCCGCAGGACGAGAACACGTTCCTTCGATCGAGATTGCATCATTCGCTGAGAACGCAAGAACCTCACAGCACTCTGCTGCGCTTTTATCGGGAGCTTATTCGCTTCCGGACTGAAAAAGATTTGGGTAAGCCATCGAATTGGGAGGTCGGCGAGCTAGGAGATTCCGCGCTCCTTCTGAAACGAGCAACTGCTGCCGGCCTAATCGCCATGGTCTTCAATTTTGCAGGTTTTCCCCTGGTGCTGGAACTGACTCAGCTCGAAGGATCGTGGAACACGAGAATCCATTCCGCGGATTCGGATTGGAATGGGCCGGATAAAGCCTTGGCTCGCGAGGTGCGATTCTCGAAACCATTTGCATTGCGACTGCATCCACATTCTTTCGTAGTTTTTGAATCGTTGCCATCAGGATCGGAGCCGGCATGAGGTACATTTGCGTTCACGGCCACTTCTACCAGCCTCCCCGAGAGAATCCTTATCTCGAAGCGCTTGAATTGCAGGATTCGGCGTATCCCTATCACGACTGGAATGAGCGCATCACGGCCGAATGCTACGCTCCCAACGCGACCTCACGAATCATGGATGCAGAAGGCCGCATTCTGAGTCTGGTCAACAATTACAGCCAGATCAGTTTCAATTTCGGTCCTACGCTTCTGTCGTGGCTGGAGATAAACGCTCCGAGAGTTTACGAAGCCATCCGCGAAGCGGACAAAATGAGCCAGGAGAAGTTCTCCGGGCACGGGTCGGCCTTGGCGCAGGGATACAATCACATGATTCTTCCCCTGGCGACCCGCCGCGACAAGGTCACTCAAGTGAAATGGGGGATCCGCGACTTTGAGCACCGATTCGGCAGGCGGCCTGAGGGGATGTGGCTGCCCGAAACGGCAGTGGACACCGAAACGTTGGAAGTGCTCGCAGAGAATGGAATTAAGTTCACCATCCTGGCGCCTCGCCAAGCCCACCGTGTGCGCCCCAAAGAGAGTTCCGACTGGGAGGACGTGAGCGGTGGCCGGATTGATCCCAGCCGGGCTTACCTTGCTGAACTGCCCTCGGGAAGAACAATCCATCTTTTTTTCTACGATGGCCCGATTTCGCAGGCAATCGCCTTCGAAGGTTTACTGAATGACGGGAAGCGCTTCGCTGAGCGCCTGGTGAGTGGCTTCAGCGACACCCGGGAAGGTCCTCAGCTTGTGCACGTAGCTACTGACGGCGAGAGCTATGGGCATCATCACCACTACGGAGAGATGGCGCTGAGCTATGCCCTGCATCAGATTGAGGCCGACAAACTCGCCAAGCTGACTAATTATGCCGAGTTTTTGCAGAATAACCCGCCCGAGCACATCGTCGAAATCGTAGAGAATAGTTCGTGGAGCTGCGCGCACGGGATCGAGCGCTGGCGCGCCAACTGTGGCTGCAATTCTGGTGGGCATGCTCGGAACCAGGAATGGCGTGGTCCTCTGCGAGCAGCCCTCGACTGGTTGCGCGACAGGCTGGCGCCCCCGTTCGAGGATCAGCTGGGCAAGCTGTTCAAGGACTCATGGAAAGCGAGGGATGAATATATCAACGTCATCCTCGATCGCTCCGAGGATTCAAGGTCCGCCTTCTTCGCAGAGCATGCCATTCGATCCCTGAGTCCCGAACAGCAGGTCACCGCTCTGAAGCTTCTTGAGATCCAGCGGCATGCTTTGCTCATGTACACGAGCTGTGGGTGGTTTTTTGATGAACTCTCCGGTCTGGAAACCGTGCAGGTGATTCACTACGCCGGACGCGCCTTGCAACTCGCCGAGGAATGTTGTGACCAAGTCCTCGAGTCCGAATTCTTGCAAAACCTCGCGCTGGCGAAGAGCAATATTCCGCAGTATGGAAATGGTGCGCAGATCTTCGAGAAGTGGGTAAAACCCGCGTACGTGGACAACGAGCGGGTGGCAGCGCATTACGCTATCAGTTCGCTGTTTGAAAACTACGGCGATAAGACTCGCATTTACTGCTATGAAGTAGAGCGTGACAAGTATTCAGTCGAGGCAGAAGGCAAAATGCGTCTCGCGACCGGTTCGGCCCGATTCCGCTCTACGATCACCCAGGAAACCGCGGCCTTGGATTTTGCCGTTCTGCACCTCGGGGATCACAACATGACCGTCGGGGTCCGGCCCTCTGACTCTGCCGGCAACGAAGACCTCCACCAAAAACTGGTCGAGGCCTTCTCCCAGGCGGATACAGCGGACGTGATCGTCATGCTGGATCAAGGCTTCACAAAGAAAACGTTTTCGCTGCGCCAACTCTTCCGCGACGAACAAAGAAGAATCATTAACATTATTTTGAACGACTCCCTGGCTTCGACCGGGGCGGTCTACCGCACCATTTTCGAAAATCAGGCTCCTCTCATCCGCTTCCTCAGTGGATTGGCGATCCCGGTACCCCATGCCCTTAAATCAGCCGCGGAAGTTGCACTGAACAGCCAGCTACAACAATCGTTCGAGCGGCCCGACCTTGATCCGGATAATATTCAAGGATTGCTCAAGGAAACTACCGCCGCCAACATCGCTCTGGACGGAACCACCCTCGAATATGTGATCCGCAAGCGCATCGAGAAAGAAGCGACCGGCTTCGCCGCCAATCCTGACGATCTGGTGGCGGCGGAAAGACTGAGAAAATTGCTGGACCTCATCCCCTCACTTCCGTTTCCCGTAACCTTGTGGGAAGCCCAGAACATCTGCTATCCCCCGCTGGTGAAGGCGTTCGGGCAAAACGGCCGGGGTGCAGCGAAGACCGACCCCATTGTCCAGCAGCGCTTCGACGAACTGACTCATCTGGCTGCTCAACTGCAAATTCGCGCGCTTCAGCCCTGACATGTCTCCCGCACGCATTCCTATCGCAACCTATCGTCTGCAGTTCAACAAGGACTTCCGGTTTGCAGATGCGTGCACGATTCTTGATTACCTGACCGAACTGGGTATCTCGGATATTTACGTTTCTCCGATCCTGGGCAGCCGCAAAGGAAGCGAGCATGGATACGACGTGACCGATCCTACACGCATCAATCCCGAGTTGGGTTCGGAAGAGGAGTGGCAAAAATTCCAAGACGAATTGCAAAAGCGGGGCATGGGATTGGTGCTCGACATCGTGCCCAATCATATGGCGGCAAGCCTGGAGAATCCCTGGTGGATGGATGTTCTCGAGAACGGCCCGCAATCGGCGTTTGCCGGCTACTTCGACATTGAATGGCATCCCGGGTCCCAGGGTCTCGATGGGAAAATACTTCTTCCTGTCCTGGGGCGGCCATTCGGTGAGGTGCTGGATTCCGGCGAAGTCAAACTGGTATTCCAGGACGGCAAGTTCTTCTTCCAGTATTTCGAATCTTACTTTCCGCTGGCTCCCCGCTCTTATCACGAAATTCTCCATCACCGCGTTGATCGGCTGAAGGAGACTCTGGGTGGAGATTCCCCAACCTATCACGAGTATTCCGGCATTCTCGCTTCCCTCTCACAGATCGCAAATCTCGACCGTCGCTCGGGCGAAAGCGCTGCCGACCGGCGCCTGCGATTTGAAGCCGCACGAAACCGTTTATGGGATTTGGTCAAGAGCAGCAAAGAAATTTCTGATTTTGTCAACAACCTGCGCGAACTCAACGGCATTCCCAACGATCCTGCCAGCCTTAGCAGCTTGCAGCGCTTGCTCGCGGAACAAAACTACAAACTCGCGTACTGGCAGAATCTTAACGAAAGCATCAATTACCGCAGATTTTTCACCATTGCAGATCTGGTGGGAGTCCGCGTCGAAGATCCCGTAGTTTTCGAAGCCACCCATGGCAGTCTTTGCCGGCTGATTTCGAAAGGCCCGTTTACGGGGCTTCGCGTCGACCACATCGACGGACTTCGTGACCCATTTGCTTACTTGATCAGGCTGCAAGAGCGGCTCGCCTCACCCGACGCCCCGGCGAGTTCTCCCACGAGCTATGTGCTGGTGGAAAAAATCCTCTCCCGCCAGGAAAGCCTCCCGCGCGACTGGCCAGTCAGCGGGACCACCGGATATGACTACTTGAATCAGGCCAATGGAGTTTTCGTCTACCCGGAAGGAGCAAAGCAGATAGAACAGATTTATTCCGCCTTTGTCGGTCGCGAGCACAAATTTGCTGACGTGGTTTACCAGAAGAAAAAGCTCGTCATGAGCACTCTGCTGGGCGTGGAGATGCGCACCCTCGGGCAGCGACTGGCGGAGCTTGCCTCCCATGACCGCTATGCGCGGGAACTGCCTAGCGGCCAACTGGTGGAAGCTTTGATCGAAGTCACGGCTTGTCTCCCGGTGTACCGCACTTATATTCGCACCATGGAGGTGCCTGAGCTGGCTGCCAAATACATAGAGCGCGCGCTCGAAGAAGCCCGCCGTAGGGCTCCCCACCTGAATTCTGCTGGTTTTGCTTTCGTGCGCGAAGTCCTGCTTTTGCTGAATCTTCCTCACGTGCTAGCGGATCAGCAGGAGGCGAGATTGGCCTTCGTCATGCGGTGGCAACAGTTGACTGGTCCGATTGTCGCCAAGGGAGTAGAGGACACAGCGCTGTATGTTTACCATCCTCTGCTGTCGCTGAACGAGGTGGGCGGCGATCCACAACCGTCGGAAGCCACCTCGGACGAGGAGTTCTTCTCCTTTCTCCAAAGACGCCGGCAGAATTGGCGGGACAGCCTCAATGCCACCACCACTCACGACACCAAGCGAAGCGAGGACGTTCGTGCTCGTATCAATGTTCTCTCCGAACTACCCGACGAATGGCAAGCGCACCTGGACCTGTGGGCGAAACAGAACTCGAAACACAAAGAAGAGATCGAAGGCCGCGCGGTGCCTGACCGCAACGAAGAATATTTTCTTTATCAGACGCTGCTGGGAATGTGGCCTCTCGACCAGCAGGGTTGCAGCGCATTGCTGGAAAGAGTTCAAGCCTATCTGATCAAAGCGAACCGCGAAGCCATGGTTCACACCCGCTGGACGCGGCCCAACGAACGGCATGAAGATGCTCTCCGGCGATTTGCCGGGACAATTCTGTCCTCGGAGCAGAGCACGGACTTTTTGCAAGATTTCCGCTCTTTCGTAAAGAAGATCGCTTATTTCGGCATGATCAACAGCCTTTCCCAAGTGCTGCTCAAGATTACGTCACCCGGCGTACCGGATTTCTACCAGGGGTCGGAGCTCTGGGATTTGCGGCTGGTGGATCCGGATAACCGTCGGCCAGTAAACTTCGCGCGGCGCATAAACTTGCTGGAGACTCTCCATCGTGCGCATTCCGAAGTCCAGGATTCAGAACGGTTGGCGCGCGATGTAGTCGACCGCTGGCAGGATGGCGGAACGAAACTGTTCTTGCTCGGAAAAGCCATCCGGCACCGGCGAGAACACGAACAGTTGTTTCGCGATGGCGACCTCTTGCCGCTTGAGACGACAGGAGATCGTTCAGGAAACGTCGTCGCATTTATTCGCAAGAACAATGCAGAGTCATCACTGGTAGCAATTCCGCGGTGGCTTTCGCGGGTCTCAAAGATTTCTACCAGTGCTCCAACCGCTCAGAATTGGGAAGACACGAAGCTCGTCCTACCCGATGGCTCCCCGGTGAACTGGAGGAATGTCATCACCGGCGGGATGTTGACGACGGAAAAAACCGGAAACAATACCTGCCTAACACCGGAGAAGTTGTTCCGCGACTTTCCTGTGGCACTTCTGAGTGCAGCAGATTAAGCAGATTAATCGGTCCAGCGGATTAACGACGATGTGGCGGAACGAGAAGTCCGGAACGTCGAATGGTGGGCATTATTATGACTTGAACCTAGCGCCTTTAAGCAAACCGAGGTACTTGCGGGACTCGGGTGGCAACCTAAAAAACCGCAACGGAAGCCAACGGAACAATTACTGGACAGCAATTGGACACCCGCTCAGGGCTACGAACTCGCCTGAGCAGTTACCCTGCTCGCAACCGCCAACTCACCCCGGACCGATGACCCACTCCGGCAAGTCTTGCAAATCCCGCCATCCGTCCGGCTGCCAACAGATCTCATGATATGGGAGGCAGTCGTTGGTCGTTTGTCGTTGGTCGTTGGTCGTCAGTCGCCCGTCGTCGGACCTCGGATTCGAACTTCAGCCCTGAGAGCCTTACTGTTGTGCCGTGGCTGCTCAGTTCGGTAAATTCTGTTCGAGTTCCTGAATTTTCCAGAGAGCGTTGGGCAGCCTCTGATTGACCGGCGGCAATGGGAATAGCTCTTGGTGCGGCTCGGTCTGGTACCAGAAGGCTACGCTGGTGTAAACGTCCTCCCGGTCGTTGGCGTGACCATGTTCCATCGTCGCGCGGAGGGACTTCCGAAAATAGATGGAGTCCTCGATATGGAAACGGTACATGGTATGGCTCCCTGTCCAGTCCCGATTCCCCTGCTGGGAATAGCCGATAAACGGATAGTTGAATTCTTTCTGGAACATCCACGCGTTGTTGAAGTAGTCCTCCATTCCGGTTCCGTTGATGGTTGCGCGGGCGGTTTCTCCATAACAAAAAGCATGTCGTCGCCCTCGCCCCACCATCCAGTCGAGAGCCCGAACACGTTCAGGATTGTTCCCACAAATTGGCCCTTACCCGTTGCCTCCATGAACACGTGGTTATTCTTGCCATCCACATTCTTGCCGCCCGACTCAGACTCAGGAAAGGCGCGTGTCACCTGGCGCCTCCATTGGGCATGAAAACGGCCTTTGTTCGACATCCCCCGCGCATCGCTGAACTCCTGGTAATCGATATGGAAATAGAGATTAGGCACGTCCGGCACTCCGTCATTGGTCAAGGTGACACGCCCTCCATTTCCAAACGGCATCTCGAAGTAACAGTTCAGGGCGCGATCCTGCACGGTGATGGGCAAGGACCACCAGGATTGGTATTTCTGGCCGCGATGTGCGCCCGGAACATCTTCGTACTCGAACCCGGTTCCGAAGAAATCTCCGACAGGAACTTCCACGCTCGGCTCTGTTTCGCCATCCCAGTACATCCGGAGCACCAGCTCGCGCAAATGAAAGGGACTGGGCGAGTTGATCGTGAACCAAATATGCCGGATGGAGCCTGCCCCGTGTATTTCCGCGAGCGTGACCGTGGAATTGGCCTTCACTTCAACCCTCGTCCGACGATCAAATCCGTCAATGTTTTCCTCTGGCGATTTGACAGAGTGATTCCAAGCCATGATTATGGCATGCGCACGAAGCCGCTTTACCTGCGGAGCCCGGGATGCAGCATCTGAAATGGCGAAGGGGGCGTTGCACGTTGGCTTTCATTCTGGCTTTGATTTGGACGGCTACGCCTGCGCTTGCATGTTTACCCACTTCGACCATGACGCAAGCAGAGATGGCTTGCTGTAAAAGGATGGCAGGCGACTGCCACATGGGAGTGAGCAATCATCCTCGAATCGGGCTGCGCCAGTAGCGGCATTGCGTGGGTAGAGCATAGAACGGGTAGTCCACCTAGAACGAGACGGCGAACAGCCGCGAGTTGCTGGTTATGGAATGGGTCTTGTGCGGAAACCTTTTCCTTTCGACCCGGGCGTCGAGACTGACTCGCCAGGGTTGGCCGTCCTTGCGCACAAAGCGGCGGACGCCGGCGCTATTCCGACTTCTGGGCGGAGTCGAGGAAGGCGCGGAGTTCGTCGATGTCCTCTGGGAGCATGCGGGTGAATTCATGCCGGTGCCGACTTGCGGGTCGGAGGTGGCGACCGTGGCGAGAACGAGGAGAGTGCCATCAATTTGCAGCTTGAGCTCGAGACGCGTACCGATGGCGAATGGGAAGACCGTTTCAATGTAGCATCCGCTGAGGCTGAGGTCGGACGTGGCGCCGCGGATGGGAGAGTCGCTCCCGTCGCTGAAGAACTCGACCGGGACTCTTACTTTGAAGCGCGGGTGCTGGCGGCGGTCGGGGTCCATGGGCCTCGCTAAGGCTGAAAACATCCGCGTGAGAGTATAGGAGGAATGCGTGCGTTCGCAAAACGTTCCTCCCAGCACGATTCTCGGTTCGGAATAATTGACCCTGCGGTGACACGCAACTCAAATGCATTGCCCCCGAACTTAGCTAACCTTGTCAGCCGACTGAGATTTGAGGATGGCGGAAGACCGTGCCATTCACCGTTAGTTGCCCAGCGGAGAGAGTAAACGTGAGTTTCCGCGCGGCATGTGCTGAATGTCCTGACGATACCGCGAAAGACGGGATAAGGCATTCGTGCAACGCCCGGGTTCGCGACAGAGGGAATAGGATGGCAGAAAAGGCCGTGATAAGGTGCCTCGTGGCGGATTTTCCTGCCCGCGGGAGAGACCAATGCGGAGACGCACATTCATGAACATTACGGCCGGTGCCGCGACGGCGCTTGCCCTCAAACCTTGGGTGCTTGCCGAGGAGCAAGAATGGAAAAGTCCGGTGGTCTATCCCGATCCGGCCGTCGAGGTGATTGATCCGCGCTTCGCAAAATACAAGGTCGGCAACGCTGCGGTCGAGCGTTTATACGTGGGCACGCGGTGGGCGGAAGGACCTGTATGGTTTGCGGATGGGCGGTATCTCCTCTTCAGCGACATCCCCAACAATCGAATGCTGCGATGGCTGGAGGAGACTGGAGAAGTCAGCGTTTTCCGTAGCCCTTCGAATTACAGCAACGGCAACTATCGGGACCGACAGGGCAGGCTGCTCACCTGCGAGCACGATACGCGACGGGTAACGCGAACCGAATACGATGGCACGATCACGGTGCTGATGGATCGTTTCCAGGACAAGAAACTCAACGCGCCGAATGATCTGGCGGTGCATTCTGATGGGGCTATCTGGTTCAGCGATCCTGGATACGGCATCATGTCGAACTACGAAGGACACAAAGCTCCCTTCGAGCTGCCTGCCAACGTTTACCGGCTCGACCCGAAAACGCGCGAGGCGACCGTCGTTGCCACCAATATGGATAAGCCCAACGGCCTGTGTTTCTCTCCCGACGAGAAAAGGCTCTATATCGTGGATACGGGAGCTCCGAAGCACCCCGGCGACCCGCTTCCGATTCGGGTCTATGACGTCGTGGATAGCGTGCGACTGAAGAATGGCCGGTTGTTTGTGAATATGTCGCCGGGCTCATCCGACGGTATTCGTTGCGACGTGGACGGCAACATCTGGTCCGCTGCCGGATGGGCGGGGGAAGGCTACAACGGGGTGCACGTGTTCGCACCCGATGGCACGCTGATCGGCAAGATTCATCTTCCGGAAACGTGCGCGAACCTCTGTTTCGGCGGCACCAAGAGAAACAGGTTGTTCATGACCGCGAGCCAGTCTCTCTACGCAATCTATGTCGAGACGCAGGGCGCCCAGACGCCTTGACAGAGATAGTTTCTGTCGGATTCTTACCCAGTTGTGATGCAGTGCTTTGGGTTCGACAGGCCCGCTGCGAGGGCCGGCGAGGGCTGTCATTCGTTGACTAGCAGATGCCGCGTCCGTAAGATGAAGCGACGCAAGAGCCCACGCATCCTCAGATGATCGGCCAAACCATCTCGCACTACCACATTGTGGAAAGGCTCGGCGGCGGTGGCATGGGGGTCGTCTATAAGGCTGAGGACACCCGGCTGCGCCGCTTTGTCGCGCTCAAGTTCTTGCCTGACGACGTGGCCAAAGACCCTCAATCTCTTAGCCGCTTCCAGCGTGAAGCACAGGCGGCTTCGGCCCTGAACCATTCCAACATTTGCACCATCTATGACGTCGGCCAGGAGAATGGGCAAGCTTTCATTGCCATGGAGTATTTGAACGGCGAGACCCTGAAACATATGATCGATGGCCGTCCGCTGAAGCCTGCGCAGCTGCTAGAACTGGGCATCCAGATCTCAGATGCTCTTGATGCGGCTCACTCCGGCGGAATCGTGCACCGCGACATCAAGCCTGCGAATATCTTTGTCACCCAACGAGGCCAGGCCAAGGTCCTCGATTTTGGCTTGGCGAAACTCACGCCCCAAACCAGCCATCTCGTAGACCGATCATTGCCCACCTTAGGCGCGCCCACTGCCATCAGCTCCGACCAACTCACGACTCCGGGAACGGCAATGGGAACTATTGGTTATATGTCGCCTGAGCAGGCTCGCGGAGAGCCGCTGGACCATCGGAGCGATTTGTTCTCCTTCGGCGTGGTGCTTTACGAAATGGCAACAGGCAAGCAGCCATTCTCGGGACCGACCTCGGCCGTTGTCTTTGAAGCAATTCTGAATAAGGTACCCGCTCCTGCGATGCAGTCGAATCCGGAACTACCGCCGCAGATGGAAATTATTCTGAACAAGGCGCTCGAAAAAGATCGGGAATTGCGCTGCCAAAGCGCGTCGGAACTTCGCGCCGACCTCAAGCGCCTGAAACGGGATACCGATTCGAAACGTATGCCCGCGCTTGCCGCTGGAGTTCGGACTCGCGAAGAAGTTCAGACAGAAGTCGCCCCCGCCTCTCGTCGGCGGGGGCGCGTTGCGACCTGGGGCGCAGCCACTCTTCTGATTGTGGCAGCCGCATTCGCTGGTGGTTACATGGCAGAACACCGGCCCATCCCACCGCCTGCTACGTATCGCCAGATCACGTTTCGCAGGGGCACGGTCCGCATGGCACGCTTCGCTTCCGATGGACAGAGTGTCGTGTACAGCGCGACTTGGGAAGGCGGCCCACTGGAAGTTCTGGTTGCCCTCCCGGAAAGCCTTCAATCACGTTCGTTGGAGCTGCCCGGCGCCGAGATTCTAGCGATTTCTTCCACCGGAGAGCTGGCCGTGTTGCTCCACAGCCAGCAGGTTCGGTCCTACATCCACATCGGCACTCTGGCGCGAATGCCCCTGGCCGGAGGTGCTCCCCGTGAAATTCTGGACGACGTGCAGTGGGCCGATTGGTCTCCCGATGGGAATACTCTCGCGGTAGTGCGGGACGTGGGCGGCCAAAGCCGCCTGGAGTTCCCGGTCGACAAGGTTCTCTACCAGACGGGTGGCTGGATCAGTGACCCACGAGTCTCGCCCGCGGGGAATTGGGTCGCCTTCATTGACCATCCTCTGGCTGGTGATGACGCGGGCTCGGTTACGCTCGTCGATCTTGCGGGCAACAAGAGAACTTTGTCCAGCGAGTTCTATACCGCCCAGGGTCTGGTGTGGTCCCCGGACGGTAAGGAACTCTGGTTCACCGCGACCATCACGGGCATCGATCGTGTCCTTTACGCGGTGGACCTCTCCGGCCACCAGCGCTTGGTAGCACGAGTACCTGGTGATTTGAGGCTGCTGGACATCGGGCACGATGGACGGGTTCTGTTGGCGCGCGACAACACACGGCGGGGATTGATCGGACTGGCCGCCGGAGACACTTCAGAGCGCGATCTCTCCTGGCTTGACTGGTCTTATCCCTCCGACCTCTCGCCGGATGGGAAAACGCTGCTTTTTCGGGAGGAAGGAGAAGGGGGCGGACTTCGATACACCGGCTACCTTCGCCAAACCGACGGATCACCCGCCGTACGTCTGGCTGAGGGCAGGGCTTTTGCTTTGTCAGCCGATGGACGATGGGTGCTTTCTACAACAAGCGATGCAGTCGGTAAGCTGGTAGTGCTTCCGACCAGAGCGGGCGAGCCCCAAACGCTATCCGGGAAGCCCATGAACTACGTCGGTGCTCGCTGGTTCCCCGACGGCAAACACTTC
>Ga0137384_10003019_pt1 | contig 13369 bp, 15 predicted proteins | sample SagtaG_2_FD_104922 | JGI IMG/M metagenome (GOLD analysis project Ga0137384, IMG submission 104922) | Vadose zone soil microbial communities from Sagehorn Ranch, Mendocino, California, USA - Sage2_R_60_16 metaG | ecosystem: Environmental > Terrestrial > Soil > Vadose zone | place: USA... | reverse complement strand
CGAGACCTTCACGATGCGCTGATCTTCCCGATCGCGCACCCGTTCGACCAGACCGCTTTGTTCAAGCCGCTGGACGATGTTGGTGACAGCCGGAGCATCAACCCCAAGACGCTGAGCGAGTGCGCTAATGGTCTGCTCTTGCTCATGTGCTAAGAACGAAAGAATGCCCCACTGGGAAGGCGTAATCACATAAGCTTTTCCCTGTTCGGCGCAGTGCCTATGCAAGACCTCAGAGAAGGCCGACGAGAAACTGCGCTGGGCATACGAGAGCCAGTAGCCAATCGAGTTATCGGGCTGCATTTTCCCGCTCTTTCCTTACTGTGTTAACAGATATCATGATAATGATTAACATGATAAATATATTGTAAGCAGAAAAGCTCATTCTGTCAAGGGCGGGGAAAAAAACCTATACCTGAAAGACTTTGTTGGCGAATGAAAGAAATACTGGAGTGGTAGAATGGAGGGAAAAAAGCAGCGAAGAGCGCGCAGCGTAAGGAGGAGAGCAATGTCAATGTACGCCAGAGAACTAGGAAGCATTCCAGAAGAAACAGCTCGTGTTGCACATGCCGCCTGTCCGAAAGGAACCCTGGCCATGAGCTTGCGTGATGAGTTAGGTGAATTGTATCAAGATGAGCATTTTGTCTCTCTCTACCCGGTCTCGGGTCAGCCAGCCTATGAACCATGGAGGTTGGCGATCATTACCGTGCTGCAGTACAGCGAAGGTCTCACCGATCGACAAGCGGCCAATGCGGTTCGTGAGCGCATTGATTGGAAATATGCGTTGGGCTTGGAACTGACAGATGCGGGTTTTGACTTCTCGGCCTTATCCGAATTTCGTGCGCGTTTAGTCGAGAGTGGGCAAGAGACGTTGCTGTTGGATCGGCTTCTGGAGGTGTGTAAAGAGCGAGGCTGGCTCAAAGCGGGTGGCAAGCAACGCACCGATTCGACGCACGTGTTAGCACGTGTCCGCTCCCTCTCCAACCTGGAATGCGTCGGAGAAACCCTGCGTGCGGTCCTGGATGACCTAGCAGCTCTGGATCCTGATTGGCTGGTTCAACACATCACTCCAGACTGGTTTGAGCGCTACAGCCACCGGGTGGAGAACTATCGTCTTCCCAAAGCAGAAAGCCAGCGGACCGCATTGGCACAGCAGATCGGTGCTGACGGACTGCATCTGTTACATGCGCTCGAAAAGCCTGATGCTCCTGAGACGCTCAAGAACGAGGCCAGTGTTCAGTTGCTCCGCCAGGTCTGGCAGCAGTATTATGACGTGACAGGTGGGAAAGTCAAATGGCGAGCAGGTCCGCAAGAGAGCGCAGAGGAGGGGATCATTCGTTCTCCCTATGATGCAGAAGCACGAACCGGCAAAAAGCGGGAAACCACCTGGTTGGGATACAAAGTGCATCTGACCGAAACGTGTGCGTTGGAGGCAACGGAGCTGCAACAAGCACACATCCTTCCTCAGCTCATTACGGATGTGCAGACGACGCTCGCCAACGTGCCAGATGTGGAAATGACCGCGACCATTCAAGAGGGGCTGGCCCGGCAAGCTCTTTTGCCAGATGAACAGATCGTGGATACTGGCTATGTCGATGCGGAGTTGTTGGTGAGAAGCAAGCAGCACCATGGGATCGCGCTGATCGGTCCGGTGTTATCGGACAACAGTTGGCAGGCCAAAGCAGGCAAGGGCTTTGACGTGGGGAGTTTCCATCTCGACTGGCAAGCCGAGCTCGCCACCTGTCCGCAAGGCCAAACGAGTGCTCGTTGGAGTCTAGCTGGGGAGCGGATGGAAGTCGTCTTTGCCCGAGAGGTCTGTGCAGCGTGTCCGATGCGCAGCGATTGCACAAAGTCCTCAACCACAGGCCGTGTGTTACATGTGCGCCCACAAGCGGCTCATGAGGCATTGCAGGCGCGGCGACGAGAACAAGTGACTCCTGCATTTCGGCAGGTCTATCAGACGAGAGCAGGCATTGAGGGGACGCTTTCCCAAGCAGTTCGAGGAATGGGCGTACGACGTGCACGCTATGATGGCTTACACAAAACCCACGTGCAGCATGTCGTGACGGCGGTGGCGATCAATCTGGTGCGTATTGATGCCATGCTGACCCAGACGCCTCGTGGTAAGACGCGCCAATCCAACTTCATGCGTTTGGCAGGGCATCCTGCTTGGCAATCTCTGGGGGCTGCATGATTGCCCTGCGATTCCTGATGTCATTCGCCAACAAAGTCTTGAAAGGGGATCAACGATCCCAGCGGAAAGCTGCGGGAGGTGCTGTACAACGTGGTTGACCATCCCATCCCGCCGCTTCAGGAGTTCCGTGACAAAATCGTCGCCGCCTATGGCGAGGCCAACGCTCGCGCTATGACGCAAAGCGAGGTAGGTGCCCTCAGCGACCTCATTAAGCAGAACGGCGGTGACCTCAGCCGCTCAAAAGCAAGCACGATCACAACTCCTGTACTCCTGATTACCGGCGAGCATGACATGTTTGTCCCACCTGCGCTCGCCTCCGAGCTCGCCGCTCGTCTCCGCACAGCGGAGGCGTTGGTGGCAGAAGGTGCCGAACACAATGTGTATGGGGACTGTCCCGAATGGCTGACGCAAACGATCCTCGATTGGGTGGACAAACACTAGAGCCTCCGGCTGTCTGTCTGGCACCGAAAGGAGAAAAAAGCTTCTGCCCTCTCCCTCATGTATGTTGACAAATACATTCGGTAATCTATCCTGCGTCACGAGATTTGGACCACCACCTCGCAGGAGTCCAAGCAGAAAGGTCATGAACTATGAGGACATCGTGCTCAGTATGCTATTAGTGCCGTTTGTACTGACCAGTTCCCGAACATTTATCGTATACTGTTCAGGAACCAGCACGCAGCAGTGCCTGGATAAATGCTCCGTCTCCATTGGCCTTACGAGCCGTCGCTGCGCAACCATGTTGCTTACTGGTGTGTTTTCTCTTCCCTTCCTGCTCCTTGAGAAGAGCACCAAGACGGAGACCATTCTATCGTGGGAGTTGACCCTCTATCCGTTTGGGAAGACAACTGCCATCCGAGAGGAGAACATGGTCTATCCAGCACCCAAATTGAACAGTCTCCGTATCGAATTCTTCAAGGAAAGTACCAACGTATATTACCGAACTCACCGTTGCAAAAATGAGCCACCGGCCTCGATCCGCTGGTTCTCTCTAGAGGAGAGACGCCTCAGTACGTTCGTTGATCTCAAGACGCGGGCCGTTCTCGGTGGGTTTGCCTCCACCCACCATGCGTGCGAAGGCTGCCGCGCACAGACTCAGGAGCACCACCACTCCCAGGGCTATGCGCAGACTCAGAACGTCCGCAGCGAAGCCAATAACCGCAGGCCCGACCAGAAAGCCAACATATCCACAGGTTGCGACGGTCGCGATCGCCGTTCCTGAAACGTGCTTCGAGGTGCGGCCAGCGGCGCTCAGCGCGAGGGGGAAGATGACCGAAAAACCCGCACCAACCAGCCCGAAGCCCACAAGCGCCAGCGGAACCCAACTGACGACCAACGCGAGCGTGAGTCCTCCTGCGGCCACGAGTCCTCCCAGTCGGACCATCCTCTCCGGCCCAAAACGATTCGTCAGGTGATCTCCTACCCCTCTGCCTACAGCCATGACGATGGAGAAGGCCGCGTATCCAGCTGCGGCCCATCCCATCCCCGCCCGCAGAGTAGTGTTGAGATATACAGCGCTCCAGTCAGCCATGGCCCCTTCGCCAAGCACCACACAGAAAGCTATGAGGCCCAAGGCCAGCAGTGTAGGCGTAGGACGGGCAAACGTGGCACCTGCTCTCTGCGCGTCCGCATGGGCTGGCAAGAGCGAGCGCGCGACCGCGAGGGTCAGGATGCTTCCAAGGCACGCGATCCCGAGAAAGTGCGGCAAGAGAGCAATGTCGTGAGCTGCCATCAGACCACCAGCCAGCGACCCGCTCAGACCGCCGATACTGTAGCAGGCGTGGAACGAGCTGAAGATAGAACGACCGTAGCGTCGCTCGACAGCTACTCCTTGCGTATTCATCGCCACATTCACCGATCCGAAAGAAGCGCCAAAGAGCACGAGCAGTGCTACCAGAACCGGCAGAGCCGGCGCGAGCGCCAGGATCGGCAGCATCACACTGAGACACACAGACGCCATCACCGTGACAGATCGACTGCCAAAGCGTGCGGCCAGGTAACCAGCCAGATTCATGGACACAAGCTCGCCAGCAGCGATTGCCAGCAAGGCCACGCCCAGCTCTCCTGGACTCAGCCCAAGCCTGGTTTGGACAGCTGGAATACGCGCCGCCCACGAGGCAAACGTGACCCCAGTCAGAAAAAAAAGCACGACCACGGCAAACCGGGCCGAGCGTGGCGCCTGGGTCTGATCCTTTGGCATAGCTGTTCTCCCTCACTGCACTATGAAAGAAAGCATACAAGCAAATCGGGGCAAATTCAAGCAGGATGTGCGTATTTTGGGTTGGTGGTCTGTCACATGTTGGCCTGCAGAGGAAATGTTGTTAGAGGCATTTCCACTCTGTCAATATCTGCTAAGGTCGCAATAGCCCGTTCCAGAAATAAATACCCAAGGGGGCGTCCACGTTCATAGGATCCTGGCTAGATTCCATCAGGATGGCAGCAGTGCGAGCCGAACCTTGCATGAGAGCACGGCTCAGCCCAAACATGAAGCCCCACACAGTAAGAAGTAAGGCAATGATCGTGCTGGCTGACTGTGAGATAGCGGCCAGCGGCTTGAGTGAGATGGTACTTGCTCCAAGGGCTACTTGGTTCGAACCAAAATTCAACAAGCCAAAGAAAGCATTCAACCGGATCAACCAGCACATGGCAGCCAACGCTAAGAGAGCTAAAAGATATGGTGACCATCCCGCTTTCAGAAAACGCCAAGTAAATTGATACATTCGGAGCTTGATGGAACTCCAGCGATCCATTGTCCAGAGTTGTTGAGCGCTTTGCTGAAAGAGTGCATTCATGAGCCACCACCAGGGAGTGCCTAATCGCTGATGAGTCCACGCGTTGAAATTCACGATAATCCACGACGAAGCGTTCTTTCGGGACCGTTTTTTGCCCGTGTGCTTAAGCTCCGCGCTCAAAAAATTTAGCAAAGATGATTTGCCTGATCCCCATGAGCCATGAATATGAAGGATGAACGGGCCAGTCTCCTGTTCCTCACCCTGAATGCTTCGAATACGTCGAGCTAAAGCCACCGCAAAGGATTTGCGACCTAACTCATCCATCAGAGCCGGACGATCTCGGTGCCAAGGGACTGTGTCGGTTTGCTCGCTCTCCCAGATAGGCTCATCGTCAAGGCGCACCTTCTTGGCAAGAATATTTTGGCGGAGGAGCTGGCGTGTTCTACGTGGATCGGGGCGTGATAAGAGAGTTTCATCACTACTATAACTACGCATGCTATCGGAGTGCAATGGATCATATTCATAGCCATACTGGCGTCCAGGGCTTTTTCGATAGCTTCTTCGCTCTAAACGATCCTTTGACATATTTTCTCCATCTTTCCTGTTAATTAAGCTTTTACTTACTAAGACGTGTCGTACTATGATATTTCAAAGGGTAAGAGAGCAGAACAGAGGCTGCCACTGCACGTCAGTGTTACTCGATGGGTCTCTTCCCGCTCCTCTTCCTTACCGGACGACATCCAACTGGTCGGAAGTGGTGCGCGAACTGACGAGTGATCGAGGTGTCGATCAAGTCGTCGAGAGCAACGGTTCTGGCACGCTTGAACAGTCGATCAAGGCAACGGCGGTTTCAGGCCAGATCAGTGTGGTTGGAGGGTTCCCCTGCGATGTAACAAAGATCGATTTTGGTGCCTTCTTCGCCGATCTTGTCACGCTGCGGCCCGTCATGGGTGGGAGTCGTGCCCATTTTCTTGCCATGAACCGTGCTATTGCTCAGGGGCAGCTCAAGCCTGTCATCGACCGTGTGTTTCCTTTCGAGGATGCAAAAGCCGCCTATCGTTACTACGAAGAGTCCCCGCATTTCGGAAAGGTGATTATCAGTCAGAACTGAGGTGACCTTTGCAACGAAACCAGAACTGGCGCATCGAACTCGTGTCACCAAAGACCAGTGACTGGCAGCACTGGCTGCTGGTACGACGTAGTCTGGATGAAGGAGCCAAACCTGCGGAAATGGCCTACGTGTTGATTTTTGCTCCCACTGGCACCTCTTTGGAGGAGATGGTGGAAGCTTTCGGCACGCGCTGGACTGTAGAGCAGTGTTTTGAGGAGAGCCAAGGGGAAGTGGGGCTGGATGAGTATGCGCGTGCGTTCCTGGCATGGCTGGTTCCGTCACGTCACACTCTCAATGCTCGCCATGGCCTTTTTAACGGCTCTGCGAGCCAATGAAGAAGAAGCCGTGCTTAAAAAAAGTCTGAGCAGGTACTCAAGGCACCCGAACCAGAAGCCTTCGATCCTGTCCAAGTCCACTTGTCTTCTGATATCCCAGTGATGGTCCCCCTCAGTGTTGCTGAAATTCGGCGGCTGTTTTTTCGTCTCGTAGGCAAACCACCTCTCTCTTTTGCCTACTACCTGGCATGGTCATGCTGGCGACGCGCTTATCAAGCCGTCGCGCGGCTTTGCCATTACAAGCGTCGATACGCGCTCGCCAGTTATCTACAACTGTAGGACTAGACTGGAACAAACAACTTTGCGATCCTGAAAAGAAGCAGAGGTAAGAAAACGGACCAAACCCTGAAGCGAAGTTCATGCCTCCACTTGTTCTTCTGCGTCTGCTTGGAAAGGCTGGCGTTTTCACTTCCTTTCCTCTTGATTAAGAGCTTATCCGAAAACTGAAAGACGATCACATTGCTGAAAACAAATGAGGGCACAAGCCAACTTGAGAAACGCCTCATAAGGAGCCGATGGCCGCCCTCCTTCGGGATGAGGGGGACGTTCTGGAAGAAGGGGACGAACTTGCTCCCACAATTCATTGCTAACCTCCCATGGTCGTGTCCGTGCCATTTGCTCTCCTTCGCCTCGTCTCTTTTTGCTTTCAGTGTATCACAGGTTTTCGGATAAGGTCTTAACCCATATCCCAATGGACAAAACCATGCTCAAGAAATGGCTGAAAGCGGGGTATATGGAAAAACACGTCCTCCATCCAACAGAAGCAGGCACACCACAAGGAGGGATTATCTCACCTGTACTCGCCAATCTGACGTTGGATGGTTTAGAACGAATGCTGATGGAACACTTCCCGAAAGTGAAAACGGCAAAAGGATCACTTGTGAACTTTGCAAGATATGCCGACGACTTCATCGTTACCGGAAGAACGAAAGAACTTCTGGAACGAGAGGTAAAACCCCGTATCGAACAATTCATGAGTGAACGTGGATTACAACTCTCGCAAGAGAAAACAACCATCACACATATCGAGGACGGTTTCGACTTCTTGGGTCAAAATGTTCGTAAGTACAAAGCAGGGAAACGGCACAAGCTCCTCATTAAGCCGTCGAACAAGAATGTACAGGCGCATCTCGAAAAGATCCGAGAGACCAAGAAGAACAGTGCGCTCTCTGCTGGGAAGCTGATCCTGCTACTCAACCCCATCATTCGCGGGTGGGCACAGTATCATCAACATGTGGTGAGCAAAGAAATCTTCAACTCCGTAGATGACGCGATCTATCGAAGATTACGGCAATGGATGAAAAGAAGACACCCAAAGAAATCTGCGGCTCTTTCTGCCAATCCTGATATTTCGATCAGGACGCGAGAACCAGACAATATCGTCCAGGAGATGGAAGCTGTGGCGTGGCTCTACGGTGCTACCTCGTTTCGCTTTGTTGATGACCTCTTTTTGGCCAGTCCGCCATTTATGAGGCGCTGTTTGAGACGTTTCGTCGAGCAAGGCATAGGCAACAAGTATGTCTGGGATGCAACTGGTCGTATCAATATTCTGAGCCGAGCTCCCGACTCCTTGCTCGATGTGATGCAAAAAGCCGGATGCCGAGAAGTCGCGTTGGGGATTGAATCAGGCTCAGAACGGATGCTGGGCTATATCGATAAACGTATAACCCCTGAAATGATCCGTACCTCGGTTCGCCGATTAACGAGCAGAGCCGCCAAGGAGAGAACTGCGGCACAGTTTTTCCTTTTGGGGCGTCCGGCATGCCTCCATGGGTCAATGTGGAATGAAGGGTGTAGCTTGACTCCATGTGTTTCTTCCGACTTTACGGTCCAATCTTCTCACCATGCCAGATCCTCCGGCAGCGGCACTCCTGCTCGCACCAGCACCGCACGCAGATAGCTTAACAACGCCAGCTTGGTCTCGGATCGTGCCATACTCTCCGGCACGTTATGTGGCGGCTCGGTTAGCTGCATGATACCTCTGTTGATCCCCAGCCAAACAATCGCCGTCTGCCAGCACAGGTCCGCATCCAGCGCTGGGAAATGCTCTCCGATGATTGTCTCGATCAACTGGACAAGCACGCTGTGGATACGGTGTTCGACGTTCACATCAAGGAACAAGACGCGGAAGCCGGCATGAGACTCGTGAAAGCGGGCCAGCTGGTCAAGAAACCGGTCCAGGAGAATCGTGATCGGCAGATTCTTCTCGAGAACGAACACCACCTGCTGAAGCTCATCGAGGTAGCGCTCGACGAGGGCATCCATGATGGCTTCTTTATGGGGGAAAAACTGGTACAACGAGCCAATCGACACCCCAGCGCGGGCAGCGATGGCGTTGGTTGTGGCAGTGGCATAGCCAACCTCCTCAAATAGCAGCGCGGCTACGTTGAGCAGGTGATCGACCCGCTGTTGGCTCCGCGCCTGCTTGGGTTGGCGACGCATCCGGGTTTCTTCGAGCATCTTTTCTGTTTCCTCTTGACAAATGTGAGTAAAGGCTCATATAATTTGAAATGTGAGCAACCGCTCATATGTCTACGATAGCACAGATGATAGCAGGAGTAAAGGTCATGAAGGCATTCGTCACCGGCAGTACAGGCTTGCTCGGGAGCAACCTCGTCAACGCGCTGGTCGCAGCGGGTTATGAGATCAAGGCGCTGGCCCGTTCGCGCGAGAAAGCGGAGCAACTGCTCCGCCATTCGCAGGTTGAGATCGTGGTCGGGGACATGGAAAACATCCCGGCGTTCGCCCCGCACATGGCGAGGTCCGACGTGCTGTTCCACACAGCCGCCTACGTCCGCGAAGTCTTTGGACCGGGCAATCACTGGCCCAAGCTGGAGAAGATGAACGTGCAGGGGACACTTGAACTGCTCACTCAGGCCGAAAGATACGGCGTCAAGACGGCAATTCACACCAGCTCCACCAGCGTCCTGGGCATCGGACCGAACGGCACACCAAGCGATGAAAGTATGCTCTCCGATGACTATTCGCGCAACGACCCCTATGCCAGGAGTAAACTGCTGGCTGAGCAGGCCATTGCTGATTTTCTCACGACCCACCGCTTGTCCGTCATGCTCATTCTTCCGTCCGCGCTTTTTGGCCCACAGGATCCGGGGCCAAGCGCAACGGGTCAGGCCATTATCCAGATCCTGGAACGGAAGTTCCCGGTCATTCCCCCAGGCGGTGTCTCGATGGTCGATGCTCGTGACGTTGCCACAGCAATGATCAACGCCGTCGAGCGAGGGCGCAGCGGTGAACGCTATATCGTCAGCAAGGGCTACGTGACGTTGGAACAACTGGCGCAGACCGTCAGTCAGGTGTCCGGCGTGCCCATCCCTACGCGGCGCATTCCCTACGCAGTGCTGAACCTCCTTGCACACGCAGGGGAATTGACTTCGCGCATGACGGGCGTGCAGCCTCCGATCAGTGTCAACGCGCTCAAGGCGATGAACCGCAGGCATGAGGTCTCGGCAGCGAAGGCGATCGGCGAACTGGGTGTCACGTTCCGGCCCTTCGAGGAAACCATCTGAGATACGGCCAACTGGTTCCTTGCCAATGACTACGTCCATTCGGCGGTACCAATGCAGCCCACCTCCGCGTAACTCAGTCTGTGCCCGCCTGTTTTGTGTGTCGAGCGAGGGCAGGTCATCGGCTCGCTCTGCTCGAAGAGGAGGCAGCTCATCCACAGGATAATCACAAAGAAATCACCAGCTTCATTCCACATTGACCTATGGAGGCATGCCGGACGCCTCCAAAGGAAAAACTGTGCCGCAGTTCTCTCCTTGGCGGCTCTTAGGCTCGCTCCTTAAGGTTCATGGTATCTGAGAAAACTCAGCAAGAGGAGAGTTCAGCACTCTTGCTGACTTTTCCTCCTCTCCATGATGGCAAGGATGCCTGGAAGGCGCGTTGTGGAAGCTTGGTCAAGAGATTCGGGCAATAGCTGTGGCAAAATCAGCTTTCAGCCTGAAACAGAGAGCTAAGAGTTTGTTAAAAAATAACTTCCGGTTCCCGATGTTCTTCAAGAACTTGGACATGAGGTCGAAGGGTGTAGTTCCACCGAGAACAGACCTCAGCAAACTCAATGTGGAGTTGTTGCATTTGCTGATCGGAGACTTTCTGGCCTTTGGCAAACTCTCCTTCCAGCAGGCTAGCTCGCACGGTCAACCCCGTCTGAGTAGTAGTTCCACGAAGGTAGTTAAGCACCGTTTCAAAGCTGCGCAAGGGAATGCCAGCCCAATTCTGGCTGATCTGGCTGAACAAGCGATGCTCAATGGGCTTCCACTTAGATCTGCCCGTTGGATAGTGAGAGACGGTGACGGTCAGGCTATAGCGATCAGAGAAGTGCTCTTGCAGTTGCTGTTTCCACATGCGAGGACGACACCCATTGCTCCCTCCACTGTCAGCCAAAATCAGGATCTGCTTGGCCTCAGGATAGGCTGCTCGTCCCTCCTCTTCCCACCAACGGGCAAGGGTCGCCACCGCAAATTCTGGTGTATCAGCCGAAGCACCAACGTAGACCGTTCCACAGTTGCGAAGCACATCATAGATGCCGTAAGGAATGGCTTTTCCCACAGCATCTTGAGGGAAGTCATGGGCATTGACCGCTTCTGGTTGCTCTTTCCAGGCTTGTCCAGCGTTCTTAAAGTTGCCGATCAGTTCCTTCTTCTCTGACCAATCTGCCCCCCACGTATATCGCCGTAGGATCAGGTGAGATGTTTCTCGATGAAGATGTTGCGTATGCGCAGCGGCTCGCTCTGGCGGGTGTCCCGGTTGAGCTACACATCTATCCCCGCGCCTTTCATGGATGGAGTCTCATCGCACCAAGGGCAACGATTTCACAACAGCTCCTTGCAGAGTGGAACCAGGCGCTGAGACACGCCTGGAATTCCTAGTCTTTTCGCCCTGCCCCAGCCGGAACCGGGCATTGGAAGGATCTGCTTCGGCTTCGCCGCTTTGAACCATAGCCTTACATTTGTATGTCTATGGTCCAGGGCGGCACATTTTTCCTGGCAAAGAGCACCTCTTCTCTACTTCTGTGGCTTCTGCAGGTCTCCATGGCTAGCGGAATGGTGGAAACGCGCACCGACACCCTCTCAACATGGGCACGCCTGCCTCTTTTTGTTTCAGCGCTTCTCCAAACCCCCCGTAGGGTAGACGACTAAAGGTCCCCCTTTTCTTGCATTTTCCAAATTTCTATAGTATTCTCATATCCAGTGACGTTCTAAAATTTTGTAACGAAGGATATTTTTATGACGAGAGCCGACTTGATTCTCCATCCGGTCAGGATGCGCGTGATTATCGCTTTACAGGACCGAATACTCACACCCAAACAACTTGCCGCTGAGTTGAAAGATGTTGCTCCGGCGACCCTCTATCATCATCTCAACCTGCTCACCGATGCCGGGATCACTCAGGTCGTTGAAGAGCGTCTTGTCCGTGGTACCTTACGCGAAAAGGTCTATACGCTCTCGGACGTCTCAACTCTCCTGAGTCCTGATGAGATCGCTGGTGCCTCGAAAGACGAGTTGATGCAATACTTTCTCACCTTTCTCTCGAAGATCATCGGTGACCATGCTCGTTACCTCGATCTCAAAGAAGGGAGCTATTATACGGATGCGGGATATCACCAGCACACCGTCTTCTTAAGCGATGAAGAGTTTGTCCAATTTAGTCAGGAGCTCAACGCTGCCCTGTTGCCTTGGCTCAAGCAAGAACCTGCTCCTGGTCGCCGTCGACATCTGCTCACCACCATTCTCATCCCTGAACTGGAAAGTGAAAGGCCCTAGAACGACGAGAACGAATCCATCAGCGTCTATTGAAATACAGAAATGAGGCAACATCATGTTCGGTTTTTCCTGGTCTGAATTTGCTCTTTTGTGCGGCGCAGCCTTGCTGGGTATCGTCTGCGTCACGCCCTACACGCTGGAACTGAGCCGCGATGCGCTCAACAAGGCGCAGGAGCGGATGCACCGGCCTCTGTGGGTGCTCGCGCTGCTCCAAGGGGTGCAGAGCTTCGTCCTGATGGCAGTGGCGACCGGCCTGGGATTGCTCATCGCCCATCATCTCGGCCTGGGCGCGCCGTTGCTTGAGGGCCTGCTTGCAGGCAAGTCGGTGATGACTCAGGCGCAGGCGGTCATCGCGCCCGCGCTGATCTTCGGGGCAGTTCCCGCCGCGCTCCTGCTGCTCCTGGAGATCACCGTGTTCTGGCCGCGCCTGCCCCAGGCCATGCGCACCACGTTTCCGATCCCCGCCCTGTGGAAACGCTTCCTGGCGTGCTTCTACGGCGGCATCGCTGAGGAGCTTCTGTGCCGCTTGTTCTTACTCTCTTTGCTGGCCTGGCTCATCGGCTTGGCCTGGCATGTGCCTGGCGGCAAACCAGCGCTGGGGGCGTTGTGGCTCGCCAACATTCTGGCTGCGGTGATCTTTGGCCTGGGTCATCTGCCGACCACGGCCACACTGGTCAAGCCGACCCCCTTGTTGGTCGTGCGGGCCATTCTCCTCAATGGCATCGTGGGCGTCGCCTTCGGCTATCTCTTCTGGCAGTATGGCCTCGAAGCGGCGATGCTGGCCCACTTCACCGCTGATCTCGTCTTGCACATCATTGGAGACTCCATCGCGAAAAAGGTCCGTGCGGCGGCGGCAAGAGCGCAGGGGTGAGCCCCCTGGTACAGAAATGGAACACGAGAGTTCCCGGTTCTATTTCTACTTCCTCCTGCTCACCGTCATCTCTGTACTTGGAGACGTGGGAGCGTGGCTAGGTCCGGCACAAGGAACAGTGAGACTGGTCGCCGCCATCGTCCCTCAATTGCTCGCTTATGTGGGCCTGCTCCTGCTCATTGGGCTTCGCCTTATGGCGGGCCGCGAGGCGATGAGCCGGGTTTGGCTGTCCTGGGGAAACGGGCGAGACTGGCTGTTCTTTGCTCCGGCCATCGTCGCATTTTACGTACTGCAGGTGGTACTCAACGCCCTCTTCGGTCTCGGCCCAGTCCACCCGTCGCCCCTT
>Ga0137384_10003018_pt1 | contig 13369 bp, 11 predicted proteins | sample SagtaG_2_FD_104922 | JGI IMG/M metagenome (GOLD analysis project Ga0137384, IMG submission 104922) | Vadose zone soil microbial communities from Sagehorn Ranch, Mendocino, California, USA - Sage2_R_60_16 metaG | ecosystem: Environmental > Terrestrial > Soil > Vadose zone | place: USA... | reverse complement strand
TACTTTATGGTTGCACCCTATTTCAACAAACCACCCTTCACGCAGAGCCAGGTACACCGGGCCTGCATCATTGGGCTGGGAGCTGGCACTATTCCCCGCGAGTTGACAGCCGCTTACGGGCCTCTTCCCATTGATGGTGTAGAGATCGATGGCACGATCGTAGATTTAGGCCGGCAGTATTTTCATATGAACGAGCCCAACCTGAACGTGATTGTGCAGGACGGGCGCTACTTCCTGCGCACCACCTCCCACAAGTACGATATCATTGGCATCGATGCTTACCAGCAGCCGTACGTACCGTTCCAACTGACAACGCTTGAGTTCTTCCAGGAGGTGCGGGCGCACCTCACGCCCACGGGCGTCGCTGTCATCAACGCCGGGCGTACCAGCAAAGATTTTCGCCTGGTAGAGGCACTGGCGCAAACGATGCACGGGGTATTCTCTAATGTCTACATCATTGATACGGAACGCTTTACCAACAGCATCATCATCGGTACAAATGCGCCAACCTCGCTCGATAATTTTCGCACCAATGCCACGGGTTTGACCAATCCACTGCTCCAGAGCGTCGCACAGGCCAGCCTCACCTACGGGAATATGCGTGAAGAGCGTAACACCAACATTTACTTTACAGATGATCGCGCCCCCGTCGAACAGTTAATCGACCAGATCATTTTAGACGCGGTTCAGAATAAATGACACAGCGCTAACCATTTAAAAAGCAGGGTAACTATTGAGCAGGGGGTGCAGAAGGGACTGCAAGCCGTGGTAGCCGAGGAGCATGCACGTGCGTGCGCTGGTAACTATTGAGCAGGGGGTGCAGGGGGACTGCGTCCCCCTGCCGGAGCGCGAGGTGTCCTCGCTTCCTTCTCTTGTTCCTCCCCTGCCGCCGCAGGCGGTACAAGAAAGGTACCTGAAGAGTTACAAAGTAGGAAGCCGGCATAAAACATCAGCAGCCATAGCACGACATCGCAAGGACCAGCAAGGACGCTATCCCATGTTAAATAGGCCGAATGCGCAAGGGCCGCACCATAGAAATCACGCGCAATGCCGAAAAGCGGAAGGCCGATCAACAACAGCAGCGCAAGCCACCGCCATCGCCCACGCCAGAAACGCCAGATGAGCAGGTAGCCAAGACCACCATAAATCAAAAGCGGTGTAATGTAAAATGGCAAAGGGAGATGAAAAACGAGCCCATCAATAGCGTAATGCCACCAGTGTGCATAGTAAGCCAGCAGATCGCCAAGCGCGTTGATGGCTGCCATAGCCAGGCCACCCAACAGTGTGGCCTGCATCACAGCCTTCGGCGGGCGCAGAAACAGCAGAACCGCAACATAGACCAGGATAATAAAAGGGACAACAAAAGCCGTATATGCCAGCATCTCCATCGAGAGATACTCCTTTGCCAGTATTATCAGAAAGGACTCTTCCTCACATGAATATCATACCCCTACGCGTCGCTCTTGCCCAGGTCAATGTGACTGTTGGTGACCTGGAAGTTAATACGGAGAAAATACGCACAGCCATGCAGCATGCTCATGCCGCCGGCGCGCATATTGTCTGCCTGCCCGAACTGGCGCTGACAGGCTATCCACCTGAGGACCTGCTGCTCAAGCCGGGTTTTGTCGCTGCCAATTTGCGCAGGCTGGATGAACTGATCGATGCCAGCCGCGACTTACCCGGGCTCACGGCGGTAATTGGTTTTGTAGATAGGGATCATGACATTTATAACGCTGCGGCGATTATCCACGAGGGAAATCTGGCCGGAACGTACCATAAACACTACCTGCCCAATTATGGCGTTTTTGACGAGTATCGCTACTTTCAAGCCGGGCGCAAAGCGCCTGTTTTTCTCATCAACGACGTCCATGTTGGCGTCACTGTCTGCGAGGACGTGTGGTACCCTACAGGCCCGATGACGCTACAGGCGCACGCGGGAGCCGAGGTGATCATCAATATCAACGGCTCGCCCTACCATGCTGGCAAGGGAACCTTCCGTGAGACCATGCTGGCAACGCGTGCTGCCGATAATGGTGTTATCGTCGTGTACCTCAATATGGCCGGTGGGCAAGACGAACTCGTCTTCGACGGCGGCAGCATGGTCTTCAATGAGCAGGGAACCTTGATTGCCCGCGCCAAAGAATTTGCAGAGGATATGCTGGTCGTCGACCTCGACACGGCCTCTGTGTTTCGCTCGCGCCTCCACGATCCACGCCGGCGGCAGGAACGCCTGCAAGTGAACTCCGCGGATGTACCGCTCATCCCTGTGACGACGAACCCTGTCTCGCTCTCAAAGAACGAGGTTGTCCTGGGCGCGCCACAACGTATTGAGCCGAAGATGCAACGCCTGCAAGAAATATACTCCGCGCTGGTGCTGGGCACGGGCGATTATGTGCGCAAGACAGGTTTCAAACAGGTTATCATTGGCCTGTCAGGCGGTATCGATTCATCGCTCACAGCGGCCATTGCCGTCGATGCGCTGGGCGCAGCAAATGTGCTGGGCATCTCGATGCCCTCGGGCTATTCTTCGCAAGGCAGCAAGACGGATGCACAGGCGCTGGCGGAGAACCTGGGTATCCAACTGCTGACTATCCCCATCGAGGAGACGTTCCGCACGTCTCTGAAGATGCTGTGGCCCGTACTCGGCGACGATGATCCCGGGCTGGCGGCAGAGAACCTGCAGGCCCGCATTCGCGGGAATATCCTCATGACTATCTCCAATAAACTGGGTCCGCTAGTGCTCACCACCGGCAACAAATCCGAGTTAGCGACCGGCTACAGCACGCTCTACGGCGATATGGCCGGAGGCTTCGCCGTACTGAAGGATGTGCTGAAAACGCTGGTATACGAACTATGCATATATCGCAATACGCTCGGTGATGGGCCGGTGATCCCGCGATCAGTGATCGAGAAGCCGCCCTCCGCCGAACTGCGCCCGAACCAGAAAGATGTTGACAGCCTGCCCCCATACGAGGTACTTGATCCCATCCTCAAGGCCTACGTCGAAGAGGATCGCAGCTTCGAGGAGATGCTGGCAATGGGTTTCGATCGCAAGACGGTCGAGCGTGTGATGCGCCTGGTTGATATCAGCGAGTACAAGCGCCGCCAGGCCCCCCCAGGTGTGAAGATCACACCGCGAGCCTTCGGTCGCGACAGAAGGCTGCCCATTACGAACAGGTATAGGGAAGGTATATAGGAATAAAGCGGTGCAGGAGCAAAGCCCCTACCGGGGACCCCTCTCATGGTACCTCGTCAGTCCGTAGGGGCGAGGGTGCAGGTATTACCAGGGGAAGAAGTTAATGTCTGAAGACACAAGTTACAATTTGGTTGTTCTAATGCCAGTTACACCTGCAAGACACAGAAACAAGCGAGCCAGAACTAAAGCGGACTATGAAGCTTTCCGTGCAGCAGCAGGAGGATGGAAGGGACTTGTTGACACGGATAAGCTAGTTGCGGATATCTATGAAAGCCGCAGAATTTCGACCAAACCTCCCGTTGAGCTATGAAATACCTGGTAGATAGCGATTGGGTGGTTGACTATCTCGCAGGGAAACAGCAAGCTGTCTCTCTGCTTACTTTGTGTGGCCAGATGGTATTGCTATCAGTCTTATCACCCTGGGAGAAATCTACGAGGGGATTTACTATGGTCGCGACCCTCAACGAAGCGAGGCAGTGTTTCGCCAGTTTTTGCGCTCTGTAGACGTACTTCCTCTTAATCGCTCTATTATGCAACGCTTTGCGCGCCTTCGCGGCGACCTGCGTCAACGAGGGCAGCTTATTGGCGACCCCGATATCCTAATCGCCGCTACTGCCCTCTACTATGATCTGATTCTCCTTACGCGCAACAAAAAGCACTATCAGCGTATTCCACTTCTTAAAACTCGGTTTTCCATACCGTAAACACCCATACTGATTCCAGGTACTCTACCATTCAAGGGCGTTTGCGCATCTGCTGCTGGAGGGGAGAAACCTGTTCAGGCTTGCGAACTCGCCTGCGCGAAATAACAAGGTGCAATAGCCACCTGATTTCCCTATTGAAAAGGAAAAGGCCGCCAATGATGAAGATAAGGACGATCCCCCCAAGAAAAGAATAATCAACTATCGAAAGGGGACTATCTGGCCTCAGGATATCGTAGAGGAAATAGCAGAGTATTGCAGGTATCAATGCATACAGGATTGAGCCTTTCAGACGCTTCAACACGATACCGAGTGCCTCTTTGACGTTCAATCTCCTTGTGGCCTCTTCCCTCTCCCGGCGAAGATAATAGGCGCTCCGGCCAACGACGACGCACAGCATAAGTAGAAGGCACGGTATCCAGAATGCACTGTTGAAAAAACCGGTGTAGAAAAGGGCGAAATAGATCAAGAGCAGCAGAGTCACGAATAGCATAACCTCGAAGCTCGAGTGGATGATAAAATTCCATATGAAAGCAAGTGTACACTTCACTCTGTGCCCAGCTGAATGCTTTTTGAGCCATTGCAGAGATTGTTTCACCTCGTCCATATTCTGCGGCCTTTTGCTGGCATCTCGCTCGAGCATCTGCTCTAAAAGCGTCCGCAGCTTCCTGGGAACCCGCCTTTTGATTCTTCGCCCTTGCCTTTCACCGCTGATGGCTATCTCCAGGGGGTCTTTCCCGGTCAGCAGCGTCTGTAAGGTCGCACCCAGGCCGTAGATATCGGTTTGTATGGTGGTTTGAGCTTTCCCGTATTGCTCAGGTGCCGCGTAAGCCGGGGAGCCGAGTGGCGCGGTATCTCTGCTTTGGCCTGGTGCATAGTGACGGGCAATGCCGAAGTCAATCAGGTAGAGGCGACCTGTTTTCGTCTGCATAATGTTCGCAGGCTTGACATCGCGAAAGACGATCGGCGGGCGCTGCGCGTGCAGGTATCCCAACACATCGCACAGGGCTATCCCAATGTCAAAGACCTGTTGCGTGGAGAAGCGTCCGCGATGGGCCTTCTTGAGCTTGTCTTCCAGAGTCTCCCCCGCGATATAATCCATCACCACATACCAGTGACCAGGATCGGTAAAGTAATCATAGAAGCGGGGTATGTCGTCATGTTTCAACCGGGAGAGATACCCAACTTCGCGATTAAAGGAATCGGTCGCCTCGATCATCTCTCGCGGGCTGAGCTGGCTCAGGTTGATTTGCTTGATAGCAACTAACCAGCGATGATGGTCAAGGTCTTCTGCCTTATAAGTGACGCCGAACCCCCCTTCACCCACCTTGTCAAGGATGCGATAGCGCTGGGTGAAAAGCATACCGGGACGCAAGGCTCCAGCAAAGGCAGCCAGAGTAGGAGGGAGAGATACTCTAGCAGCTTGCACTGGTGGTGATGGTAAAGAAGCGCCAAAGTAGTGACGACAAACGGCACAGGATGTCGCTTGTGCTGGAAGCGCAGCGCCACATTCATCACAGAAGAGAGCAGAGGTCATGGCCACAACCGTGCCTTTCCTGGACACTCAGGCTCGATGTCTCTACGTTGCTTACCACTACAGGCGTTTTATGGACAATTGCTAATTGCTATAAAGAATATAGCATAATGTTATTTAATTGTCAAGTGGTGCAGGGCGACCGCAAGCGTCGCCCTGCAGGCTCACACCTCCATCACCACAGGCAAGATCATCGGGCGGCGGTGTGTTTTTTCGTAGAGAAACTCGCTCAGTGTGTGCTTGATCTTATCTTTGATAAAGGCCCAGTCGGAGGCATGTCCGTTCAAGCCGATAAATGACTCCAGCACGCGCTCGCGGGCGCTGTCCAGCAGCTCTTCGGCATCGCGCATATAGACGAAACCGCGCGAAACGATATCAGGGCCTGCCAGAGGTTGTCCTGTCTCTTTATCGACGGTGAGCACAGCCATCAGAATGCCATCCTGCGCCAGCACCTGGCGGTCGCGCAGCACAATCTGCCCCACGTCACCCACACCCAGCCCATCCACATAGACGTTACCCGACGCTACATGGCTGGCTACCTTGATCGAGCCTGAAGTGACCTCAACGATATCGCCATCTTCAGCAACGACGATGTGATCCTTGGGGATACCAAGTGAACGCGCCAGCTTCTCATGCAAGAACAGTTGGCGGTACTCCCCGTGAACAGGCATGAAGAATTGCGGGCGTAGTAACCCCAGCATCAATTTCAACTCTTCCTGGGCGCCATGGCCCGAAACGTGAACGTTCGAAATGGCCTGGTAGAAGACCTCCGCGCCCTGGCGAAACAGGTTGTTGATCGTGCGGTTCACCATTTTCTCATTGCCCGGGACCGGCGTTGCCGAGAGGATGACGGTGTCATTTGGCTGGATGCGCACCAGGCGATGATCCTGATTGGCGATGCGTGTGAGGGCCGAGGTCGGCTCCCCCTGGCTGCCGGTACAGATGATGACGATTTGCTCGGGCTGAAACTTGTTGATGTCTTCAGCACGAATCAGCACGCTCTTGGGAATGTCCAGGTATCCAAGTTCTATCGCCATCTGCACGTTGTTGACCATGCTGCGTCCCACCAGGGCGACCTTGCGCTCGTAGCGCACAGCGGTATCGACAACCTGCTGCACTCGCGAAATGAGCGAGGCGAAAGTAGCAATAAGGATACGCCCGGGCGCGTTGGCAAAGATTTTGTCGAGCGAGTCATTGATCACACGTTCCGAAGGCGTATAACCCGGGGTCTCTACGCGCGTGCTATCGCCCATCATCACCAGGACGCCTTCATTGCCAATTCGGGCCAGCGTGCCAAAATCGGCGGGGCGCCCGTCGATAGGCGTATGGTCGAATTTATAGTCTCCTGTATGCACAATCGTGCCAATCGGCGTGCGTATGACGATGCCCACGCAATCGGGAATACTATGGTTGACGCGAAAGAACTCCACCAGGCACTCACCCAACTTTAACTGGTCACCCGGGGTGATGACGTTGATGATGGCCTTATCGAGGAGCCTGTGCTCCTTGAGTTTCACGCTGATCAGACCTTGCGTCAAACGAGTCGCGTAGATGGGAGGGAAATCAAGCATGGGCAGGACATAAGGGAGACCACCAACATGGTCTTCATGGCCGTGAGTGATGAGGATTCCACGAATGCGGTCTGTCTTATCATTGAGGTAGTTCGTATCGGGGATGACGAGATCGACACCGAACATTTCATCGTCGGGGAACATTAACCCGGCATCAATGATGATGATATCGTTACCGTACTCAACGACCATCATATTCTTTCCGACCTCCCCTAAACCTCCCAAGGGGATCAGCCGAACATTTTCTGTTGTCAAGGTAATAAGAAACCTCCTGACTACACACGAATGTGTGTAGCTCTGTTATAGCGTATTTCATTGTGTATATGTATCTTCACTTCTGTTTCTACCTACAGAAGTTAAGGCCTAGTTTATAATAAATCCTATTATTCCATTTAAAAGTGTATCACATCCATGAGCAAAAGGCAAGCAGCACTCCCGGAGAACAGACGTTTGGAGATAAGACTTCCCGTGAGCGGCCCTTCGCGAAGCCAGGGGTGACATGACTTGAGTGGTGTCCTGGCTGTCATCCCTTCGCGTCAGGCTGTCATCCTTTCGCGTCAGGCTGTCATCCTGAGCGCATGAGCCGAAGCCCTGAGCGTAGCGAAGGGGAAGGATCTCTGCGTCCATCGAGCCAGACCCTTCGCGGAATTTACCCTTGAGCGAAGCGAAGGGCTCAGGGTGACAGGCATTATCTCCAAATGTCTGCCCGGAGAAAGCCATATTAGAGGGGCGTCTTTTGCTGCCGCCGCAGTTCTCCCAGTCAACCCGGTGCGCGTCTCGCTAGAGTAAAAACCGCGAGAGAACCCATCCACAACCAGTTCTCTATCTGTAGATAGATGCGTCCTGTATAAAAAATCGGCCTCTGGGTAGATGTCCTTTATGTGCTGATTCAGTATGATTGCCATAGTTATGAAAGGATATAGCTATGCAATCAACTCTATTGCCAGCACGAGGTCGGGTGGCTCCAATCGTCACCCTGATTGTCCTCGCACCAATCGTATCCGAACTCCTTTTCGGCACTACCCACCTTACAATACTGTACCCCACCTTTCTTCTTCAACTAGGCGTTTACGGCTGTGGGGCGCTGATCATCCGTGCCCTGGTGCGGCATCAACGCCGGGGTTGGCCTGTCATTCTGCTTCTAGGCATCACCTTCGCCATTGCTGTGGAGTGCGTGATACTAGGAACCTCCTTATCCCCGTTCTTCTTTGGCCGCGATCCAAATCACATCTATAGTTGGGCGTTCGGTGTCAACTGGACCTACCTGCTCTTTGCCCTGGGTTTCGAAAGCATCTGGAGCATTGTCCTGCCGATCCAGCTCACCGAGCTGATCTTCCCCACCCTGCGCAACGATCCCTGGTTGGGCAGACGGGGACTGATCATCGCCAGCATTGTCTTCATTCTTGCCTCCATCGCCGTCTGGTACCGCTGGACTTACATCGGCGCGCCGCAGTACTCCCATGGGCGGGTCTACCAGGCCCCTCTTCTCTCGATCGTGATCGCGCTGGTCGTGATCGTAGCATTGCTGGCCGCCACCCTCGGCACGCGCCCACCTTCACGCCCAATGCAAAAGACTGCCCGGCGTGTGCCATGGCCGTGGCTGGTGGGGCTGGTCGCCTTCGTACTGGCTCTGCTCTGGTTTGTCCTGGCTGTCCTGGCCTTCATCGGGCCTCCCTCCCTCCCGGCCGTGATCCCGATTGTAAGCGGGCTCGCCTGGGCCGGTGCTGCGTTTCTCCTGGTCAAGTACTGGTCAGCCAGCCCTGCCTGGCGGGATGCCCACCGCCTGGCCCTCATCTTCGGTGCGCTCATTGCCAGTATGCTGGCGGGATTCCTGGTGAGCGGCATCCATCTGCCTATCGATCTCCTTGGCAAACTGGCCCTCAATGTGATAGCACTCCTGGGACTTTTCTTCCTGGCCTGGCGGCTCCGCCAGCGAAAGACAGCTCAAGTCGCTGCTTGACACACAACCCTGCGTCGCGTACCCTCATCTATGGAGTGGATTTTGCGACCAATCAGTGAAAGGAGATGAAGCAAAGTGAACATCTACGTCCGTAGCCTGCTCTCTCTAGCGACGCTTGCATTGGTCACGCTCTATGGGCTCTCTCTTCGACAAACCCCTCTGGCGTGGAGCGCGCTGGCCGCCATTTTGCTCATCTACCTGGTGATGATCTGGGTCAACCAGCTCTGGTGGACCCGCACAAAATACGCACTGTTTGTTTGCCTGCTGCTTGCGCTCACACTCATCCTTTACCTGTTTAATGGCAGGGGCATCTTTGATGCCAGTCTCCTGGTCCCTCTTGTCATGCTCCTGGCAAGGGAACAGCAGCAGCACTATCGTCATTACACCACCATGCTTGCGGCTATGACGATTGCCGTCATGTTCGCAGTTTCGTATACCTCGCCGTTTGTATGGCCGTTGCTACCGGCTGTTATCACTTTGTACTTTGGCATACGAGCAATCAACATCTACAAGGAAGCTTATCGCCTCGGCCAGCTTCATTTACAGGAACTCAACGAGGCCCACCAGGAGCTTCAACAAACCCATGAGGCACTGCAAGAAGCCAGCGTCCATTCCATGCGCTATGCCGCGCTCGCTGAAAGGACGCGCCTGGCGCGGGATATGCATGATGGCCTGGGACACCAGCTCACCTCCTTGATTGTACAGCTTCAAGCGCTCGAAATCATGTTGCCCGGCGATCCTGCACAGGCGGCGAACGCCGTGCCTGCCATGCTCGAGATTGCCCGCAAAGCGATGGCAGAGATACGCCTGGCAGTCAGAGACTGGAGTGAAGATGAAAGCGGGCTCGGACTGATCGCTTTAAAGGGCCTGGTTTCGCAGAGCGCCGCGCATTCCCACCTCGCTCTTGAGTTTCACCAGGACGATGATCTCTCTGACTTGCCTGTAGAGATGAGCGTGGCACTCTACCGCATTTTGCAGGAAGCCCTCACGAACATCATGCGCCATGCAGAGGCAACACTAGCCAGTATCCAGGTGCAGGAACGCTATCAGCAAGTGATCTTGACCGTTTCCGACAATGGCCACTACACTGAACACACGCCTCTGACACCCGGATTTGGCATCAAAGGCATCATGGAACGCAGCCAATCGCTTGGAGGATCGTGTACTATTTCCCAGAATCAGCCGCATGGACTGAAGTTACAAGTGATGCTTCCAAACACGCTGCTGGCTCAAGATGACGGGGCCTTCAAGCGAACACCTCCCGGCAATGGACTAACAGCGCCATCCATCTCCTTGTCAAACTGGGGAGAGTACCATGGATGAACCCACTCCCATTCGTATCGTGCTGGCCGAAGACCAGGCGATCATTCGGCAGGGCTTGCGCTACATCGTTGATGCCCAGCCGGATATGACGGTCGTTGGCGAAGCCGTTGATGGCGATGCAGCGGTACGAACGACGATACACACTACTCCTGATCTCGTCTTAATGGATATTCGCATGCCCAAGAGCAATGGCATTGAAGCAACCAGAACTATTCTCGCTGCTCTTCCACAAACGAAGGTTGTGTTGCTCACTACCTTCGATATTCAGGAATATGTAATTGACGGTATCCGAGCTGGAGCAGTCGGCTATTTGTTAAAAGATGCCGAGACGCGCGTGCTGCTGGAAGGCATACGCGCAGCGTATCAAGGAGCGGTTATTTACCGCAGTGCTGCATCTGGCAGGGCGATCGCCCAGGCAATGCATATCGGGAAAGAACTCACCCCGCTAGATGATCAAGCTTATGCTTTGCTTGAGCCTTTGACCGGGAGAGAGCAAGAAGTCCTGCAACAGATGGCCTACGGGCGTCGCAATCCGGAAATTGCCAGTCTCCTGTGTATTTCAGAAGGCACCATCAAGACACATGTCCACCGCATCCTCCAGAAGTTTGGCGTGGAAGACCGCACGCAGGCGGTCGTCATGGCCATCCGCCACCACATCGTTCGCTAAGCAGTGCCGGGGAGCGCACACACCAGCGCGATGCATTTCTGGCGGCATGTACCGGAATCATGCAGTGCCAAACCGCCAGGAGGCCTGGTAGGCACGCTGGGCATCGTTGAGCGTGTCGAGGCCAATGCCAAGCGCGCGGAGTTTAAGAGTGGCAACGCGCTCGTCGATCTCGGGTGGAACGTCGTAGACGGCAGGAGGTAAATTGCGGCCATCACGCAAGAGGTAGTGTGCGCTGAGCGCCTGGTCGGCAAAGCTGAGATCCATTACTGCTGCCGGGCTGGCCTCGGCGGCGACCTGCCCAACCAGGCGACCCTGTGCCAGCAGGTAGAGCACGCGTCCATTAGCTAAGCGGTACTCGGCCAGGTGCTCGCGGATTTCTACCTCGCCAACGGCGAGTTTGCGCAAGGCCGCAACATCTACCTCGACATCGAAGTGGCCTGAGTTAGCGAGAATGGCCCCGTCTTTCATTGTCAGGAAGTGCTCAGCCCGAATTACTCCGCTTATGCCCGTGGCAGTTACAAAGATGTCGCCCAACGGCGCGGCATCGGCCATGGGCATTACCTGAAAACCTTCCATAACGGCTTCAAGCGCGCGTACTGCATTGACCTCGCATACGATCACACTGGCTCCCATTCCGCGAGCGCGCATGGCTATGCCTCTGCCACACCAGCCGTATCCAGCTACAACAAAGGTTGCTCCGGCTAGCAGGATGTTTGTTGCTCGCAAGATACCGTCGATGGTGTTCTGGCCGGTGCCGTAGCGGTTATCGAAGAAGCGTTTCGTGGGGGTGTCGTTGACTGCGACGACTGGAAACTGGAGTTGCCCATCAGCAGCCAGGGCGCGGGCGCGAATAACCCCTGTCGTCGTCTCCTCGATGCCGGCCACGGTGGTTTTGCCTGCAGGACGCTGGTGCAGGGCAACAATAAGATCAGCGCCGTCGTCCATTACCAGGTGCGGTTCAGTAGCCAGGGTTTGTTCGATGTGACGCTGGTAGGTGGCGAGGTCCTCGGCATAGTAGGCGTAAACGGCCATGCCATCAGCGGCAAGGGCAGCGCATACGTCGTCCTTGGTTGAAAGGGGATTTGAAGCGCACAGGGCGATCCCGGCGCCACCAGCCTGCAGTGCGCGCAGCAGCACAGCGGTTTCGGTCGTGATATGCAGGGAGGCAGCGATGCGCTGACCCTGGAAAGGCTGTTCGGCGGCAAATTCGCTAGCGATCTGGCCGAGGACGGGCATGTGGCGCGCAGCCCACGCGATACGCTGTCGCCCGCGCTCCGCAAGAGAAACATCTCGAATATCACTATTCACAGTCAGTATTCCTTTCCTTAAAAATTCCTATTACTCAATAGAACAAAAGAAGCGGCCACACAACAATTTCAGATGATGCGATTGCCTGCGTAGTATAGTAGTGACAGGGCTTGCCCCTGTCATGATGATCACACAACAATCTCAGGCAATGCGATTGCCAGTGCTCAGGCTCCACAGGCGGCGCTGCTTGCGGTTTTCCCAGGCTACCCAGTCAAGCTGCTCATCTTGCTGGGCATCTCCGCTTGCGATGATATGCACTGGAGACATCTGCTGAGCAAAATACCCCTCCAGCGCTGCGACCAGCGCTTTGTTGGCGCTGGTGACAGCCTGGCAGCGTTCGGCCGGCTCAAGCGTACCAGCAAGCGCCTCGTGGCCATCGATCAAAAGCAAGATGAGTCCCGGGTCAGTATCACCGGCAGGAGTCGTGGACTGGAAGACGTGACAACCACGCGCGCGGGCGAGAGCGAGCATATCGACCAGGCCCGTGCTATAATTCGCCGGCAGCTTGAGGTAAATTGACCTCTGTGCTGATGCGATCAATGCCTGCGTGCGAGCCACAATATGCTGCTGGCCTCGCAGCACCCAGAACCCTGCCGGGATATCCGAACGCGAGAGCCCCGCGAGAGCCCCGCTGAGTGCGTCCAGAATGGCCAACATGCCTGCTCGGACCTGCCCAAGGAATTGCTGCGGCTCTCCAGCCCTGTAACGTGGGGGATCGCCCGGCTGCACAAGAGCGAGACCTTTCTGCGTCAGGCGCTCAAGGATTTCGTAGCTGCGCGAGAGGGGAACTTGAGAGCGTTTGCCCAGTTCATAGCCCGTCAGTGGCCCATCCGCCAGCAAAGTATAGTAGGCCTCGGCCTCGTACTTGTTCAACCCAATTTGTTGTAGTAGCTCGGTAGCTGTCATCACCTTCTCCCATTGTATAGTAACCACTATAGTGGTTACTATACAATGGGAGAAGGTGATTGTCAAGCCTACAGTAATAATGAAACTGTTCAGACTTGACCTAAAGAAGTTTTCATGGTCAAGGTAGCCAGGCATTGGTGGAAGGGATTGAGGTGCTGTGCCATCCAGGTCCCAAAGAGACTAGCGAGTCCCATGCGGGTCTG
>Ga0137384_10003011_pt1 | contig 13380 bp, 9 predicted proteins | sample SagtaG_2_FD_104922 | JGI IMG/M metagenome (GOLD analysis project Ga0137384, IMG submission 104922) | Vadose zone soil microbial communities from Sagehorn Ranch, Mendocino, California, USA - Sage2_R_60_16 metaG | ecosystem: Environmental > Terrestrial > Soil > Vadose zone | place: USA: California... | reverse complement strand
GGACGGCCAGGTGCTGTATGAGCTGCTGACCGGCCATCCTGACCGAGCGCCCCGAGACCTGGTGTTCCTGGCCGACCTCACCACGGAGCTGCGTGCCTGGCCACAGCAGCGCTGGACTGACCTCGGGGTCAGCCCCGAGGTGGCGCTGCTGGCGGTGGTGGAGGGTTGGCGCGCCGGCCAGGTCAAGGGCCTGGAGGTTGGCGGGGTGAGCGTGGAGGAGGCTCGTGCGCTGGGCCGGCCCGCGATGACCTACCTCCGCGAGCAGCTCCGCGGCCGGCTCGCCAGTGAGATCAGCCGCCAGTACCTCCGCTGGCTGCATCCGACCAGCCGCCGACGACCAGGCGAGAGCTTCCTGTAGCGACACCGACGCTCAGGTGTCATGCGTCAAGGAGTTGGCGGGGTTTGATCTTGATGCAGGTCGGCTCAGCTGGCCGAGCTCGAGCTTGCCGTGCATGTACGTTTAGCCACCGGCTAGCGGGATTTTCACCGGACGGGGTATCTGCAACACCGAAGGTCAAGGTCGCGACTATCCGCCGGACTGGTCGCCGGGTGTGCGTAGGGGGTTCCCCTGCGGACAGCGTTCCGATGAGTTTCGGCCCCGGCAGTTGTCCATCTCTGAGAGCCAACCCAGTCGCGTACGTTCGACGCGATGTATACGACCGGCGGGGACGCGTAGCTTGTGCGGCCGTCCCCGCGCCACCCGGTCTACGACGCTGCCCTGGAGGTCACGATGTGTCCGATGGTCCACTCGTTCCGGACGTCCGGCGGCGTCGCCGCGACGGGGGAGGCGTGATGACGACGGTCGAGGCGAACGGCGTCATGCTCGGGGTCGAGCACTTCGGCGACGCGGCGGCGCCGCTCGTTCTGCTCACGGGCGGCACGACCATGCTCTCTTGGCCCGACACGCTCTGCGAGGCGCTCGCGCGCGGTGGGCGCCACGTCGTGCGGTACGACCTGCGCGATTCCGGCGCGTCGACCACCGTCGATCCCCAGGCTCCGGCGTACACGCTGCGCGATCTTGCAGCCGACGCCGCGGCGCTCGCCCGGGACCTCGACAACCGGCCGGCGCACCTGGCGGGCATCGGCGTCGGCGGGATGGTCGCCCAGATCGCCGCGCTCGACCACCCGGACGCGTTCTCGGCGGTCACCCTCGTCGGAACGCGGCCTGTGGCTCCGGGCCCGGTCGACGATGACCTGCCTGACCATGACACGGCGACGATGGACCGGCTGTTCTCGCGCTCGATGCCCGACTGGTCCGACCGCGCCGCGGTGGCGGAGTTTGCCGCCCGAGGCGCGGAGATCCTCGGCGACGACCCCGCCGCCGCGCGCGCGACCGCCGAGCGCAAGTGGGACCGCACGCAGGGCACGGAGCCCGCGGTGCAGATGGCCAACCAGCTGGGCATGGTGTTCGCCAAGCTCGACTGCACGCCGCGCTGGCGCGAGCGCCTGTCCGAGCTGGCGATCCCGGCGCTGGTGGTGCACGGTCGCCGCGACCCGTTCTTTCCTGTCGGCAACGGCGAAGCGCTCACGCGCGAGATCCCCGGTGCGCGGCTGCTCGTGCTCGAACGCGCCGCGACGGCGATCCCGGATGCGGCCGCCGATGAGGTCGCGGCGGCGATGCTCGCGCTCTAGGCGCTCACGGTGCTGGCGGCCGTAACAAGGACAAGCGTCTCTCGGGCTCAGGGGAGCATCACCGGTGTGTTATTACGGGAGGCAGTGATGCCGACGCTCCTGGGCGCACCAGTTGCCAAGCGTCCCTCGTTCACTTCACTATGCGTCGGCGATATCTACTAATTTTTATCAAGCGATGTTTCGCGCCCTGTAGTCGCCGCGTTCGACGAGGACATTTCGCAGGCTCGCTCGTGCCGGGTGGTCTTCAAGTGATTCAGCGGAGTCGGCCAGCACTTCATGACCAACGTCGATGAGCACGGCGGTGTCCCAGGGATCGGGCGGGTGGCGAAGCAACGCCGTGATGATGTGGAGTGCGCGAGGGTCATGCGGGGACTTCGCGGCGCGTTTGGCCACCTCATAGGACCCGTCGAGGCTTCTGCTCGCAGCGACGAGAGACCGCTCGGTCATTTCGAGCCAAGCATCCTGGTCGAGCAGCGTGACCCCTGCATACTGACCGAAGCCAGGGTATGCCGCGGATGGGAGGGTGGTGGTGAGCGCGACCTGCCAGTACCGCCAGGCGTTGATCGGGATGTCCTGTGGGTCATGCTCGGCTTGGAGGGAGTACCCGAGGTTCTCGGCGCCCTGAGAGACCCACTGCGGATCGATGTTGGCGAGTTGTCTGATCGTCCAGGACACGTCTGCCCACGGGGCTACATTCGAAAGCATGCCGGTCAGGATGCGGGGCAGCGCTGCCTGCTGTCCGCGTACGAGTCCGTTCAGGTAACGGTCGGGGAAGAGCGCGAGCAGACGTAGGCTCGATGGTCCCCACGCCAGGTGAAGGTCCCAGGTCTGCTGGCCGAGTTTGTCTGGTGCTGCGGTGCCGATCAGCCGTTCCTGTCGGCTGGCGAACCAGTCGTGTGCGGCAGCGTGGAGCCATTCCAGCCGTTGGGCGATCACGGCGCGGGCGTGCAGCCCGTCCAGGCCCTGGAGTTCGAGCGTCTCATCGAGCAGGTCAAGGAAGGGTGCCGGCATCGGGTGGTCGGCGCGGACCTGCTGCGCGGCGTATACGAAGCAGGCGGCCAGTGCCTGCATGCTCGGCCGATTCAGGGCGCCGTCCATGGCATCACGCTCGCTGGCGTGTGGATCGTCGTCGCGTTCGCGCACGGCCTCGACCATCAGCCTCCAGGCGTCAGCTTGTGCGTCCTCCAGGTCGTAAGCTTCCGCCCACAGACGACGAATCAGGAGCACGGCAGAGGACCGAACGCTGCGCCACTCGATGCCAGTCGGCGGGGTGAGATCAGGCGTGAGGGGTGACAAGGAAGGGGCGGGCCACGGCGCTTGGGCCGCGAATGCGGCGGCAGTAGCCAGCGCAGGAGCAGCGTCGGGGTCTAGCGAGGCATCCAGTTGTACGAGCGCGTCGAGGTAGCCGGCGATGTAGACGGGGTGCCGCAGCGCGCTGATGATCTCAATTGGCGCTTCTTGCCATGGTGAAGGGCGTGCCTGGATAACTTGTCGGAGCATGTCAGTAAGGCCGACCACGGTCGGCGAAAATGCGCCGGTCTCCGACGGCCGCCAAGATGCGATCTTAAGGGCGGCCTCGATGGGCGCCAAATCCTGAAGCTCCTCTTTGCTGTATGGGCTGGATTCCTCGACCCGTGTCCACGCCGCCAGGATTGGCGGTCTGATTGGGGGCGGCGGGCCATACTTGGCGGTCAGGACTGCCCCAGCGGTGTTCCAACGCTGCGTAACCGCGGTGGGGAGCGCGGCCAGCCACCAGAACGGTCGCCACTGATCCGGTAGACGGTCTGCTGGAGCGCTGGCCAACTCCTCGAGAGTCGGCGGCTCCCCGAGTGCGCTGACCAACCGCCGCTCCACCGCGGGGTCGCTAGCCTGTGTCAGCAGCGCGGCCAGACCCGCAAGCTCGGGGGTGGGCTCGATGGTTGCGACGGCTTCGATCAAGAGATCCACTGCGCGCTCGTTGTGAACTGGAACCCGGGCATGGAGGTGCGCTGCCATAACTCGCATCCGGATCTCCATCGGCAGCGCGGCAATCGCCCGCTCGCAGCGGTCGAAGGCGAGGCCGCCCGCCGTCGCGGCCGTGAGCGCTCGCACCAGGGCGACGACAAGCGCAGTCTCTCGCTCGTACAAGGCCGGCATGTTGCCGGCTTCGCCCTTCTCGGTCTCAACGAGATTGGTCAGGTCAGGCAGCCACGCCGCAGCGTGCGGGTTGGCCGCCATAACACGCGCCACCTTGCGCGACAGCATCCGCAGGACTCGCTCAGCATTGCCATACTGGGCGGCGTCAACGACGACATCGAGGGCGCGCTGCAGCTCGTACATGTCCCTGGGCCCGGTGTTGGTGGAGTCGACAACTACCTCAGCCACCACGAGAGCGCCATCGTTACCTCGGTCCTGGACGGGCAGGGCGCTCAGCCACCACGTCAGCTCACGTCGAATTGCTGGATGTTGCACCTGGCTCCTGAGCCGCCGCACAAAGCTGACCGCCGAGATTCCCAGCGTTCGGGCCAATGGCATATACAGAACGGCGACGCTCGGCGCGGCCCCAACCACGTCGCTTTTTCGTTCCAGCCAAGTGGCAACGGCGTCAGGCGCGGCAGACGAGAGTCTGTGCAGGAACGGCAGCGCCAGCCAGCCCCGATCACCTGGATCGAGCAGATCCTTCTCGTCCAAGAGATCCAGCCATCGCTTGCCATCTACCTTCGTGAAGAAGTACTGCAACACGCGCGGATCGCTCGACCACGCCTGAAGCTGTGCCAATTCCGCCGCGCCGGGCATCGACACCGCCAGAACCCGGTCGATGAACTCCAATCGGCCGATCAGCGGGGAGAACAGGTTGTCGATCGCCTGATGCGTTCGCGAGTAGAGACGGGATGCGCCCTTGTCATCGAGGTTGGCATGCAGCCCACGGTTCGCCTCCCCAACGAGCCTTGCCCATCGGCGAGCGGCCGCCTCCTGCTGAGGAAGGGGTTCAAAGTTGGTGTGTCGACGGATCACCTGTAGCAACCGACGCGCATGGTAGCCGCCAGGGTGGTCCAACTCGACCTGTAGGGCTCTCAGCTTCTCCTCGAAGACCGACGCAGCGTCTCCCTGTGGACCGGCCAGTGTGAGCTGCCAGGCTTGTACAACCTCTCGGGCGGCGGCCACCAGCCCATGGCCACCTTCGGCGAGCTTCAAGATGGATTCGAGCGCCTCGCGGCATGCCCACGCAACCGCTTCAGAGCGCCGTGGCAAGTCTGGCACTTCGAGAAGCCGATGGGCGGAAACCAGCATCTCTCCCGCGCGTATGCCATGCTCACCATACGTCGCCAGCACGTCACGCAGTTCGGCAGAGACAGCTCGAACGTTCATCACTACTCGCTTAAGGCCGCTGGAGGATCACCAAGGCTAGCATCGTCAGACGCAAGACGGACGACCACACCCCCGGCCGAAGTCGCCCAGCTTGCGAGCTGATAGTTCGGCCTGGTCCGCCCTCACATCCAAGACTCTCGGACCATCACGATGAATAGGCCGGTGGCCGCCGCGCTCTCGCCGCGTTTCCGCGACGGCACACCTGTTGCCTCAGGCGAAGGTTTCTTGCCATTGGGGCATGGCCCGGACGATCCCGAGCGCGAACTCGACGGCGGTGTTTACGCCTGTGTCGTGGGCGCGCTCGGTGCGCTGGTCGTCGAGGCTGGCGATCCAGCCGCCTACCGACCACAGCGGTTGCCGAGCAAGTGCCAGGCGGCAGCGCGGCCCGCTCGGCGGCCGTCAGCCGAGTCTCCAAGCCGGAGTAAATTCATCTCATGAACACCGGGCGGGTAGTACAAGCGCTGAAACATGGCGCCGGGTGGTGGACAACCCTGCTCGTCGGGGCCGCGATCGCTCTGCCCGTCAGCCTGGCCGAGACAACCATCTGGCGCACGCTCGACGCCCACACCGGCCCCATCGCCGCCGCCCTGATCATCCTTGTGGCCTCTGTCATTCTCGCCCTCACCGCCGCCGTTTTCCTCGGCCGCATCCGGGTCCCCGGCAAGATGGCTATGTACCGGCTCACCTACCCCCTGCGCATGGCTCCGTGGAAAGTCCGCGAACTCCTAGCAGGCGGCCACCCAGGAAACGGCAGGCGCAACCGCCGCTACTCCACCGAAGCTGCCTTCATCGCCGACGACCCCCGCCGACGCCCCGGCTACGCCGGAGGCGGCGACCAATACGACTACGGCGTCCACTGGCGTGACAGGCAGGGCGGTGGCCACCGCCTGACCTGGATCAAAGACACCAGGGAACTCGTCGCCGTCGCCCCAGGAGGTAGGCGCGCCGAAGAAGGCACCGTCGAAATCATCGCCCGCATCCCCAGCCAAGCCGAAACCGAACACCGGCTATACAACTGGCCCTACGCCCACAATGACCTGCGCTGGGTACGCCGCCGGGCACACGGCTGGAACGTCCCCCTCCCACCCCGGGGCAAATACTGGCTCAACGAAGACACCAAGCCACCTACACCATGGCCCACCCCGCCCACACCCAGCGTTGATCGCCGTGAAGGAGCCTACGTCGGCACGACAGGCGACCTGGACCACACCATCACCGTCACCGACGCCGAAGGAACCCGCCCCCTCTACCACCACGTCCGCCACTCCCCAACCGGCTACTCCTGGGGTTACGGCGGAGACGGCCCCCACGACCTCGCCCGTAGCATCCTCTACGACCGGCTCGGATACGTCCCCTCCCCGTACATCTACTCTCAGTTCTGCGCCGACGTCATCAGCGGCCTTCCCCCCGACTTCACCCTCACCTACAAACAGGTCGACACTTGGATCAAGAACCACGGCAAGCTATTCGCCCGAAGCCCCCAAGCCGAACCCTTCGACCCATATGCTCTCGGCGGAGCGTAGCCTCCGAGGAGACGGACCTAGGGCCTGTATCAAAGTGGGTCATAGCCATTCGTTGATCGCGGCAATCTGCACAGTGGCCTGGTAGCGCACGGCGAGCTTGTCGTAGCGGGTGGCCACGGCGCGGTGGCGTTTGAGCCGGTTGATGCCACACTCCACGGCGTGGCGCTGCTTGTAGGTTTCAGGGTCGAAGGCCGGTGGCCGGCCGCCCCTGGACCCTTGCTTGCGTCGATTGGCGTCCTGATCGGCCTTGCTGGGGATGGTCGCCTTGATCCCTCGCCGGCGCAGGTACCGCCGGTTCGCGCGTGAGGTGTAGGCCTTGTCGGCCAGGACCTGATCGGGCCGGGTACGGGGCCGGCCACCACCCAGCCGCGGAACCCGGATGCCGTCCAGCACCACCGCAAACTGCGGGCTGTCCCCACGCTGCCCCGCGGTCAGCACGATCGACAACGGCCGCTGCCCCTGCTCACAGCCAAGATGCAGCTTGGTGGTCAGCCCGCCCCGAGAGCGACCCAACCCATGATCGGCCGGCTCGTGGTGGACGCCGCCGGGTGGTTGGGCTTGCAGGTCCCCCTTTTCCTGGCGCCGGCGGCGTGCTGGTGCGCCCGACAGATCGTGGAATCCACACTGACGTCCCAGCAGATCCGCCCGGCCGCATCCGCCAGCGCCTGCAACGTGGTCAGCAGCCGCTGCCAGGTACCGTCGCGCTGCCAGCGCCGAAACACCGCGTACGCGGCCGCCCAGGATCCGTAGCGCTCGGGCACGTCCCGCCACGGCGCGCCGACCCGGACCCGCCATCGGATCCCATCAATAAGCTGCCGTTTGGTCCATGTCGGCGGCCGACCCGGTCTGCGCCCCACGGGCAGCAGCGGCGCCAGGACCGCCCACTGCGCGTCGGTCAGGTCGTGCCGCCCCGTCACCGTTACAGTGGCCACGAGGTCTCCGGATGGATGGGTTTCTTGGTCGATGCACTATCTACCGGCCCTCTGTGCCAATCTCCAGTGAGGCAGATCAGGCTGCTGAATCATTGAGCTGAGAGGGTGGGGAAGGAGTCCCCGGTGGCCACCATGAGCAACCAGCCGCTGTACGAGCAGGTCTGATGACCCCGGGAACCAACACGCAGGATCGGAAGGTGCGCTAGTGGCCGGCCTGTTGGAACTCGACGGCCTGAGCCGCCGCTTCGGCACGGTGACCGCTCTCGACAACCTGAGCTTCTCGGTCCCCTCGGGACAGGTCGTAGGGTTCCTCGGTCCGAACGGCGCCGGCAAGACCACCACGATGCGGGCAATCTTCGGCCTCACCGACCTCGACGCCGGATCGGTGCGGTGGAACGGCGTGCCGGTCGGAGCCATCCAGCGCCGTCGCTTCGGCTACATGCCAGAGGAGCGGGGCCTGTACCCAAACATGCTCGTAGCTGAAGAGGTCGAGTACCTTGGCCGGCTGCACGGCATGGACACTCGCAGCGCCGCGGCTGCCACCAAGCAGTGGCTGGAGCGCCTCGACGTGGCCGACCGCTCCACCAGCAAGGTCGAGACCCTGTCACACGGCAACCAGCAACGTGTGCAGCTGGCGGCGGCCCTGGTGCATGACCCCGAGGTGCTGGTGCTGGACGAGCCGCTTTCGGGGCTCGACCCGACGGGCATCGACGCCACCGGCGAGGTGCTCGTCGAACAGGCTCGCGCCGGGCGCTGCGTGCTGTTCTCGAGCCACCAGCTCGACCTGGTCGAGGACCTCTGCGAGTCGGTGGCCATCATCGACCGTGGTCGGCTGGTGGCGAGGGGGACCGTCGACGAGCTGGCAACGAGCGGCGCGCGGCGCCTCGGCGTCCGGGTGGAGGGAGACCGCCAGGGGGCCTGGGCGCAGGGGATCCCGGGCGTGACCGTGTCTGAGGTGGACGGGGGCGAGGTGCGCCTCATCCTCGACGATTCCACCGACAGCGACGTAGTGCTCGAGGCGGCGCGCGCCGCTGGGCGCGTCACGGAATTTGTCTTCGGACGTCGCCGCCTGTCCGAGGTGTTCAGGGAGGCGATGCGCCGCTGAATGCTGTTCCGATCATCCTCGCCGCTATCGCGGCGGTGCTGCTCGTCCGCCTCGGCTTGCGCCGCAGAGGCCAGGGGCGATCGTCACAGCTCGGGGGACTCACGCGCGGACTACGCGACAGGAGGCTCCTCGGAGACACCGGACTTGTGGCCGAGCGCGAGATCCGAGAGCGGGTACGGGGCCGCGTGTTTCGAGTGGTCACCCTCATCCTCTTCGCCGTGGTCGCGGCGGCCGTGGTCATCCCCACCATCCACACTGGCACCACCACGCGCCCAAAGGTGGGGGTCGTCGCCGGCTCGCCGGCTCTCGATGAAGAGCTGCAGAAGCTGGCCACAACCGTGGGACTACCCGTAGAGCTGGTGCGCGAGCCCGACCTGAGCGCCGCTCGCGCTGCGTTGAGCGCTGGCTACCTCAACATGGTGGTGGACGGCAGCGGGACCATCCTCGTAGAGAACCCCATCTCGGACACCGACACCTCCACCGGGTCCCGGTATGTGCGAACCGTCGCCACGGCCCTCGGAGCGCAGCAGGCCTTCACCCAGGCCCGCCTGACCCCGGAGCAGGCGGCCGCGGTCGCCGAGGCCAAGCCGTGGCCGGTCGAGAGCGTCCATCCGAGCAAAGGAGCCACCACGACGGAGGAGGCGACGGCGCTGATCGGGGTCATCCTCATATTCATCGTCCTCACCCAGTACCTCTCCTGGATCTTGATGGGCGTCATGGAGGAGAAGGCGAGCCGCGTCATCGAGGTCCTTCTCGCCACGGTGCGACCGGGCCAGCTGCTGGCGGGCAAGTTGGCAGGCATCGGCGCTGTCGCCCTTTTGCAAGCCATGTCCCTGGTGGCGTTCGCGCTGGTGCTGGCGAAGGTGGTCGGCGCGAACCTCGTGCACGGAGCGGCACCGCTTGTGGTGGCGGCCACCCTCGTCTGGCTAGTCCTCGGGTACGCCTTCTACAGCTGGGAGTATGCCGCCGCCGGCTCCCTAGCTGAGCGCCAGGACCAGGTGCAGAGCTTGGCGTTGCCGCTGGCCGCACCGCTCATCTTCGGCTACATCGTCTCGCTCATCGGAGTCAGGTCAGGCAGTGCCTCGCTTCTCGTAAAGGTGCTTGCCTACCTGCCTCCCACTGCCCCCTTCGCCATGCCGACGTTAGTAGGGTTCGGGGAGGCCACCTGGTGGCAGTTTCTGCTCTCGGTTGTGGTGAGCGTCGTGTGCACCGTGTTGGTGGCGCGGGTGGCGGCCCGCGTCTACCGCACGGCCGTGCTCCGAACCGGCCGACGGGTGCGGCTGCGTGAGCTGGTCCCGACTTTCGCCAAGTGACCCCGTACAATGAAGCCCGCTCAGACGGCCGAGATGGACGAGGCCGTGAGGCCACCTCGAAACCGGCGACGCTAGCTCGCCTTGCTCGGGGTGAAGTTCACGACCAGATCAAGTTTCAGGCAGCAAGCACCTGACGGTCGATGAAGCGGTCGAGCGCCGCGGAGACCTCGTCTCGTGTCGAACTCGACACACCGTCCCAACATCAGGCCAGATCAACCGCCACAGCAGACTTCGATACAGGCCCTAGGCCCCATGCGGCACTGAGGTTGAGACCAGCAGCGACCGATGACATCCGGCTGGACGCCAACAGGCCCCGACGCGGACGCCGGGGCCTGGAGCTGAGGATGCTCAGCGTTCGTCGCGGTAGGGATAGTGAGGGCGGCTGGACCGCTCCGCCCGCTCGGTGCGGGCACGGTCCTGCCGCTCGGTACGCTGGGTCTTTCGCTGTGCTGGACGGCTGGCTCGCTCAGCTACCAGCCGTTGTGCGCGTTCCGCGCGGTACCGTACGGCGCGGTGGCGGACGCTGGCCCGAGTGGCGCGGCTTTCGGTGTTCATGTCGGTCACTACCTGGTAGCCGAGGGTTTCGATCTCCTCGGCGCGGCGCAGCCGCACCGCCGGCGTGCCGGTGTGGCCGCGAGCTTGTGGCACGTTGCCGGGGTTGAGTTGGACAAAGGTCGGGTCCAGCTCCGGCACGGTGGGCCGCTGGCTGCCGCGGCGGGCGAGCTGGACGGTGCTCTTGCGCTGGTTGACGACCGCAGGGTTGGGCTGGGGCATGCCGAGCTGGTGGCGCTGGAACGCCTTGCGCAGCGACGGCCAGGTCGTGCCGAGCTGCGCCGCGGCGGCGTTGATGCTGCCCAGCTCCTCGGCCAGCCGGAACGCCCGCTCGGCCTCGCCAGGGTCGGCCAGGAACCGGGTCGGCGGGTTGGTCGGCTTGCGCCCGGGTTGGGGCAGGTTCCAGTGCGCCCATGCGTTCTTGAGCGTGTCGCGACTGACGCTCAGCTCTTGGGCGGCCTGTCTGAGCCCGACCCGGCTTGCCAGCTCGCGGGCCTGCTCGGCCACCTGCCGGTCTTGCCGGTAGGCGCTGGGCTCGGGGAACTGGTTGGGCCGCAGATGGCCACGCTCGGTTGGCACGGTCCCGCCGAAGATGCCGTGGTCGGTATCCAGGGAGTCGGCGGCCCGCACGGCCAGCTCCTGGCACGGCTGTTGGACCTGGCAGCTTGCGCAGATCGCCTTGGCCTCGTTGGCCTTGCGGCCCTCGCCGGTCTCGGGGAAGAACCGGTCGGTGTCCATGCCCTTGCAGGCGGCCTCGTCCATCCAGGCCAGCCGGCCCTCGCTGGGGATCAGCGGCAACCGCTGGTCCTGGGTGGTCTGCTGGTCGGTGGCGTGGCGCTGCTGGGTGCGCAGCGGTCCCAGTACCTGCCGGACGCGGCCCTCGCGGATGGCGAGCATCCGGGCGACCGCCGGGGCGTCCAGGCGCTGGCCGCCCTCCTGCTCAACGATCCGCCACAGCTGGGTGATCCGCTCGGTGTTGGTCAGCTCCCCGCCCCGCAGCGCCGCCAGGGTCTGGGCGGCGTAGGCGCGGCCCACGCCAACTTCACGGGCGACGATAGCGGGGTCGAGGTGCTCGCCGTGGCCGACCTCACGGGTCCGCCAGGCCTGCTCGATCCGGTCCAGCGGACTTCCCGCCGGCTGCCCGGCCGGCTCGACCTCGGGACGGCCGCCGCCGGCGTAGGCGGCCTGCAACCGTTCGAGCTGGTCCGGGGTTGGCTGGCCGTGGCTGGTCGGCTCGCTGCGGAGCGCCGCCAGGCGTGGGTCGCCCGATCGGGCGGTACGCAGGGTGTGCAGCCACTGCCGCGCGGTCGTCACGGTGGTGCCGACCTCGCGGGCGAGCTCGGCCGCCTCCAGCGACACCCCGCCGCGTAGTTCGCGCGCGAGGTAGGCAGTGGTGATCCGGTCGCAGACCAGGCGCCCGCGCAGCTCCGCAAGGCTCGGGTCGCGCTGGCGCTGTGCCCGCAGCACGCGGACCAGATCATGGGCCAGTCGGGGGGTGACGCTGACCTCGGCCGCCAGCGCGGCGGGGTCGACCTGGTGGCCGCCGTCGACCTCGCGCGCGAGCCAGGTGTAGGCGACGCGCTCCCACGCCGGCCGCGGGTCCGCCGGAGGCTCGGCTGGCGGCTGGGCAACCGGCGCCGGCGTGCTGGGAGGATGCTCAGCGGTCATCGTGCGCCCCCTCCCGCTCGGCCCGCACGCGACCACCGGCCAGCCAGCCGTTGAGCCGCTGGGTCAGTGACGGCTGGGGCTGCCCGGCCTGCTCGGCGCGCAGGCGGGCGCGCCAGGTGGCCCGCTCGCGGCGCCGCTCGCCACGGCGCAACTGCCGCTCGGCGCGGTCCTCCAGCCGCCGACGGCGCCGCCGCTCCGCCGGCGCGTAGAACGGGCGCAGCCGCACCGGGGTCGGGCGCAGGTGCCCGTACAGCAGCACGCCCTCACCGGGCCGCAACCTGCGCAGGTCCTCCACCGGCAGCAGCGGCCGGTACAGCGACGACTCGTTCAGCGAGTGCCGCCCGTCAGACCCCATCGACCTGGAGTGCTCGACCTGCTGGCGGTCGCCGATCAGCTTGGAGCCCAGCTCCAACGCCGACAGGTCCGCCAGGCCGGACAGGAACAGCCTGGCGCGGTGGTTGTTGAGGATCGTCGAGGCTTTGGCGCCGTAGCGGGCCTCCAGTTGGCTCTTGTCGTGCCACACGGTGACGAGTTGGATGCCCTGCCCGCGGGCGGTGGTGGCCAGCACGTCCAAGTCACTGAGCGCGGCGCAGTTGCCGGCCTCGTCCAAAAACAGCCCCAACCGCGGGTCCAGCAGCCCGTCGGGGGTGCGTGCAGCCTTCTCTTGGGCGGCGGCGACCACCTGTTGGGTGATCGTCTCGAACAGCGGTCGCAGCAGCCGCTGCTGGTGGGCCGGGGCGTACAGGTAGATGGTGTGCTCGCCCCGTAGGAAGTAGTCAACGTCCAGGTTGTGGCCCTCAGTCCAGGCGGCAACCTGCTCGTTGCCGTAGACGGCCAGCACCTCCTCAGCCGTTGCGTAGAGGGAATCGCGCGCCCGCTCTCCGCGGGACTGTGACGAGTTCCAGGCGTCCAATGCCGGCTGTACGCCGGTCGCCTCAAGGATTCCGGTGATCTGGTCGTCCTCGCGCACGTCCAGCCAATGCAGCACGTCCCGCATCGCCAGGCCCTTGACCGCCGCGGCGAACAGCATCGGCGCCAGGAACTTGACCCCCATGGTCTTCCAGAAGCGGTGCTCGGGTCGTTGTTCCTCGGTGGGGGTCTGCTCGATCGCGTTGGCCAGCATTACCGCCATCTGCTGCGCGCCGAGCCAGGTCCCACAGGAGGCCAGCGGGGTCCACTGCGCCACGACCTCGCCGGAGGCGCCGAGGGGGTCGATGATGGTGACCTCGCCCTTGCGGGCACGCTGGCCCATCGTCGCCCGCAGCACGTCGGGCTTGACCGAGGTGGCCAGCAGCGGACCCTGCCAG
>Ga0137384_10003009_pt1 | contig 13385 bp, 12 predicted proteins | sample SagtaG_2_FD_104922 | JGI IMG/M metagenome (GOLD analysis project Ga0137384, IMG submission 104922) | Vadose zone soil microbial communities from Sagehorn Ranch, Mendocino, California, USA - Sage2_R_60_16 metaG | ecosystem: Environmental > Terrestrial > Soil > Vadose zone | place: USA... | reverse complement strand
GCCGAGCGCGGCCTCGCCCGCCCGGCGCACCGAGACGTTCGCGTCCACGCGCAGGCTCCCCTTCTCCATGTCGCAGTCGGACGCGCCGGCGTACTCGAGCACCTGCTTCAGCGTCAGGAGATAGGCCCGCGCCTCCTGGGGTGAGCGGAAGTCGGGGCCGGTGACGATCTCGATCAGGGGCACGCCGCAGCGGTTCAGGTCGATCGCCGTCTCCTTGGGGAACCGATCGTGCAGCAATTTCCCGGCGTCCTCCTCGACGTGCAGGCGTACGATGGTAGCCGTCGCTATCCCTCGCTCCGGTGACAGGTACGACAGCGTGCCATCCGTCGCGAGCGGCTGCTCGAACTGTGAGATCTGGTAGCCCTTCGGCAGGTCGGGATAGAAGTAGTTCTTGCGTGCGAACACGCTCTTCGCGTGCACGGTGCACCCCAGCGCGAGCGCCGCGCGCACCGCGAGCTTGAGGGCCAGCTCGTTGGGCACCGGTAGTGCACCCGGCAGCCCGAGGCACACCGGGCAGACGTTCGTGTTGGGCGGGGCGCCGAACGCCGCGGAGCAGCCGCAGAACATCTTCGACACGGTCCGGAGTTGGACGTGCGTTTCCAGGCCGACGACCGTCTCCCATGCGGCCGGCATCAGGCCTCCGTCGTCGCGGGGACCACCCGCTCCACGGCGTAGGCGGCCTCGATCAGCTCGTCCTCGAGGAACGCCTGGCCGATGAATTGTCCGCCGATCGGCAGCCCTTTGATGCGCCCGATCGGCAGCGAGAGCGCGGGCAGCCCCGCCAGGTTCGCGGTGACCGTGAAAATGTCGGACAGATACATCGCCACCGGGTCCGCGAGCTTCTCCCCCGCCTTGAAGGCCGCGGTGGGTGTCGTAGGGGTGAACAACAGATCCACGCCGCGGTCAAACGCGGTGCGGAAGTCCTGGGCGATCAGCGCGCGCATCTGCTGGGCCTTGCGGTAATAGGCGTCATAGTAGCCCGACGACAGCACGTACGTGCCGACGAGGATGCGCCGCCGCACTTCGGCGCCGAAGCCCTGGCCGCGCGTGGCGCGGTACAGCGCCCGCACGTCCACCGCGCCGTCGAAGCGCGGACCGTAGCGCGCGCCGTCGTAGCGCGCCAGGTTGGACGACGCCTCGGCCGGCGCGATGATGTAGTAGGTGGCGACCGCATAGGGGGTGTGCGGCAGCGACACCTCGCGCACCGCCGCGCCCTGCTCCCGGAACAGTCGGATCACGCGGTCGCAGGCGCGTCGCACCGCGGGGTCGAGATCCGGCGGGAAGTACTCCTTCGGGATCCCGATCACGAAGCCCTGGAGCGACTCGGGCACCGTGGGGAGGCGCAGCGGATCGCGGTCCTCGCACGTCGAGTCCTTCGGGTCGCGCCCGCTGATCACCGACAGCACGCGCGCCGCGTCGTGCACGCTCCGGCCCAGCACGCCGATCTGGTCGAGCGACGAGCCGAACGCCACGAGCCCGTAGCGCGACACTCGTCCGTACGTGGGCTTGATCCCCACGACCCCGCAGAACGATGCCGGCTGCCGCACCGACCCGCCGGTCTCCGAGCCGAGCGCGGCGGGCACCGCGCCCGCGGCGACGAGCGCGGCCGAGCCGCCCGACGAGCCTCCCGGCACGCGGGCCTTGTCGAAGGGGTGCAGCGTCCGCCCGTACACCGAGTGCTCGGTGGACGAGCCCATCGCGAACTCGTCGCAGTTCGACTTGCCGGCGATGAGCGCGCCCGCAGCGCGGAGTTTGGCCACGGCGGTGGCCTCGTAGGGCGAGCGGTACCCCTCGAGGATCTTGGAGCCACAGGTCGTCGTGAACTCGAGGGTGCAGATGTTGTCCTTCACCGCCACCGGCATGCCGTACAGCACGCCCGACGGATGCGCCCCTTGGGCCTGGGCGAGCAGCGACTTGCGGAGATCCTTGGGCGCCGTGAGGCAGGCATTGAGGCGCTTGGCCTTGACGAGACGGTCGGCCGCCGCCTTGGCGCTCGCGAGCGCTTCGCTGGGGTCGCTCACCTGATCCCCAGGCTGAAGCCTGGGCTCGGCACGACGCTGTCCTTAAGGACAGTGCAGCGCCGAGCCCACCCTTGAGGGTGGGAACACACGCCGCCGGGTACGCCCGCGTCCGTCATCCTTCCTCCTCGAACTGCCCGAGCTTCGGCACCACGAAGAAGCCGTTCCGGAATGCCGGCGCGAGCTTGTCGGGCCCGAAGGCGAGCGGCCAGGGCTTCACCTCGTCGGCGCGGAACCGCACGGCGTCGGGCCCCGGCACGAACGGCTTCACGCCTTCGCTCGCCGGCACGCTGTTGATTTGGGCTACGTAGTCGAGAATGCGCGACATCTGCTCGGCGAGCAGGGGCAGCGCCTCCGCGTTCACGTCGAGCTCCGCGAGCCGCGCGATCTTCAGGACCTCGTCATGCGCGACGCTCATGCGCTCTCCCACTCGCGCTCGAGCCCGGCATACGCCACGAGCAGCTGTTTCATGCCGATCTCCGCATCGTCGAACTGCACGCTCACCTTCAGGTCGCGGCCCGAGCCCGAGACCGCCCGCACCACCCCGCTGCCGAATTTGCGGTGGCGCACTCGCTCGCCAGCGACGTAGCGCGGCGCGTCTTGCGATACGTCCACGTCCCAATCCACGGGGAGCGGCGCCCGTGCCGCGCGGCGCGACGCCGCGGTGCGCGTGGTCCCGGTCCGGTCCCACAACGGGGCCGTGCTGCGCTCCTCCAGCGCCGTCGCGGGCACCGCCTCGAGAAAGCGCGACGCCTCCGACAGCTCCAGCCGCCCGTTCCGATAACGCGTCCGCGCCCATGAGAGATACAGTTTTTCGCGCGCACGCGTGAGCCCCACGTAGCACAGTCGGCGCTCCTCCTCGAGCCCGCCCGGCTCGCCCGCCGCCCGCGCGAGCGGGAACAGGCCGTCCTCGAGTCCCGCGAGCGCCACCACCGGCCACTCGAGCCCCTTGGCCATGTGCACCGTCATCAGCGTCACCCCGGCCGGATCGCCGGTCCCCTGGTCGGCGGACGTGACGAGCGCCGCCTGCGTGAGGTAGCGCTCGATGAGCGTCGCCCCCGTTCCCGTTCCCCCTTCCCCGGCCTCTTCCCCCGCCTCATCCCCGTCGTCACCCGCCGTCTCCGCCCACTCTGCCGCCCCGGCGATCAGCTCCTCCACGTTCTCCACGCGCTCGACGCCCTCCGGACCCTCCTCGGCCAAGTAGCGGACGTACCCCACCGCCGCCACGATCTGCTCGAGCACGGTGGCCGGGTCCGCCTGGGCGTGGCGCTCGCGCAACCCGTCCACGAGCCGCGCCAACCCCGCGAACGCCTCCCGCACGTTGGGGCGCAGGTCGGGGATCCGGTCGGCGGCCCGCGCCGCCGCCAGCAGCGGCTGCCCCCCGCCCCACTGGGCGGCGGCCTTCACGAGCTGGGCGAACGAGGCGTCCCCGATCCCGCGCCGCGGCACGTTCACGATGCGGGCGAACGCCTCGTCGTCCGCGGGGTTCGCGATCAGGCGCAGGTACGCGAGCACGTCCTTCACTTCGCGGCGCTCATAGAAGCTCACCGCGCCGACCAGCCGGTACGGAATCCCCCGGAACCGGAACGCCTCTTCGAGCGGGCGCGACTGCGCGTTGGTGCGGTACAGGACCGCCATTCCTTCATAAGGGACGTCCGATTCCGCCGCGCGGCGCGTCACCTCGCCCGCCAGCCATTCGGCTTCGTCCCGCTCGTCGGCGGCGGCGAGCAGGGTGACCGGCTCGCCCCCCTGCTTGGCGGTGAACAGGGTCTTGCCGAGGCGCCGTGCGTTCTCGGCGATCACGCCGTTGGCGGCGTCGAGGATCACCTGGGTCGAGCGGTAGTTCTGCTCCAGTTTCACGAGCGTGGTGCCGGGGAAGTCCTGCTGGAACGAGAGCATGTGGCGTACGTCCGCACCGCGCCAGCCGTAGATCGCCTGGTCGTCGTCGCCCACCACGCAGAGGTTCCGATGCTCGGCGGCGAGCAGCTTCACCAGCCGGTACTGGGCGGCGTTCGTGTCCTGAAACTCGTCCACCAGCACGTGGTCGAAGCGGCGCTGCCAGTAGCCGAGCCGTTCGGGGTGCTCCCGGAACAACACGAGCGGGTATAGCAACAGGTCGTCGAAGTCCATGGCGTTGGCCTGCCTGAGCGCGGGGCCCAGCACCGCGTAGATCTCCGCCGCTACCCGCTCGAGCGGGCTTTCGGCGCTCGCGCCCAGCTCTTCCGGCAGGAGCATGCGGTTTTTCGCGCCCGAGATGATGGCGTGAATGGCGCGCGGCGGGTACGCCTTGGGCGAGAGGCCGCGCTGCTCGAGCAGCCGCTTGATGAACGACTCGGAATCATCCTGGTCGTAGATGGTAAAGTTCGGTCCGAAGCCGAGCAGCGCCGCCTCGCGGCGCAGCAGCCGGGCCGAGAGCGCGTGGAATGTGCCGATCCACAGGCCCCGCGGGTCGGCGCCGAGTAGTGTCGCCACGCGGGCGCGCATCTCCCCCGCGGCCTTGTTCGTGAACGTGACCGCGAAGATGCGTGCGGGCGCGACGCCCCGCTCCTGGATCAAGTGAGCGATCCGCGCCGTGAGGACGCGCGTTTTCCCCGAGCCCGCGCCGGCGAGCACGAGCAGCGGGCCGCCGGGATGCCGGACCGCGGCCTCCTGTTGGGGATTCAGAGCAAGCGTCACGTCGCCCTTCCCACGCTGAAGGGTGGGCTCGGCACAGCGCTGTCCTTAAGGACAGTGTCTTGCCGAGCCCAGGCTTTAGCCTGGGTATCTCGGGACAGGACATTGGTCTTAGCGCTCATTTCGCACTGACCAGCGGAAATTCCAGCACGAACTCCGCTCCTGCTCCGTTCGGCCCCGGGCGATACAGCAGCCGCCCTGCGTGCTGCTGTTCCACGATGCGGCGGGCGAGGGCCAGCCCGATCCCCCATCCCCCGGGCTTGGTCGAGACGCCTGGCTCGAACAGCCGGGCCCGCACGTCAGGCGCCACGCCCGGGCCGTCGTCGCATACGGTCACGCGGGCGGTCCGTGCGGTCGCCTCGACCGCGACGTCGATCCGCCCGCCACGCCCCGAGAGCGCGTCGATCGCGTTCTTGATCACCGCCTCGAGCGCCCACTCGACGAGCACGGAGTCGCCCAGCGCTGTGGGACCGGGCCCTGTGGCCGCGAGCGACAGGGTGACGGGGCTCGCGAGCGTGGGCAGGCGGGGGCGGAAGTAGCTCACGACCCGCTCGGCCACGGCGCCGAGCCCGATCGGCTCGCGACGCGCCGGACGCCCGATCCGCTCGAACCGCTTGGCCACCCGCTCGAGCCGCTCCGCGTCGGCTTGAAGATGGCTCGCGAGCTCGGCAGCGGTGGTATCCGGATTATCGCGCAGGTAGGCAATCCATCCCGTGAGGCTCATCAGCGGCGTGCCGAGCTGGTGCGCCGACTCGCGCGCCATCGCGGCCCAGAGCCGATCGCGGGCCGCGGCGACCTGCGAGCGGTACGCCCACACCGCGAGCAGGACGAGACAGAAGAACACCGCGCCCTGGAGCGCGGCGAGGCCGATGAACCGCTGCGCCACCGGCAGGGCGCCGTAGTGGATCGTGCCGACGCCCGGCTGCACCAGCGGCAGGTTCTCCCGGTCGAGCCGGGCGATCCACGCGCCCAGCCGCGCCGGATCGGCGGCGACGCCGGGGGGCGCGTTGTCGAGCGCCGTGATCCGCCCCGCGGTGTCGGTGACCACGATGGGGATGCCGAGCGAGCGGACCTGGCGGGCGAGATCGAGCAGCGCCTCCGTCGCGGCGTCGGGGTGCGGGTCGTTGAGCCCCGCGAACACCCTGCCGAGGAGCCGGCTCGTCTCACGCGCGTCGTCGCGCAGGTGCCGCGCCACCACCCACGCGTAGCCCACCGTCAACGCGCCGAGCAACAGGGCCAGCCCGACGACCGCGGGGGGCGCCGTGCGTCGCAGCGCGACGTTACGCGCCACCGGAGACGGGGGCGAGGCGGTCGGTCCCGAGATACGGCGCCAGCGCCGACGGGAGCGTCACGGAGCCGTCGGGCCGCTGGTGCGTCTCGAGCAGTGCCGCCAGGGTGCGCGGCAGCGCCACGCCGGAGGCGTTGAGGGTGTGCACGAATTCCGGCTTCGCCCCCGGGCCCGGCCGGTAGCGGATGTTGGCGCGCCGCGCCTGGAAGTCGGTGAACGTGCTCGAGCTCGAGACCTCGAGCCACTGCCCCACCGCCGGCGCCCAGGCCTCGAGGTCGTAGGTCTTGGCGCTCGCGAACCCCACGTCACCGGCCGCGAGGAGCACCACGCGGTACGGCAGCTCGAGGCGCTGCAGCACCGCCTCCGCGTGCGCCGTCATCTTCTCGTGCTCGGTCGGCGAATCGGCGGGGCGGGCGAACCGCACCAGCTCCACCTTGTCGAACTGGTGCACCCGGAGCAGGCCGCGCGTGTCCTTGCCGGCGGCGCCCGCTTCGCGCCGGAAGCACGGCGTGTAGGCGGTGTAGGCGAGCGGCAGGCGGGCGCCGTCCACGATCTCGTCCCGATGCAGATTCGTCACTGGGACTTCCGCCGTGGGAACGAGGAAGAGGTCGTCCGGCTCGGTGCGGTAGGCGTCCGCCTCGAACTTCGGGACCTGGCCCGTCCCCTGCATCATCTCCCGCTTCACGACGAACGGCGGCTCGAGCTCGACGTACCCATGCTCGCGCGTATGCAGGTCGAGCATGAAATTGATGAGCGCGCGCACCAGCTTCGAGCCCATCCCGACGAACAGCGGGAATCCTGAGCCGGCGATCTTCGCGCCGCGCTCGAAGTCCAAGATCCCGAGCGCCGTGCCCAGCTCCCAATGCGGCTTCAACCCCGGCTCCCGCGGCCGCGGCGTGCCCCACGAGCGCAGCACCGCGTTGTGCGAGGCATCCCCGTCCGGCAGGTCTGGGAGCGGCAGGTTGGGCACGTACAGGGCTTGCTCGTCGAGCTCGGCTTCGACGCGGCGCAGCTCCGCCTCGAGCCCGGCGACCCGCTCCCCCAGCTTCTTGCGCTGCTCGCGCACCGCGACGGGCAGCTCGCTCTTCTCCTTCATGAGCCGCGCGTCGGCCTTGGCCGCTTCGTTGCGCTCCGCGTTCAGCTGGTCGAGCTGCCCGGTGAGCGCGCGCCGCTTCATGTCGAGCGCCTCGAGCGTATCGAGCAACTTCGTCAGCGTGGCGTCGCCGCGCCGGGCGAGCGCCGCCCGCACCTGCCCGGGCGAGGCGCGCAGCAGCTTGAGGTCGATCACACGGTTACTGCTTCGGCAGTCCCGGCTCGAGGCCGCGGTAGCCGCAGTTCTGGTTGCTCAGAATCTTGAGGTCGATGCGCCGCCCCCCACCTGCCCGCGCTGAGGCCGACGTGTCGACGGCCAGCACCTGCAGCTTGGCATAGAGCGACACCGTGATCCCGGTGACGCACGTGATGGGTCGGGCCCGCACCAGCACCACGGAGTCCGGACGGACGACGAGGGCCGAGTCGAACTCGTAGCCGCCGGTGGGCGCGATCTTGATCGAGTCGAACGGCGTCTTCGAGCGCTGCAAGCCCGACACGGTGCCCAGGTGCATCGCGCCTGTCGGCAGCAGCACCGGGCGGCCGGCCGTATCGACGTCGAACGCGAAGTCGAAAACCGTCGACAGATCGGTGCGCACCCGCAGCTCGCCCTGCACCAGATACGCCGACGGATTCTGCAGCGCGGTGTCGGTGAGCGCGTCGGAGAGCGCGAACAGGGAGACCGTATCGACCGTGTTGGTGTCCCTCGCGGCCGGCAGGCCCGTGGGCGTGCTGCACGCCGGCGCGAGCGCGGCGAGCCCCGTGGCGATGAGAGTGAGCGCGATGCTCGAGCGGCGCGCGGACATGCGGTGCCGGGAAGATACCGAGCCGCGTCCAAGTGGGTCAACCCACGATCACTGCTTGACTTCGCTAGTCCCCATTCCTAGCTTGGCCGCCGTATGGCGACGATCCGCGACGTAGTCGACGCGCTCAGCCGGCGCGCGGGAGTCGACGCCGTGGTCGTGGTCGGCCGGGACGGGTTGCCGATCGACTCGCGCACCGGCAACGGCGTGGATGCCGAGAACGTGGCCGCCCTCGTCCCCGCGGTGATCAACGGGATGGCGCAGCTCGGCGAGGCCGGGGGGCGGGGAGAGTTCGGCACCGGCGTGCTCGAGTTCGGCTCCGGCCTCGCGGTCGTGTCCGTGCTCAACGCCGATGCACTGCTGGTCGTGCTGGTGCGGCCAGCCACCAACGTGGGCGCCCTGCTCTACGACCTGCGTCGCCATCGCTCGGCGATCGCCGGTCTGCTCTGAGCAGGAGCCGCCTGCGTTGTCGTCCGCCCCCCCCCTTCCCTCGCCCCCCACCCGGCGGCACCTCCTCGTTGTGGACGACGAGCCGCATATCGGGCTGTTGTTGCGCCCGCACCTGGAGCAGCTCGGGTACCGTGTGAGCCTGGCCAAGAACCTCGCTGAGGCCCGGGCGGCGCTCACCGGACGCGCGGCGCGCCCCGACGCCCTCCTGCTCGACCTGCACCTGCCTGACGGCTCCGGCCTCGACCTGCTGCGGGAGCTGCGCGGCGGCGCCGCGACTCGGACGCTGCCGGTCATGGTGCTCACGGCGGAGGGTGAGGACCGCGTCCTCAACGAGGCCGAGGAGCTGGGCGCGTCGCTCCTGACGAAGCCGTTCAGCCCGTCGAAGCTCACCGCGCGCATCGCCGGCATGCTGGGCGACGCACCGCCGGGGGAGCACGTGTGAGCGTCTGGGCCGTCATCCTCGCAGGCGGCTCGGGGACCCGGTTTTGGCCGCTGTCGACCCCCGAGCGGCCGAAACAGCTGCTGCCGCTTGCGGGCGACCGCCCGCTGCTGACGCAGGCGGTGGAGCGGCTCAACGGTCTGGTGCCGGCCGAGCACGTCCTCGTCGTGACGGGCCCGTTCCTGGTGGACCAGGTGGCGCGGGTCGTGCCGCAGGTGCCGCGCGCCCAGATCCTCGCCGAGCCGCGGGCCGCGTCCACGGCGCCGGCGCTGGCCTGGGCGGCGCACTGGATCTCGCAACGCGACCCTGGCGCCCAGATGGTGTCGCTCCACGCCGACTGGGCCGTAGGCGACGACCGGGCCTTCCGCGCCGCGGCGCGCCACGCGCTCGGCGTCGCCCAGGAGTACGACGTCCTCGTCACGGTCGGGGTGACCCCGACGCGCAACGAAACGGGGTACGGCTATATCGTGCCCGGGAAGCCGCTGGGCGGCGGGCGGGCGGTGCGACGCTTCGTCGAGAAGCCGTCCGCCGCGCGCGCCGTGCTGCTGCGGCGGCGCGGCGCGCTCTGGAACACGGGCCTCTTCGCCTGGGGGGTGGCGCGCTTCCTGGGCGAGGCGGGCGCGTATGCGCGCGAACTCAAGGCCGGGTGGCCGGCGCTCGCCGCCGGCGACGTCGCCGGCTTCTTCGCCGCGGTGCGCCCGGTGGCGGTAGATGTCGCGGTGCTCGAGCGCTCCAAGCGGCTCGCCGTCGTGACGGGGACGTTCCGCTGGGACGACATCGGCTCGTGGGACGCACTGCTCCGCATCCGCGGCCCCGACGCGCGTGGCAACATCGTAGTCGGCAACGTCACGCTCGCCGATGACGTGCGCCGCTCGGTGATCTGGTCGGAGAGCGAGCACCTCGCGGTGATCGGGCTCGAGGACATGGTCGTGGTGCGCGCCAACGGCCACACCCTGGTGATGCCCACGGGACGCGCCGAGCACCTGCGCGCGCTCGTGCAACGACCGTGACGCCCGCGCTCTATCTGCTCGACCCCGATCCCGCGCCCGGCTGGGCGCCGTTCGCGGGCGTGCGCCCGCTGTCCGAGCTGCGGGTCGGAGCGCACCTCGTGCGCGAGCGGTGGGAGGCGTTCCTGGGCACGGAGGTCGCGGAGATCTTCGCGCTCCCTCACCTGGCGGGGTTCGCGGAGGCGGGCGTCCCCACCGTGTCGCCCCGCCACCCCGTTACCGGACCGGCGCTCATTGGCTCTTCCACCTTTGCACCTCGCGGGCTCGCGCCGGCGCTCGCCGAGGGGGGGGGGCCGTTCCGGCTGACGTGTGGCGGGATGACGGTGGGATGGGGGGTCGGGCCGGGCGCCACCTGGGACGGACCGCAACCGCACGCCACGGCGCACGAGGTGGCCGGAGTCGTGCTGCACGGGGTGCACGACGTGATCCGGGCGCTCGAGCCGCTGCTGCGCGAAGATCTGGTCGGGCTGCTGGGCGAGAGCGACGCGATTCCCGCGGGCAGCACCGTCCTGGGCGATCCCGCGTGGATCGCGCTGCACGATGCCGCCGTCGAGCCCGGCGTCGTGTTCGACGTGCGCCACGGGCCGGTGGTGCTGGAGAGCGGCGTCGAGGTCCGGTCCGGCGCCCGCCTCGAGGGTCCGCTCTGGGCGGGCGCGAACGCGCATCTGTTGGGCGGCGCGATCCGCGCCTCGGCGATCGGCCCGCGCTCGAACGTCCGCGGCGAGGTGTCCAATTGCGTGTTTCTCGGGTATGCGAACAAGGCGCACGACGGGTTCGTGGGCCACTCGGTGATCGGCCGCTGGGTGAATCTCGGCGCGGGGACGATCACGTCGAACCTGAAGAACACGTACGGCACCGTGCGACTCGACGTCGCCGGAACGGCGGTTGACACCGGGATGCAGTTCCTGGGCACCCTGATCGGCGACCACGCCAAGACGGCGATCGGCACCCTGCTCGGCGCGGGGACGGTGATCGGCGCGGGCGCGAACGTGTTCGACGCGGTGCGGCCGCCCAAGTACGTTCCCCCGTTCGCTTGGGGAGGGAGCGCGGACGGCGCGGCACGGGTGAGCCGGGACGGGTTTCTCAAGGTGGCGGAGCGGGTGCTACCGCGGCGCGACGTGGCCGTGGACCACGCGCTGCGCGCGGCGCTCGGGCGCATCTATGACTGGGCCACGCGCTGAGCCCGGCGCGCGCCCCTTTCGGGGCCGCGGGGGGACGTGCATGTTGTGGGGCTCGGAAAGAACGGCGTGCGGATGACAGAGACCCAATACCGGCGAGTCGGGAAATTCGAGCTGCACGAGCTCATCGGGGAAGGCGCGATGGGCGCCGTGTGGAAGGCCTACGATTCAGTCGTCCGCCGCTTCGTCGCGCTGAAGCTGCTCCCCAGCGCGGTCGGCCGGTCGACGGACGCGCGCGACCGTTTCCTGCGTGAAGCGCGCGCCGCCGGGGCGCTGCAGCATCCCAACATCGTCACGCTGTACGAGCTCGGAGAAGCGGACCGCCAGCTCTTCATCGCGATGGAGCTGGTGGCCGGGCGCGACCTGAGCTCGCTCATCGCGCTGCGCGAGCCGCTGGCGCTCGAGCGCAAGCTCGACATCGTGATCGAAGTGTTGCAGGGACTGTCCTATGCCCACGAGCGCGGCGTGATCCACCGCGACATCAAGCCCTCCAACGTGCGCATCGCCTCGGACGGCTCGGTGAAGATCATGGACTTCGGCATCGCGCGTCTCCAGTCGGCCGAGGTGACGGGGTCGGGCGCGATCGTGGGCACGCCGACGTACATGGCGCCGGAGCAGATCACGAACGGCGCGATCACGCCGGCGACCGACCTGTTCGCCGTCGGTTGCCTGCTGTACGAGCTGCTCTCCTACCAGAAGCCGTTCGAGGGCGAGACCGTCCACGGCGTGCTGTACCAGGTGCTCACGACGGACCCGAAGCCGTTGCGCACCATGGCGCCGTCGATCCCCGCGGCGCTCGAGCGCGTCGCGTCGAAGGCGATGAACAAGGTCCCCGAGGAGCGCTACGAGACCGCCCGGCAGATGCAATCCGCTCTGTTCAGCATCCGCGCCGCCCTGTCGGGCGCGTCGGAAACCACGGCGCGGCTTGGCCCCCGCTGGACCCCGTTCCCCGCCGTCGCGCTGCGACTCATCACGCACGCCCCGATTAAATGGCGGGCAGCGGTGCTGACGGCCCTGATGGTCACGGCGCTGGTGCTGCTGTACGTGTCGCGCCCCTTTTCGCCCTCCGCGGCGCCGTCGTCGGGCGGCGATGTCTCCGGCGCGACCCTCGACTGGCTCGTCACCTACCCGCTCCCGTCCGGCCTCAACCCGGCGCTCGCGGCGCAGCGCGACTCGACGCTCGCGGCGCGCCAGCGGGCGCGCGGTGCCGGCGCGATGAAGAACAACGTCCCCACCCTCATCCTGGCCGAGACGATGCTCCTGACGTCCGAGCGGGCGCTGCGCTCCGGCGACCCGGCGCGGGCCGCGAGCGGCTACGCCAGCGCCGGACCCCTCTATAAGAAGGCGCAAGCGGAGGCGGAGGCGCTGCGGCGCGACGCCGAGCAGGCGATCGCGCGCGCCACCCCCGTGGTGAACGCCCTGGCGACGCGTCCCCAGGCGGGGCGCGCGGCCACGTCACTGGCGCGCGCGGAGTCCGGGTACGCCGCGATGGACTACGTCGTGGCGCGCCTCGCGGCGCTCGACGCCGAGCAGGTGGGCGTCGCGGCCGGGGTGGCGCCGCCCTCGCCGCAACCGGCCGAGCCACGCCCCGGCATCGACGTGCTGCTGCAGGACCTGGAGCGGGCCGTCTCGAGCGAGCGGGTGGGCAACTTGCAGACGTTGATGCCGGTGATGGCGGACAAGGACGTCGCGGCGTGGCAGAGCTTCTTCCGGCGCTACACCCAGCTGACGGCGCACTACACGATCGAGCGGTTCGCCGCGCAGGGCAACGAAGCGCACGCGACGGTGCGCACCGTCTACACCTACGTCCCGGCGGGCGGCGGCGCCCAGGGCGAGACCCGTCTGCGCCAGGCGATCAACTTCACCAAGACCCCGAGCGGCTGGCGCATCGCGAACATCCGCGAGCTGCACTGAAAGGCGCTGGCCTCAGTCCCAGGCGCGCTCGGTCGGTGGTGGCGGGGGCGGGATCGCGACCGAGTCGGCCCGGGCCGTGGCCGGCCCCACACGACGCAGCGTCACCGGCTTCTCGAGGTCGCCGCCCGACAGCGTGAGCTTGTCGCCCTCCAGTTTCATACCGTAGACCTGCCACACGCCGTCTCCCAGCGTCAGCCACAGGCTGTCCCCCACCGCCCGCCAGCGGGCCACCTGGTCGCCGAACTGGGCCGAACTGTCGCTCCGCACCATGATGTGCCTGATCTCGTCCTCGGCCTTGGCCTGCCATTTCCCTTCCAAGCGCGGGCGGCGAGGCGCGTCGCTGGTCTGCGCGGGGAGGGCCGGCGGCAGCGCAAGCGAGCAGGTGACCAACAGCATGAGCCGCATCGGCATCGACATATCATACCCCAAATAGCAAGGAGGGAGCAGAGAAGCCCTGCTCCCTCCAGCCTGCTTACCACTGGGCGTCTGTGCGTCTAGTTCTTAGTACATCCCGCCCATGCCGCCG
>Ga0137384_10003007_pt1 | contig 13390 bp, 12 predicted proteins | sample SagtaG_2_FD_104922 | JGI IMG/M metagenome (GOLD analysis project Ga0137384, IMG submission 104922) | Vadose zone soil microbial communities from Sagehorn Ranch, Mendocino, California, USA - Sage2_R_60_16 metaG | ecosystem: Environmental > Terrestrial > Soil > Vadose zone | place: USA... | reverse complement strand
GTTCCCTTAAGGGAGACGAAACTTATTCGAGGTTATTCGAACCTATTAGCTTCTTACTGTGGCTTGATTTAACAAATCGGAATGCAGATCTCTAGATACGCCGCCGCGATGACCAGCGCGCTCGCGCTTGCAATGGCTTTTCCCATCGCCGGCTTTGAGGGAGGGGCTGCCGCCCTGGAAAATTCAAGGGCCTCCGCACTATTTAATCAAATTGATCCCAGAGAAATGATCCTGCCGCGGGTCGTTGTCGATGTTCATGAGGAGGCGCGAAAAATCCAGATTACACCTGTCGATCGATCGAGTAAAAAAGTGGGAAAAGGATCATGGCTAAATCCCGGCAGGTGCATTCGTTGCGATGCGCACCGATTGGGTCAAAGCGCTGGCCAGACGCCGCGAAATGGAAAACAAAGACGCAAATGGCATTGCTCTGGGCACGAAACGACGGATACCGATCCGGGAATCGCCGCCTCAAAGGACGATTACTCGCTCGAAACTTATATCTTGAGCACCAACCATTATCAGATCGAGTTGCTCACGAATCTCGATCAAGTCCCCGAAGCCGGTGCAATCGTAGTCGTCAGTTTTCCAACACCGAAAGGTGGCTCAGGATTCCGGCGCGGGCATTCGCGATTGTGCCGTGATTTGCCCCAAACGCTGCACGACATCAATCGTATTTCCTTTGGATTTGCTTGATGAGCTGGGAAATCGCCACGCTGGCACAGGCTTTTCGAGTTTTAGACCCGAGCTTTCATGGCTGAAAACCTGCTCGGTCATTTGACCAAAAGTCCCGGCACGAACGAAGATAAGCTTTGACTCATGCATATCACGGACATCATTCGGAGGGATTCTCCCACGTTTTCGTTTGAGTTCTTTCCTCCGAAAACGCCGGCGGCGGCCGAGGTTCTCTACCAAACGATTCGCGATCTTGAATCGTACATGCCGAACTTTGTCAGCGTCACCTATGGCGCCGGTGGTTCAACGCGGGATTTAACCCACGAACTTGTTAGACGCATTCAACCCGCAACGAAACTGGACCCGATCCCTCACCTGACGTGCGTCTGCCACAATGAAGAGGAGATCGAAGCGATTTTGCTTCGATACGCCAGGTCGGCGATTGAAAATGTCCTCGCGCTCGGGGGCGATCGGCCACGCGATATTCCCTACGATAAATCGCGCGATTCGTTTCAACATGCGATCGATCTGGTTAAGTTTATTCGCCGATTTAACGAATCCGGCGCGCATCCAGATCGCCGCGGTTTCGGAATCGGCGTGGCCGGTTTCCCCGAAGGACATCCCGCGACGCCGAATCGATTAGTGGAAATGGATCATCTCAAAGCGAAGGTGGACGCCGGCGCCGACTACATGGTCACGCAGCTATTTTTCGATAATCGCGACTTCTTCGATTTCCGCGAACGTTGTGCACTCGCTGGCATTCATGTCCCCATTATCGCGGGCATCATGCCGGTTACCTCCATTAAGGGATTCAAACGCATCGCGGAGCTGGCCGGAGGCGCCCGCTTTCCGGCCAGGCTTTTGCGTGCTCTTCAACGATGCGAAAACGATCCTGAAGGGGTCAGGCGCGTTGGCGTTCATTTCGCCTTGGAGCAATGTCACGATCTTTTGGATAACACCGTGGCCGGCATTCACTTTTACACACTCAATCGCTCCGACGCCACGCGGATAATTTTTGATAGCCTTGGCATTCCGCGTCGACGGAGCGCGCAAGCCGCTACGGTTCAGTCGAGCGACGAGGTTCGTGAGCCACTTGCAAGTTGAGCGACCGCAGGCGGGCAAGTGCGAAATCTGCATCGCTGAGAAAATCATTTTCGTCGCGCTCGAGCATTTTTCCGGCGGCTGTTTTAATCACGCCGTTTTTTTGTCTTACGTAGTCACCGAGCTGGCAAAATTTGCGCGGAGCCTGTGACGCGCGCAGAATCTCGGGATGTCCCAGGTCAGCCGTGCAATTTGCTGGCAGCTCGGAGCGCTATTGATCGCGATCGTGCTGATTGCCGTGCTTTCGCAGTTTTTTCCGATCGTCGATTTTGTCGAGGCGCTGCAAGGGCGCGTGATGAGCTGGGGCGCGTGGGGCGCAGTTTGTTATCCGCTGCTCTTTGCCGCTTGTAATATCCTGTTGCTTCCTGGCGGGGTCCTCGCCGTTGGCGGCGGATTCTTTTTCGGGGTCTGGTGGGGATTGCTCGTGGTGTTCGCGGGTAACTTGATTGGCGCAGCAATTTCGTTTGCTTCGAGCCGCTGGGTGGCCCGACGATGGTTCCAGCGCAAGCTTTCACAGAACCCAACCCTCCGCGTCTTGGGGCCAGCCGTAGAGCGGGAGAGCTGGAAGATCATTCTCTTGAGCCAATTACATCCACTTTTCCCCACGAGCCTGCTGAATTATCTTTATGGCCTGACGCGAATTCGGTTTGGTACCTACATGCTTTGGGCCTCAATTGGCCGAGCTCCAGGGCTCTTTTTGTATGTCTACGTCGGCACTCTGGGCCAACTGGGACTTAAGTTGATGCGCGGTAGAAGTCAGCCGCGAGTGATTGAGTACTGGACTTGGGGAGGAGCCTTTGTTATAACGGTGTTGCTGATGCTCGTTTTGGGCCGCATCGCGTACCGGGCAATCCAAGCATCCCCATGCAACGGTGATGCCCGAGGGCCAAGCAGACCATCCGCAGGCTAGTGTGGAACAAGGAATATCATCCACGTAAGTCATTCATTATTAAGCTATTAATACATAGATCGAAATGCAAAGGCTGAAAGAATACGACGTAGTGGTGATCGGAAGCGGCCATGCGGGAATTGAGGCGGCATTGGCGGCCGCCCGCATCGGATGCCGGACCCTCATGTTGACTCAGAATTTGGATACGATTGGCCAAATGTCGTGCAACCCGGCGATCGGAGGTTTGGCGAAGGGTCACATTGTCCGTGAGATTGATGCCATGGGCGGCGCGATGGGGCTGAACACAGACGCTACTGGAATTCAGTTTCGCATGCTTAACCGGACCAAAGGTCCTTCCGTTCGTGCGCCACGGGTTCAATGCGACAAGAAAGCCTATCAATTTCGCATGAAAGCGGTTTTGGAGGGCACCGAAAACTTGGATCTGAAGCAAGCAACTGTCGTGAAGATATTAGCAGACGCGGGAAAGGCGATCGGAGTGGAGACCGATTTCGGTTTCAGAGTTGCCGCCAAGAGCATTGTGATTACCGCCGGGACATTTTTGCGCGGCCTGTTGCATGTGGGCGAAAAGAGCAAACCTGGCGGACGCATGGCAGATGCGAGCTCTGCGTTGAGCGAGAGTCTTCATCAACTCGGTTTTGCCATAGGAAGATTCAAGACCGGTACGCCTTGCCGAATCAATGGTCGCTCGATTGATTTTTCGCTATGCGAAGTTCAGATGGGGGACGAGCCGCCTCCGCGCTTCGCCTTTTTCGCCGAGACTGAAAAATTCACAAATGATATTTTTACTCTGAATTTCAATCAGCACGGTGAGTTCCACGTGGAACAACTCCCTTGTTGGATTACCCATACCACCCGACAAACGCATGACATTATCAGAGCCAACCTACACCGGTCGCCTCTATATTCCGGCCGGATACAGGGAATCGGACCGCGATACTGCCCATCAATTGAGGACAAGGTGGTGAAATTTGCGGATAAATCTTCTCACCAGCTGTTCTTAGAGCCTGAAGGTAGGCATACCCAGGAATGCTATGTAAACGGAATCTCAACGAGTTTGCCTTATGAGGTGCAACTGGAGTTCGTGCATTCGATTCCGGCGTTGGAACAAGCTGAGATTATGCGCCCGGGTTACGCTGTCGAATACGATTTTTTCCCGCCAACTCAGCTTTTTCCCACTTTGGAGACGAGGCTGATTAGCGGGCTCTACTTTGCCGGCCAGGTGAATGGCACCTCAGGTTACGAAGAGGCTGCTGCACAAGGTCTCATTGCCGGAGCGAATGCCGCGTTGAAAGTGCAGGGGCGCTCGCCAATCGTCTTGGACAGGAATCAGGCGTATATTGGAGTTTTAATCGACGATCTTGTGACCAAGGGCACCGAAGAACCGTATCGAATGTTTACGAGCCGTGCCGAGGATCGCTTGTTCCTGCGGCAAGACAACGCCGATCAACGATTGATGAAGCTGGCGTTCGACGCAGGGCTAATATCCAGCCGGCGCTGGAGGCTGTTTCAGCGGAAACTGCATGTCCTGAGCCAGCTACGCCAGGTCGCAACCGAGACAAAGCTTCAGGGTACTTGCATCAGCCAACTGCTAAAGAGGCCCGAATTCACGGTGCGGAACCTACCGGAAGAATTACGAAGCCTGGCGCCTGCCGAAATTTGGGAGTTAGTCGAAACAGATTGGAAGTACGAGGGTTACGCGGCGCGCCAAGCCAGCCAAAATCGAACGATTGCCCGTCAAAATTCTCGGCCCATCCCGGACGGACTGGACTACAGGAAGGTCGCGGGCTTGCGCTCCGAGACGCGTCAGAAGCTGGCGACAATTCGTCCCACGTCACTGGGCCAGGCGGCTCGGATTAGCGGGATCACTCCTGCTGATATTGCAATAATATCTATCTGGCTAAGTAAGAACTGCTTACAACAAGATATGACGCATGGCGACGATCAAATCTATCTAGCCAGAGCAACTGCGGCTCCAAGCTAAAGTGCGATGCTATCGTTCGCTGCGGTCGCTCTTTTAGGTTACCTGCTCGGATCGATTCCCGCCGGATACCTTGCGGGTCGCATTGCCGGGATCGATATCCGGAAGGTCGGAAGCGGAAACATAGGGGCAACCAATGTCACACGAAGGCTCGGCCGGCGTTATGGCTATTTTGTTTTTGTCGTGGATTTTGCAAAGGGCACGCTAGCCGTTTGCGCCTCGGTCCTCTTAGGTCGGTACGTTGGAACCGAAATGACCACTACCCAGATATACGGAATAGTAGGAGCGACTTGTTGCGTTTTGGGACACGTATTTCCGGTTTGGCTGGGGTTCAAGGGAGGGAAAGGAGTTGCCACTTTCGCTGGGGCGCTCTTCGGCTTGATGCCTTTGGCCGCAGCAATCGGCGTCGCAGTCTGGGTAATTACATTTGAGGTGACGCGCTATGTTTCGATCGCGTCGATTACCACCGCAGTGCTATTGCCGCTGACGGTACTTGCCCTGACGCATGCAAGGCATACCAACGGAATGGCGCTGTTCTATTTCACCCTTTGTCTGGCAGCGGTTGTGATTTTCCGTCACCGTTCGAATCTCTCTCGTCTCCTGCGCGGTACCGAACCGCGATTCAAGCGAAAGTGAAGAGGATCGATAAAGTCGCCATCATTGGAGCGGGCAGCTGGGGAACAGCTCTGGCGTGGTTATGGGGAAAAGATGGGCGACAAATATATCTTTGGGGGAACAACGCGGGACGGGTCGAGCGCATGCTAAAGACACGCGAAAACAGCGACTATATCCCGGGATTGAAGCTACCGGATTCGGTAAAGATCACACACGAACTCGGCGATTGCGCGGATGCCGATCTGGTCGTTTTTGTGACGCCATCGATCGTATTGCGTGCAATCGCAATGCGCCTTCAGGGAGCGCTTAGCAACCATCAAGCTGTGTTCCTCAGTTGCACAAAAGGAATCGAGCACGGCACCGGTATGCGCATGAGCGAGATCATCGCTGAGATTTTTCCGGGGCACAAAGTGGCAGTTTTATCGGGACCGAATCTTGCCGCCGAAGTGGTGCGCAATGTGCCAACTGCGACAGTGACAGCCTGCCAGGATTCCGAATGCGCCGCAGAACTGCAAAGTGTTCTCGGCAGTTCGCGTTTTCGAATCTATACGAATAACGACGTCACCAGTGTGGAGCTGGGCGGGGCATTGAAAAATGTTTTCGCCATCGCCGCCGGCGCGAGTGACGGCCTTGGCTTGGGAGATAACACCAAAGCGGCATTGGTGACTCGCTCGCTCGCGGAGCTGATTCGGCTCGGAACCGCGATGGGCGGAAACCTCAAGACGTTCTATGGCCTGAGCGGCGCCGGCGACTTAATTGCGACCTGTTTCAGCAAGCACAGCCGGAATCGGCGCGTGGGCGAATATCTCGGGCGCGGGCAGACAATCGAGCAAATTACTTCCGCGATGCGAATGATAGCGGAAGGAATTCCCACGACAGAGAGCGCTTACGCATGCGCGCGAAAGCTGAACCTCGACTCGCCGATCACTGACGAAGTTTACGCCTTGCTTTACGAGGGAAAAACGCCAGTCCAGGCGATGCACGATCTTCTCGAGCGCGACCAAAAAGCGGAACAAATTTAGTGACCTTGTTGTGGCCGGCGCTTCTCAGAAAGCGGCAAGTTGCCAACTTCGCGCCGGAACACAAACAGATTCAGGCGCTGGACAATTGCCGGCAGACCTGCCCGATCACCGCAGGATACAATTCGTGCTCAGCAATTTGAATCCGAGCATGCAGTTTTTCAGCGGTATCGTCAGGCAAAATCGGCACTTCGCGTTGCGCGATGACGTCGCCATGATCGATCTTCTCATCCACATAGTGGACGGTGCATCCGGTCACCTTTTCTCCGGCCTCCAGCGCCTGTCGCCACGCTTCGAGTCCCGGAAATTTTGGCAGAAGCGATGGATGAATATTTATAATGCGTCGTGGAAATGCATTCAGCATCGGCGCTTTAAGAACGCGCATGAATCCGGCGAGAGCTACCAGTTCAACCCTTGCGTCGAGAAGCATTCGCACAAGGTCGTCCTCGGCTTGCGGCTCTAAACGCGTGCGAAACCCGCCTGGCGGCAAGTAAGCATTTGGGATCAAAAATTCGCGCGCAATATCGAGGATCGGCGCATCGAATACATCTGAGATCACCACCCGGACCTCCGCCGCCAGGCCGCTGGTGCTAATGCTTTCGAGAATTGCGCGGCAATTGCTCCCCTTTCCAGATCCAAGAATGCCAAGTGGAACGCGTCTCATCTTCCGGGTTTTCGCAGTTGTTCGAGCAAGAGAGATGTGGAGTAACCTTTTTCAAATGGGATGATGCGAATTTCTGCGCCCAGTTTTTGCAATGCCGCGCGCTCCTCCGCGTTGAGAGTTTCGGATGTGTAATCGCCTCCCTTTGCATAAATTGCCGGCTGAGCAGCTAGAATGAACTGGGTCGCGCGCATCTCTGGAAAAATAGTTACGAAATCGACACATTCCAAGGCTGCGAGCACTTCAGCGCGGTCGCCCTCGTTATTGATCGGACGCCCATTTCCCTTCAGCTCGCGGACTGAGCGGTCCCCGTTTAACCCGACAGCTAGCATGTCACCGAGGCCGCGTGCAGCCTGCAGGTAGCGCACGTGACCCACATGCAACAAATCAAAGCAGCCATTCGTGGCGACAAGTTTTTTCCCGGCCGCACGCGACTCCCTGGCGCGTTGCGCCAATTCATTGATATCGATGATTTTCGTCTGCATCACTTGCCAACCACAAAATTTAACGCGCGAGGAATGATTTGAAAAACAGCCGTCCCATTTCCGACCAGTTCGCCGTCCGCATTGAACCACATTCCAGGCCGTGACTGGACTGAGATCTTTCTTGCACGCCGGAAGGTAATGGAGTCGCTGGAGAGGTGCTTGCCCAAAAGCATCTCCGCGGCCAGCACCGCCATTTCCGCTGCCGGACGTTTCGGTATGAGCACAACGTCGAGCAATCCATCGCTGAGATTCGCCTCAGGCGCGACTGGCAGGCCGCCGCCGGCGAATTGTCCATTCGCGACGACGACATTGTAAACGTCGATCACCAACTCCTCCGCGTCGTCGAAAATCATCGTGGTGCGGTAGGCTTGCAATTCCGGCAGGGCCGCCGCGGCGGAGCGCAGGTATGCCAGCGGACCCCAGGCTGATTTCATTTCAGGGGTTAATTTCTCATCCACGACACCACTGAAGCCGCCAGCCGAAACATTCACAAAGTAACGTCTGCGTCCGCTGGTCATGCGGACAAGATCGATCGTCGCTGTTGTTTTGGCGCGCAAGATATCAATGTTGGCGTCGATGTCCCTGATGAGCCCAATCGATCGCGCAAAATCATTTGCCGTGCCGAGTGGCACCACTCCCACGCAAAGCCGGCGAGCCCGATGGGGTTTTGCGATTCCGTTGATGACTTCGTTCAACGTGCCGTCACCGCCCACCGCAATAACGTAATCGGATCCAGCGCGAATCGCTTCCTGTGCCAGAGTCTCTGCTTCCCCCGCGCGTTGAGTGACGCGCACTTCCTGTGCATCAAGCCGGTGAAGCTGTTTTAACCGAAGTCTTAAATCGACAATCGATCCTGCGACTGGATTTACGATGACGTACGGTTTCATAGTGCTGTAGAGACAGGCCGCCTGTCACGCCGAAGCCCGGCGAAGGCGGGTCGCCTGCAACAAAGTGCAACAGTCTCTGGTTTCTCGTCGGTCGCTGAGGAAAAGACCATCTGATGATTCGTGTTTGTTGGGCTGCCGTGCCGTGTGCTCGCGAAGAACTTTCGGAGTAGCCCTAGCAAAGGCGGGCTTGCCGCGCTGTAGCCGTAGCAAAAGCAGGTGTCCATTCGTCGTTGAACTTCATCCAGCAGCCCAAGATTCACTTTTGTCCTTCGCCAATTTGCGCCAAGTTGCGAATCGGAATGCCTATGCCGAGGAAAAATCCCAACCAGCGCATGCGCAAATCGAAATTCGCGGATGGTTTCCGTGTTTCGAGCGAGGCGATTGTCCGTTCGGATAATGAGCAGGAGATAGAGTTCGGCGAGGACGTCGGGCTTCCACGGGTTCATGGCGCGCCGATCCTGTTTGCGATCGCCCGCGACCCTCGCACAATCTTCACCTACTGGAGCATCGATTGGCCGGCGGTCTTTGCGAAAACAGTGCCGGTGGATCGACAAGCGCATCTCTGCGTGTACCGCGCGGACGGTGTCGAAGAAAAGAGGGTGGCCGTCGAGCCGCTGTCGGGCAATTGTTCCATCGCAATTTCGCGACCGAGCGGGTGTTATCATGTTGAGATTGGGTACTATCAACCGGCGTATGTTTGGAATTCCATCGCCACATCCAATGAAGTAACGATGCCACGCGACAGTTTCACCCGTTACGGAGATGTCGATCTAGCCACGATTCCATTTCATCTCCGTTTTCAGCGGCTTCTCGATTTATTTGGAGCAGCGAAAGGTGACGCTTTGGCTGAAATGCTCTCGCGATTTCAGAAACGCGCGCTGAACAACGAAAAGCACAACCAATTAAGCGGTACAGAGCGAGACATTCTTAGGGCAATGGGTCTTTCGTTGTCCGAAATTGCGGCCGCCCGGCGCACGTTCATCGATCACGCCGATACCGAAACATTGCGCAAACGCACCGAGGCGCTCCTCGGATTCGTGTCGACTAGCCCTGCACGCGGATTTGGCGAAAGTAGCTGGACGGGCTCGTCGATCCACAGAGCGCGCGGCTGAGTATGTTCGTCAAACGCGCGGCGGCTGGGCGAGGTTGCTGCGGCGGACGCCATAAAAGAAGTAAATCACAATGCCGATTATGAACCAGACGATCAACCGTCGCCATGTCGGCCATGGAAGCGCGGCCATCAGCGTGAGTGCGGAGAGCGCGCCCGCCGGGGCGACAAACCAGACCCACGGCGTTTTGAATTTGCGCGGCAGATTCGGCTCGCGCACACGCAGCACGAGGATTCCAACTGAGACGATGACAAATGCGAGCAATGTGCCAATGGAGCAGAGGCTGCCGGCGTCGCGCACGCTAAAAATGGCGGAAAAGATCGCCACGCCGATCCCGGTTACGATCGAAGTCAGCCACGGCGTGCGGAAGCGTGGATGCACCCGACTAACGAATGGCGGCAGCAAACCATCGCGGGCCATGCTGTAAAAAACGCGCGATTGGCCTAACAACATCACAAGAATAACCGACGACAAACCGGCGATAGCGCCGAATTTGATCAAGCGTCCCATCCAGCCCATCCCGGCGCGGTCGGCCGCCACTGCGATCGGATCGGGCACATCGAGGAGGCCGTAGGGCACGACGCCCGTCGCAATTGCGGAGACAAGGATGTAAAGCGCGGTGCATACAAGCAGCGAGCCGATAATCGCGATCGGCATATCGCGCTGCGGATTTTTTGCCTCCTGTGCCGCGGTGCTGACCGCGTCGAAACCTATGTAGGCGAAGAAAACAATCCCAGCGCCGGTCATCACGCCGCTCCAGCCGAAGTGACCGGACTGACCGGTGTTCGCCGGTATGAACGGATGCCAGTTCGCTGTCGCGATGGCGTGAGCGGCTCCGAAGATGAACAGCAACACTACGGCGACTTTTACGAGCACGATTAGAGTGTTGAAGTTCGCCGATTCCTTGATGCCAACGACGAGCAGGGTCGTGACGACAAAGATGATAAACACGGCTGGGAGATTAAGAATCGTGGTCACGTGGCTGAGCGCTGTTGGGTCGGTTCCCGCGGCCTTGATTTGATCGAGCAAAGATGCGCTGCTTACGACCCATCCGACCTTTGCACTCACGAGCGGTGCGAGAGCAGCGGGAATATCAATCAAGTGAGTGCCACGGGCGGCCGACAACGCCGGCGGAATGTTGATGCCGAAATCGTGGAGGAACGATACGACGTAGCCGGACCAACCGATGGCAACAGTGATCGCGCCCACGGCATATTCAAGAATCAAGTCCCAGCCGATGATCCACGCGAAAAGCTCGCCAAGCGTAGCGTAGCCGTAGGTGTAGGCGCTGCCGGCCATCGGCACAAGCGACGCGAATTCGCTGTAGCACAACGCGGCGAACACCGACGCGACACCCGCCAGTACAAATGAAAGCACCACGGCCGGCCCGGCATTCTGCGCGGCGACCGTGCCCGTGAGCACGAAGATGCCGGTACCGATGATCGCGCCTATGCCGAGCGCGGTAAGATTCACCGCACCAAGTGCGCGCTTAAGGCTGTGGTCGGTGAGCGCCTCAGCCTGCAGATCCGTGACGCTTTTTCGTCGAAATAAATTCATGGTGAAGTTGGTTTTGTTCTTGCTAAATGGGGCGAGCCCCGCAAGTCAAGCCGGGCGTGATTTTCTCCAGAGGAAATAAATCGGCACACCGGCGAGCACGAGCAGCAGACCGGGCCATGAAGTTTGCGTGCGGTAAACGGCCAGCACGAGCAGAATCACCGTGGCCGCGACGATGTAGAACGCCGGCAGCAGTGGATAACCGAAGGCGCGATACGGTCGTTCCGCCTGCGGCCGAGTGCGTCTGAGCACAAACACGCCGGCGATCGTCAGTACATAAAAAATTAGCACCGCGAAGACGACGTAATCGAGCAACATACCATAAAGATTTCCGTACTGCTCGACGCCTGCAGAATCGCGCACTGGCGCGTTGGTAATTGGATCGCGCAATCGTGTGCGCGGCAGCACGAGCAATGCCGTCCACACGCCTTGCAACACCAGCGCCATCGCCGGAACGTGTCGCGCGTTGAGCCGACCTGTCGATCTAAAAAACAGTCCGTCCTGCGCCATCGCGTAGTACACGCGCGCGCCGGCGAGGATCAGTCCATTGCAACATCCAAAGGTCGAAATCATGATTGCCACCGCCATGATCGCTCCGCCAGTGGCACCGAACATCACTGCCATTGCGGCCGTGCCGACGCGGTCGTCCGCCGCGTGCTGAATTTTTTCCAAGGGCAGCACACAGAGATAAGCGACATTCGCGAGCAGGTAGAGCCCGATCACCAGACAGGTGCCCAAGGCAAGCGACAGAGGCAGATTTCGGCGCGGATCTCTCACTTCGCCGGCAGTGAACGTGACGTTGTTCCAAGCGTCCGCGGAAAACAGCGAGCCGACCTGCGCCACACAGACGGCGATCAGCATTCCCAGCGCGCCGCCGGTGGCCGACACCGACGCGACGAACGAAAGATCGGATTTAATTGGCGACACAACACCTGGCGTCCACAAGTTCGTGAAGTTGGCCGCAAGCGCATCGGCGTTGCGCCCGATAAACACGCCGAGAACGATCAGTGCCAGCAGCGACAACGTTTTCGCTGACGTGAAAACATTTTGGATGAGTTTGCCGAGCTGCAGGCCGCGCGTATTCACGATTGTCAAAAACACGATCACGAGGATCGCGACTAGTTGCTGCATCGAAAGACTGACGGCGTAGTTCCTCGAGAGAGTAATCGGCGAAACGATCCAGTTCGTTGGCGAAATGACGGGCGTGAGCACGCCAAGGAAACGCGCGAATGCCACCGATACCGCGGCAATCGTACCGGTTTGAATGATAAGAAACAGCGTCCAGCCGTAGAGAAATCCCCACAACGGACCGTATGCTTCGCGCAGATAAACGTATTGTCCGCCGGCGCGCGGCATCATCGCGGCCAGTTCTCCGTAAGTTAGAGCAGCGATGATCGTGAGCACGCCGGTCACTGCCCAGACGACAAGCAGCCAGCCAGACGAGCCAACTAACCGCGCAATGTCGGCCGAAACAATAAAAACGCCTGAGCCAATCATCGAACCCGCGACGAGCATGGTCGAGTCGAGTAAACCGAGTCCCCTAACGAATTTGTCAGCTTCAGGTGCCGGGGTCATTGGACGCTTGTCAGTTTGACCTGCTCGCATTGGCGGAGAGTTAATCATAAGCCAACCCTACGGAGCAAGGCCAAAACAGCTGGAGATTGGTTTGGAGCAGTTGTATTTCATTCGGCGCGACCATGAACAGTGGTGCCAAGAAACAGATGGAATGGGGCACTCGCGTCGGAGTGATCCTTGCCGTTTCGGGTTCGGCAGTTGGCCTTGGGAATTTTCTGCGCTTCCCAGGGCAGGCGCATTCACATGGGGGCGGTGCATTCATGATTCCCTATATCTGTGCGCTGCTATTTCTCGCGCTGCCGATTGGTTGGGCGGAATGGGCGATGGCGCGGTACGGCGGCGAGAAAGGTTTGCATAATGGGCCGGCAATTCTTGGACTGGTCGGGCGCGGTCGTATCGCGCGCTATCTCGGTGTGCTCTCGGTGCTGATCCCGATGGTCGTTTATATGTACTACGTTTATATCGAAGCGTGGTGCCTGGAATATTCGTGGTATTATCTCGTCGGCAGCTTGCACCTGAACGGTCCGGTCGCAGAGCAAGTCAAGGCAGCCGGGCAATTTTTTGGCGACACAACTGGCACGAATGCGAACGGTGTCCTCCACATCAGCGCTCTCTTTTGGGTCATTGTAGTGATCCTCAACATCATTCTTGTTTATCGCGGACTGAGTGGCGGCATCGAGAAATTCTGTCAGTTCGCGCTGCCAGCGATGGCGGTGCTGGCCATTATTGTGCTGATTCGCGTGCTCACGCTCGGCACGCCTGATCCTTCGTTGCCGGATCGGAATGTCGTAAATGGATTGGGCTGGCTCTGGAATCCGAACTTC
>Ga0137384_10002994_pt1 | contig 13421 bp, 10 predicted proteins | sample SagtaG_2_FD_104922 | JGI IMG/M metagenome (GOLD analysis project Ga0137384, IMG submission 104922) | Vadose zone soil microbial communities from Sagehorn Ranch, Mendocino, California, USA - Sage2_R_60_16 metaG | ecosystem: Environmental > Terrestrial > Soil > Vadose zone | place: USA... | reverse complement strand
TGCCGCGCTTTGTGGATTCTTATGTCGTCGAGAACAGCCGTCAGGCACTGCAAGTCCATGCGGTGATGTATCGCGACCTGCTCGGGCTGTTACAACGAGAGGCTCTTTTGGAGTTGAGCGTGCGTGCTCTTGAAATCATTTGCGATGAGCCGCGGGCGCGGGGCCGGTCCAAACCCCGGCCCATGCCGCGGCGCGAGGCGGCCTTGTTTCGAAAGAAGTTTCTGGCGGCACTGGTGCGGCAGCAGGGCTGGAGCGTGGGCGAAGCCCTCGATTTTCAGCGGGATTTTCAGTTGTACGAAGACTTGCTGGCACGGGCTACGGGAACCCGGCGCAGCCGCAAGCCGTTTGAAGCAGCGAATCATCCCTATGTGGACCGTTGCGCGTTTCTGCTGGACTCTTCGTTCCTGGAACAGGCGCGCGTGGCAGCCAGCCGGGCGTTAACAGAATTGGAAAACCTCGCGGCGCAGGTATGCGAGCCGGAAAGATCCGATAACAAGCCGACTTGGATGAACTAATCGTCCAAAACCTTGGCGCTAAAGAGAGGTTGGCCCGCTAATGCGCTGTTGAGCGCAAAAAGCGCAATGGCGATGATGGCCGTCATGCCAGCGATGGCTCCGGAGGCATACCAGCGGCTGAGATGCGTGGTCATTGGGAAGGTGACCAGCATGTTCTGCACGACCAGTCCGACCACCAAGGCAAGCAACCCGAAGCGCCGAAGAATCAGATAGATGGAAAGCCAGATGACCGCCGAGGCCAAGAAGGTCAGCCAGAAGTAATCACCTCCAGTGTTCGTGATGGCTCCCAAGAAGACGATTACGATGGCCGCGATCCAGTCCTTTCTCACGAAGAGGCGCAGTAAGAAAAGAACGAAAAAGATCCCCAAGGAGTAAAGCACGAAGACCCAAGTGTAGGCGAAGACCGAGCCGAGCGTTTGTCGCACGCCGAGCAGGGATTCCATCGATGGAGTGCCCGGCTGAGGCGGCAGGCGTCCCAGGAGCGGAAGAAGAACATTGTCCACGGACTCAAACACGCCGAGCAAAACGCCATAAGTCATGCCAATCAAAACGTCGCGGCCGACCAGCGGATCGCGAATCTTCCCGCCAATCAAGCGCACCCAGCCAATCAATGTATGGGGATCGCGCCGGCGAACAAACGGCTCCAGTCCGAAATAAAGCATCCGCGCGAAGGTGGAGACGAGGAACGCCCAGGCCAGCGCGAGCACGATGGTCCCAAATTCACCCAAGGAAGCAAGGTGATGCGCCTGCAGCGCCCACATCGCAAGAAACACAAAGAAGAGAAAATTGGCCAAACGCCAGGAACCGGCCTCGTCTCCGCGCTTTTGCTTGACGTTTCTTTTAACAATCAAGATGCTCCCGAACAGCACAGCCCCGAAAATCACGATTCCGATAATACTGGCTAATTTTTGATGAGCAGACGCAGGATGCAGCCGGTCGCGGTACGGGTTGGCCCAAGGAAACAAAACCCGGAAATAAACGGGTTTTCCTCGATAAGCCGCGGCCTCCACGCGCTCTGTGACCTGAATCGGAGTGGTGATTTCACGAGTCCATGCCGCTCGCGAGTCGGAGTACAAGAGATCCGACCACTCGGGCGTAGCAGAGGTGAACTTGGACGGATCGAGACCCGCAGCAGAGAACAGCGAGGACCAATCTGGCGGAGGAGAGGAGCCGCTGGGCGGGTCGCGCTCTGGGGGAATGCGTTTGAAAAGCAGCAACCGGCCTTGGGTATCCAGGAAGATGCTGATCATGCCGGTTACTTCGGACGGCGGCTCCCATGGAGTGATGACGCCAGAGCCGATAGAGTTGAAGAAATTGTCCGACTGCATTTCTCGCGGACTTTGGCGATACCAAAAGATGATCGTTGCGGGACGGTCCGAGGCGAGACGCTGCCAGCGCCTTTGCGATTTGTCGTGTTCCTGAATGTAATTGAGATAGTCATAGTCCGTGAAGAACCCGTGGGCAGTGTCCGCTGGCGCTTCCTTGAATCCAAGTTGTTGAACAATTTCCTGCGAGCGTGCGAGAAGCACGTCGGATGGCTTTTCGAGCGGCGTGAGATTTTGCACTCGGTATCTATCCGCCAGCATCATGTGTGCGACGAGGCCAAGCAGAACCGTGGCAACCAGCGTCAGTCCGAGCCACGGCTTGATCCCCTCGGTACTTCCCGCCGCGGCGACCATTTGAGGCGAAGGCGTCTCGCCGGCTGCCAGCGCGGCGGCGAGAGGGTCGCCGCCAGGAAGAGCTGCAGCAACCTGCAACGCGGAAGCGGGCCGTTTGTCAGGATCGGCTTCCAGACACCGCAGAATCACGCGCTCGATTAAAGGATCGAGATCGCGAACCAGCGTCGAAGGATTCGTGATGGTTCCGGATTCACGCAGCCTCACCAACTCCTGAAGAGTGGAGGCCTCGAAAGCCCGCTTCCCCGTGAGAATTTCGTAGAGGATAAGCCCGAGGGAGTAGATGTCGCTCTTGGTCGTGACTTCCGTGCCGGCAAGCTGTTCCGGCGCCATGTAGGCGGGCGTTCCCGCGCGAGCATCTTCGCTTTGGATGCTGGCGGCAAGGCCCGCCAGCCCGAAATCCGTGATGCGGATTTTTCCTGCGCCGTCGAGCATCACGTTGGCGGGCTTCAAGTCGCGATGAATGACGCCGCGCTCGTGAGCGGCGGCGAGTCCGGCGCAGATTTGCCGGGCAATCTCGGTTGCTTTGTCGGGCGAAAGGCGCCCGATGCGGCGAACGACGGAGGCAAGATCCTCGCCGTCCACGTACTCCATGGTCAGGAAAAGAGTCCCCTCCGCTTCGCCGATATCAAACACGCGGCAAACGTTGGGATGCGAGACCTGACGCGCGTTCCGCACTTCAGCATGGAAGCGTGAGAGCGCTGCTGCGTCCTGGGACAGCCTTTCAGGGAGAAACTTCATGGCCACAATTTGGCCGAGCGTCAAATCCTCCGCGCGAAAAACTTCACCCATGCCGCCGCGTCCTGCCAGCGCCACAACGCGGTAACGCTCCGCAAGGATTTGGCCCGGCGTGAACCGTCCCCCGCTGATGGCGTCCGAACTGGTCAGCGGATCTGTAACACGTGTGGAGCGAGGACTCCGCGAAGGAGTGGGCGTCGGAGACGGTTTACGCGGCGTGTGCGCGGCAGGACCAATGGTTTCGAACCCGCCGCCATGATCCATCAGCGTGGTTCCGGTGTCTGAATCCATAGCCTGGCCGCAGGACGAGCAGAACTTCGCCGTTGCAGAGGCTTTTGCGCCGCACGTTGGGCAAAACATGAGAGGGTGGAATTCTAACATTGGTCCGCGGCACACCGCGAACGCAGACCGGTTAGATCAAGAAATGCGCTCCACCTGCACGGCCGTGCCGTACGCGAGCACTTCTGTTACGCCTTGCATTACTTCGGTCGCGTCATAGCGCATGGCAATCACGGCGTTGGCTCCGTGTTCACCCGCGTGCTGCAAAAGCAGCTCGAAAGCATCCTGGCGCGTTTTTTCGCACAGATTCGTCAGAATGGTGATGTTTCCCCCAACGATCGTCTGCAGCGCGGCGCCGAGATTTCCAATAATGCTGCGCGAGCGCACCACGATTCCCCGAACAATCCCAAAGTTCCTTACAATCCGGTATCCCGGCAGCTCGACTCCCGATGTAACCATCCCTGCATCAACTCTTGGCATTGCACTCTCCTTGAACGGGCGGAACAAAGCACCAAACAACCCCTACAACAATTACGATGAAATACCCCTTCAGATAGTCCCGATCTGACCATTAACGGATGCGATTCTAACCGGTCGGCTTGCCGCCCCGCGAATAATGTTCCGCTGTTATTCTCTGAGAAAGTGGACACGCTCTTCTATTTGCTGACAACCATACAGATTTTGCTCGGAACGTATCTTGTTTGGCACGCGGTGCAGTGGCTCGGTTACGTGCGTCGGCGGCTGCATTCCGATCCGGGATTTTACGCGCCGCGCGTGGCCCTGCTGTGCCCTTGTAAAGGAATCGAGCCGGGGCTTGAGCGCAACCTCGTTTCGCTAACGGAATTCGAACGGCAGAACTACGAAATCTTCTTCATCCTGGCTTCCGAGAGAGATCCCGCGAAAAGCATCATCGACAGAGTAGCGCAGAGTTCTCGCGTCAAGGCCAACATCGTGATTGCAGGACACCCAGTCAATTGCGGCGAGAAGGTGAACAATCTGCGAGCGGCGATTGAGCAACTGCCCGAAGAATTTGAAGTGCTCGTGTTCTCCGATTCCGATGGCCGCCCCGGAAAACACTGGCTGCACCATCTCGTTGCGCCACTGGCGGACAACAGAATTGGAGCGACGACCACCATGCGTTGGCTGGTTCCGAATGTCGGGAACCTGCCAACGCTGCTCCTTGCCGCGTGGAACGCTCCGATTGTCACCATGCTGGGCGAAAAAGCCAGGAATTTTTGCTGGGGCGGAGGCACCGCAATTCGCCGCAGTACATTTGAACAGTGCGGCGTCCTCGACGAATGGAAGAGTTCCGTCAGCGATGATTATTCGCTGACGCGCGCGCTGGAACAAAGAGGCCGATCCATCGTGTTTATTCCGGAATGTCTGACGCTCTCTTACGTGGAAACGGACTTTGAGGGATTGCTCGAGTTCACCAACAGGCAAATCGTGATTACGCGCGTTTACTCGAGCAAAATGTGGAGAGCCGCGGCGCTCACGCATTTTCTATACTGCTCGACTTTGGTTCTGGGTTTCTACTTGATCCTCGCCACACTGTTCGCGGGAAGGCCCGCCTTTCAACTTGTCTTGCTGACGTTTCTGCCGTTGCTCCTGGCATCCATCCGCGGAGTGCTGCGTCTGACCGGTGTGACGGAAGCCTTGCCTGCTGTGCGTTCACAAATCATGGCCCAAGCGTGGATCTACGTCCTGCTGACGCTGCTTGTGCCTTTCCTCTATGTGGTGAACTTTGTTCATTCATTGGTCACAAGCAAAATCAGGTGGCGCGGCGCCATATACGAACTCATCAGCCCGCAGCAAACCAAGATTATCCGGAATTGAGGATTTCCATAGATTCCACAGGGTTTTCCACAACACCTAGAGCAGCCACTAAGGCCCCGCGAAAAACTGTTGATTTCTCGCTCTTTCAATGGAATTTGAAAGCGTATGGGGTGCGCCATTTAGTTGAATTTTCGTGGAAAAAATTCGCAGCCAGTGAAAATCCTACCAATACGGCAGTTACAGTACTATCAATCGATGCCCCTAAGTGTCCAGTTTTTGAGTGACTTGCATATTCTCTTCTGCGGAAGGATGGTTGCAAGTGTGATAGAAGTTCGGCAAACTGTCCACTTTGGCGGACTTTTCAGGGAGTCCTTGTACAACTCTGTTTCTTTGCCGTGCATTGGGTAAGCGTACCCGACTGCCAGCCAAGGTCAGTTCTCTTTCGGGCGACTTACTCAATCGGGGTTCCATCTCGTCGAGGGGCAAAGAACTAGAAAATTCATTGGCTTCGGTTCCGTCACGAGGCTGCATTCTAAGGGGGTGCACGTGAAGGTAATCCGCAGAAGTGACCATCCGCACCAATTATTAGCTGCTCGGCCCGTATCTCACCGCAATGTTTTCTTCTTTTACGAAAAGAATTCTGGAGTAGCCCATTTTCATGTACAGGCCGGGCCCGACGGTCGTCTTCCCGTAGATCAAGCAGCCGGGCTCCTCGCCATGCATTGCCTTGTTCGCGGCCAAAGTCCGGCTGACTACGCCGTTTTGGTGCAGGCCGAAAACGAGGTTTTGGAAAATCTGATTGAGAAAGCCGACCAATTGCTCGAAGCCGGCAGGTCCGTTCATGGCCAGGTGCGCCTGACCCGCCGCGAGGAAGAGGTTCTGGCCGGCGTCTCGGAGAGTCTGTCGAACAAAGAAATTGCGTCTAATCTCAACCTGTCGGAACGTACCGTTAAATTCCACGTTTCTTCCCTGCTGGCAAAATTCCAAGTGCGCGGCCGCATGGAGCTGGTTCGCGAAGCGGCGCGCCATACGATGGGCCTAGTTTCAGAACCGCTGCCGGTGGCCGCTCGAGAGCCTCGCTCTTTTGCCCCGGCGATCAAGAATTATCCGGCGCCGCGGCGGGCCGTCAGCGTAGTTCCTCTGGCAAAGCGCCAGTTGATGGCCTAGCCGGAAACAAATTTTCTGGACTTGAAAGGGAAAAAGCCCTCGGGTGAACCGAGGGCTTTTTCTTTTGATTTGAAATTCCCTGGACGATTGCTACTTCTTCGCGGCCGCGAAAAGCTCGGCGGCACGGTCCCAATTCACTACGTTCCACCACGCCTTGATGTAGTCGCCGCGCACTTTCTGTTACTTCAGGTAATAGGCGTGCTCCCAAACGTCCAGGCCCAGAACTGCCTTGGCGTTTCCGCCAAGCAGATACGGCGTGTCTTGGTTGGGAGTGGAATCAATTGCCAGTTTTCCGTCCTTCACGATGAGCCAAGCCCAGCCCGATCCGAAGCGGCCCAGGCCTGCGGCGGCAAACTTTTCTTGAAAACCGGCAAACGAACCGAACGCCGAGTTGAGTGCCGCGGCCAGGTCCCCCTTGGGCTCGCCTCCTCCGCCTTTCTTCATCAGCGTCCAAAACAGCGTATGGTTCCAATGTCCGCCGCCATTGTTGCGGACCGCCATGCGGATATTTTCGGGGACAGAATCGAGTCCTTTGAGCAAGTCGTCGATCGACTTCGCCTGCAGGGCGGACTGGCCATCCAGGGCCTTGTTCAGATTGGTGACGTAGGCTCCATGATGTTTGTCGTGATGGATTTCCATGGTCTTCGCGTCAATGTAGGGTTCCAGTGCGTCGAAGGGATATGAGAGCGGGGGCACGCTAAATGCCACAGGTTTTTCCTCCTGAGTGAGATTTGAATTCGAAGTGGTCAAGCAGCCGGCGCGCAGAAGATCCGGAGCAGCTTTTCCTGTCCCGAGCAATCCTGCGCCGACGATACTCGTATTGAACAAGAATTTGCGGCGATTCATGCAACCTCGGTAGCGCGGAGGGCTAGCTGGCCAGCGGGTGCGATTATACCCCTAGCACGGCCAGGATGGTAATGCCCTACCACGCTGGCTGGAAACAGGCGCCGTGCGCGTGTCGTTCACGATTCCGTTCACAATCGACTACCACTGCGCACTCATTAGATGCGCGAGAGCGCCCATTGGGCAGATTCGGCAACGACGGAGTCAACGCAGACCGTCAGCTTTCTTAAGCATGCACAGAGACGGACGTGCCCTGGACTTCCGGGCGCGAGCTTGGAGTTCCCCGCGGCAATACATGCGCTTCGCAGCAGGCCGCGCCACTTCGCGCGTTTCACGGGGCTGCCGCGAAACAGTTCGCTAAAGTCCGGCTCGCTCAGCGATAAGAGTGATTCCAATCGAGGGCGAAACAGCGAGTCGTTCTGAGCGTCTGCAGTTGCGCCGGATTCGCGTGCTTCCCGCGGTGGCAATGTTCTCGGCTGAAATTGCGCAAGCTTGGAAACGGGAGCGCGGCGGTTCCACGGGCAAACGTCCTGACAGATGTCGCAACCAAAGACGTGATTACCTATGGGCTCCCGCAGTTCCTCAGGAATGCTACTCCGCAATTCGATGGTCAGATAAGAAATGCACTTGCGGGCGTCCATCACATAGGGCTCGACAAAAGCTTGGGTCGGACAGGCGTCCAAACAACGCCTGCAGCTCCCGCACAAATCCGGGGCAGGCATTTCTCCCGTGCCAAGCGTCGGCTCCAAATCCAGAGTTGCTAGAATGACGCCCAGAAAAAAATACGAGCCGACCGTTTGATTCAGCAGCAGCGTATTCTTGCCCAGCCAGCCCAACCCCGCATACTTCGCAGCCACACGCTCTTGGATGGGGCCGGTGTCCACATAAGCTCGCGCCTCAAATGGGTCAGGGAACCGTTCCCGCAGTTGTGCGATCAAGACCTCCAGGCGTTCCAGAAGCGCGTCATGATAGTCATCTCCCCATCCGTAGCGAGAGATCCAACCTCTTGCCGCACCGTCTTGGCTAGGGAGTTTGGGGTCAATCGAAAGAGGAAACCCCGTGTTGTAGTTGAGCAGGCAAACGATGACGCTGCGAATCCCCGGCATGGCTGCGCGTGGATCTTTGCGGCGAGGGTCGTGAAGATACTTCATTTCTCCCGCATAACCGCGCGCGAGCCACTCCTCCGTATTCACCAGTTCGGGGAATGCTTCCGCGCGCACCACGCCGCATAGGCTGAAGCCGATTGCCTTCGCCTGCTCCACAATCCAAACGGTGTCTGCCGATTGCGTCATCCAGAAGATTGTGCCGCAATGGGCTGGCAGAGGCGAGCCTTGGAGAAAAGTGGTGTCGAAGTCAGGACGGAGCCAAGAGAAAAGGTCACGCGCTCGACGGGGCTAACGGAAACCTCCCAGGGCCGCTTTCTCATCGGTGTAAACGTCGAACACGGTGTAGAGTTTTGTGATTTGCAAGAGGTCGCGGACTTTCTTGGTCAGTTGCAGCAGCTTCAAATCGCCGCCCTGGTTTTTCACTGCAGTGAAGCCGCTGACGAGTTCGCCGATTCCCGAGCTGTCAATGTAGTCCACGTCTGCAAGATTCAGCAGAATTTTCTTTCGCTCGTCTGCCAACAGCCCCCGAATCGTCTTGCGCAGCAGCGCGCTTCCATCGCCCAGCGTGATGCGCCCGCTCAAATCCACAACCGTAACTGGCCCGGCGTCACGATGCGTGGCTCGTAGTGACATCTTCTTTCCTCACTCTAATTTCCTGCTGCCGGTTCTTTTACTTCCCGCCCTTGCCATTCTCCGAATTGACCCCCGGTCCGGGCAGTTTCTTGGACATCACAATTTCCGCCCCGCCATTCCGCCCCTTGACCACGTCGAACTCGTCCATAAAGGCGCGCATTAGAAAAATTCCCCGCCCCGACGTGCTGAGTAAATTCTCTTCCGCCAGCGGGTCCGGCACATCCGCCAGCGCAAACCCGGTTCCCTCGTCCAGTACGTGAATAATCAGCTTTTCCTCGGTAATGTCCAGGGCAAGATGAATTTTCTTCTCCGGGCGCTCCTGATTGCCGTAGTGAAACGCGTTGATCACTCCCTCGCGCACACTCATCCCGATTCGGTAGCAGTCATCTTCACCGAATCCGGCCGCTTCCGCCACGCGCAGACACATTTCCTCGGCCAGATTGACGCTCTCCACGTGCGTCTCCAGCGTGATTTCGAGATGTTTGTCGCCCGAGGCCATTTTTGCGATGTGGCTGCCCTGGAAAAGCCGCAAGGTGAACGCAATTATGGGTAACACAGGGAAGGAAAGCCCGTCAATGGAGCGAGTACGGTATCCGTGGCTGAGTATTAGGCCCAGTACGAACGATCCAGCGTACGGTATTGAATCGCTTCGCTTAGATGCCGAGGCTCGATGTTTTCGCCGCTGTCCAGATCCGCGATAGTGCGGGCCACTTTCAGGATGCGGTCATGGGCGCGGGCCGAGAGCCCCAGTCGCGTAATGGCATTTTCCAGCAGTTTTTCGCCTTCCGCCGAAATCGCGCAGTGCTTGCGAATCATTTTGGGTACCATTTGTGCGTTCGCGTAGATCTTTTTCTCCCCCTGAAACCGCTGCGTCTGCAGTTCCCGCGCGCTAATCACGCGCTTGCGGACCGCTGCTGAATCCTCCGCCGACGACGGCGCGCGCAGCTCTTTGTACTTCACCGCTGGGACTTCGATGTGAATGTCAATGCGATCCAAAAGCGGACCCGAGATCTTCGACACGTAGCGCTGGATCATCGGCGGCGTGCAATGGCACTCGCGCGTGGGATCGCCAAAATAGCCGCAGGGGCACGGATTCATTGCCGCGGCCAGCATGAACCGCGATGGAAACGTCACGGAAATCGCTGCGCGCGCAATGGTCACTGCTCCGTCCTCAAGCGGCTGGCGCATCACTTCCAGCACGTTTCTTTGAAACTCCGGCAGTTCATCCAGAAACAGTACGCCATTGTGGCCCAATGAAACTTCGCCTGGCCGGGGCACCGCGCCCCCGCCGATCAATCCGGCATCGCTAATCGTGTGGTGCGGCGAACGGTATGGGCGCGTGCCCACCAAGCCGCGGCTATCTTCCAGCACGCCCGCGACGCTGTGAATGCGCGTCGTCTCAATGGCCTCTTCCAGCGACATCGGTGGAAGGATCGTCGGGATGCGCTTCGCCAGCATGGTCTTTCCCGCACCCGGCGGCCCGATAAACAGAATGTTGTGCCCGCCCGCGCACGCCACTTCCAGAGCGCGCTTCGCGGCTTGCTGTCCGTGCACGTCGCGTAAATCCACGGAATACTGCGCCGCCTCTGACAGCATCTGCGTCGCATCGACTTTGATAGGTGTAAACGATTCGGGCGAATTTATCAGGTCCACGGCCTGCGGTAGCGACTTCAGCGCATACACATTTATGCCTTCGACTACGGCGGCTTCCTTCGCGTTGGCTTCCGGCACCGCCACCGATTGCAATCCAATCTCTCGCGCCGCCAGCGCCGCGGATAACGCTCCGCGCACGGGTCGCACGCTTCCGTCCAGGGACAGTTCCCCGAGAAACATGCACCGATCGAGCTGCTTGCCGAAAAACTGTCCCTGGCACCCCACCAGCCCCAGAGCCATGGGCAAATCAAATCCTGAGCCTTCCTTGCGTACATCGGCCGGCGCCAAATTGATGGTCACACCCTGCCCGTACGGAAACTCGTACCCGCAGTTACGCAGCGCGCTCTTGATGCGCTCCCGGCTTTCTTTTACTGCGTTGTCGGGAAGCCCAACCACGTTAAAGTCCTGCATGCGCGCGGACCCCACGTCCACCTCCACTTCCACGAGGTAGGCATCGATCCCATACACCGCCGCACTCTGGGTCTTGAACAGCATGGCGAGGGAGGCTCCTGGCAGCTTCGCAAGCATAGTATATTCTGGGAACGATACCAACCTCTAACTTGGGCCTTTCTTGCGCAGGTTTGCGGTTACAATTGTGAACCCGGGGTTTACAGGATACTGGTTCCTTAGATGCGCTCTCGACGCCTGCTCCACCGTCTGATATATCTGCCTTGATCTTGCGATGGAGAAATGTTCATGAATCTGCGTAAGCGCCTAATCTGGGTCTTGTTCCTGCTTGCTACTGCGTTTCTCTTACAGCTCCGGGCCACGCCAAAGTCCGAAAACGAACAGCATCGGCTCTATGTCGCGGTGCCCGGCATTCGCAATGACCTGCAATACGGCGGAGTCGGCATTTTGGTCTATGACATGGACGCCGGCTACAAATTCATCAAGCGCATTCCCACCTGGGACGTGCCTCCCAGCCAGGCCGCCGAAAACGTAAAAGGCATCGCCGCAAGCGGAAAGACGGGCAAGCTCTACTTCAGCACCATCAAGCGCGTAGCCTGTTTTGATCTCATGAACGAAAAGAAAGTCTGGGAAAAAGTTTACGAAGGCGGCGCCGACCGGCTAGCCATCTCGCCCGACGGAAAAATCCTCTACATCCCTTCTCTCGAAGGCCCCCACTGGAACGTCGTCGATGCGGCAACCGGAGAAGTCCTCACGAAGATCACTCCGAATTCCGGCGCGCATAACACCATCTACGGCCTCGACGGCTCCCGCGTCTACCTGGCAGGCCTGCGCTCTCCCCTTCTTTCCGTCGCCGACACCAAAACTCACACGGTTGTGAAGCAGATTGGTCCCTTCAGCAATTCCATTCGTCCGTTCACCATCAATGGCAGCCAGACGCTTTGCTTCGTCAACGTCAATGAATTACTCGGCTTTGAAATAGGCGACTGCAAAACCGGAAAAATGTTGTATCGCGTCGAGGTCACCGGCTACCAGAAAGGCCCCACCAAGCGGCATGGCTGCCCGAGCCACGGCATCGCGCTTACTCCCGACGAAAAAGAGCTGTGGCTGGCTGATAGCGCCAACAGCAGCATTCACGTCTTCGATGCCACCGTGATGCCCCCAAAACAAAAAACCAGCATCAGGCTCCGCGACCAACCCGGCTGGATCACCTTCAGCATTGACGGCACGCGCGCCTATCCCTCCACAGGCGACGTCATCAACGCCAGCACCAAGCACATCATCGCCACTCTCGAAGACGAAACCGGACGGCACGTGCAAAGCGAAAAGTTATTGGAAGTTGATTTCGCCGAAGGCCGCCCCGTTCGCGCAGGCGATCAGTTCGGTATCGGCCAAAGACCATAGTCACTCCATCGGAGCCGTCGCCTGTAGCCGCTTCGTCTTGATAACGATACGAAATTGCCAGGTGTGTGTACTCCCCTCCCTTATGTCTCCACTCTTTTCTGCGCTCCGTATTGCGCCAGCACGTCCTGCAGCATCACCACTCCCCTCAATTGGTGCACATTAGCCCGGCTCACCACCGGCAAAAGGTCCAGCTGGCTCGCCCCCATGCGCTCCAGCGCCACATGCAGCGGGTGATCCATATGAACATGGGGAAAATCGTTCGCATCCACCCATGCAACTAGCCGTTTGTCCGCCGAACCTTCGTTGGCTGCTTGTCGCAAGTGTTGCAGGCGCAGCACTCCAATGACGCCGTCGTTGTCGCACACGGGCCAGGCCCGAAGCTCGCTGCCCTCCGCTTTTGCCAGCGCTTCGCGAACGGTCCACTCGGCGTTCAAAGTCTCCGTGGCCTCGCGCATGGCACTACGTACTTGGCGCTGACGCCCCTCGTGCCGCGTCTCCGCGGTGGGCAAATGGATTCCATCCTGGAGCGCCAGTTCGTCATAAATCGGTTTGGGCTGCAGCCTCGAGGAGATAAAGAAGCTGACCAGGTTGGAAATCATCAATGGCACGATGACCGCGTAATCGCGCGTGGTCTCAAAAATCATCAGCACCGAGGTCATCGGTGCGCGCACGATTCCCGCAAACGCCGTGCCCATCCCCACCAGCGCATACGCACCCGGTGTTCCCACGGTATTCGGGAGAAAGTGGTTCGCCACGTTTCCTACCACGCCGCCCAGCATCGCGCCAAGAAACAGGCTCGGCCCGAAAATTCCACCCGCGTTCCCGGATCCGTAGCAGGTGGCCACTGCAACCAGCTTCAGCACTAGCAGCAAAGCCATCAGTTTCAACGCCATCCCGCCGTTCAGCACTTCCCCCACATGGTCGTAGCCCACTCCGAGCAGTTGGGGAACAAACCACCCCATAATTCCCACCATCAATCCGCCTGCCACCGGCTGGAACCACACGGTCTTCTTCGGAAATTTCAGGAAGCGCTCTCGGATCCATAGCAGCAGCTTGGTGAAAGCCACCGAAACGAATCCGCCGGCGACTCCCAACACAGCGTAAATTCCGAGTTCCCACGGATTCAGCAACTGATATTGCGGCACGCGAAACAGCGGATTGTTCCCCAGCAGCAAGCGCAGCACAGCCCAGGAAATCGCCGAGGCCAGCACTACGGAGCCCAG
>Ga0137384_10002992_pt1 | contig 13425 bp, 19 predicted proteins | sample SagtaG_2_FD_104922 | JGI IMG/M metagenome (GOLD analysis project Ga0137384, IMG submission 104922) | Vadose zone soil microbial communities from Sagehorn Ranch, Mendocino, California, USA - Sage2_R_60_16 metaG | ecosystem: Environmental > Terrestrial > Soil > Vadose zone | place: USA... | reverse complement strand
CCATAAGCATACGAGCCAAACAGCACGATTTTCCTTGGCCGGAACTTCCGTGCAATTGCCTGGCTGAAGGCACTTATCTTCGAGCGTTTGACCATAATGAAATGGTGAACGAAAAGGCCTCGGTGCGCAAGCGAGGCTTGGTGGGCGCGCTCATCCATCGGAACCGGGAGGTTGGGAACGAAAAGTACGAGCCGAGGGGTGACTGGCGGTCCTGATAACGAATGCTCTTCGTGAGCTACTTTCCTGCGCTCCATCCGCCGTCAATCATCAGAGCGCTGCCAGTGACCATCGCGCTTTCGTCGGAAGCAAGATAGAGGGCGGCGGCGGCGACTTCCTCGAGTTCGAATAAATGACGCCATCACTGCAAGAGCGGGCCAACGAGTATTGTCCCCTGTTATCGGGTGGAACGATCGTCATCAAAAATCGGGTCGCACGGTCGCCACGGTTCATGACGAGGCACATCGCGCCAGGATATTGCACTCTGAGTTTCCTGACCATACCTCCCTCATCCTGCTAAAAGCCGGTTAACTTAATATACTATTTTCTGACCCCTTTACTTTTGACCCCTTTACTGACCCCTTTACGAAAAAATAATTTACCGAGCCGGGAATATTTTGGGCCAGCCGTCGGTATGGAAAGGTGAACAGACTAATGCTTTGTGAAGGAACTCAGACGAAACCAAAAGCAGGAAACCAAAAGTTGAAAACAGAACCATCGAATATGCAAGACACGGCGATACACGAAAGCCCTGCGCAAAATGCCGCAGGGCGCTCAAAAGCAGAAACACCGGCAGCCAACCTCAAGGGAAACCTCGCGAGGCGGACATTCATGAAGCGCCTTGGTTTAGGAGGCACCGCGCTGCTGCCAGCCGGCACCGCGCTAGCAACCAGGACCATTGCCCGGGCCGCTGGATTGGGCGGCGGACTTACTCGCGGCGACGCGGCTATCCTGCGGCTTCTCGCAGCGGCAGAAATCCTCGAATCCGACCTGTGGCAGCAATACAACGAACTCGCGCTGGGCAACGAGGCCTTTCAACAAGCCCTGGAAGTGCTCGACGGCGACATGCCCACCTATGTGAACCAAAACACCAGGGACGAGTTCAGCCACGCGGCTTTCATCAACGCTTACCTCGTTTCGAAGGGCCACGGCCCCGTCAGCCTGGAGCACTTTCGCACCTTGCCGAGCAGCCAGGCGACCGGGGCGAACAAAACTGCCAGGAGATTGACCAGCTTGCTGAATCTGACGGTGGATACGAGCTGGTACACTCGCTACCGGAGCACGGGCAATCCCGATTTTGGAGATACCTTCGCCCAGATCGTCAACCTGGTAAACCTGCCGGCAATTCCAGACACCGACTTGCCAGATCCCGCTGACACTGATGGGTTCAAAATTCAACTCATTGCGAACACTGCGGGCTTTCACTTCGCGACCATCGAGCAGGGCGGCGCGAGTCTTTACGACTCACTTCTGCCCAAGGCGACCAGTCTCGAGGTCCTCAGAATCGTTGCTGGCATTGGCGGCAGCGAGATTCAGCACTTTGAGGTCTGGCAGGACAAGGCCGGCAATGCGCCCCCAGTGGCCGATAACAGCGGGTCTGTTCTGTTTCCTCAACTTCCCGCCGCCCCCAACCAAACGCCTAACGGCCAGGATCCAGCCGGGCCGATGGACACTAACCAGATCATGCCCCGGCCATGCGAATTCATCAGTCCGCATCTGCCTCCCTGCGCAGTGATTCGTCCGGTGTCCACAGCCAAGGCCGGCGCCGTGGCTACCTTTGCCGCCTTTACCGAATCGGGTCTCTTCGCGGGACAAAGCCAGGGCTTCTTCGACCTGATCTTCGCGCTTGCAGCACAGGCCGATCAAGCTCAACGCGAGTTCGACTGAGCCTGGAACTCCGAGGAGTTCGACCCATGGGCTCTTCTAAGTCGGACGGCCTGCCGGGATCAGCCCGGCAGGCTGAACGCGGGAGCCTTCGCACAACTTAACAGAAGATTTAAAGGTGAAAATACCCCTCCCTATTTATGACCTCGCGGCGCCTCATGCGCGTAACGGCCAGGTCTATGCGTACTGACGCCAAAGCCAAGGGGCTCCGCATCACCATTTGGCAGACACATTGCTGGGCAAAAACTGTAATCAAACTTCGACCTCCAACACGACTCAGGGCATCTCCAAGCCCTCTAACGAAAACGAATCAACGTCATGAAAAGCGTAAAAATCCTGAATCACGGACACCGCCCGTTGCAGTTGGCTATTTATGGCCTCGGCGCTTGGGCCTTTTGCTGTCCGCTGCTGGCCTTGGCTACTGTCGCCAACATAAGCATAGTAAATTTCGCCTTCACTCCAAGCAGCGTTAGCATCGGCGTGAATGACTCCGTCAAGTGGACCTGGGCCGGCTCACCTCACTCTACTACCAGTGATACAGGTCTGTGGGAGTCGGGTGTCCAGGGAACCGGCGCTACTTTTACCCACGTGTTTACTTCCGCGGGCAGTTTTCCATTTCATTGTTCGGTCCATCCATTTATGACCGGCACAATCACTGTCCAATCGGCCGACGTGCCGCCCACTGTCATCATCTCCAACCCGACAGACGGTTCCGTCTTTGCCGCACCCGCCACGCTCACCCTCGCGGCAACGGCTTCCGACTCCGATGGCAGCGTCACGAACGTCCAGTTCTTCCAGGGTACGGCGTCGCTCGGAAACTCGGCCAACAGTCCCTATTTGGTCACCGTGCGCAACCTCGCCGCCGGCAACTACACGCTGTCTGCTGTGGCTGCCGATAACGCCGGGACTAAAGTGACGAACTCGGTCATGCTGCGCGTAGTCAAACCGGAACAAACCACGCTCACCGCCGGACAGAGACTCTCCCCGTCAAGTTTCCAATTTAGCTACTCTGCAACTGTGGGGTTGAGCTACGTCGTCCAGCGCTCAGTAGATTTAAGCCACTGGACTGTGCTCAGCACTAACACGGCCAAGAGCGCCTCTGAGGTTTTCCTGGACCAGGACACGTCTGAAGACGCCGGCTTCTACCGCGTCGGACTTTTGCCGAATCCCTGAGGGGTAAAAAGTATGTTGCCACATGGAATGCTTATTAGCGCACTGCTTTCCGGTTGGCTGATTTCAACGTGTGTGAACTCGGCCGCTGAATCTCTCGCGTCGTCGAGCCCAGGCGAAGCCAATTTGCGAAGCTTCGCGGCAAGAGGAGTGGTCAAGGAACTCAAGGCCGATGGCAGCACGATCCTGCTCAGCCACGAGGCGATCACCAACTACATGGACGCCATGACTATGCCGTTCAAAATAAAGGAGCCAAAAGAACTGACAGGCTTGCGACCCGGCGACCAAGTCTCGTTTCGGCTTTCCGTTACTGACACGGAAAGCTGGATCGACCAGGTCATGAAGATTACAGCAGCGACTCCTCCCTCTCCTCCCTTGGAGGAGACGGTTGGGGAGAGGATGCTGCCAATACCAACCCGCCATCCACTCCTGGATTACAAGTTTACCAACGAACTGGGCCAGCGAGTAAGCCTGGGCGACTTCCGCGGCCAGGCACTGGCAATCACATTCTTTTTCACACGTTGTCCCATCCCCGATTACTGCCCGCGACTGTCTAGGAATTTCCAGGAGGCCTCCACCAGGCTCAGCCTAATAGCAGCCGGTCCCACCAACTGGCACTTCCTCTCGGTTTCTTTCGACACACAATTTGACAGTCCACGCGTGTTGAAAGCGTACGGGGAGATGTATCATTACGATCCAGCGCACTGGAGTTTTCTGACTGGCAGCGCCGAAAGTGTAGGCGAACTTGCCCGTTTGTCTGATGTGAAGTTCGAGCCAGAAGCCGGCTCCTTCAACCACAACTTTCGCACCCTCATCATAAATGCTGCCGGTCATCTGCATATGGTCTTCCCAATTGGCGGAGATCTTTCCAGCGCGATCGTTGACGAGATACTTGCGGCTATGGCTGCAACAAACCGGTCTGTGGCACTGGCTCCCAACAACGCACAGCCAACGCCTGGGCGCGCACAGAGTTCCACGCGATGAGCGAACTATCGCCAAGCAGGCTCGTCGAGGGGGTCGTTTTCACAATGGAGGAACACCTCAGAGTGCAACAACAGATCGAGCGGCGCGCGCGCCAGCTGTGGTGTGCGGGAGGATGTCGCCAGGGCACCGCTTTAAACGATTGGTGCCAAGCCGAACGCGAAGTTTTAGAGCAATTCATACGGACTTATGCCCGGCGACGCTCGTTGCCGCAATCTTCAAGGCCAAGACCCGCGGTTAGCACCGCACGGACGAGACCAGACACCCGGATTTTGAAACGGGGGCGAACCATTGCGGTAGGGGACCCACAATCGTCATCCGAATTGGGATGAACTTGCCAGGCATTGGCCACTTTCCCCTGATGAACACTATGTTTGAAAAGACCACCACCAATCCATATTCGGCAAGAAACACGGCAAAGCCGGTCAATTTCTATTGTAACGCCCCGTCTGCGCGATCGGTTTATCTGGTGGGCGATTTCAATGGGTGGGATGCGACTTCTCACCCCATGCGTCGCCGTGTGGATGGCTGGTGGTTCATCGAGGTGCAACTCACCCACGGCCACCACCGGTATCGGTTCCTGGTCGACGGCAAGCCGGTCCTCGACCGGCAGGGCACAGGCATCGCCCGCAACGAGCGCAACGAGCAGGTTTCTCTCCTGGCAGTGAGTTGACCGCTCGCCCCCAGGGAATAATTACCTGAGATGTCCGGTAGATATAGTTGGAAGCGCGATCCCGAACTCCGAAGACTCTCGCGAGCAAGGGCTTTCGGGGTCGCACGAGAACCGGTCAATGAACTTAAGTAAAGAAACGGAATCCAATGTTTGCAATATTCAATTTCGGCGGCTGGGAAATCATATTGATTCTCGCTGTCGTGCTAATTCTTTTTGGCGCCAAAAAGTTGCCTGAACTGGCCAAGGGGTTGGGCCAGGGCATAAAGGAGTTTAAGAAGGCGACCGATAACGCCTCAGAAGGGATGCGCCATGCTATCGAAGAGACGCTTCCGGTGTCATCCAAGCGTTTGCCTCCGGCCCCTGCTGACACAGAACGCACCGTTTCGCAGGTTTCTCCCGGCCCCAAGGCTTGATCTAGGGCCGACGGCTTTCCCGGGTAATATCAAATATTCTTCAACCACCTCATGAGCTGCCCCATGAACAACGGCGCGCCCGGCAAATCGGCCAAAAAGCGAATCGTCATCCTCGGCGGCGGTTTTGGCGGCGTTTATGCGGCCTTGCTTCTTGAGAAATTGCTGGCGCGAGAGCCTGAAGCAGACATTCGCCTGGTTAGTCGTGATAACTTTTTCCTGTTCACCCCGATGCTGCACGAGATTGCCGCCAGCGACCTGGAGATCACGAACATTGTCAATCCTCTCCGCAAGCTGCTCCGCCGTGTCAAAGTGTTCGTGGGTGAGGTCGAGCGGATCGATCTGCCCAACAAACGGGTTGTGGTTTCACACGGTCGCCACGACTACGACCACCACTGCCACAAGCTGGACTACGATCATCTGGTGCTCGCGTTGGGCTCGATCACCAACTTTTTCAACCTGCCCGGCTTTGCCGAGTCGGCCTTGGCTATGAAATCGCTCCCGGATGCAATTCAGCTCCGCGCCAAAATCATCCACAGTCTCGAAAGGGCAAATTCCGAATGCTCCTCGGGGACCGGCAATCATTGCTTACTTTCGTGGTCGCGGGCGGCGGTTTTGCGGGTGCGGAAACGGTCGCCGCGTTGAACGACTTCGTGCGCGAAGCCGTGCAATTGTATCCGAATCTGTGTGCGGAAATGTTGCGCGTCATGCTCGTGCATCCGGGCGCGGTGATCCTGCCGGAACTGGGTGAAAGTCTGGGGCGTTATGCGCAGAAGGTGTTGGCGCAAAGGGGAGTCGAAATTCGCCTGAACACCCGGGTCACCAGCATGACTGAGAACGAAGTCCGCTTGAACGATGGCGTTCCGATCCCATCCAGCACCCTCATTTGGACGGCGGGCACCCTGCCCAATCCGTTGCTTTCTTCGCTGCCATGCCGGAAGGAAGGTGGCCGGGTCCTGGTGAACGAGTTCTTGCAAATCCCCGATTGGCCCGGTGTCTGGGCAGTGGGCGATTGTGCGCTCGTGCCCGACATCAGACAGCCGGGAAAGTCTCATCCGCCCACCGCGCAACACGCACTTCGCGAGGGCAGGGCTGCGGCGCAGAATATCGCGCTGGCGCTCGCTGGCCGTCCTCCAAAGCCATTTTCCTTCAAGACCATCGGGTTGCTCGCCTCGATCGGCCGCCGGACAGGCGTGGCGCGGATTTTCGGCCTCAACTTCTCGGGCTTCTTCGCCTGGTGGCTGTGGCGCACAATTTACCTGGGCAAATTGCCTGGCTTGGACAAGAAGGTTCGCGTCGCCTTCGATTGGACGCTGGACCTGCTTTTCCGCAAGGACGTTTGCGCGGTGCATGAGCTCCCGTCCCGCGCCGATGTCTATCGCCGAGAACACCGCCAGGCAACGGTCGGAGATAACGGCCAATACCAGCGAACCGCAGAAGTCGAAGCCACCCTTTCAAACTAACGAGATCGTCAAAGACTTTCTCGTAAGCGGCCTTCTCTTGGGGCCAAGCTCCTTCCCAGTCGTATCGTGCCTGCAGCAGCGCCTCCAACTCGTCATCGCGAGCCATTGAAAACGCCTTCCAGAATTTCTTTTTTGCGCTGTTTTGACATTCCCCCATGCCACTGAAGGAGGGTGTTTCGCAGTTCTTCAACCTGGGATTGAATATCCTTCGTCGAGAATCCATTCTCCGCGCTGATCAGTCCGCCATGAGCCCCAATGTCTGCCAGCGATCTACTTTCTTTTCAGCTGGCTGACAATGAACGTTTTTCAGACTTTTCAGACTACTGCTTGCTGGCAGCCGGAGGAAGCAGAGGTGCGTTGTTGTTGCCGTTGAGGTCCGCTCGCCGAAGGAGCCCATTGCGCGAATAAATGACGCCATCACTGCAAAAGCGGGCCAACGAGCATTCTCCCCTGTTCTCGGGTGGGACGATCGTCATCAAAAATCGGGTCGCGGTGGTCGCCACGGTTCATGACGAGGCACATCGCGCCTGGTTATTGCACTCTGAGTTTCCTGACCATACCGCCTTCATCCTGCCAAAAGCCGGTTAACTTTAGATACTATTTTCTGACGCCTTTAACGCATCTTGGTAAAGCGGCGCCTAGGGGCGTCAGGCAAAGTCGCCGCCGTTTACGACTCGGTCCGTAATCATGCTCGTTTTCATCGTTGAATCATCGTGCGCCGCCAGGGGGGTTGCAGAAGTCACAAAAGGGGCGCCCAGGGCTGAGCCAGATGCGTTCGCGGTGGCGGCTGCGCCTTGCGCTTTGCGCTCTTGGCCCAGCGATGCCCCTGGATTGTATCTGGGAGTTTCAACCGGATGACAACCGTGCCTTGGCCCGGTTGTGGAAAACTGCGCACAACTTAAACTCGTTTTCTGAAAGTTGATGCCTATGACTATGACAAAAATCGAAGATCGTCCGAAAGCCGCCCGCTACACCCTCGCGCATCTGTTAATCGCCCTGTGTTGCCTAGCCCTGGTCAGCAGCGGCTGCTCGAACCGCGCCTCCGGCCTCCAGCCTGCAGCCTCCAGCCTGGCCACCGTCCCCAGCGTGTCCACGGTCCCCGCCAGGAATTTGATGAAGCCATCACTAGGCTGAACGGCATAATCCAGCTTCACCAGCAAACCATTGACAGCGAGCTCCGCACGATCACTTCCCTCCGGTCCGCGCTTAACGACCTCATCACCGTGCAGGAGAAACACGACGCTGACATCATCGCCCTCCAACGCCGAGCCGGCCTCCGCTAGGGCATTTCCGGTGAGCCTCACCCACTCCCAACAAATCCTCCTCAAACGTGCCCAAGCCCAAGCAGCCCTCGAGGACGCCGACTACCGAGGCCTCCGCCTTTTCACGCACCTCTACGTCAGCCAATACTGCTACGTCCCGGAAGCCAGAAGCAGTGCCACTTTGTCCCATTATAATTACCCTGCAAATCGCTTGCCCGGTACGGGCTTTGGGAGACAAAGAAGTGTTCCGATTCTTCCAATTATTTCTGGAGACGCAAAAGTGATAAAGTCGGCGCAACCCGCGCCAAATCAACCCCTTCAAAGCTAAATCAAGGTTGTCCCGATTCTTCCATTTCATTGTGAAAACTGTAGGGGTGGCCAAGACCTCCGTTCTATCACGTTTCCTGGGGCTTCCTCGCGGGTCACCAGACAGTCGCCATCCAAACCCCCAATGTTTTTCTTGTTTCTCGATCGCTCGACTGATAGGCAATTGCTTTTGCGCCCCTCCGATTTATTGACGCTGGGCGGGTATTGTCAAGTGTTTGGCAAAAAAGAAAGAGCGAAAATAATTATGAGTCAGTCGAAGAGGGTGTTACGAGTTTCAAAAGACGAGATCTCGATTTTACCGATGCGAAATGCATGTTCGTGTCAAATTGGTTGCGAGCGGCCTTCGCCGTGCCGAAGGTTGCTCAAATCGAAGAGCAACTCGGTGCCGCAAGGGTTTTCGCAACTTTTCGACTACCCTTCTGGACTGCTCTTTCCGTTCGGTGCTGGCGGCACTCACATTTCCGGCGTTATTCCTGTGAATTCAATCACTTACGTCGAAACTCGTAACACCCTCTCGAAAGGTTCGTTGTTGCGAGGCTTGATAAATTTATGCTTATTCTCGCTCCTCGCGACTGGTTGTTCCAAAAATGAGAGTAATCCAACGGTTCTACCGGCTGTCCAAAAGAGAGAGCGGATCGACGGCTGGCGGAATGCACATTGGGGGATGACAGAGGAAGAAGTACTGAAGGCTTTCCCAAGCGAGGCACGAAAGCTAGATAAACCTGAGAAATACCACGGCGCGGTCGCCTCGGTTGCGATTGAGAAACTCGCAATTGTTGAAAAAGATTTCCGAGTCCATTTCCAATTTGATGACCAAACGAAAAAATTGGTTCAGATCAATCTTCGAATGTTAGACACCAGTGGCGCGGTGGATGTTTATTTTCCCGCACTTGAGCGGAAACTGACCGAGAAATACGGGAAGCCGGATTTCGTAAACAACGGGACTCCATCAGATACTTCGGCCAGGGTCATCACACTTGAGCGTTCTTGGAAACGCGACTCAACCCGAATCGAACTTTCGTATTCCAACATCAAACTGATAAATGCCGAGGATTTGTTGATAGTTTATCGCGCTGTGCCGACAAGTGGCGATAACAAATTATGAGCAAGCGTTGAACTACAATCGCCGAAGCTCAAGAAATTCAATTCAGCGATCCCGCCGCGCGTGTGCCGCAACGGAGGCCGACTTCTCCTGCCGACGAACTGCCCGGCATGCACGGCGAGAGAATGATGTTGAACGTGGGTCCGTCGCATCGCTCAGAGGAAATTGCTTTCTGACGCGCCGACCCTTTAGCCTGGTAGGTGGGAGCGATTGTCCGCTCACGCCCCCCTAAGAACCGTACTTGAAAGTTTCCCTTCGCACGGCTCGAATCCGTCCGAGATCGCACTCGTTCGAGCTCATCCGCTGTCCACCTCGGACAGCTTGGTAATCCTGACGTGTGGCCGTTTCCACTGCGCCCCATTGGCAACAGCTCCAGGACGCACCAAGCGACGGGAGTCGCTCATCCTTTGCTTTTCCCGGTTTGAAGTGTTTCCACCGGGTTTCTTGCCAGTCCAGACCAGACCGACGTGGGCAGACCTCAGGCAGGCGTGGTTGCGAAATCACACCCCGCCAGACGCATGCTTCAATAGATTACCTGCGGCGACACGCAGGACTTGGTCAGGATTCCAATCCAGCCAAGCAATGTCGGGTACAACTTCATCTCGCGGTTGACGCTACGCAGGTGAGCGCGAAGCGCGAGCGTGGGGCTATCGCTTTGAGTAGTGCTCTCGCAACTGGGCCAGGACTTTGATAGGCTCACAGGGCGTGAGGAAGGTTATGGCTTCGATCTCTGACTTTGAGTCGCCGCCTTCTGTGTTTATTTGGATTGTGGCTTTCGCGATAGCAAAGCTGCGGCCTTCGAAATTGAGTGCGATGCCGGGGCGGAGATCGTCAACCTCTCCTTCGAGCTTCGCGTTCAAGACAAGTTGTTGGCAGATGATTTCGGTTCGGACTACCTCGTCCAGCTTTTTGTCTGGGAATGGGTCGTAATCCAAGCTGGCCATCGTCGGACAATGCCCCATGAAGTCGTTTTTGATGAAATCGTGATAGTACGGGCGTTGCTCCGTCTTGGCACTGATGACTCTGATGCTCTTCACGGTTCGATGAGAGCAAACGTGGATGTAGGGTCAAGCTTTTATACACGTTTTTCCGTTTTGAAATTTGCGTGAGCGAGACTATTGACAGGAAATTGTTTTTTGCGCCCCGCCGATTCATTGACGCTGCGCGAGTGGGGAGGTGATTGAATAAGGCTGAAGGCCGAAGGCTAAATGGAAGACATCCCTGAGCCGCCACCACGCGGCAGCGCCCCGGTGTTGGGCCAAGACAGTCGAAAAACCGGGAAAACTTGCCGTTTGACACCCTTTCTGCCCGTCTGCCAGCATGGGGGCAGAATAAGCGGGACCCAAAACCAGCTCTCCTTTGCCCGCGCAGCGTCAATAAGTCGGCGGCGCGTCAATAAGCAATTTCTGCATGCGGAGGGGAAGATTGGGAAATGGTTGTATTAATTTCAAAAGCGAAACATTATGCGCCTCATCCAACCTTGTGAGATTTGGGAGCATGTTCGACTACCAAAACTGCCAAATGAATCAGTGAGCATTGAGGATTTCTCAGAGCAAGAGAATCACCTTCTCAACGCTGGTCTTCAGGTTTTACGGTTGGTTGAAAAAGAAAATGGTCAACGCCGCTCGATAAACGGGCTGAACAGAATCGCTCAAAATCGTTATCCAGAAATGTCCTGGCAAATTGACGAGGTCCTCCGAGTTGCAGACGCTTGGAAAATTGCAGGACTGCCTTCATTGATAGATGCCATCCGGGTCGCGAGAGAACTACCACCTCGCTGTGGGAGAATTGCAAGCATTCGGCCAAAACTCAGCGAATCCGCGGCTGTAGAAATTGGAGAAAGCGAAGTAATGGAAGCGTTTGTTTCGACTTATTCATGGGTTAAGGCTAGAAAAATCGAGCAGCCAGGTTGGCAACTTTACAGGGTTGCGGCCAAAACGAATTACGGCACGTATATGTTTGCTACTTTAAGTATTGAGCCTCCATCACCTTTTGCGGTTGAGGGACTTTGCATTGCACACAACGTGAAATCCTAAAACTATTGCACAACAGTTCTTTCGCCTCGCCACTCGCTGCGCCGGGGCGCAAAAAGCAATTTCTTATGTGCAGCCTTGGGCTTCCATTTGATGGCCCATGGCGGCTAGGGGCATCCAACACCGCCAGCATCCTGAGAAGCCTTTTACAGGACGTATTGGACTTGACGGGCCGTGGGCCCAAGGCCAGAGTCCTTTGATTGTGAAAGGAAGATTATGAGAACGATGCTGCTTGTGTTCATTGCGGTCGCGGTTTTGTGCGGGTGCAAGAATGCCAACCAGGAGAAAAAGATTACGGCGCTGGAACAGCGAGTAAAGCAACTGGAGGAGCACGTGGAGGTTTGGAGCGAGGGGCTTAGTGGCTTACAAACCAACACCATCCAATCGCTGATGCTGGCCGAATCGCAGCAAACGAATTTCGACGCGATGGGAACGCGGATGCTGGAGCAAGCGCTGCGAATAGATGACATCAGCGCGACTGTCGACAGGTTGGCCGTGATGTTCACAAACAAGCGGCCGCCGCAAGTTGTGTACGTGCCGCAGCCCGCAGCCAGGCAAAGCGCCACGCCGGGAGGAATTCCAGCGGACGTGATGCGAGAGATCACGGCAGAAGCAGTCCGACGCTACCCGACTGATTTTGAGATGCAGGAGTTCGTCATCCGCAAGCAAACGGAGTCTTACCGCCACCTGCATCCATGAGGAGTGCGAGTGCCATTCGGGTCAGATCACAGTATATTAAGTTCTATTTCTTTAGCCCCAATGTCCGCCGCACTTCGGCTCGCAGCGAGCGGCAATGCTTGAGCACCATTTTGGCTTCGCGTAAAGTGGCGCTGTGGCCTGGGTAGCGGAAATCCACTGCGTAGTTGGACATTCTGTCCACCATTTTTGCATAGGCTGACCAGAGCGGTTCAACTTGAACACACTCGTTCAACAATCGCAGGAGATCGTGGGTAAGAGGGAAGGCAATTCCGGCCTCGTTCAGCCGTGCTTTGAGATATTTCTCGACGCACTGCTGGCAGTGAAAGCAGGCGGCATCGGCCACCACGTCCTTGCGTCGGCGAAGAATCTGGGCGGCGACCGTAAAGTCGTTGTCAGCCTTTTAGACCCATTCACGCGTGGTTGGCTTCATACAGCACCCTTCCCTTCTCCAGCACTTCGCATGTAAAAGGGTCTTTCCAGCGGAGGCGCTTGGCAACGTCAGCGGGTGTCCGTACGAGCAGGTCAAGGGGAAAATCTCGTGGAATCGCGTGCAAGATGCGCACCGACATCCGTTCGCCCCGGTCTCGCGTTCGGGGCATGATCACCATCAGGTCCACGTCCGAACTCTCTGTTGGCGTACCATAAGCATACGAGCCAAACAGCACGATTTTCCTTGGCCGGAACTTCCGGGCAATTGCCTGGCTGAAGGCACGTATCTTCGAGCGCTTGACCATAATGAAATGGTGAACGAAATGGCCTCGGTGCGCAAGCGAGGCTTGGTGGGCGCGCTCATCCATCGGAACCGGGAGGCTGGGAACGAAGAGTACGAGCCGAGGGGTGACTGGCGGTCCTGATAACGAATGCTCTTCGTAAGCTACTTTCCTGCGCTCCATCCGCCGTCAATCATCAGAGCGCTGCCAGTGACCGTCGGGCTTTCGTCCGAATAATCTCCGACTAACATTCACATGCCCAAATACCGGTGCCGGCAAGCGGTATGGGCTCAATGATTTCTTTTACGATCCCAATTTGCAAAGGTGGCAGAACAGAGACGCTTTCGAGCAGACCGAAATTATTTGTGCTCGTCTGATTGGCCTTTCCGATGACGGGGAGTCAGGAAGTTATCGGTGACAACATCAGCTACTTCCCGGCCCAGCCGTTGTCCAGTCGTTAGGTCGAAGCGGAAATGTTGTCCAGCGAAGACACGGCTCAACGTCGCCTCCTCGGCGGCGGCGGAAAGGCTCGTGAACGAGCGTTCGACTCCGGGTAGGACTTCAGAGGTTACGTTGAACTCGAAATGGTCGCGCCCGAAAAAGGAAATCAGCACCTCCGCCCCGGCAGCGCTTAGGACCGCATGAGCCCCTGGATAGGATGGGTCGGGGGCAGTCTTGCCGACCTCCGGGAGCCAATTCGGATCCGCCATTGTG
>Ga0137384_10002988_pt1 | contig 13428 bp, 9 predicted proteins | sample SagtaG_2_FD_104922 | JGI IMG/M metagenome (GOLD analysis project Ga0137384, IMG submission 104922) | Vadose zone soil microbial communities from Sagehorn Ranch, Mendocino, California, USA - Sage2_R_60_16 metaG | ecosystem: Environmental > Terrestrial > Soil > Vadose zone | place: USA: California... | reverse complement strand
GGGCGCAAAGGATTTGCTGGCGACGAAGGGTTACCGAACCACGTGGGGTGCGGGCGGGTTCGAGAATCAGATGATTGACCAAGACGCGACGGTGGTGAAGCGCCTGGATGAAGCGGGCGCGGTGCTGGCGGCGAAATTGACGCTGGGTGCGTTAGCGCTGGGCGACGTGTGGTTCGGCGGAGTGACGCGCAATCCATGGAACACGCATCAGCGCTCGAGCGGTTCATCGGCAGGGCCGGCTTCGGCCACGTCGGCGGGGTGCGTGGCGTTCAGCATCGGCTCAGAAACATTGGGCTCGATTTCGTCGCCTTCGACGCGCTGCGGATGCACGGGATTGCGGCCAACGTTTGGACTGGTGCCGCGAACCGGAGCAATGGCTCTCTCATGGACGATGGACAAGCTGGGGCCGATCTGCCGCTCGGTTGAAGATTGCGGGCTGGTGCTGGACGCGATTTACGGGCCGGATGGGCACGACTGGACAGTACACGGGGCGGCGTTCAACTGGGACGCGAATCTGGATTGGAAGAAACTGCGCGTCGGTTATTTGAAATCGGATTTTGAGCACAAGCCCGAACCGCCGCAAGCAGAGGCAAAAGAGGAGCCTCCGAAGACTCCAGAAGAACAGAAGAAACGGGACGAGCAAAAGAAACGGCGCGAAGCGGGGCGGGCACGTGCGGAGTACGATCGAAAATACAACGACGCTGCTCTCGCGAAGCTCCATCAAATGGGCGTGAATTTAATCCCCGTGGAACTGCCGAAGTTTCCTTACAGCGCGATTACGGTGATGCTGACGGCTGAGTCCGCCGCGGCATTCGACGACTTGACACGCAGCGGCAAGGACAAGCTGCTGACGTCACAAAAGGATTATGACTGGCCGAACACGTTTCGAACGGCGCGATTCATCCCGGCCGTCGAGTACATTCAGGCCGCGCGTGCCCGAAAGCTGGCTATGGAAGCGATGGCCAAAGTGTTCGACGGTGTGGATGTGATCGTTGCGCCCACAAACGGCGGCCAGCAACTCGTCATCACGAACCTGACCGGTCATCCCTCGGTGATTCTGCCAAACGGATTGCGCGGAGAGGATGCGCCGAAGTATCCGTTCGACGATCCCAGCGATTTTCAAAATGCCGGTGGCCCGGGGACGCCCACAAGTTTGACGTTTCTCGGGAAGTTATACGGCGAAGCGGAATTACTTGCGTTTGCGCGGGCGTATGAAGAGGCGACGGGGTTTCATCTGCAGCATCCGAAGCTGACAGTCTAAATCGAAGAGCGCTGTGGCCCGAATGCAAGGGATTTCTGTCTAGATGCCCTTCTGCATCGGGTAACCCTTGTCCGCCCAATCGGCGGCGAAACTCGTCGGAAGGACGAGCACGCGAAGTTTCTTGAAACCCATGCCGCTCAAGGTGGTGTACGCAGGCCGAAGGTTCGGGCACTTGTCCATGGGGCAGCAGCCGCAGTAAATGACGAGCTCCGTGGAGCGGGGGAGCGAAGTTGCCCAAGCTTTCAGTTCCGCAAGGCCCTGCTCCGTGGAAGCAGAGCCGTGAAAAGATGCGTCAGGCACATGCCCGCCAACGTAAAGCGAACGGAAGCCTACAAATACGACCGTTGGAACGGACGTGTACTTGTCCGTGAGCATTTTCGAAAGGACGGCAGGCTGCATCGTCTCGGAGCTGGGCCAAGGATCCGCGGCTTTCTTTTCCTGTCCGTGAAGGGCCGGCAAAGGGAGAGAAACCAAAGCCACCGCGAACAGGAAGGTCAGCAGAGAAATAAGCAGAGAAGTCCGGATAGGAGTTTTTCGAATCATTGGAGAGCCTTAAGAGAACCTTATTTGACCCTTTGATTGTAGAGCGAAAACCGGCCCGAAACCAGCTAGGGATGGGTTGTCCCGGCTTATTTCTTTTGATCGGCGCGGGTGCGCTGGAGCTTCGTCGCCGTGGTGCGCAACGTTTCAGGAACATTTTTATTCGTTGTGAGGCGCTTGAGGTCCTGGACGTTGAGCATCGGTAACATGTGCAAAGTCACGTCCAGCGGAGTTTTCGGATTGTTGATCAGGTTGCGCACAACCGTATAGTTCTTTCGAAACGTGCGGTTGCCGGCGATCAGCCGCAGGATCTCATCCGTAAGGCTGGACATGGAAGCAAAAGCTTCCACTTCCTGGTCGGTCAGGCGCGGAGATTGAAGGACAGCGCGCTGGACCACTTTGTTGGTGTCGCGGATGAGCGTGCGGCGCGCTTCCGAGCCGCCCTTGATGGCGAATTGCACGCGCTGCGAAACGGTCATTTTGGCGATGCGCTGGAGTAGCGTTTGACGGCGCGCGGCATCGGGTTCCGCGGCGGCTGCAGCCTCGGCGAGGGCCGCCTCGTCGATGGGATGACCGGGCCCATGAAGCTCGTGGAGCAGGTTTTTTTGTTCCGCAGTGAGCGAGGCGGATTGTTCCAGCGCGGCAGCCAGCGTGGGAGAGGCGCTGACACGGTCGAGGTCTTCAGCCAGGGCCTGGATGGCGCCGGGGGAAAAATGACGTACGGCATGGAGAAGATGCTCGGCGGCGCAATTCTTGTTCTGCAACAGAGCATCGCAGATGCCTGGCTTGTCGGCCAGGTGCCGCGCGGCAAAGGCAAAGAGGGCGGGCTGAGCGTTCTCCCGTTTGATGGCTTCTACAAAAGCCTCTGGAGCGACCGACAGTATAGCGTCGCTTGCGCGCGTAGCGATCATTTCATCGGGATCGTTGGCGAGAACCGCAAGAATTTCCGCGCGATCTGCAGGCGCGAGATGTGCGCCACCGGTGCATATAGCAAGTTTTCGCTCGCGTGTGGCGCGCCCGTGCCGAAGATCCTCCACAACTTCAGGGCTTAGAGTTTCCAACGGGTCCCTTCCTCAAGTTCTCTTGGCCCAACACCATTCTACCGAAGGTCCCAGGCGTTCCGAGGGGCGGCATTGCCCTGCCGTTCAACTGCAGCAACACCGCTGAGGAGTTTGTCGCACTGACGTCAAATTGCTGCTTCGCCGTAAAGTGCAAAGTGTCGCCGGCGGAGATTTGAGAGTCCGTAAGGAGCTTTCCGTCTGCAATAACGCGCACATGAGTGCTCGCAGAGGCGGAAATCGAAAGCGCGAGGGGCGCATCGGACGTGGTGGCGGATTGCTTGGCAGCGCGAAACGCGGCCACCTGCCGCCATGCATACGTCATTCCATAAAAAAACAGAACCAGCAGAAGCAGGCCGCCCAAAACTACGGCAACGGGAATCCACCTTGGAGGCGAGGGAATTGGCTCTGCTTTGGGAGCCGCGGGCGGCAACTTCTCGGCGCGCGCAAGGTCGTATTCGCCGAGAAGGGCCTCCTCGGACAAGCCGAGATATCGCGCTATGCTGCGAACAAAACCATGACCGAAAACGCCGCCGGGCAATTTTCCCCAGTCTTCGTTTTCCAGGGCTTGGAGAAAGCGATTGCTGATCCGCGTGGCCTTGCTAAGCTCGTCCAGGGAAACTTCACGGAGTTCCCGCTCGCGCTTCAGATGTTCGCCGAATTTTCCCCTGGCCATCGCAAAACCCGTCCCCGGTGAAATGAAGATAGGGTCACGGTGTGAGCGACGCGCGAGCCCTTGACGGACTATAGGTGGACGAGAAGGTACTGTCAAATGAATGAGTTGAGAGGGTTGTTGAAAGTGAGGCTCCGAAAAGTCGGCGCAGGATGGCGAGATGGCAACGCCTGTACCACAACCTTATTGCGTCCTTTTTTAACAGGGGCCTATACTGGAAAGGATTCGCCACTTTTGGGCGTGCGCGGGGCGGACTTGTGTTTCTAGGGAAACTTAAACGGCCAGGGATTCTGGGCTGGAAAATGACAGTGTGCACGGGAAAGAAACCGAAGAGCGTTTTGTGATACCAAAAAGGGCGGGCTTACCGAGGCGTGGAAGACGTTAAACAGTTTCCGGCTGTAGAGCGGCGGCGCAACGTTGCGACGTCGTCCGATCGCGAAAAGGGGGAAGTAGCGGTCTTCCAGGAATTGGGGAAGGCCCTTACGTCGTCGCTGCAGCTCGACCAGGTTCTCCGCACTATCATGGAGAAGATTGACGAGTTTCTGCGCCCGGACAACTGGTCGTTGCTTTTGCTGGATGAAGACAAGCAGGAACTCTACTTTGAACTCGCCGTCGGGAAAGCCTCGCAGGCGCTAAGAGATGTTCGCATCAAGATGGGGCAGGGCATTGCCGGCTGGGTAGCGCAGCACGGAGAGACCGTGGTTGTGCCCGACACCTCAAAGGACACCCGCTTCTTTTCTAAAGTAGACGAAAAGACTAAGACCGAGACGCAGTCGATCGTGGCCGTGCCGGTACGCTTTCGGGACACGTGCCTCGGGGTCATCGAGTTGATTAATTGCGTCGGACCGGATGGGTTCGATCCACGGGATCTGAAACTGCTCGAAGCGCTTTCCGATTTCGCCGCCATCGCGCTGGAAAATGCGCGGCACGTCAAGAAAATCCACGACCTGACCATCCGGGACGACTGCACGTCGCTCTACAATGCGCGACACATGAGCTTCATTCTGGAGACGGAGATCTACCGCTCGCAACGCTACAATTACGAATTCTCACTGGTGTTCATCGACCTGGATCATTTCAAAATGGTGAACGACACCCACGGGCATCTGGTGGGTTCGCGGTTGCTGGCGGAAATCGGGAACGCTTTGAAGGCGCACTGCCGTTTAATCGATTTTGCGTTCCGCTACGGTGGGGACGAATTCGTGCTCCTGCTGCCGCAAACTTCGAAAGAAAACGCGCTGAACGTCGCGCGTCGCCTGCATAAACTTATTCGGGAGAGCGTGTGGCTTGAGCTAGAAGGCTTGAGAATCCGCCTGACTCCCAGCCTCGGGGTGGCTTCGTACCCGGCGGATTCGCGCACCAAGGAAGGCTTGCTCCACCTCGCCGATGAAGCGATGTACCTGGTGAAGAACACCAACCGCGACAGCGTGGCGGCGGCAAACATCGGGATCCTGCCTAATACCGCGACCGCAGAATCTGCCGGATAATCAGCTCTTCGGTTCATTCGTTCGAATTGCTCGCTTTTTTCCATCGAACTACGACCTCGATAGTAGACTGAGCCCAAAATTTGCCACGACGCGGGACACGGGTCGAAGTACAATGCTGATCCGTTCCCGGCTCTTTAACGCGATTAAATGAAAGGAACCTCTGTCTTATGGGGCGCGCCCAGACTTTGGTCAAGCTATGTAAATGCGGTCACGGCAAGAGCATCCATGCGGGAATCTTTCAACGCAAGCGAACCGGCCCGGCCAAATGCAATTACCCTAATTGCCGCTGCTCCAGTTACCGGCCGATTCCAGCGTCGGAGTCCAGGCCAAGGAGCACAGCGTAAGCCTCAAGCCTCGGTCGCCATTGGGCGCGAAACGCACCCTGAGCAGTCGCCTTTGTATACAGCACTCCAAAATTCTGCTTAACTGAAAATATGAGGAGAAGTGAAGCGGCCAGATACGCGCGCTGGTCGGCAGCAGTGGCTTGCCTGCTGGCGATGCTCACGGCGAGCGTGTATCTGCACCGTAAATGGGTGGCGCATCGAGAAAAGGAAAAGGCTCCACCGCCCGCGCCCGAAGGAGTTGCCCGGCAAGAGAGCGGGCTTACCTTCTCCAAGGGGGTGGGTGCGCAAAAGCTCTTTACCGTGGAAGCCTCGAAAGCGACGAACTTCAAGGATAATGCAGCGAGCCTCCTCGAAGACGTCAAGATCACCATTTTTGGAAAGACCGGCGAGCGTCACGACGTCATACACACGCATAGCTGCGAGTACGAGAAAGACGGGCAAAATATCGTTTGCAGCGGCGACGTACAGCTCGATCTGCAAAGCGCGGAGGATGCGGCGCTGACGGAAGAAAAACAGCGTGCAGCCGCGCACAAAGTCCACGTAGAGACGCGAGGCGTTACTTTTAACCGCTCGACGGGAATCGCGCAATCTGACCAGCTGGTGAAATTCGTCTTTCCCAATGGGCAAGGGGAGGCAGTTGGCGTGGAGTACCGCTCCGAAGAGGGAGCAGTGCGGCTGTTGCGAGACGTCAACTTTATGCTTATTAGCGCTGCAAACACCAAGCAAACTGGCAAAGATGCCGGAACGGCGCTCCATGAACCCGTTCGCGTGACCGCCAGGAGCGCTGATTTCGAACGTGACTCACGAGTGATACACCTTCGCGGACCTGTGGAAGCAAGGACAGCAGCAGCGCATTTGCGGGCAGGGGAAATCACTCTGGCTCTTGACAAGATCTTTCACGCAGAGAAGTTGGTGGCGAATGCGGGCGCCACTGGAAAAAATCCAGAGATAGAGTGTCAAGGAAAGGATAGCGAGACGCATTTGAGCGGAGAAACTCTGACCGCCATTTTCGCCCCGGAGGGATGGCTGACAAAAACGGAAGCCGGTGGCTTTGTCAGGGGCTCCCAGCAAAGTGGAAAGGATGTTGACGACTTTATTGCTGACAGTGCCTTCATGGAAATGTGGCCGAAAGCGAATCAGCCCAAGGGATTGAATCTGAAGGGGAACGTGCAGTTGATCTCAAGGGTAGAAAAAACAGGAGAATCCAGAGCGTTGCAGACCAGTGCGCTTCTCATTGAGTTTGCCGAGCGCAAGAAAGGCGAGAGCAGCGTGCCCGAGCATGCGGAAACACTGGCCCGAGGCACGCTGGAGTGGACTGATCCGGCAACGCAAACCGCAGCTTCTGCTCCTACGTCGGAGGCTGGCCTAGCAAGGACGAAACTGACCGCAGACAAGCTGGAGTTGAAATTTGGTGCGGACGGAAAAGCGAGTGAGCTCACTGCTTCCGGCAATGTGGTGACGGAGAGGACGCTACCGGGAAAACCACAGCAGACGGCCAGGGCTCAGAATGGCAACGCCCAGCTACAGGGTGGTGGCTGGTCTCAGATGGAGTTGGCTGGAAATGTAAAGCTGAAAGAAGGTGACCGAAGCGGTCAGGCCGACCGCGCTGTATTTGTCCGGTCGGCGCAAACAGCCACGTTGACTGGGAACGCCGTCGTACGCGACGCGACAACCGAGACGCGCGCTCCCCGCATTGCCTTTGTACAAAGCTCAGGAGAAATACGCGCGGACGGCGGCGTACGTTCAACCGATTTTTCGTCGAAAAGCAGCAGCCCGCAACTATCACCAGTGCCGGCCAACATTTCGGCGGATAGTCTGCGCGCAAATTCCAGGACAGGTAGGGGGCTTTATACGGGACACGCCCGCCTGTGGCAGGGTGATTCGGTGATGGAAGCCGATTCCATTGAGGTTTTGCGCGAAGCAAAAATCCTGAATGCTTTAGGAAATGTTCGCGCGGTGTTCCCGCAGAGTCCGGGACAGGCTCCAGCGCAAGCCTTGGCGGTTCGCCAGCCTGCGGCCAGGAAGCCCAAGCTCTGGCATATTACGGCCGGGACGTTGTCTTATAGCGAGTCTGAGAGCCGCGCCCATCTGGAGAGGAACGTGGTTGCGCAATCCGCTGAACAAGAAATTCGCGCCCCTTTGATGGACCTGTATTTCACGAGGGGCGAGAAGAGCTCTCCGATTCCGACAAGTGCCGCCCCTTCTCCTGCAACACAAACAGGAGCACAACAAATCAGCCGCGCCGTGGCCACGGGGGGCGTAATTGTCGAGCAGGGGGCGCGGAGGGCCACCGCGGAGCGCGGCGAGTATTCCGCCGCGGAGGGAAAATTCGTTATGAGCGGCGGGAATCCCACGATTTTCGACGCTTCCGAAGGCACCACCACGGGCCGTCAATTGACCTTCTTTTTAGCGGATGATACGATCATCGTGGACTCAGAAAATGGTTCGCGGACGTTGACGAAGCACCGAGTCGAGAAATGACGAGGTATGCTGAAGCTCCAGGCCCTCGAGTTAAGCAAGTCTTACCGTGGCCGCAAAGTCGTTGACGACGTTGAACTGGAGATTGGTCAGGGTGAAGTCGTCGGGCTCCTCGGCCCGAACGGCGCAGGAAAGACGACAACGTTTTACATCCTCGTTGGCCTCGCCCGGCCGGACTCCGGCCGCGTTCTGCTGAACGGAGACGAAATCACCGACTTGCCCATGTACCTCCGGGCGCGAAGTGGAATCAGCTATCTTCCTCAGGAACCCTCGGTATTTCGGCAACTTACCAGCGAAGAGAATTTGCTCGCGGTGTTGGAGACCCTCCCTCTCACGCCCGAGCAGCAGCGCGATCGTTTAGAGGAGTTGCTGGTTCAAATGGGGCTTGAAACGGTCAGGACGAGTAAAGCTTACACACTCTCGGGCGGGGAACGCCGCCGCCTCGAAATTGCCCGTTCCTTGACCCTCCAACCTTCCTTTATCCTACTGGACGAACCTTTTTCGGGGATCGACCCTCTAACGGTGAAGGATCTCCAGGAAATTATCCGGGACTTGGCAAAGTCGGGGATTGGCGTGCTAATTACCGATCATAACGTCCGCGAAACTCTTAGCGTAACGGATCACGCATACATCCTGAAAAATGGGAAAATATTCCGGAAGGGCCGCCCCGAAGAGCTGAGCGCCGATCCGGAAGTCCGGCGCGTCTATCTCGGCGATCATTTCCGGCTCAACTGATTCGGCGAAAGAAGAGACGAACGAGCGCATAAGATGGCTTGGCAGGGACTCAAACTCAACCTCAAGGTCACGCAGAAGCAGATTCTGACGCCTGGCCTCGTTCAGATGGTCAGCGTGCTCGCGCTGAACCGGCTCGAACTGAAAGAGATGATTAATCAGGAGATGATCGAGAATCCGGTCCTTGAAGAGCAGAGCGAAGAGCCCACTCAAGCCGACAATTACAGCGACGAAAATTTTCTCAAGGAAGAAACAGAAAAAGTTCCCGAAAAGCCCGAGCCCAATCCCTTCGACGAGTTCGATGTCGGAGCCTTCTTCAACCAATATCTGGATACGGGCGGCGACGGAGGCCAGTCTCAGGAGCGCGAGGTTTCCGAACGCCCATCGTTTGAAAAGTTCCTCTCCTCACCGACCGGGCTGACCGATCATCTTCAATGGCAACTGAGCGTGACAATTTGCTCCGACGCCGTGCGGCAAGTTGCGGACAATATTATCGGCAACCTGGATGAAAACGGCTATCTGACCGCCTCCTCGGAAGAACTCACGGAAAACGGAAAATACTCTCAGGACGACTTGGACGACGCGCTGGCAGTAGTTCAGGAGTTCGATCCCATTGGGGTCGGCGCGCGCGACTTGCGCGAGTGCCTGTTGCAGCAACTGAAGGCATTCGATCCGCAAAACACTCTCGCCCAGCAAATTGTTTCCGAGCATCTCAAGCAAGTCCAATCCAACCAGCTTAAGGAAATTGCCCGCGCGCTGAATCGCCCATTGGAAGTGGTGAAGCGCGCCATTGACGTCATCAAAAAGCTCGATCCGCGGCCGGGCCTCCGCTACAACAAGTCAGAACCCCGCTTGGTTGAGCCCGATGTCTATTTCCGCAAAGTGGATGGCCTGTGGCAGGCGTTCCTCAATGAAGACGACATGCCGCAGTTGCGCTTGAGCCCTACTTATCGCCGCCTGTTGGTCAAAGACGCCGCGGATCGCGATGTCCGCAACTACGTCAAAGAGCGCTTCACGGCCGCCGTGCAATTGATGAAAAACATCGAGCAGCGCAAGCACACCATCCTTCGCGTTTGCCAGTCGATCATTGCGCGGCAAGGCGAATTCCTGGATCAAGGTCCGGACGCGCTCAAGCCCATGATGATTAAGGAAGTGGCGGAAGAAGTCGGAGTACATCCTTCCACGGTGAGCCGCGCCGTCGCCAGCAAATATGCGCACACGCCCCAAGGCGTTCTCGAGCTGCGCTCGTTCTTCAGCGAATCGGTGAATGGGCCGGAAGGCGGCGGCATGTCGCTGCTGACTCTGAAGCGCGTGGTCAAGAAAATGATCGAGGAAGAAGACTCCTCGAAGCCGCTGACGGACGAGCAAATTGCCAAAAAGCTGGATGACGGCGGCATCCACGTCACGCGGCGAACAGTCGCAAAATACCGCGAGGATATGCGCATTCCCAGCACTCATCAGCGCCGCGTAAAGAGCTGAGCCGCTCCCCTGTGAAGCCCGCCACGCGAACGCGCCAGGACACGCGCCAACTTGTCATCCTCACCGGACTCTCCGGCTCCGGCAAAAGCACCGTTCTCCGCGCCTTCGAAGACATGGGCTTCTACTGCGTGGATAACCTACCCGTGGACCTCATTCCGATTTTTGCGGAACTACACGGGGCCGGCGAAGGCGACTTCGCGCGCGCAGCTTTGCTGGTGGACGCGCGCGAGGGATTGCAACTCCAAAAACTGCCCCCGCTCTTGAAACATCTCAAGAAGGATCACCCCATTACGCTGGTTTTCATCGAAGCGAATGAAGACGCGCTATTGCGGCGCTATAGCGAAACGCGGCGTCCGCATCCCCTCGGAAAGAATTATTCTGTGCGAGAGAGTTTAAGCCACGAACGCGCGCTGATGGAGCCCATCCGCAAGCTTGCCGACGTGGTTATCGATTCCACACAATTCAACGTGCACGAGCTTCGGCACTTCGTTACCACTCGTTTCAAGAATCCCGAAACACGCCCGCTGCTCGTGTCGGTGGTCAGTTTCGGCTATCGCTATGGCGTTCCTTCGGATGCGGACCTCGTCTTTGACGTGCGCTTTCTTCCCAACCCGCATTTCGTTCCGCGATTGCGTCAGTGCAATGGCACGGACCCGAAGGTCCGCCAGTACATTCGTTCGTTTCCGCAAACGGGTGAATTCCTGCGCCGGATCGAAAGCCTTCTTGCCTATCTCATTCCGCATTACATTCGCGAGGGCAAGAGCTATTTGACCATCGCTTTCGGCTGCACGGGGGGGAAGCATCGCTCAGTGATGCTGGCGGAATCAGTGCAAAAGGCTCTCGCGAAGCGCGGTTATTCGGCCAAAGTGGTTCACCGCGACATCGAAAAGTAGTCGACGAAGTATTGTCTACGAGTCAAAACCCGCGTCCCGGGAAACTTGACATGCCGCAACACGGCGAATAGCGTTACAAGTGACTAAGTCAGGAGTGAGTGGAGCGATTCGTTGTTATCGCCGCAATTAAAACGTCTGCTGAGTTATGTCCGCCCGTACTCTTTCCGGATGATTACGGGCGTGACATTTCTTGCGGTCGTTGCACTGGCAGAGGGCTTCATCGTCTTCTTGATTGTACCGATCATTGATCGCGTCTTGAATCCTGCTGCTAGCGACTCAACGCTTCCACTTTTCACTATACCCGTCATTCACAAAACGATTTATCTGAACCATTTTTTCCCGCAGAGGATTCATCACGTGTGGGCTGTTGTGTCCATTTCTCTGCTCGTTGTGTTCGTGGTCAAGGCCATTGCCGAACTGATGGGCAACGGACTCATTCAATTTGTCGGGCACTCCGCAGTGACCGACTTGCGAAATGAGATTTACGCTAAACTCATCCGCCAGCCCATCGCGTTTTTCCAGCACCAGCCGGCGGGGCGCCTAATGTCCACGGTGATTAACGACGTGGAGCGCGCACGTCTGGCTGTTTCAGAATACCTGGCCGATCTTTTCCGCCAGAGTTTCTCCTTAATCGTGTTCGTTGCCGTGCTCCTTCGCCTCGATTGGGCCATGGCGCTTGGTTCAGCAGTCTTTTTACCTCTCATAATTTGGCCTGCCGGAAAACTGGGGCGGCGCATCCGCCGCTCTGTCCAGGACAGCCAGAACCGGCTCGGCGAGCTCAGTCAAATTCTTCAGGAGACCGTAAGCGGGAACCGCGTTGTCAAGGCGTTTGGCATGGAAGAGTTTGAAATCCAAAAGTTTCGTGCCGCTGCGCGCCGGCTGCTTCGTGAGACCATGCGCTGGGTTCGAGCCTACGTGGCGAGCTCGCCGCTTATGGACTTGTTACAGCCGGTCGTCATCTCGCTGCTGTTGCTCTATGCTCGCGACAAAATCCTCGTGAAACAAATGACTTTGGGTATGTTTTTCGCCTTTGTGGTCGCGCTCTTCAAGTCCTACGAGCCTGTCAAGCGCATGGGTTCGGTCTATCAGCAATTCCAGCAGGCCGAAGGCGCTACGATTCAAGTCTTCAAATTTCTCGACCTGGCCGAGGAAGAGCAGGATGCTCCAGGTACCATAGCTCTTCCTCAGTTTTCGCGCGAAATTGAGTTTGCAAATGTGAATTTCTCCTATGATTCGGCCCCAGTGCTCTGCGGCATTGATTTCAGCGCAGCGAAGGGTGAAGTGATAGCGCTGGTGGGATCGAGTGGCGCGGGTAAAACCACGCTCGTCAATTTGCTCCCCAGATTTTATGAGGTGAGTTCGGGAACCATTCGAATCGATGGAACTGATATCTGTTCAGTCACGCTACGTTCCCTCCGCGCGCAAATCGCCATGGTCACGCAGGAAAACATCCTGTTTCACGACACGGTCTGGAATAATATTTGCTACGGTCTCGCCGATGTTCCCCGGGAAAAAGTCATTGCCGCTGCACAGGCTGCACTAGCTCACGACTTTATCCAGGAGCTTCCCCAGGGCTACGACACGCTGATTGGCGAGCGCGGAACGCGGCTCAGCGGCGGCCAGCGCCAACGCATCGCCATCGCCCGCGCCATTTTGAAGAATTCGCCCATTCTCATCCTCGATGAAGCCACTTCGGAACTTGATGCGGAATCCGAGCTCTACGTGCAAAAAGCCCTGGCCAACCTGATGGTGGGACGCACCACCTTTGTCATTGCTCACCGGCTTGCAACTATCCGGCGCGCCGATAAAATCCTTGTGCTGGAAGACGGCCAGATTCGGGAAAGTGGCACGCACATAGAGCTGATGGCCCGCGGCGGAACCTATGCGCGGCTCCACGATTTGCAGTTTGCCGACGACGATATGCTCGCGCCGGCACAAGCAGGGCCCGTTAACTTGGAATCCCAAAATCCCTCATGAGCGAAAAACGTACAACGAGTCCGAAGCAGCCCGAGTGCCTCTCGATGACCGGTTATGCGCAGGCCCGCCATGAAAAACATGGCTGGGCCGTGCGCGTCACGGTCAAGAGCGTGAATCACCGGTTCCTCGATTTGAAGCTGCGGTTGCCGGAAGGATTCGATCTTTATGACTTGCGATTGCGCCAGATTGTGCGCGAGCACATTCATCGCGGTCATCTAGAAATCTATGTGAACGCCGAGCCCGGAACCGCCGCTCCAGTTCAGGTCAACAAGGAACTTGCGCAAGCCTATCTGCGCGCCGCGGAATCGCTGATGCGCGGAACGTCCGCGGCTGGAAAACTGGACGTGGTTTCCTTGCTGCGCCTCCCCGGTGTGATTGCCGGGTTCAATGGCGCTGTCCCGGAGGTTGTGGAAGACCAGGAAAAACTGGGGAAGGCCCTCGAAACCTGCCTGCTGGATGCTCTTTCCAAGCTGGATGAGATGCGCCGCGCGGAAGGCAAGCATCTG
>Ga0137384_10002986_pt1 | contig 13431 bp, 13 predicted proteins | sample SagtaG_2_FD_104922 | JGI IMG/M metagenome (GOLD analysis project Ga0137384, IMG submission 104922) | Vadose zone soil microbial communities from Sagehorn Ranch, Mendocino, California, USA - Sage2_R_60_16 metaG | ecosystem: Environmental > Terrestrial > Soil > Vadose zone | place: USA... | reverse complement strand
TTGATCTTCACGCGCACCTGCGCGAGCCGGGGCAGGAATCTTCCGAAACGATCGAGACGGGCACGAGGGCGGCGGCGCGCGGCAGGTTCACTGCGGTTTGCTGCATGCCGAACACGAAGCCGGTGAATGACAATGCTTCGGTGACACGGTTCATTCTGGATCGCGCGAAGGCCATGGGCAGCGTGCGAGTGTGGCCGATTGGCGCGGCGTCGATCGAGAGCAAAGGCGAGGCCATTTCCGAAATCGCCGGGATGAAAGAAGCGGGCATCGTGGCGGTGTCGGACGACGGGAAGCCCATCGCGACGGCCAAGCTGGCGCGGCAGGTGATGGATTATTGCCGGTCCCTGGATTTGCCGGTGATCGAGCACGCCGAAGACGTTTCGCTCGCGGCGGGCGCCGTAATGCGCGAGGGAGTGAGTTCGACGCGGCTTGGCTTGCGAGGGATGCCGGCGGCAGCGGAGGCGGTTTGCGTGGCGCGCGACGTGCAAATGGCGGAATTGACCGGCGCGCGGCTGCATATTGCGCATCTTTCGGCAAAAGCTTCACTCGAACAGGTGCGCTGGGCGAAATCGCGAGGCTTGCGCGTCAGCTGCGAAGTGACGCCGCACCATTTCACATTGATTGATGAAGACGTGAAATATGATTCGCGCTTCAAGATGAATCCGCCGTTGGCCGCGCGCGAGGATCGAGCGGCGCTGCTCGAAGGGCTGGCCGACGGGACGGTGGATGCGATTGCGACGGATCATGCGCCGCACGAGCCGGCGCTAAAAGACGTGGAGTTCGACCGCGCGCCATTTGGGATTCTGGGATTCGAAACGGCGCTGGCACTGGCGTTGGAGCAGTTGGTGCATTCGGGGAAGATTTCCTTGATGCGGATGGTCGAACTGTTTACGACGGGTCCCGCACGGGTTCTGGGAATCGAGCGAAAGGTCGCGGCTGGACAGCCTGCAGACCTAACACTTTTCTCTACTGATCAAACCTGGACATATAACGTTGCGGACTCGCCAAGCAAATCGCGAAACTCACCGTTTGACGGACGGAAGTTCAAGGGCGCAGCGATGGCAACGATTGTCGCTGGTCGCATCGTCCATAAAAGCTAAGAAACGAAACGCAGAGACACAGAGGCCGCTCAGATCTGAGGGCGGAATCCGGGGAACCTACGCTCAGTGGGCGGCGGGTTCGGCGGCGGGATGCAGGCCGTGCTGCGGCACTTCGTGGATGCCGCGGGCAGGCGGCTCGATGCGCTGGCGATAGAAATGATCGAGAGGGATGCGGCCCTTGCCGATGGCGTAACCCTTCTCGATAGCCATGGTGACGTAGGTCTTGGCCAGAGCAGCGGCTTCGAAGAGCGAGCGGCCGGAAGCGAGTTGCGCAGTGAGCGCGGATGAAAAGGCGCAACCGGTACCGTGGGTATTTTCGACCTTCACTTTGTCGGCTGCCAGGTGAATCATTTCGGCGCCTTCGAACAAGATGTCCACTGCGCGCTCCATGTGGCCACCCTTGACGATTACGGCGTGCGCACCCATCTCGACAAGCTTGCGTGCGGCGGCTTCCATATCTGCCGGCTCTTTGATGGTCAGCCCCGTCAAGACTTCGGCCTCGGGGATGTTTGGGGTAATCACGCTGACGCGTTTGAGTAATTCTGTGACGATAAACTTGATTCCCGATCCATCCAGGAGTTCCGCTCCGCTAGAAGACTTGATCACAGGGTCGAGAACGACGTATAGGAACTTATTTGCATCGAGGAATTCCGCGGTTGCGGCGGCATTTCCGAGGAAACAGAGCATGCCGATCTTCACGGCGGCGATGTTGCAATCCTTGGTGAGCGCATCGAGCTGGGAGCGCAGCTCAGCGCTCGGCGTATTGTGGACGGTTTCGACTCCCTGGGTGTTCTGGACCGTGAGCGAAGTGATGGCAGCGATGCCATAGCATCCATGGGCGGCGAAAGTTTTCAAATCAGCGGCCGTGCCCGCACCGCAGGAGGGATCGAATCCGGCGATGGAGAGGAGAATCGGCGGGGCGCCGTGGCCGTTGTGCCCGTTGGTCATCGTTTCTTCTTCTTTCCTTCCAAGCTGTTGTTCATCTCTGTCCTATTCCACTTCGCTCCGCGAACTTCGCGCTGCCCTCTTGCTTAGATTCTGTTTCGCAGCAGCGCGGTTTACTGCAGCTACGCGAAAATCGCTCGCCCCAAGCGAAAATTGCCGGCTGCGCTCCTTTCCGCTGGAGGGTATTTCTCCTGCGGCTTCGGAACACGCCGGCAAATGCGAATGTACGCGCAGATTTTTCCCAGCGCAAGGAAAAAATTGAATAATTCTCTTTCGAGGAGTAAATATTCTTCTCGCTGCTGGTCGCTTCGTTATTAGTTTCAGTTAGAAGGATGCCGGAGGAATGAAAGATGAAACACTTTTCGTGGGGAATTCTCCTTTTTTTGTTTGCCACAGGCGCCAATGCACAGAGCAAAGCCGACGAGGAAGCGGTGCGCAAGCTTCCGCAGGCATTCTGCGAAGCTTGGGCGAAGCATGACGGGCACGAACTGGCAAGAATCATGGCGGAGGACGTGGACTTTGTGACCGTTGCGACGACGTACCTGCACGGGAGGGCGGATTTCGAGAAATTCCATACGCGGCTGCTGAGCGGGCGCTTCAAGGAAGCCAACCTCACATCGCTCCAGACGACCGCGCGATTTCTTCGGCCCGACATTGCGGTGGTTCATTGGAGCTGGAAGATCGAGAGCGACCGAAATATGGACGGTACAGTACGTCAACAGCCGCGCTTCGGCATGATGACTATGGTGGCGGAAAGGCGGAACGGTACGTGGCAGGTCGTGGTTGCCCAGAACACGAACGCAGTATTGGGCGTACCACCGGAGCTTCAGGATATTAAAACGCCGATTCCCATACCGGGAACCGGCGAGAAGCCCCAATGATGAGCCAGAAGCAGTTAATTACGGGAACAACCCGCGGACGAGCGTAGCTTCGGCGACGCGGCCGACGGCGAGGATCATGGCGCCGGCGCGCGGCGGAACGTGGTGCTTGCGCATGGTCTCGAGCATTTCATTGAAGGCGCGGACCATGATTTTCTGCAGGCGAGCGTTGACCTCGTCGACGTCCCACATCAAACCTTCCTGGTTTTGCACCCACTCGAAGTAGCTCACGGTGACGCCGCCGGCGTTGGCAAGAATGTCCGGCAGCACCGTTATGCCGCGGCGCGCCAGGATTTCGTCGGCGTGCGGTGTCGTGGGACCGTTGGCGGCTTCGGCGATGACGCGAGCCTTGATCGCCTCGGCATTGTGCAGCGTGATAACGTTTTCCAGCGCCGCGGGAACCAGAATGTCGCACTTCATGGTCAGCAATTCATCATTGCTGATGCGGGAAGCGCCCGGCATGCCCACGACGGTCCCGGAGCGTTCTTTGTAGCGCATGGCTTTAATGGGGTCGATGCCGCGGGGATTGGTGACGCCGCCGCGCGTGTCGCTGAGCGCCACGATTTTGGCTTTCTTTTCGGCGAAGAGGCGGGCGGCGGTGGCTCCGGCGTTGCCAAAGCCTTGAATCGCAACGCTCGCTCCACGCAGCGGGATCTTTTTCACCTTGCATGCCTCTTCGACGACATAAAGAAGGCCGCGAGCGGTGGCTTCTCCGCGTCCTTCGGAACCACCAATCGAAACGGGCTTGCCGGTAACGACGCCATGGGCAGCGTGGCCGATGGTCATGGCGTAGGTATCCATGATCCAAGCCATGGTTTGCGCGTCCGTGTAGACGTCGGGCGCGGGAATGTCCTGCGCCGGACCGATGAGCGGGAGAATCTCGCTGGCGTAGCGGCGCGTCATGCGCTCGAGTTCGCTCTTGGACATACGCTTGGGGTCGCAGATGACGCCGCCCTTGGCGCCACCAAACGGGACGTTGACCGTGGCCGTTTTCCATGTCATCCAGGCGGCCAGCGCTTTTACTTCGTCGAGCGTGACATTGGGATGGTAACGGATGCCCCCTTTTCCGGGCCCGCGAGAGATGTTGTGCTGCACCCGATAGCCGGTGAACACTTTTACCTGGCCATTGTCCATCTTGGTGGGCAAGGAAACTTCCAAGACACGCTTCGGAGTGCGAAGAATCTGGCGCAGGCCGGGATCGAGCTTCAGGAATTCCGCAGCCATATCAAACTGGATTTGCGCGATGCGGAAGGGGTTCAGGTCTTCGCGAGGGGCAATGCGCGGCACCATTGGCGGTGCGCCTATCTTACCTGGGATTGTGGGCTTTGCGACCGTGGCCATCGGCGTCGGTCCTTTCGTCTGTTTGATTTAACTTGAGCACTCGTCTGTGTACCTGGCCCGAATTCGATCCCTCGTTCAGGGAGTTTCCTTAGCCGCTTGCTGCAAACTTTTTGGAACTAACAACATACGCATCGCGGCAGGCGATGGAACAGAAGTGCAAGACCTGGTCGCCTTCGCGCATGGGAATGGAGAGCGTCTCGTCCACATGCATGCCGCAAACCGGATCGCGTACGAGCCGTCGCGCTAGATTCGGAGTCTGTAGCTCACCGGATGCATTCGCGCCCTGTTGCCGGATGGCAGCGTTCTGCAACAGAGAGCCGAAAACGCGGCGAAGCAGCCAAGCGCCCCAAGAGATTACGAGCAGCCAAAACAGAAACCGGACGATGCGCGCAAGAAATGTCATGGGTTCCAAGACCGTTGCACCGCGCTGGTACCCCCAAGTCCCAGTGAGGTCAGTGTATGTAAGGGGAAAAGGGGTAGTCAAACGAAAACGCGTAATTTCAAGGGGTTGCAAGGCAAGAGGGGTCCGTCGAGAAAGCGTCCCATTTAGTCAAAACAGATATAAGCCTTTTATTTACAACATCTTATATCCTGACGGCCCTTTTCGCCGGGGATATTGACAGAAAAGCACAAGAAAGCTGCGGAGGAGGTTGAAAAGACACTATTTAGCTGCGGGAATGTGGTCAATGCCCATGTATGGGCGGAGAACTTCAGGGATCAGGATCGAGCCGTCCGCCTGCTGGAAATTCTCCACAATCGCGATCCACGTGCGCCCAACCGGCAGCCCCGAACCGTTTAGCGTGTGGACGAAATCGCTTTTCTTTCCGCCCTTCGGCGCAAAGCGAATCCCCGCACGCCGTGCTTGAAATGCCTCGCAATTGGAACAGGAAGAGATTTCCATGAACTCGCCGGAAGAAGGGAGCCATGCTTCAATGTCGTAGGTTTTCGCGGAAGCGAAACCAGTGTCCCCTGAACACAACAGCATCACTCGGTAGTGAATGCCAAGCTTTTGCAGGATAGCTTCTGCGTTCGCGACTAGTAACTCAAGTTCTGCGTAGCTTTCCTCCGGTCTAGTGAACTTGAAAAGCTCAACTTTCTGAAACTGATGTTGGCGCTTGATGCCACGGGTGTCCCGCCCCGCCGCTCCGGCTTCCGAGCGAAAGCACGACGTATGAGCGCAAACACGAATCGGGAGCAAAGCTGCATCCAGGGTCTCTTCGCGGTGCAGATTCGTAAGTTCTGTTTCCCCAGTAGTGGTCAGCCACAGGTCTGTGCCTTCCAGATGGAACATGTCGCCCGCGAACTTCGGCAGCTTGCCGTCGGCCACCAGGGACGCGGTATTCACGAGGAAAGGAGGAAGGATTTCCGTGTAAGCGTGCTCGCGCGTGTGCACATCGAGAAAAAAATTCGCGAGGGCGCGCTCAAGCCGCGCGCCCCAGCCCTTGTAGACCGCGAAACGCGCACCGGCAATCTTTGCGGCGGCTTCAAGATCCAAAATTCCTGCGCCCGCGCCGACCTCCCAGTGCGGCTTGGGCTGGAAAACAAACTTTGGAGGAGCTCCCCAGCAGCGAACTTGTTTATTGTCTGCCGCACTGGTCCCGACAGGAACTGAAGAATGCGGCACGTTCGGAATGGTCAGCAGCAGTTCGCGCTGCCTGGCATCCAGCCCGGCGATGCGCTCGTCGGATTGCTTGATCCGTTCGGAAACCTGTTTCATTTCCGCAATCAGCCCGTCGGCGTTCTTTTTCTCTTTCTTGAGGCGGGCTATTTCGTCGCTGGCCTTGTTGCGCTGCGCTTTGAGTTGCTCGGTAACGGTGATGAGCTCACGGCGTTCTTTGTCGAACGCGTGGAAACCGTCCAGATCGAGGGTCATGCCGCGCTTCTTCGCCATCTCGGCGAATAGGTCCAGGTGATCACGGAAGTAATTCAAGTCATGCATGGTCAGAAGAGGATACCGTAATCCGCGCGAGGCTTGTAGCAGGGCTGGACTGGAATTGGACGCCAGAAGATCGCCTACGCCGGGCGCGGTACCTCGCTCATCAGGGAAAGCAGATTGCCTTCGCTGTCGCGGAAGAACGTCATCCAGAGATCGTATTTGGGCATCTGTGCAATCACGTGGGGCTCATCCTCGAATTTAGCGCCTGCATCCTTGAGGCGTTTGTGAGTGGCGCGAATGTCGCCGACCTGGAAGTAAAGGATGGAGCTGGGATGGTCGAATTCCGGTTTTTCCGGTTTGTCCAGCATGAGGCGGACGCCGCCACAATCGAAAAAGGAGAGTTGTCCTGCGCGGAACAGGTGCGGCAGGCCTAGGACATCGCGGTAGAACGACGTGGCCCGGTCCACGTCGTGGGCGTTGATGGCAATCTGCCCGATGCGGGCGAGCGTCGTACCTTCCTGCGTATTCATACTAGGCGGTCCTCCGGGTGCGCAAAGATAACCCAATACGTTGAAGCCTTTGAAGCCCGGTTCAAGAGCCAGTGCTCCCAAAAAGGATTATGTGCGCGGCACTTCGCTCATAAGCTCCATAATATTGCCGTCTGGATCGCTGAACGCAACCATCCAGAGGTCGTAGGTTTTCATCGGAGCGATCAGGCGCGGAGGCGCTTCAATCTTGACGCCCAGTTCGACGAGGCGCCGGTGAGCGGCCTCGATATCCGGGACGCGAAAATAAAGGATGGAGCTGGCATGATCGAGCTCCGGCGAACTTGCGGGGCCGAGCATCAAACGCACGCCGTTGCAGTCGAAGAAGGCCATGTTGCCCGCAGTGAAGAGAAGAGGGAGGCCGAGGACATCGCGATAGAATGCGGTGGCGCGCGGCAGGTCGTGAACGATGATAGAGATCTGACCGATGTTGGTGATTCCAAGATTCGTCGTTCCGGGGTTCGCAGCGGTTGCGCTCATAAGTGATTGACCTCCGAGGGAGATTTAGTTAGCATAGCTAACTATATTCTATGACGAATGTCAAGCCAAAAAGTATGGTGAGCCCCGAGGTGTTGGAGACCGCAGACAAGCTGCACTCCGCTGCGATTCATCTGCTGAGGCGACTGCGGGTGCGCGACCGGGAGAGCGGCATTGGCCCTGCGCAGCTTTCGGCATTGTCCGTTCTGGTATTCGGCGGGCCGCGATCGCTCGGCGAGCTTGCGGATGCCGAGCAGGTGCGTCCACCGACGATGAGCCGCATCATCACGGGCCTGACTGCAGCAGGGCTGGTGAAGCGCGAGGCCACGGAGGACGGCCGCCGCGTGCGCCTGGTAGCTACGCCAAAGGGCACGAAGATCCTTTGGGAGGGGCGGAAGCGCCGCGTGGAATCTCTGGCCAATGCGCTGGCTGCGCTCGGCGAAACAGAGAGAGTCCGGCTGCGCGAGTTAGCTGAATTGCTTCCAGAGATCGTGCGCAAGATTTAGACGCTGCATCAACGAGGACAAGTACTTCTGTACCGGCGCGAAGTACTTACGTTGGGCGGGAAAGTACCGGGGAGAATGAAACGCGCGGTCTATCGACGAGGAATGCCGTGATAAGCAAAATGAAAGAGTAGTCGGAAGCGGTCAGGCCCATAGGAGTTTAAAGCTATCTCCTGGGTTCGATTTTGCCGCTCGCGAGCGCGGCAAGGCGGCCGGAAGGGCCGAGCTTCTTCGGATTACAAGTACCCTCCATCCCCCACGCCCGAGCGGCCGGTCCCCCCACCGGCCGCTCACTTTTTTTTGAGTGCACAGTTCTTCGTTCTAAGTTCCCATCAAGAAAGAGGAGCTGGAGCGGGCCGTCTTATCCGCAAGGCTGGCCGAGTTCGTTCTTTCCTGCTACAGGACTTGGGGTTAACTGCGGTCCCAAAAACGAAAAAGGGGGCCGGTGCAAGCCCCCTTCTTCATAATTGACGCCCCTAAACCGGTAACCGAGTCGAGGATCGGTTCCGGCCACCCCGGGAAGCCAATCTTTGTAAGTTGTGGAAAGAGGTGCAAGTCCGTTGCCACGTGTTTAATGTTTATGGAAAACCTGTGAAGATGATTGAAAGCACAGGGGTTAGGCAAAGAAAAGTGATAGATAAACATTCCCTTGCCTCAGGGAGCCTACAAAATCCCACAGGAACTTGCCGCGCTATCTACATTCTTTGGGAGCAATTCAAGAAGATTGGCGAAGTTGCAGGGTTTACGTGAGAGCACTGGAATTGGCAATATCGTTATTCCCAAACCCCTGGAATTGGGGATGAAACTTTGCTTGAGTGGCAGGGGTAGTATCTGCCCAAACCACACGCGCCTGCCACAGTTCAGGCTCGTGCCAGGGACCCGAGCGATTGCGCGCGGCGATAGCGCCGCCAGAGCCGCCACGCGGGAATACCCAACAGAGCCAGCCAAAGCAAGAGGCTGGGGCCGGACTCGGCGAGAAAAAGAACCAGCGCCAGGAGACTCTCGAACGCATTGCGGAAGCCGTTGATGGTGGCATTGCGAAGCTGCATCAGGACCGAAGGCGCCGGTGTATTGAGCTGGGCCTTGTATTCCTCGGCAAGCTTCAGGTCGATAGTGGCAAACTCGACGCGATGCTCCAGGGTTTTTTGCTCCGCTTCCATCTGTTCGATTTCGCCGCGCACGCGAGCGATCTCCTCTTCGACTTCGAGAACATCCTTAACTTTTCCCGTACGCGTGCGAAGAACATCCTGCAGCCGCTGCTCGGTTTCGCGGGAATTCTTCAACCGCGCGACCAAGTCCGCGTGTTGCTGTGTGACTTCTTCCCCATTTTGATTCTCGTTTTCCACACGGCCGAGAGTTTTCAATTCGCTTAGGGCTTGTGCAAGTTGCGGCGCGGGAATGCGCAGTGATGCTTGCAGCATGCGTGCAGAACCTTGCGGCGTGCTCACGTTAAGGCTTGTAGCGTAACCATTGTGCCGCGCAAGAATGGCGTCAAGCGAAGCGCGCCCCGCGTCGAAGTCCTTCACGACGATGGAAGCCGCCACGGTGCTCGCAATCATGGGCCCAGATGGCAAGCTAAGTAACTTAGTCGCATCACCAGCCCGTGCTCGCTGCGTGCCGAAAGACGAATAGGCATCCTCGCCGCCTCCGCCGCCAGCTGCATTGTGACCAGAAATCTCATACCTCCCAGCCGGGGATGGCGGATTCGTGAGCAAGACTGAGCGATACGCTTCGGCTTTATCCACCTGAATTGATTTCGTGCGTCTGAAGGTAGTGAGCCGAACACTGATAAGTAGCACCATCGCGAGACACGCCAATGCCCAAGGTAGGCGACGCGAAAAGGGGCGTTGAAAATACAGAGGCCACGCGGGTCTGGCGACAGCCAAAGGTTGCCCATTTGCAGCATTCACGATCAGTTCCTGCAAGGATGCTTTGGGCACGTCGATTTGCCACTGTGACAGAGACCGAGATGTGGACCTTAGTTGCGCGGTGAGTTCCTTACAGTCCACACACTCTTCGAGATGAGCGCTAATTGACATGGACTTTTCCGATGGAAGCTCGCCGTCTAGGAAGGCCATCACTTCTTCGGGAACAACTGGATGGGTTGTGGCATTCATGCGCGTTCCCCTTTCTGCGCGGCATTTGGCGAAGCGGCATGCGCTTCGGGCTGTGCTACGGCGTTTTTGATGCGTGATTCGGACGGCTCAAGCAAATCGCGCAGCGCGGTCCTGGCGCGGAAGAGACGGGAACGGACAGTGTTTAGCGGAAGCTGCAAGAGATCGGCGATTTCTGCGTAGCTGAGTTGTTCGAATTCCCGGAGCATGACGATTTCGCGGTCGAGGGGGTCGAGTTTCTCGACCGCGCGGCGGACCCACAGGCCGGATTCCGTTGCATCGTGTTTCGATGGATCGGGAGCAGAGTTGCGGTGACCCAGAAAAGCGGCGCGAAAGGCCGCCTTGCGGCGGTGGGCACGGAGAATCTTAAAGCCGATGGCGTAGAGATAAGTGCGGAAGAGGGCGCGAGGTTCATGGCCCGCTAGGCGCCGATGGAGTAGCGGACAGCGTTGGCGAGGGACTGGGTGAAGCGCTGAACGTCGGCTTCGTGTTCGGCTTCGACCATGACGCGTGCGAGTTGCTCCGTGCCGGAGTAGCGAAGCACGATACGGCCATTCTCGCCAAGGGCGGATTGCGCTTCGGCGAGGGCGCGGGAAACTTCGGGCAGGGAATCGAGCGGCGGCTTCGAACGCACCTTCACGTTGACGATCTGCTGCGGATAATCTTTCAAGCCTTCCACAAGCGATTCGATCTTTCCGTGCATCGAAACCAGCGAAGCAATTTTCACAGCGGTGAGCAGGCCATCGCCCGCAGGACTGTCGTCGAGAAAAATGATGTGGCCTGACTGTTCGCCCCCGAGAATGTTGCCGCTGCGCAGCATCTCTTCGAGCACGTAGCGATCGCCCACGGCGGCGCGGGCCAAGGTGATTTCTTCCTGCGCGAGAATGCGCTCAAGTCCCAGATTGGACATGGAAGTGGCGACGACACGGTTGCCCTTGAGCTGTTTCTGCGATTTCAGGAAGCGCGCGGCGGCCAGCAAGACGCCATCGCCGTTCACTACTTTTCCCGTTTCGCAGACGAAGAGCGCGCGGTCGGCATCCCCGTCGAAAGCAACGCCCAATCGCGCTTTTTCCTCGACGACGCGTTTCTGCAGACCCTCCAGATGAAGCGAGCCGCAGGCCGCGTTGATGTTTCGGCCGTCCGGCGAAACACTCAGGGCGACAACGTCGGCGCCAAGCGAACGAAACAATTCCGGGCCAAGCTTGTAGGAGGCGCCGTTCGCGCAATCAAGAACGATTCGAAAGCCTTTCAAACTGGCGCGGGGGATCAACTTACTTCGGAGGAATTTCAGATATTCGGCGTCGAGCGACTCATCGGCGGCGAGACGTGACAGATTCTTTGGCGCTGCTTCCCCGCGATGTTTGAAAATGTCCGCCTCCAGCTCCTCTTCAACGGCGTCGGGGAATTTCATGCCGGCGTGCGAGAAAAGCTTCACGCCATTGTCTTGAAACGGATTGTGCGAGGCGGAAATCACGACGCCGGCTTGAAAATCGTTCTGCCGCACGAGGCAGGCAATGCCCGGCGTGGTGATGACTCCGGCAAAAGCAACGTTTGCGGCGGCTTGGGTGAGGCCCGCGGCGAGGACGGACGCGATGTGCGGGCCGGATTCCCGCGTGTCCATGCCGATGAGGGCTCGCGCTGAACCATGTTCGCGCTGGAGGTAACCGCCTAGAGAACGTCCGGTGGCGTAAAGTGTGGCGTCATCGAGGGGCGGAGTGCCGGGGATACCGCGAATGCCGTCGGTTCCGAAAAGTTCTTTGGCCATGAAAGAGAGATGTTTCTCCCACGGGTCGCGGCAGCGGAAGGGTTGCAGCAGCGGCCTGCGTTCCCTGAGGACAACTCCAAAAGTTTAACACAGGCACTTGGACCCTTTAGCCCCGCGCTGGGGAGGATACCTCTTCTCGATAAACGAGCAAGTCAAGTGGGACTTGCAGACCGTTCGAGGAACGCCGCATCGAAACAAGCACGCACCTCATCCGATAACGTTCCGGGGAATGTGCTACTTTGTACGGCGGAGCCGTCGTGTCCGTTACTCAAACGCCGCCATCTGCAGTGCGCCTCACCGTGTCCAGCTTCAGCGCGCGTGTGATCGCCGCTGCCATCATTCTGCTTTTCCTTTACTACGCGGCGGGAGTGGTGATTACGCTCCTGTTTTCCATTCTTCTCGCGTATTTCCTCGATCCGGCGGTCGAATTCCTGGAAAGGCTGAGATTCCCGCGCACGCTGGGCGCGATGGTGATGGTGCTGGTTCTTAGCGCGGTGTTGGGCGCGGCGGGCTACGGGCTTTGGAACAGAGTCGCTGACTTCGCGGCGGACTGGCCCAAGTATAGCGCGCAGTTACAGCGCGTGGCGGTGGCGGTACAGGGCAAGATTCAAGGAATCGAAGGCCAAGTCTCACAAATTGCGCCTGCGGAAGGAGTCCCCGCGTCAGCGACGGCATCACGGGGACCGAGCGTCTTGCAACCTCTAATCCTCCGCGGGATAGGTTCCTTGTACGCCTTGTTTCTCGAAGTCACGTTCATGCCGTTCCTGATTTTTTTCATGCTGGCGGAAAAGCGGCAGGTGTGGCACGGAACGCTGCAGCTTTTTCCCGTCTCACGCCGGACACAAATCAAAGAGACCCTCGAGGATGTGCGCGACGTTCTGCGCGATTACCTGGCGGGCATGACCGTGGTGACACTGTTGGTGATTGCCGCGAGCAGCCTGTTTTTCTGGGCGCTGGGGATGGAGTTTCCGATTCTGACGGGCATCGTCTCCGGACTGCTGAACATGGTTCCGTACATTGGCGCCGTGCTGGCCTGGCTCCCGGCATTTCTGATCGCACTAATCAAGTGGTCGAGCTTTGGACAATTCGCTTTCATTGCAGCCGTACTCATCACGATTCATGTTCTGGCGTTGAATCTCGTTGCGCCGAAATTGGTGGGCCGGCGCGTGCGCTTGAATGCAGTGGCGATTACCGTGTCGCTGCTTTTCTGGGGCTGGGTGTGGGGCGGAATGGGCCTCGTTCTGGCAATTCCCATTACGGCGACGTTGCGGGTGATTTGCGATCATACCGAATCGTGGAAGCCTATCGGGCGATGGCTGAGCGACTGAGGCCTCAACGATAGTCTCTTGCTCCTTGAAATCTCAGACAAGGTTGGATCATGAAACAGAGGGTCTTCATTCTTGCTTGCACACTCGCTGTGTTTTCTAGCGTTGCGCCTTCGGCTCGGGCCTGGGGCTGCAAGGGCCATCAAACGGTCGCGCTGATCGCGGAAAAACATTTGACGCCAGAGGCGCGGGAGTTGGTGGAGAAGCTGCTCAGTGAAAACCCCATCGACCCGAAGCTGAAGCGCTATTGCGGCAACGCAACTCCGGACTTGGTGGTGGATGCTTCCACGTGGCCGGACGATGTGCGGAACGAGCAGCACAATGGGCCGTGGCACTACATCGACATTCCGCGCGGAAAGCACAAAGGCTCGCTCGAGGAATACTGCGGCACGGACGGATGTGTAACGCGAGCGATCGAGGAGCAGCGCGCCATTTTGAAAGATAAGTTTGAATGTATAGGTCGAGGGAGGAGCGCTTGGTGTACAAAAGCTGAACTCAGCCAGCGAGCTGATTCAGAAACACCAAGGAGGCTCCCCCATGCAACCTATGTATTACATCGGCC
>Ga0137384_10002984_pt1 | contig 13435 bp, 8 predicted proteins | sample SagtaG_2_FD_104922 | JGI IMG/M metagenome (GOLD analysis project Ga0137384, IMG submission 104922) | Vadose zone soil microbial communities from Sagehorn Ranch, Mendocino, California, USA - Sage2_R_60_16 metaG | ecosystem: Environmental > Terrestrial > Soil > Vadose zone | place: USA: California... | reverse complement strand
GGCGGCAACGAACGCCCATTGCAAAATCGTCCCTTTGCGCGCCCAAGCCAGCTCGATGCCATCGCGGAACGTCCAATTGCCGCCCATCAGACGGCTGTTTGCCACGCCAACGAGCGCCACGTTGAAGAACACGATGACGAAATAGTTGGCCACGTACAGTGTGAACATGCCAACCAGGAACATCGGCGAATGGTTCGGTTGAAACCGTTCGCCACTGGCGGCTGCCGTGGCAATCGAAGGCATCATCAGCAGCGTCCCGCCCGTGGCGATAACCGCCGTAACAATCAGGCAACTGATCGCCGAAAGGATGGGAAACAGCATGAGCTGCTTGTCGGAGCGCAGAATAACAAAGCTCTGCTTGACCAGTTGCCAAGTCCGAGAAAACTTACCCATCGCACCCTCCTGCAATGTCCCGAAACGGGGATTTGGCCTGTGGCAAGTTTGGGAGAAAGGGTGGGAGCCGCCAATAGTACATCCGATGCACTCCCAAGGGACAGTTAACGTCTAGGATAACCGGGAATGGCCTACCTCACCTTAACCTAATCCATTGATTCTACGAAGGTTGCGTGGCGGATTCTTTGTGAGGGTTTACGCCAAAAAACCGTGGGAAATGAAGCGGGCGCGCGACACGATCATTGCTGCCGGTGCGGGGCCGCGTCGATCCCCGAGCGGTGCAAGCCCCGCCAATCCTGCTCAGCGTGAAAATCCTCTCTGGCGTTTTCCGCGTCGATCTCCGGAGCCCCGGAGACCCAGCGGAACAGCCCGTAGAGGGAAATGCCAATGACTGCCGCAATCGGAATCAACATCCACCAGTGCATGCTGATCCATCCACCGAGGCGCTGTTCGCCTCGTCATTCGCACCAGCATCCTCCAATTTCCAGGGGAAAACAATTGGCGAAAGCGGCACTATTGCCCAATCGAAAATTTTCAATCGGTCCCTGCGTCCCAACGACCCCACAAAAGGAAAGAGGGCTGGCCCGCAAAGGCCAGCCCCCTGTTATTGAAGCCCGAGGTCTTGAGTCTGTTAGAAGGTAAACCGCGCTCCCAATTCACCCCACAATGCGTGAGGAATAATGGTGCTGGCCGGGGCAATGAAGCCAACCGGATGACCAAACGTAGAAGCAGAGGCGATGCTATTGCCAAAATTGTTGCCGTAGTTGGCGCGATTCGTGAGGTTGAACGCCTGCGCGAGCAAGTGGAGGTTCATGCGATCGCCAAACTTGATATTCTTTGCCAAGCGCATATCGAGTTCGAAGAACGGATCGCCGCGAAGCGGGTCGTACTTAGCTATAGTGCAGCCTTGGGTGACACCGTTGAGCCCATAGAAGCAATTCTGGGCCCCTGCGTTGTTCCCTGCGAATGCGAACCAATTCGTGGGAGCGTTGGTTGGAACCACTACGGCAGTGCCCGTACCGCCGCCGGTGTTTAGCGTGTTGGAGGAGTTGGTCAGGTTGTACGGTCGCGCCGAACCAAACTGGAGGATGGGCGAGAGCTGAAGGCCCTTCGGCAGGTCGACAATGCCGCTCACAGTCAAGTGGTTCCGTTCATCGTTGGGAGACGGACCCCACTCGTAGCTGGCAAACGGATTCGTCGAGAGCCTGGGGTAGTTGCGGAAGGAACCGCCTCCGCCGCCGTAAGAGTATGCCCAGGCCAGCGTATAGTTCGCAGCGAGCTGAAAGCGATGGCTCATTCGCTGGCGGAAGCTGAAATTCACCCCATCGTAGTGCTCCCGGTTAATGGACTCATCGACACGAACGGTCCCAAGTTCCGGCAGCGGCGGGTTCGAGGCGGCAAACGCCGTATCGAGCGGTCGAGTGCAGCAGGCTCCATTCACCGGCACTTTCTGATCGATGTTGATGGTCTTGTTCCCGTGCAAGCCGAGCACGTGCGTGTACTCCGCCTCAAACGCAGTATTTGAATTTAGCGCCCAGCTATAGCCACCATTGAATTCCTCGGTCACTGGGTTCCGATAGTTGGGGGCCATCAGGCGGCCTATGCTACCCGGGCTAAGCTGCGAGGACGGAGGCAAAATCGTGGGCATGGGGTCCACGCCATAGCGCCATTGGCCCAGTGGTATGCCGGTTCCCGGTACAGTGTCCTTGACGGGGTCTGTGATGTCGAACAAAGTCTGAAAGATCGTAGCGTTAGCCTGTTGCTCCATGAACAACGGAATGTTCTGGAACACATTGCCGAAATAGAGGCCGTATCCGCCTCGCACGACGTGCTTGCCGCGACCGGTCAAATCGTAGGCAAAGCCGACGCGCGGGCTGAAGTCTTTATTGTCATCATGAGCAATCTTACTAACGTAGGGATTCGAGATCGGGCTGTTGAGCGCCACCAGCTCCTGGTAGGTGCGGCTGTTCTTGATATCTGCCCCACCGATCATGTTGAAATCCTTGTCCCAACGAAGACCAAGGTTTAGCGTCAGGCGGTTGTTGACTTTCCAATTGTCCTGCCCGTAGAAACCGAGCTGCTTGGTGGCAACCAAGAAGTACGGGTTACCGTTGGCGATGGACATTTCCGTAACTAAGCCTGGAGTCGCAAACCCCTGTGGATAGGCGTTATTGGCATTCGCGACGACGGCACTGGGGTTGGCTCCAAAGCGAATCAGTAGCGTAGGGTTGAACTCAAAAAAGCCACCCTCAACAGGGTTATTGATGAAGTCCACGCCGCCCTCGAAGGTGTGGCGACCCACGATCTTTGAGACGTCATCCCTGAACTGCCACTTCTTCTGGAAGGACTGCTGAGGAACGTTGGTATTCGTACCGAAAGAAGCGTTGGGGAATATGACGTTTGGAGCACGGAGGTTGCTGTCAATGAGATTGTTCCAATACTGATAACCCAGAGTGAATTGGTTGATCGTCGTATTCGAAAGATTCGAGTTCAATGTAAAGTTGCTGACAATTAGGTGGTTCCTGGTGAAGTTGCCTTCCGTCAGATCCATGGTGGCGTCCGACTGATCATTCAGGCTGTCGTTGACCTGCGAGGTGTAGCTCAAATAGGCGCTATTCTTGCTGTTGATAACCCAGTCTAGGCGGCCGTTGTAACGCCACTCAAAGAATGGCCGCGGGATCGTAGCCGCGGGCTGATCGGCAAATCCGTTCGCCTTGGCAATGGTCAGCTCATTCAAAGACGTAAGGTCTACGGTCTGCGCCTGGTGCTCGCGTTCACGTTCGATTGCAAAGAAGCCGAAGAGCTTGTCCTTTTTAAATGGCCCACCCAAAGACCCTCCAAACTGCTGGCGTGTGTAGTCGGGGTGAGACTTACTCGTGGTTCCGTCGCCATTGGGATCCTTCTCATCGGTGTTCAGATTCGTGTTGCGGAAGTACCCGAAGACGGAGCCGTGGTAGAGGTTCGTGCCCGATTTGGTGATCATGTTGATGGCTGCGCCTTCGGAGCGCCCGTTTATCGCAGAGAAGCGTTGTGTGCTGATCTGGAATTCCTGCACCGCTTCCAACGGCAGCTGCATCACCGGGCCTCCCACCGTGTTGTCCTTGTTATCCACGCCGTTGACCGTCACATTCACGTTGCGACCGCCATCTCCATTCACAGAAAGAATCGCATAGCGGTTCTTTGTGGGGTCGTACGAGTCGGTAGCTTTCACTCCCGGAGCCAGATACGCAAGGTTGGCCACGTCACGTCCGACCATGGGCAGGTCTTCCACTTCCTTAGGAGTGATGTTTTGGCTCACGTCCGTTTTTTGCAGGTCCAGAACCGGCGCTTCGCTCGTGACCTCGATGAGTTCACTTGCGGCACCAGGCTTCAGCTCCGCATTAACGGTCGCCGTCTGGCCAACCAAAATCTCAATCGTCTGGGCAACGGGCGCAAATCCCGTCTTGTTGACCGTCACCGTATAGGTGCCCGCGGCCAATAATTCGAAGCGGTAAGAGCCAGTATCGTCGCTCGAGGTAGTTCGAGAGGCGTCCGTTGCTTTATTCTTCCCGACAATCTCAGCGCCACTCACAACGGCCCCCGACTTGTCAGTAATGGTGCCTTGTATCGTTGCGCTGGCGGTGGCCTGACCAAATGCGTTACCGCTTCCCAAAGTCAACAGCAGAACTCCGAGCAACAAGAAGTACGTCAGCTTTTTCATTTGTTTTTATCTCCCCCACGCGGTTAAACCGCGCTCTCTTCTAAGTGCCAGTCGAGACCCCTTACCGCCTTCTAGCGTCGGAACAAACCATTCCGGCCAGGAACAAATTCAGAACGAAAACCTCAATTTGACCTGGCTAGACGCCTCGCAGGATTTGCTTCGAATGTTACTGAGGATATCCCCAAGCCCAACGAGTACCCGAGATCAATGCCCTGGAATTGAGCTCTCTTTAAGCAAGCTACGGCGCTGATAATGGCAATTTACGTGCCATTGAGATAAATCTGTAATCGCATGAATATATTTGACTTACGGGGTATCGCCATTACGGCTTTATTCGGAATACAGAATCACGTATTGACACGCATACAAAAACCCATAGATGGCTGCAGTTTTTGCATTACTCCGCCTCTGCCCAGCTGGGTGTTTTCGCGGCGCAAGTTCGAAACGAGTTTTTTAAGAAACAGCCAGGGCAAAAAGCCACGTTGCCATCCGCATCCCATATACTGATAAATAATTTTCTTGCATAAGAACGGTCGCTTAGTTACTATCCCTGCACTTTTTGCAGTCAGTACCCTGCTCCCGGCGCCAAATACATTGGCAACTGGCGCAGGAAGCTGACCTGACGGAGCCGGCGACGCGGCCCTTTCGCAAGAGTGAACGTCCTCTTCACTCTCGAAAACATGCTGGCCGGAGAATGCGGCAAGGAGACCGCCATGCAACCCAGCGCACCTCTCGAATCGAGTCCTTCACAGGCGCAATTGATCAGCCCCACCACAGAGATCACCATTAAGCTAACGCCGTTTGACCGAAAGGAGTACCGCGCCCTCATTGAAGCCCGCGAGCAGACGCTCCGGCGAATCGTGAAACGATTGAAGCCCGCCCTGGGCCTCTCCACTGCGGTGGACGTGGGTTGCGGCGTGGGCTTCTTCTCCCAAACGCTTGCGGAATGCGGTTTGTACACCTGCGGGTTTGACGCGCGCGCGGAAAACATCGAGGAAGCGCGCAAGCGCTTTCCCGGAATTCCCTTTGAGCGAGCGGACGTGGAAGCCCGCGAGATTTCCCAACTGGGGCAGGTTGATCTTGTGCTTTGTTTCGGCCTGCTCTATCACCTGGAAAATCCACTCCAAGCCATTCGAAACCTTCGCGCCATTACCGAAAAATGTCTGGTGCTCGAAAGTATGTGCATGCCGGAAGATCGCTGCTCCTTGCTTCTGCGTCAAGAGCCGAGGCAAGACGACCAAAGCCTCACAGAGATAGGGTGTTACCCAAGTGAGAGCAGCTTGGTAAAAATGCTTTACCGCGCGGGCTTTGCAAGAGTCTATCGCGTCACGCCTCTACCCGACCACGACGATTTCCGCGAGACTCGCGATCACACGCAGCGCCGCACAGTCTTGCTGGCTTCCTACGCGCCCATTGACGTTGCGGGATTCCGGCTAGTTCTCGAACCTCAGGATACCGAAGATCCGTGGGCAAAGAATCTCCGACCGAGCACGGCCTTACTGCGGATTCGGCGATTCCTGGCGAGCCCCATGCGCAGCAAATACATCACACTGGCAAATCGTGCGCGGCGCATTTTCCCCAGAATGCCCATTCCCTTGCGGCTGCCATGCGGCGTGTGGTGGCTGGCCGAGGAAAACTTCCTGGATCAGAAACTCCTCTTCGGCGAATTCGAAACCATGGAGAGAAGATTCGTCAAAAGACTCTTGCGGCGCGACATGACGGTGGTTGATGTCGGTGCGCATCATGGGCTCTACACCTTGCTGGCCTCAAAATGCGTGGGATGGCATGGCCGCGTTGTTGCCGTCGAGCCTTCACGTCGGGAACTCGTTCGGCTGGAAAAGCATTTTCGGCTCAACCGATCCTCCAATGTGGAATTGATCCCATGCGCAGCGGGCGAAGATCCGGGTGAAGCCGAACTCTACGTAGTGGACCGGTTCAACGACGGATGCAACAGTCTGAGGCCACCTGCAACACCCGAACCAGTAAGCACCGTTCGCGTGAAGGTTCGCCGCTTGGACGACATCCTTTCCGAACTGGATATCTCCAAAGTGGATTTCCTAAAATTGGATGCCGAAGGCGCAGAACTTTCAGTTCTCCGCGGGGCCATGAAGCTTCTGAATCGCGACTCGCGGCCAGCGATGCTCGTGGAAGTGCAAGACATTCGAACGAAACCGTGGGGCTATGCGGCGCGGGAGATTCTGCAATTCCTGGTTCGCATGGATTATCAATGGTTCGCGATTGCCGCCAAAGGCGCGCTGTTGCCGATTCCGTGCAACCTGGAAACATACGACGCAAACCTGGTCGCGCTTCCAATCGAGCGCACGGAAGAATTTCTAGGCCTGCTTGGGCAAAAGTAAGGGGAATCTCGAGAATTCGCTAAGCGGAATCGGAAGGAGGAATCGGCTTCGCTCGCCGAGCGAAAGTCTCTGGGTGGCCTTAAGAAAACCGCAGACTGCTGTTATTCTCACTTGCGGAAGTAGCCTTCTGGTTTTCCGCGTGATGGAGAATTGGGAAAAGAGATTCGCAACGTGAAGGTACTCGTTACAGGAAGCAGTGGTTTGATCGGTTCGGAAGCAGTAGAACATTTCGACCGGCAGGGCCACGAAGTGACCGGCGTGGACAACAACATGCGCCGCGAATTCTTTGGCCCGGCCGGAGACACGCTGTGGAACCTGGAAAGGTTGAAGCGCGCAACAAAGCGCTTCACGCATGTCGCGGTGGATATTCGGGACCGCGCCGCGATCGGAGAACTGTTTCGAGCGCAGCGCTTCGGCTTGATAGTGCATTGCGCGGCGCAGCCATCGCACGACAAAGCCCGGGACATTCCATTGCTGGATTTCGAGGTGAACGCGCTGGGAACGGTGAATTTACTGGAAGCCACGCGGCAGCATTCGCCGGACGCGGTGTTTGTGTTTATGAGCACGAACAAAGTGTATGGCGACGCGCCAAACGAAATTCCGTTAAAGGAACTCGAGAAGCGATACGACTACGCACGCCCCGAAGATTATGACGGTATTAGCGAAAACTGCAGAATCGATCGCACGCTGCACTCGCTCTTTGGCGCGTCCAAGGCGGCCGCGGACCTCGTCGCGCAGGAATACGGACGGTATTTCAAGATGAACGTGGGAATTTTTCGCGGCGGCTGCTTGACGGGTCCCGCACATTCCGGCGTGGAACTTCACGGATTTTTGTCGTATCTCGTGAAAGTTACCCTGAGCGGCGGGACGTACTCCGTGTTTGGCTACAAAGGCAAGCAAGTGCGCGACAACATTCACAGCCATGATGTGGTGCGCGCCATTGAGGAGTTTGCAGCGAATCCACGACCCGGCGAAGTCTATAACCTTGGGGGTGGCCGCGAGAACAGCATTTCGATGATCGAAGCCATCGAGCGCATCGAGCAAATGAGCGGGAAGAAACTGACGTGGCGTTATGTGGAAGAAGCCCGAAAGGGCGATCACATCTGCTACATCTCGAACCTAGAGAAATTCAAGAAACACTATCCCCACTGGAAGATCACGCGCGGGCTGGACACAATTCTGGAAGAAATCATCGCGTCGCAGCGGGAGCAGTTGAAATAGCCGGAATTAGACGGAAGCAGACGGGCCAGGCCGAAAGACACGAGGACGGGATTACACGAGGCAGCAGGTCGAGCAAGAGGCAACTGCAGCGGGCAAATGTAGGCAAGCAAACGCAAGGCACGAAATGCTCACGTTTTTCACTACGGCGAAACCCTTCCGCGGACATGACGGAATCACACAGAAAAATGCGCTGAAGAGCTGGACACTACTGCATCCGGATGCGGAAGTGATCTTGTTTGGAAATGAAGATGGCGCGGCGGAAGTCGCCGAGGAATTGAGGCTGCATCACGAGCGGCACGTCGCGAGAAACCAGTTCGGTACAAAGCGGCTGGATTTTCTATTCTCGCGAGCGCAGGCCATCGCGCGGCACGATCTGCTCTGCTACATCAACTGCGACATTCTGCTGATGCAGGATTTTCGCGATGCCCTAAAGCGCGTGCGCGCGGCTCATTCGGAATTTTTGATGGTGGGGCGCCGGTGGGATATCGAAACCGTCGTGCCCGTGGACTTCGCGACCGCTTCCGGGAGAGGGGATTGGGGGGCGCGGCTGCGCGCGCAAGTTCTGCGAGAAGGGCGGCGGCGCGGGCCGGAGTGGATTGATTATTTTGTTTTTTCGCGCGGCATTTACGCCGCGGACGTGCCGCCGTTCGTAGTTGGCCGAGTCTTCTGGGACAACTGGCTGGTGTGGAAGGCGCTCGCCGCAAGTCACCCAGTTATTGACGTCTCGGCCTCCGTCCTCGCAGTGCATCAGAACCATGATTATGGCTATCACGCGCAAGGCAGAAAGGGAGTTTTTTGCGGGCCGGAAGCTGGGAGGAATTACGAGTTGGTGGGCGGATGGAAGCATCTGCGGACGATTGCCGACGCCACGGAAGTCCTACGCAATGACAGGATGAAGGCGAATCGCCTGCGGCATTGGTCGACTTTGAAGCGATATGCGCGGCAAGCGGCGCGAGTTTTTCTTCACCGCGGAATCGAACCCGCGTGGTTTTTTGTTCTGGGGCTAACGCGGCCCGTGCGGCGGAAGTTTGGGTTGAACGCGGAGAATGTGCGGCGATTGTTTAGCCGAACAGTTTCGGTGTCAGGAAAGCATCTATGAAGGCGCCGTATTTCAGCGTTCTGATTGATGCTTACAACTACGGCCAGTACGTGGAGGAAGCGGTGACGAGCGTGCTGGCCCAGGATTGTCCAGCGGGGGAACGTGAGATTCTCGTCGTGGACGACGGTTCGACCGACGACACGGCAGCGCGTTTGCGGAAATTCGGGAATGCGATTCGCTACTTGTACAAATCCAATGGCGGACAAGCTTCCGCTTTCAATCACGGCTTCGAGAACGCGCGCGGCGAGGTCGTCGCGTTGCTGGATGCAGACGACGTATGGCTGCCGAACAAGCTGACGCGTCTTCGCGAAGTCTTCGAAGAAAATCCGGCGGCCGAAATGGCCTATCACCGCCTTTATTGGTGGGACGGCACGAACGAAACCGAGGCTGACCGTTACTTCATTTCAGTTTCGGGGCGCGTACCGGAGAGCCGCAGCGCCCTTCTGCAATATCCCATGGCCAGCACCTCGTGCCTGGCGTTTCGACGCATGGCACTGGAGAAACTTCTGCCGGTGCCGGAAACCTTGCGTTCCCAAGCGGATGCGTTCCTGACCGCGCTGGTCATTTTTGTTGCGCCGATTATGGCCGTCGAGGATTACCTGGGAAAATACCGGCTGCACGCAACGAATCTGTTTCAAACGGCGGCGGTGAAACCTTCACGCGAGCAAGTTCAGCACCGCATGGCCATGCGCGCGACGCTGCTCGCTGAAATTCAAAAATGGCTGCTAAGGCACGGCCACGACCTCCGCTCGGCCGATCTGCGCGCCTACTTGGCCCAATGGAAGAAGGCGCAGGCGCAAGATGGATTTGCGCTCCGGGCGCCGGGGCGCTTTAAATACTTCCGTCACCTCTTGGGCTATCCCTGGACGTACGGCGAGATCATGACGCGCCGGCACCGGATCTACAGCTACATGAGAGCTTGCGCGGCGCTGGTCTTGGGCTATCATCATTTGCGTCTGTTTGATGATGCTCGGAGGAAGCGCAAGGAGTGGATGGCTTCTTCCTCCGAAAAGACCGTGGTGGCGACCCATGCAAAAGCCAAAGCCGCTGCCGCCGCCAAAAGTTGAGCCGGTGACTTGGGAAAACCGTTTGTCAGCGTACTGATTGACACGTACAACCACGAGCGCTTCATCGAAGAAGCGCTTGTCAGCGTGCTCGAACAGGACTTCTCCGCCTCAGACCGCGAGATCCTTGTGGTGGACGACGGTTCCACCGACCACACACCCCAAATTGTGCGAAAGTTTGAGCCGCAAGTGCGCCTGTTGCGCAAGGAAAACGGCGGCCAGGCTTCCGCCTTCAACGCCGGCATTCCTGAATGCCGCGGCGAAATCGTCGCCTTCCTCGACGGCGACGATTGGTGGGAAAGAAAAAAGCTTTGCGTAGTTATTGCGGAGTTTGCCTCCCATCCTCAAATCGGGACACTCGGCCACGGATTCCAGGAGGTAGATGAGGGCGGCAAACCATTGGCAGTGATTGCGCCCAAAAATGAGTGTGAATCCTGTCTCAGCGATCTTAGAGATGGTTCCGATTTTCTGATGTTAAGACCGTTCTTAGGCACCAGCCGTCTCGCGATCAGAAAAGAGATTCTTCGCCAAGTCGGGTCGCTGCCTGACGGCCTGGTGATTGAGGCGGACGAGTTTCTCGCGACGGTCGCGACGGCCCTGGGAGGCGCGCGTGTTCTGCGGGAACCGCTGACAAATTACCGCTATCATTCCGCGAATCTGTTTCAGTTTGAGGAATGGGACGTGGTTAAGGCGAAGCGGAAACACGATTCACTGGCCTGCATAGTGAGTGAGCTGCCATCGCGGTTGCAAAGGGTCGGTGTGCCGGAAGAGGTGATTCGGACTCTGTCCAATTGTGTGCTTCTTGATACTGAACGACTGCGCCTTGCGCTGGGGAACGGATGGCCTTGGCAAACCGTTAAGGTTGAACGTGCGGCAAACCGGCAAACCTATCGGGATGCAAGCTTCGGTTATCATCTTTTTCACGCCGCGGTGCTTGGAGCAGCGGCGGTTCTGCCGCCGTCTGCGTTTTACCGGCTACGCCGCTGGTACGCGAAAAGAGGCCTCGCGCGCACGCGACAAATCGTGGGTTCTGCGCAGGCAATTCCTTCGTTGGCAATACGGACAGCGCGGGCTCATGAGCGGAAGTAATGCTCCTTCCATTTCTCGTTGGAAGAGCTGGTTTGGTGCGTTGCCCACTTTCCCTGGCAAGGTTCGCCTCATTGATGCGGCGGACATCAGGGTACGGAGATCGACAGTAGTTAAAGTGATACTTGAGGCGGTGTAGGCTCCCCCTACCCACCCCCGGCAACGATGCAAGAATATCAAAACAAAGGAGTTGCAAGAGGGCAACTTGCAGCTCACAGAGAATAAAGAAAGAACTTACAAATGCGCTTTTGCAATTCCAACAGGGGGCAACTCGTAAGTGATTGATTCTAAGGAAAGGCAGAAGGAGAAGCTGACGGAATCAGGAGGTTTCAGCGAGACCGCAACAGGACCACGAACAGGGGGCGGGATTGAAAGCGATGAATTCCATGCGGCGGGACTGGGATGAACGCGCGCGGAAGAATGCTTTTCTGTACATCGCCAGTTGGAGAGACAACTGGAATGAAGAGAGTTTTTTCGCTTCGGGCGAGGCGGATTACCGGGGGCTGGTGGAACCGGTTGTTGCGCGGCTGGGGTTCACGCCTGGCGAAACGGCGATGGCAGAGCTGGGGTGCGGCGCCGGCCGAATGACACGCGCGTTTGCGCGGCGTTTCCCGTCGGTGACGGCGATCGACATCTCGGAAGAAATGCAGGCGCGGGCAAAGAGCTATCTGAAGGATTTCAGCAACGTACGATGGATGCTCACGGAGGGCGTTTCGCTTGCGGGTGTCGAGGATGGCTCGATGGATTTTGTGTTCAGCTACCTCGTGCTTCAGCATTATCCGTCGGCGGAGCTGGTCGCCGGGTCGATTCAGGAAATGATGCGGATTCTGCGCCCTGGGGGAGCGTTCCTGTTCCAATTCAACGGTTCGCAGCAGGCGACCATGAATTGGAAGGGGCGTTTTGTTTCGGCGGCGCTTGATGGATTATGCTCCGCCGGCCTCAAGAGCTTTGCGCAGTCCTGCGCGCGGGTGGCGGGCATCGATCCCGAAATGATTGGCAAGACCTGGCGCGGAGTTGCCCTGCGCTCCGAGGAAGTGGATACAATGGTGCGGAGCGCCGGGGGATTGCCGGCGGGACTCCAAGGGGCGGATTCTCCTCTGGCGTGGTGCTTCGGGCGCAGGCGTGCTCAGGAACAATCGTGATCACATTGGGGATCAATTATTCGCAGATGCATGATTCGTCGGCGTGCATCGTGCGCGACGGCGAACTGCTGTTCGCGGTTGCGGAAGAGCGCCTCAGCCGCGTGAAGCACGACGCGCGATTTCCGCAAAATGCGATTCGCGCGTGCCTTGAGTTCGCGAAAGTGCGCGCGGACCAATTAGATGAAGTGTGCTTTGGCTGGCAGCATGCGGGACCGCTGTACCGTCATGATTTGAAGTGTTACGCCGCGGGCCAGATGCCGTTGACGTACCTCAACGGACTGAATTCGACATTGTACTTCCTGAGCATGTGGCACCAGGAGAGCGGGGCGAAGAAATTCGCGCAGCAGTTCGGGCCGACGCACGCGAAGATGCGTTTTGTGGACCATCACCTGGCGCACGCCATCAGCGCGTATGCGTATTCAGGCTTTGACGACGCGGCCGTGGCGGTGATGGACGGGCGCGGAGCGTGGGAAGCAACTTCCCTCTGGCACGGGCGCAACGGCAAACTGGAGCATCTGCTGACGATTCCCTTCCCCGACTCGATCGGATTTTTTTACAGCGGCTTCACGGAGTTTCTGGGGTTCACGCCGAACAGTGATGAATGGAAACTGATGGGGCTCGCGCCTTACGGGCAGCCCGGCATCGATTTGTCCGCGTTTATTGAAGTGAAGGCATCGCCGTATCGCGTCCATGCGAGACAACTGGCCACGAATGGCACGTCGGCACATGCGCGCATGACGGCGCTCCTGGGACCGCCGCGCATCGCGGAAAGCGAGATTGACGACCGGCACAAAAACATCGCTTACGCGGTTCAGGACGCCTGCGAAACCGCGATGATGAACGTGGTGCGGCTGGCGATGGAAAAAACGGGCTGCCGGAACGTTTGCCTGGCCGGAGGCGTTGCGCTCAATTCCAAAGCGAACGGGAAAATCGCCGCGAGCGGCTTGGTTGAGAAACTCTTCGTGCAGCCCGCGGCTTCGGATGACGGCGTGGCGCTAGGAGCAGCGTTGGCGCCTTATTTGGATAACAACGGAAAATTGCCAAACAAACCGATGCGTCACGGCTATTGGGGGCCGGCGTTTGACAATGATTCCATCGAGGCCGCCTTGCGCACTTATAAATTGCGCTGTTCGAAGTTGGCAGATCCCGCCGGCACGGCGGCGGAACTCCTCACGCAGGGAAAAATTCTGGGCTGGTTTCAAGGGCGGATGGAGTTTGGGCCGCGGGCGCTGGGGAGCCGGTCCATTCTCGCGGATCCGCGCGATCCGGAAATGAACGCCAAGGTCAACAACGCTGTGAAATTCCGGGAATGGTGGCGGCCGTTTGCTCCTTCGCTGAAAAAAGAAGCGGCGGGCGAGTACCTGGAGAGCGCG
>Ga0137384_10002974_pt1 | contig 13452 bp, 12 predicted proteins | sample SagtaG_2_FD_104922 | JGI IMG/M metagenome (GOLD analysis project Ga0137384, IMG submission 104922) | Vadose zone soil microbial communities from Sagehorn Ranch, Mendocino, California, USA - Sage2_R_60_16 metaG | ecosystem: Environmental > Terrestrial > Soil > Vadose zone | place: USA... | reverse complement strand
GCCTTGATCGAGGTGCTCTGCCAGGGACTCAACGAGCTTGCGGATGATAGCGCGCGCCTCCGTTCCTTAACTGGCTTCCCTCATCTTACTAATGTAAACCTTTAGAATGCGGATTGGTATCAGCTATCCCAGCAGCAATCGGTACACCCCATGCGGCGGCGCTGGACGCTGGCTATTTTGGCCCCGCGACGCTGGCCGCATGTGCCAAGCGCGGCATCGAGCCGTACATCGCGACAGGCCGTGATCCCCATCATCCAAGTTGGCAGCAGCGCTTTGCTCCGTTACCTGATCCTCCACCCGAGGACGCGAGTCCTCAAGTGAAGATGGCGTACAAGCTCAAGACCGCCTTGGGTAAAGCGATCTACAGGGCACGCAAATGCACGGTCGAACCAGTGATCGGGATCATCAAAGAGGTGCTGGGTTTTCGCCAGTTCTCGTTGCGTGGAACAACAGCGGCGGTGGGTGAGTGGTGTCTGGTCTGTTTGGCTTTCAATCTCAAGCGCTTTCATACCTTATCTTGCGCGTAGCACGGAGGCAACGGCATCCTTCTAGCCCGAACAGCGCAGCATCACCGACCGCGTTCTTCCTGTGAGTAGGCTGCCTTGAGTCGGTGACATGACGAGCGGTGCGCTGCCGGAGCAACTGGCGTGACCGCTGCTCTGTTCTCTCCGACAAGCTGCTAGGTGAGCGAGACTTTGCAGAAAAGTGGGCTGAAGGAAGAAATATGACGGCAGAACAGGCGATCGCAGTTCCCCCCAAGCATCGCTGGACATCTAAAGCTCAAAAGCCTGTCCGAGGAAAACACGGCCAACCTTCTGCTGAGCAACCCTTTCTTGACCCACTGAGCCAGCGCGAACTGGAGGTGCTGCAGTTGTTGGCAGGTGGGGCTTCCAACCAGGAGATTGCAACGACATTGGTCGTGGCACCAGGGACGGTCAAGCTGCATGTGAGCCATATCCTCTCCAAATTGGGAGTGAATAATCGCACGCGAGCCATTCTACGTGCGCGCGACCTTGGTCTCCTTACAGAGGAGTAATATCGCGGCCAGTTGATGAGTGATGATTGGCACATACTTTTTCAGGTTCAACTGGCCGCTTTAGAAACAAACGCTCGTCTGCTACCGCGTCTGGTCCAACAAACGCTTTTTTCAACGCACGTCAGCTATACTCATCTCATCTGATAGATAATCCTTTTTCCCGAGAGCACCGGCCCTGGCGCGTGGGAAAGCAAGAGAGGTGAAATACATGTTTCAAGCTGACCTTTTACAAGACAAGGTGATCCTGGTCACCGGTGGTGGAACAGGCCTTGGTCGAGCCATGGGCGAACGTTTTCTCGAACTGGGAGCCAAAGTGGCGATCTGCGGGCGGCGACAAGAGGTCGCAGAGCAAGCCGCTGCTGACATGGCCCGTAGATCAGGTGGCGAGACGTTCGCCACCCGCTGTGATGTGCGTCAGGCCGACCAGGTGGAAGCGATGATGAACGCCGTCATCGAACGCTTTGGCCGCATCGATGTACTCGTCAACAACGCCGCCGGCAACTTTATTTCCCCCACCGAGCGGCTGTCCCCGCGTGCGGTCGACGCGGTGCTGGGCATCGTCTTACATGGCACCTTCTACTGCACGCTGGCTCTGGGGAAACGCTGGCTTGAGCAAGGGCAATCCGGCACGATGCTCAATATTGTCACGACCTACGCCTGGACCGGGTCAGGCTATGTCGTGCCTTCGGCTGCCGCCAAGGCCGGGGTCCTGGCGTTGACCCGGTCGCTGGCGGTTGAATGGGGCCCCCACGGGATTCGGCAGGTAGCGATTGCCCCCGGTCCCTTTCCGACCGAAGGCGCATGGACCCGTCTGATGCCCAGGCCAGAGATGCAAGAGCAGTTGTTACATACCAACCCGCTCAGGCGCGTTGGTCAGATGGCCGAACTGACGAACCTGGCCGCCTATCTGATCTCCGACGCTGCAGGATACATCAATGGCGAGGTAGTGACCATTGATGGGGGCGAGTGGATCGGCGGCGCGGGTGAGTTTAACAAGCTGAGCGAGCTCACATCCCAGGAATGGGACGAGATCGCGGCGTTAACCAGGGGGAAGAAAGAAGGAGGAGAAGGACCCAATGCGAACTGATTTCCAAAACATGCTTGTTGAACAAGACGAAAGCGTCGTCACGCTCACCATGAACCGCCCCGACGTGCTGAACGCGACCAATACGCTCATGTTAGAGGAACTCACAGAAGCCGTCGAAGCGGCTGCTGACGATGAGACGATCCGCTGCGTCGTGCTCACTGGGGCTGGGCGAGCATTTGGGGCTGGCCAGGACCTCACGGAGTTCGGTTCTACACATGCTGGCAACCAACCGCTCAAAGTGAGCGAACACCTGGCGAAGTACCATCGCCTGATCCTCGGGATTTGTCACATGCCCAAACCAGTCATCGCTGCAATTCAAGGCGTAGCAACTGGTATCTCCTTGAACATCGCCCTTGCTTGTGATATACGCATTGCTGCTGACAATGCTCGCCTGCTCGAAGCCTTCGCACGCATTGGCCTGGTTCCTGATGGCGGCGGCGGGTACACGTTGCCACGGCTCATTGGGCTGGGTAGAGCTTTAGAGATGGCGATGCTGGCCGATGAAGTCAGTGGTCCAGAAGCTGAGCGCATTGGACTGGTCAATCGCTGCGTTCCCCTGTCAGAGCTTGATGAGACGACCAGGGCATTGGCGAAGCGGCTGGCAAACGGACCCACTCGCACATATAGGCTCATCAAAGAGCTTATGTACAAATCGTTAGATATAGACCTGCAAGCCTCCCTCCGTCTTGAGGGACAATTACAAGAAGCCGCCTACGCTACAGCGGATCACCGAGAAGCTGTAGACGCCTTCCTGCACAAGCGAGCAGTCAAATTCACGGGCAAATAAGGGCCTCACAACAAACGATTGTTCGACGACGGTGCTAATCTGGCAAACGCTTTTGCCAACGCTTATCGACTATACTTGATCTGTCGCATGAAACAGCGGCTTAACGGCAAGTTTTTGATTGACACTTCTCTAACGAACATGACAGACTCAGAGGACTATCGCGACATGTGTACACACGACCTATGAAAGGAGAACTGGAATGAGTGACAAGAACACAGAAGAAAAAGTTATGAAGACCTGGGGGGAGTCGCAGCAGAAGCTGATGACGGACTGGCTTGATACCCTGCGCAGGCTCGGTGGCACACCGACGCTGGAGCTGTGGAGGAAAACGGTGGACACCTGGCAGACCTCGGTGAAAGAGACCCTGGATGCGCAGATGGAATGGACCCGGCAGTGGACCGAGACCCTGGCCAAAGCCAAGGGAACCCCCGAGGAGCTCCGTGAACTGGCGAGGGAAGGGCGCGAGCAGTTGCAGCGCTGGACTGAAGCCGAGCGTGATCTCTGGCAGGGCTGGTTTAACGCTATAAGGGAGATCAATTTCCGACCAGAACCTGGAGCCGGTGCGCAAACGGGAGGGGACCTGATTCAATTCTGGCAGGACACCGCAAACAAGATGATCAATACGCAGGCCGATTTGGTTCGTCGCTGGACTGGAGGTGGCACTGGGACGAAGCAGCAAGGAAAGACGAGCGGCCAGTAGATGAGTAAAAGAGCTGGGAGGGTCGGTACTGATGGCCAAGAAGCTCTTTGTGCCGACGCTGCCTGGACTCCGATGCTTGGAGTTATTATAAGGAAGGAGGAAAACGGTGACAACCGATCCACAGCATATGTCTCAAGCAGAAACAGCAGACCAGAATAGCGGAGCATCGGCCGCTCCACCTGAAACGAAGTCAGGGGAAAAGAAGGCAGCCTCAACGCATAGCGTATCCAAACCAAAAAGTAGCTCAACGGGAACGGCACAAGCAGTCCTTGGGGAGGAACGGCGCAAAGCTGCCGAAGCGCAAGCTGCCATGAAGGACATGCAGCGTCGACTTGATGCTATTGAAGCGACGCTAGCAGATGAACGGCGTAAGGCCGACGAGGCGCAGCAAGCGCTAGCAGATGAACGGCGTAAGGCCGACGAGGCGCAGCAAGCACTTGCGCAACAGCGACAGGCCACCGAAACGCGCGCTGAGACCCCCGGGCAAACGGCCGAGCAGATGCCAGGTGGAGAGGCTGCCTTTGGCCTCATGCCCTTCGTAGGCTTTCGCGGAACAGATTTCTTCGATGTCAGTCAGAAGATTGCCCAGCAAGCCATACAGCAACCGCCGTTACTCATGAAAAACTACTCAAATTTCATGCTCGAGATGGGCCGGGTGATGACCGGGCAATCCCCCGTCGAGCCGGATGCCAAGGACAAACGCTTCACCGACGAGGCCTGGAAAACGAATCCGTTTTACCGCACGTACCTGCAAACCTATTTGACCTGGGAAAAGAGCCTCAATGCCTTTCTCGACGAGGCAAATCTGGACAAAAAGGATGCCGACCGAGCGCGCTTCGTGCTCTCGCTCTTCGCCGATACCGTGGCCCCAACTAACACGCTGCTGGGCAATCCGGCGGCCATGAAGAAGATGTACGAGACGGGCGGAGCCAGCCTGGTGAAAGGCCTCACCCACATGCTCGAAGACCTGGCCAATAATGGGGGTATGCCCTCCCAGGTCGATATGAAGGCCTTCCAGGTCGGCAAGGATCTGGCGACCTCCCCGGGGGCCGTCGTGTTCAAGAACGAGGTGCTCGAGCTGATCCAATTTCAGCCCACGACTCCAGAGGTCTATGGTCGCCCGCTGCTCATCGTCCCGCCGCAGGTCAATAAGTATTACGTCATGGACCTCTCACCCAACAAGAGCCTGGTGCGCTACCTGGTTGCCAATGGACTGCAGGTCTTCACCATCAGCTGGCGCAATCCGACTCCCGAAGACCGCGAATGGGGGTTCGAAACCTACGACCGCGCCATCCTGGAAGCGATGGACGTGGTGCGCGCGATTACCGAAAACCCGGACATCAATATCTGGGGGGCCTGCCTGGGCGGCATGACCCTGGCCACGCTGCTGGGATACCTGGCAGCGCGGGGGGACCAGCGCATTCATGCCGTGACCTTCACGGTGACGGTGCTGGATACGAATGTCGAGTCGACGATGGGGTTGTTCGCTACCAAAGAAACGATCGCGGCCGCCAAGCAGGCGTCTCAAGCGAAGGGGGTGCTCGAGGGCCAGGAGTTGGCGCGCGCGTTCGCCTGGCTGCGCCCCAACGATCTGGTCTGGAACTACTGGGTCAATAACTACCTGATCGGCAAAGACCCGGCAGCCTTTGACGTGCTCTACTGGAATAACGACACGACGCGCCTGCCAGCGCAGTTGCATGGCGAGATGCTCGACCTGTTCGAGACCAATGCGTTTATCCATCCCGGGGCTTTCGAGGTCTTGGGGACGCCCATCGATCTGTCCAAAGTGACCAACGACACCTATATCATCGCAGGCATCACCGATCACATCACGCCGTGGCAGGGATGCTATGCAACCACGCAATTGCTGGGAGGTAAGATCAAGTTTATCCTGAGTAACAGTGGCCACATCCAGGCCATTCTGAACCCCCCAGGCAACCCGAAGGCATCCTACTTCGTCAATGAGCGCTACCCGGCCGATGCCGAACAATGGCTTGCCAGTGCGCAGAAAGTCTCAGGCACCTGGTGGGAGGATTGGCGAGACTGGTTGGGCAAGCGTGCGGGTGCAAAGAAGTCGGCACCACGAACGTTGGGCAATGAGCAGTATCAACCGGGAACGCCGGCTCCCGGCTCCTACGTGTTCGAGCCGTGATATGTTCAGCTCTCTTGGCGTACTCTTTAGAGAGAAAGGATGATGCATGCCATCAGAAACCAGCAGGCCACAGACCGAGACACGTACCATCACCGTCAAGGGGCAGCGCCTGCGGGTCGCCATCCGTAAAGGTGACGGCACCCGCACGCCGCTGCTGCTGCTGAACGGGATCGGAGTCAACTTCGAAGTGCTCCAGCCGTTCGTCGACGCCCTCGACCCGGCCATCGAAGTGATTCGCTTTGATGTGCCGGGCACCGGCGGCTCACCGGCCCCGCTCGTCCCGTTCCGTTTTTCGGCCCTCGCCCGGTTGGTGACGAAGATGCTCGATAAGTTGGGTTACCAGCAGGTCGATGTGCTGGGTGTCTCCTGGGGTGGTGCGCTTGCCCAGCAGTTCGCTTTTCAATACCCTGTTCGTTGTCGGCGGCTGATCCTGGTCAGCACGGGAACCGGGGCACTCATGGTTCCCGGCCGTCCTTCGGCACTGGCGAAAATAGCCACGTCACGACGCTATCAGGACCCGATCTATATGGAGCAGATCGCTGGAGAAATCTACGGGGGAAAGGTGAGCACTCAGCCCGAGCTAGCGCACGAGTTCGCGCAAACCACACACTTTGGTAGCGCGCTCGGCTACTTCTATCAAATGCTGGGGGCAGTGGGTTGGACCAGCATCTTCTGGCTCCGCAAGCTCCGGCAACCGACACTGATTCTGCATGGGGATGACGACCCGCTTGTCCCCCTGGTCAACGCGAAGATCATGCATCGCCTGATCCCGCACTCGAAGCTCTACATCTTCCACGACGGACACCTGGGACTGGGGACGAGTGCACGGGAACTCGCACAGGTCGTCGACCAGTTTCTCACAGCTCCCGTCACTTCCTCAACAGGTGGTACATGATCCAGAGAGAGTGAAACTCAGCAGAAAATCTGCTATTATAGAGGGGAGAATTGATGGGTGGGATGGGTTCGCCTGGCAGTGCCCCATCCCACCCTGGACAGGCATTGACCCGCTTGGAGGGAGCACCTGCTAGTATCAGTATACTGGTGCAGTCAGAGGAAGTCACCGTCCAACAGATGACGGAGCACTACACATCACTACACAGTCTGTCGCTCCACCGGGTCACACGAGATGGGGAGAGCGCTCGTGAAGAGCTACGCGTACGGTGAGCGAGACTATGCCTTCGGCCAGCTGGTGCTGACCCTGCGCACGACCATCGGCCTGACCCAGGCCGGCCTGGCCGAGGCGCTGCATGTCCACCGGCGCGGTCGCGGGCTGGGAGGCGGGCAGTAGTTATCCAAAAGCCGAGCACCTCAAAGAGCTCATCACGCTGGGGGTGCGAGCCTCGGCCTTTGCTGCCGGGCGCGAGGAGGAGGAGATCCGGGCACTGTGGAAGGCGGCCCACCAGAAGGTGCTGCTGGATGAAGCCTGGCTGCGTGACCTGCTGGCTCCTCCTGCGTCCGTCCAGCTTTTCCCCCAGGCCGGGCCGCCTGGTGCCCAGCCGGGAGCTGAGCCTGCCGCTTTCCCGCGCGTCGACTTCGTGGAAGCGCTCGACGTGAGCCACTTCGCCGGCCGCGAGGTGGAAGTAGCCGAACTCTCGCAGTGGATCATCCAGGAGCGCTGTCGCCTGGTGACGCTCCTGGGCATGGGCGGCATCGGCAAGAGTACGCTGGCCTCCTACCTGGGGAGCCGCCTGGCTCCCCAGTTTGAGGCGGTGCTGTGGCGCTCGGTCCGCGACGCGCCTTCATGCGAGGAGCTGGTCGCCGATTGCATCACCTTCTTCTCCGAGACACCACCGGCAGAATTCCCCGCCTCGCTTGAACAGCGCATCACGCAGCTCGTGGCGCGCTTGCAGGCGAGCCGCTGCCTGCTGGTGCTCGACAACCTGGAGACGCTCCTCCAAAGCGGGGACCGCGCGGGCGGCTACCTGCCGGGCTACGAGGGCTCCGGGCGGCTCATTGGGCGCCTGGCCGAATCAGCCCACCAGAGCTGCGTGCTGCTCACCAGCCGCGAGAAGCCCCGCGAGCTCGAAGCGCTGGAAGGCACGCGCTCCCCGGTGCGCTCGCTGCGCCTGGTGGGGATGGATGAACAGGCAGCACAGGAACTGCTCAGCGACAAGGAATTGCACTGCACGCCTACCGCCTGGCAGCGGCTCGTGGCCAGCTACGCGGGCAATCCCCTGGCCTTGAAGATCGTGGCGCAGGCCATCTCTGAGCTCTTCGGGGGAGACCTGGACCGCTTCCTGCGCGAGGGGGAGTTGATCTTCAACGGCATCCGCCCGGTGCTGCGCCAGCAGGTGGGGCGTCTCACCCCTCTAGAACACCAGCTGCTCACCTGGCTGGCCGTGCTGCGCGAATGGACGGAGCTTCCCACCCTCTCCCAGGCCCTGCATCCCCGGGTGCTGCGCGCGCAAATGCTCGAGGCGCTGGAGGCGCTGAGACGGCGCTCGCTGCTGGAGCGGGGGCAGCAGGCCAGCTTTGGCCTGCAATCGGTGGTGATGGAGTACCTCACCGATACCCTGGGCGAGACACTCAGCGAGGAGATCGTGCAGGGCGATCCCCAGCAGTTGCGCCGGGGGGCGCTCGAGCAGGCACAGGCCAAAGACTACGTGCGAGAGATCCAGGTGCCCCTGCTGGTGCATCCCCTCCTCGCGCGGCTGCGCTCTGAACTGGGAGCAGACGCACTAGTCGAGGCCCACCTGCTGGGCCTGCTTGAGGAGTTCCGTACCGAGGATGCGGCCACCCAGGGCTATGGTCCGGCCAACGTCCTCAGCCTGCTCACCAACCTGCGTGGCCTGGACCTCTCCCGGCTCGCCATTCGCGGAGCCTACCTGCAAGACGTCGAGATGCAGGACGCGACCCTTGCCGGGGCACGGCTCGACGAGGTGGTCTTCACCGAAGCCTTCGACGCTATACTCTCTGTTGCAGTGAGCCCCGATGGGCGCTCACTCGCGGCGGGCAGTAACAGCGGGCAGATACGGGTCTGGCGCGAGCAGGGAAGGGTGGCGCACCTGACCATGCGGGGCCATACCGATCGCGTGGGCGCCATCGCCTTCAGCCCCGATGGAGAAACGCTGGCCACTGCCAGTTGGGACGGCACCGTCAGGTTATGGGATGTGGCCAGCGGAGCAACTGTCTGGACGGGAGGGATTACAGCTTTCCGGTCACCTCCATTGCCACGAGTCCCAATGGGAAGTTGATGAGTGGTGGTTATGATGGAGCCATGCACTTTTGGGATAGAAGAACCGGTACACAACTGTCTCGTCTTCAAACGCAGGGGGGGCCAATTCTGACACTAGCCTGGAGCAGAAATGGACGTTGGCTCGCGAGCGGCAGCCTGGATGCCGTCATCCGGCTGTGGGACGCCGAACAGGGGACGCTGCTCCAGGAACTGCATGGGCATCGCGATCCGATCATCACGCTCACCTTCGCTCCTGACACAAGCCTTCTCGCCAGCAGCAGCCTCGCCAGCGGCGGTAGCGACCAGGTGATCAAGCTCTGGGACGTGGAAACGGGCACCTGCCTCAAGACACTTGAGGGACATACCGATGCGGTGACAGGACTTGCCTGGGCCCCCGATGGCCGGACCCTGGTCTCTGCCAGCTACGACGCGACCATTCGGCTGTGGGACAGCCAGACGTGGCAGTGCCGCAACATCCTGCAAGGGCATCGGAATGCCGTCACATCAGTGGCCTTCCTGCCCAGGGGAGATCGCTTACTCAGCGGCAGCTTTGATCGCACGGTACGCACGTGGGAGGTGCTGAGCGGACAGCATGTACGCACAATGCAGGGCTATGCCCTCGCTCTGTTCGCGCTCGCCTGGAGTCCCGATGGGCGCTTCTTAGTGAGTGGCAGCAGCGAGGCGACGCTCACGCTCTGGGATGTGACCACCCGGACGCCGGTGCAGGTGTTGCGCGGGCACCGGCAGCAAGTGTACGCAGTAGCCTGGAGCCGTCATGGAAACCGCATCGCCAGTGGAAGCCAGGATCAAACGGTGCGCATCTGGGATGCTCGGACGGGCGCCTGCACCCATATCTTTCAGGGTCATACTGCCACGGTTTTCAGTGTGGACTGGAGTGTCGATGGCCGTTGGCTTGCCAGCGGCAGTTGGGATCGCAGCGTACGTATCTGGGATATGCAGGACGGTACCAGCCGGGTGGGAAGTGAACATACCAGGCTGATCTATGCTGCCGTGTGGTCCCCCGATGGCACACTCGTTGCCAGCGCCGGTGAAGATGGGCTGGCCCTGGTATGGCGGGCGACGGATGGCGACCTCCTGCGGCGGTTCGAGCATGCAGGATTTGTCACCGCCCTCTCCTGGAGCCCGAAGGGGGATCAACTGGTGAGCGGGTCGGTTGACGGAGAAAAAGGGGTGTTGTCCATCTGGGATGTGCGACAAGGCGAACTCGTGCGAACGTTAGAAGGCCATCGCGGATCTATCTGGGGCATCGATTGGTCTCTTGAAAAAGATATCCTGGTGAGCGCAGGCGCTGATGGCACGGTGCGCTGGTGGAACCCGGAGCATGGCCTGAATCTCGCGACGGTCCAGGCGCACGACGCCTGGGCCAGGGCCGTGCGTATCAGCCCCGATGGGAAAACGGTGGCCAGTTGCGGGGAAGATGGGGTCATCAAGCTCTGGGACATGCAGAGTCACCAGCGTCTTGCTACCTTGCAAGCCGATCGACCCTATGAACGGCTGGACATCAGCCACACGCGCGGGCTGACAAACGCCCAGCAGGCGGCGTTGCGAGCGCTGGGCGCTGTGGGCGCGCAGGATGCCAAGCCTCCTTTGGTATGATCGCGCTGTTTTTCACCTCCCTAAAACCTGACCTGGCTGACCACTCAGTAAGAAAAGTTTCACGCAACCTCCAACGCTTTTCTTCATGCTCTCCGACTACGCTTTCAGGGCGCGCAGGCAGCGCAGCAGAAGTGAGCGGGACAATCGGTCAGATTGTCCCAATCGACACCTAAAGGAGTACAGCCGGGCCTGGGAACGTATCTACTGACTCATGTGAGCGAGCCTGCTAGCATTATGACCAACCGGTCAAGTTGAAAGAAGGGAGACAAAGACATGAAAGCAATCCGCCTGCATGGCCGTGGCGGTCCAGCCCACCTGGTCTACGAAGACGCGCCGCAACCCCATCCAGGAGCGGAAGAGGTGCTGGTGCGCGTCTACGCGACAGGGGTCATTGCCAACGAACTGAAATGGGACGAGACCTATCAGACCAAAGCGGGAAGCCCGCGCGCACTGCCGATCCCTGGACGCCATTTCTCAGGAGTGGTGGAGGAGGTTGGTTATAGTGTCACGGCACCCGCCAAAGGCGAGGAGGTCTATGCCATGCTGGACTACGGCTACGATGGGGCCGAGGCAGAATTTACCATTGCCCTGCCCAACGAGCTGGCTCCCAAACCACGCACGCTCGACCATGTACAGGCGGCCGCCGTTCCTTTGACAGCGTTGACGGCCTGGCAGGCTCTCTTTGAGCATGCGCGCCTCGCGGCGGGGCAAACCGTCCTGATCCACGGAGCAGCAGGCGGCGTGGGGGTCTTTGCCGTCCAACTTGCTCGCTGGGCCGGCGCGCAGGTCATCGCGACTGCCACGCAGCGCAATCGCGACTTCCTGTGCGAATTGGGAGCCAACGAGATCATCGACTACACCACCACGCGCTTTGAAGAAGTGGTTCAGGGCGTCGATTTCGTCTTCGATACCGTAGGTGGTGACACCTTGCAGCGCTCCTGGCAGGTGGTCAAACCAGGAGGGGTGCTGCTTTCTGTTGTCAGCCCACGCCCCTCCTTTGCAGAGGCAAAGGAGGGGCGTGCGCCCGGTCTGGTTTGTGGTGGAACCCAACCGCGAGCAACTGGTCCACATTGGCGCATTGATTGATGAGGGAAAGGTGCGACCCATCATCAACACGGTGCTGCCCCTTTCCCAGGCACGCCAGGCCTACGAGCAAGGGGCGAGAGGGCACACACGAGGGGAGATCGTCCTGCGTGTGGTGGACTAATAAGCGCAACGATTTAAAAGTGAGGTCGAGGTAGATATAGATGAAACCTGTAAAGAAGACGCTGCAAGGCCGTTCAGCCCGCCTGGGACCGCCGCCGACTTCGACTGACGCTGAGGAAGTGGTGGTTCCACGTGTCGCTGCCCTCGCCGGAATCCTGCTTACTGGCCTGCTCTACCTGGTTCTTCCATCAAATGTGATCATCGGTCCGAACTGGCTCCTGCTGGTCGTGGAAGGGGTGTTTGTGGTCCCTCTTGTCATCGATGTCATGACAGCATGGAACCTCTCACATACAGCCAGGCGTATACTCGTGCTGGTTCCCCTCGGCATGAGCACATTGGCACTTGTTGTCGGGGTTGCCCTCTTCATTCTCACCTTGCCCACCGATAAACACGCGACCAATCTATTACGGGCTGCGGCCCTGCTGTGGTCCTTCAATATCCTGGTCTTCGCCTTGTGGTATTGGGAAGTTGACGGAGGAGGTCCATGGAAGCGCCATCTCTCCGGGCATCGCGCCGCGGATTTTCTGTTTCCACAACAAGCAGCTGGAGAGCATTGGGTGCCGCATTTTCTGGATTACCTGTTCCTCGCCTTTACCGCGGCAACCGCGCTGAGTCCCGCCGATACCTATCCTCTCACGAGACTGGCGAAGGTGCTCATGATGTTCGAGGCGCTGCTTTCACTCATTGTCGTCGGGATACTGATCGCCCATGCAGTCGGTATACTCGGGGGGTGAGCCGTTTTCGCCTTTGTTGTCACGCGCTTCGTCTGAGCAACGAGGAGACGGTAGCGATAAAATCACTACAGCCGTTTTTACGAGGCGACCAACGCTTTTCTTTACGCCACACATGTACGCTATGCAAAGGTTTAGGCTACATAGCGCCATTCCGTTGAAGCAAGGACAAGAAGCTGCTCTACTTGACGAAAGCAGCTATACAAAGGAGCTTCTCTATGCAATGGGTAGTTGCTACTGCCGCATTTTTCGCCTCCGCCGTTGAGTTTGTGGAGGCTTTCACGATCGTTCTGGTCGTCGGCGTCACGGTCAACTGGCGAAGCGCGCTGCTTGGCGCTTTAGCTGCCGCGGCGACCCTCGCCCTGCTGGTGGCGACGCTGGGGGTCGCACTTGTCCAGTGGGTTCCTATCGATGCGCTTCGCCTGGTCATCGGCATTCTCCTGCTGCTCTTTGGATTGAAGTGGTTGAAGAATGCCATCCTGCGCTATAGCGGTTTGAAAGCGCGCCACGATGAAGAGGCCATTTACGAGCAAAACCGGGCGGAACTCCGTGCTCGCGGAGCGATCGACGCCTCTTCGTCTCGTTTCAACCTCTTCGGATTTCTGCTGTCGTACAAGTCGGTCTTACTCGAAGGACTCGAAGTGGCCTTCATTGTAATCACCTTTGGGGTGAGCGCGGAAACAAGTACCGTCTCGCGGTCCAGCGGAATTGCTTCCGCCGCCCTCGGCGCGCTCCTTGCAGGCCTCCTGGTCATCGTGGTCGGTGCTTTCTCGCGCGTGCCACTGTCAAAAGTGCCAGAAAACACGCTCAAGTTCATCGTCGGGATCATGCTGACGACCTTTGGCACCTTCTGGACGGGCGAGGGATTTAGCGTGGAGTGGCCGCTTTCGGATGCCTTTCTCCTCATCCTCGTCGCCATCTACCTGGGCGCGTCTTTCTCGCTCGTCGTCTGGCTCAAACG
>Ga0137384_10002969_pt1 | contig 13469 bp, 7 predicted proteins | sample SagtaG_2_FD_104922 | JGI IMG/M metagenome (GOLD analysis project Ga0137384, IMG submission 104922) | Vadose zone soil microbial communities from Sagehorn Ranch, Mendocino, California, USA - Sage2_R_60_16 metaG | ecosystem: Environmental > Terrestrial > Soil > Vadose zone | place: USA: California... | reverse complement strand
TTTGTTTGACCAGGCAAAGAAGGCTTCCCCGAGTATCATTTTTATCGACGAAATCGATGCCGTTGGTCGCCAGCGTGGTTCAAGTATCAACAGTAACGACGAGCGCGAACAGACGCTGAACCAGTTGCTGGTAGAGATGGACGGTTTCGATAATCGCCAGGCCGTGGTTGTGCTGGCGGCAACAAACCGTCCCGATGGCCTGGACAAGGCGCTGTTACGTCCTGGCCGCTTTGACCGCCGTGTGACCGTTGAGCGTCCTGACTGGAATGGTCGCCTGGCCATCCTCAAGATTCACTCTCGTGATGTGCCGCTGGCCAGCGATGTCGATCTGATTTCTATTGCACGTGGTACCCCTGGGATGGTTGGTGCGGACCTGGCGAATTTGGTGAACGAGGCCGCTTTGTTAGCCGCACGTCGCAACCTGGACGCCGTCAATCAATCATGCTTTGATGAAGCTCTGGATAAGATCCTGCTGGGTGCGGAACGTCCTCTCATCCTGAGTGAAGAAGATCTCAACGTTGTCGCTTATCATGAAGGCGGTCATGCCCTGACCGGTCTACTGCAAGAATACGTCGATCCCGTGACGAAGGTGACGATTGTGCCACGCGGTCAGGCACTTGGCGTTACACAGTACACGCCGTTGGATGATCGCTATAACTACACGCAGGATTACCTGCAGGCGCAACTGGTCACGGCTCTGGGTGGTCGGGCAGCAGAGGAAGTGGCCATTGGACGCATCACTACCGGCGCAGAAAACGATCTGCAGCGCGCCACTGCCATTGCGCGTCAGATGATTACAAAGTGGGGCATGAGTGAGCGCCTGGGTATGATCTCGTATAGCGAACGCGAAGACCCATTCGCCGGTACGGCTCTCGCGAGCGGCTCGCGCGACTATAGTGAGCGCACTGCCGCCGTTATCGATGAAGAGGTCAGTAAGATTGTGAACTGGGCACATCAGCGCGCCGTTGGACTACTGAGCGAGCATCGCGAAACTCTGGATCGCATTGCGAAGGCTCTGCGGTTATACGAGACGATTGATGCCAAACAGCTACGCCAGATTATGATCGATACCGGAGCCATCGATGCAGCTCCTGCCTCGTATCGCTAATAAAGCAATAGTCGACAAGAGAAGCGGACAGGATTGAAGGGTGGTCACGACCACCCTTCAATCCTGTCCGCTTCTCTTGTCGACTATTGCGCTCGCACTTCCTCGATCTTTGCCAGGAGCGTATCCTGAGAGTATGGTTTGGTGAGATAGGCACGCGCTCCCAGCTCCAGTGCGCGCTGGATATGTTTCTGCGAGGAACGGGTCGAGAGCATGATTACCTTTATATTAGCCAGTTCAGGATGCATGACCATTACACGCAGGAGATCGTAGCCATTCAGATTGGGCATCTCTACGTCCAGCAATAATATATCAGGTGATTGCTGAAATAGTTGCTCTAACGCTTCCATGCCATCGCGTGCCTCCACCACGGTATAATTTGCGTGCTGGAGGATCTGCGACAAGGAGTGGCGCAAATAAACGGAATCATCGGCGATCAGAATCTTTGGTTGAGTTGGATAGGGTACCGCATACGTTGGGGAACGCCGCATTCTTTCGCGCATATCAGGCCGCACACTCAGATATTGCCTGATTAACGCGGGAATATCGATCTGGAGCAGAACATGTCCAGAGCCATCGATAGCGGCGCCCGTGATGCCAGGACGCTGTAGAGTGGCTGATAACGGTTTGACGATCAAATCGGCTTCATCGATGATCTCATCGACCTCTATACCTATAATTCTATGAGAACTATTCTGAGGCAGCAGCAGAACTGGTCGCACACGCGCTGGCGACGTATTTTTCAGTGGACAACTCAGGAGATCATGGATCTGGTAAAGGATATCTATGCGTTCTCGCTCCACCTCACTTATGCGCCATACTTGCGTAAATGGCACGATGAATTGCTCATCTGCTACACGTAGCAACAAATAGCGAGATATGCTGCGAGAATGGGGGATGCGCAGATAAAAGCTAACGCCGCCATTCTTATTGCGTTCAAGCGTAATAGTGCCCTGCAGATATTGTATATCGTCACGCAATGCATCCAGGGCTCCTCCCTGAATGGGCATGGCAAAACCAATTTCGATGGCTATCTCATTGATTGTCCCTTGTATGTGGAGCCAGATGGGTGGCTTAGTAAGTCGTTCACCTGGCATCGCATTAGCTGTGCAGGTTTGTATGAAGCGGTGCAGGGCGTCAGCAAGCGATATGAGGTAACTTTCGTCAACTTCGGTGCGCTCGCCGGTGATCTTTAGCTCTACATGCTGGCCCTGGAGTCCTGGTATGGTGGTAATTGCCTGGTGCAGCCGGGGAAGCAGCGTATTTAAGGGAGCCAATCGTAAGAGTAAGCTCCCCTCGCGAACCTTAACGGCCTGGCTTGAAAACTCCTGTATGGTCCTATATAGATGTGCAAATGCCTGGCGAACGTGCGTAGAGGCAATCGTCACGTCAGCGATCGCCTCGCTCATCGAACGCACTAGCAAATCTTTCTCAGCGAAACGTTCCATATCCAGATCGTCCCAGGTCGTGGTGCCTCCGGCTCTGACCGGCCAAGAGCGTGATCTGGCATGACGTGTTGGGGAGAGCTCGTTTCTTTGAGTACCCTCGTTGAGGATACGTGCTATTAATGACGAGGTAGAGACCTCATTCATATAGAGCATGGGCCGGGCGTGTGCCAGCAAAGAAGCAAGAAAGGGTTCGAGTTTTTGCAGGCGATTCTGGGCAGCTTGCAACTCTTGTAGTGCAATTGAGACCTGTTCCTGCGCCCTTTCCAGAGGATTGTGCATCTCTGCCAGACGTTCGGCACGGTTAAGCAGGCTCTCGAAGCGCTGCTTATTCACGGACATACTGGAAGGGAGAGCAGCATGTCTGAAGGCGACGAGATCGGGCAATGTATCATCGTCAAATTTTGTGTTTATACCAGGTGAGCTATGGCGATCTTTGACGGGCGGTGTGTTCTGGTAAGGATCAATACCCAACTGCTTGTACTCTTCTTCCAGCTCGCGCAGTGGTATTTCGGTTTCCTTACCGTGTGTAACGATGCCCTCAAGCGTCTCTTCTAATGCGGCGATTGCCCGCCTGGCCAGATCAACCCCGATGGTGGGAAAGATTAGCCCCTGAGTTGTCTGCTCGACGATCAGCTCGATAATATGCGCAATTGACGCAACCAGGTGAAATTCTACCGCTCCGGCAGTCCCGCGTATCTTATGCCCGAGGCGTTGCAATACCACAAAGCCACTGTGATTGATATGCTCATCCTGCTCTAGCTGGTAAAGGGCGCGCTGCATGGTGGCAATGTCCTCTTCAACCTCGGCGATAAATAAGAGCAGCATATCGTCGGCAGCGTTTTCAAGCGGCGAGGAGAGAATGCGGGTCGTGGTAGTTTTGGTCGGAAGGGCCGTAGTAACCGTAGGAGCAGAGGCTGCTGATGGGAGCGGAGCAGTATGATTATCCCAACGATCCATAGCCTCGAATGCACGTAGCACGGCGAGATCTTCGGCGGATAACTCATTCTCATCAAAGGGTGGTATCAATTCATTCATAAGGGATTGTGGTTCTCATATTTTGCTCAATATCTACAAACATGTGGGCAGTATCCAGCACCAGAGCCTCTTTCTCATGTACTTGCGTTATCCCTTTCAACACCTGCGCGCGCAGGTGCGGATAGCGTCCGGCGCCCTTTTGAAGGGGGATGAGCTGTTCGTCATACGCGCGCACAATCGTCTCGACGGAGGACACAAAGAGCCCTAGTTTGAGATCGTCATGCTGTGCTACCAGCAGCATACCTTCTTCGTGTCCCCCCGGAGAAACGGGTGGATTAAAGAAAAGGTATGCGTCCATGTCGACAACGGCAATGATTTCGCCTCGCCACGCGCTTACTCCCGGCATCCATAGCGGAGGCACCGGAAAAAGCGAAAAATAGTGGGGCGGGGTAAGAATTTCACTCAACATCTTCAATGGAAGTATACAATAACCATGCCCCAGGGTACACAAAAGCGACTCGTTAGCACCTGCCTGAATAGTGGGGACAGAACGAGCACGTTGAGCTGCCAGGTTCCAGAACTCTTCATTGCTTAATTGCTCAGGAAACCGTGTATAAGGGCTGTTATCGCTAATAAAAGCATTCAAGGGGTGTGTATCCATCCCTAACCCAAGTATCTAGTTTATTGCGGAGACACCCAGATAGGCTTCCGTCACAGACACGATATCCTGAGTCTTAAATGGCTTGGTGATATAATCTCGCGCCCCGGCCAGGCGTCCTTTTAAACGATCAATGACCCCATCGCGCCGGGTAAGCATCACAATCACGGTATTTCCGAATTGCGGCTTTGTTTTGAAACGACGTGCAACTTCGTAGCCATCCATTTTAGGCAATCCGATATCAAGTAATATCAGGTCAGGTATGCGTGAACCAGACTCGGTTAACCAGCCCATAGCCTCGACGCCATCGGCAAATCCTTTAACCTCAAAGCCCTCACGACCCAGGCACGTCTCCACAATCTTACGCACCGTAGCTGAGTCATCAATAACCATGACTAGTTTGCTCATACGTGTGTCCTCTTTCTTTCTCCCGCACTTCCAACCCATTGCACCTGGCCCTTCCTCATGCTACAAACATAAGCCAGATACACCAATACTTTTATGAACAACGTGTTAAGAACGACACCAATCTCAGCACCTGCATACACAGGGATGGCACCAACCCCGTGATAGTGCTGCTCCACTCAATGAGCGAGGAATCTCCTGAAATGGATATTACCATATAAACACGTCCACTTGCAACAATTTTGTCATAAAGATATCCTAAAAAATTCAGTGCGAGGCGGCCGAAGTAAGGCGGCCGTATCGCTCATTATGCATCTTATTGTCGCTGTACAGCCGGAAGGGTGAAGGTAAAGGTACTACCTTTATCGACCGTACTTTCGACGCTGATGCGGCCACCATGCGCCTCTACTACCTGGCGCGCTATTGCCAGGCCCAGGCCGGTTCCGCCGCCGCCCGGTCCTACATAGTTGGCTTTCGCACGTGCGCGATCGGCTTTATAAAAACGTTCGAAGACGCGGGCCAGCTCTTCCTTGCGAATCCCCACACCGGTATCACGCACGAAGAAGCTCTGTACATACTGGCCGGGTTGTGGTGCGGTCCCCATCACGATCGTGCCGCCGGAGGGGGTAAATTTGATAGCGTTATGCACGAGGTTGAAAAGTACGCGTGTTATCAATTTGCTATCGGCGACAACATGTGTACTTCCCTGCTGAATCTCGGTGCGCAGGCTGACGCGATGACGTTGGGCCAGCGGTAACATGCGCGCCATGACCTCACGCACCAGTTTCTCTGCCTCCACCGGTTCAATGGTCATCGGCATCTGCCCCGACTCTAAGCGCGACAATTCGAGCAGTTCAGCTACCAGGCTGGAGAGATATGCTATCTCGTTCTCGATCTTCTCGACAAACTCCTGCGCCTTGTCGGGATCGGTATCGATAGTATCTTCCAGTGTCTCGGCCATGAGGCGCACAGAGGTCAGAGGGGTACGCAGTTCGTGCGAGATATTGGCGATAAAGTCCTGCTGCATGCGCTCCAGCCTGCGCAATTCGGCCATATCCTCAACCATCAAGGCGAAATACTGATGTTCTATTGGCGCGGTCTCCTCTTGCTCGGTCGAAGCTGGGATGGCAAGGGGTGACTCTGGGGCCGCACGTTGATCGAGAGGGGTAACGGAGATACGCCACACAATCTGCGAGGAGCCTCTTTCATGCTGCATACGCTGCAACTGCTCCGTACGCACAGCTTGTGAAGCAAGCTGAATAATCGCGCCATCCTGGATGATCTGCTCAAGGAGCTGGCCCTCTGCCAGTACCACGGGCTGGCACAAGCGTTGCGCGTGTTGATTGAAAAAGCAGATCTTCAAAGCGCGGTCGATAACAAAGACTGGCAGCGGGACCGCTTCGAGCAGCCCCACGAAGAGTCCATGATCGTGTGTGGGATTATGATCAGTCATAGAGCGTTATTGTCCTCACATCCTGTTCGGACTATCAGGCGATATTGAATACTGGTATATATATTAAGGATACAACAAAATGGAGTGCTACTAGCATTGGCACCCCTTTATTTATATCTAATAACCAAGAACTCCATAATAGGCATGACTATCTCATGAAGTATAGCAAGTAATAATGATATCATGCTATACTAGATAATGCACTACGCAGGTTTTTCTAAGCAATCGGGCAACCAAATCGGAGAGAAGCAATTGCTTCTTGCTAAAATTGAGGTTCTAACCAAGAATAGAATTGTAGAGATATTTCGTAGTGGCAAGTTTTGAGGTTTATACAAATGCCCTTCATTAAAGAAACTGACCCTAAAACTCCTTTCTATTTGACCGATACCCGAAAACTCTTTATTGGTCGCATTAATGAGCTACAATTCTTTTTAGAGAAGATCCTTAAGCCTGAATATCCCGCGCATAATATTATTTCCATCTCAGGACAGGGCGGAGTTGGGAAGTCAACGTTACTATCTCGCTTCATAGATGAAGCCCGTGCCACAAATTTGAAAGACTATTGTGTTACAGCCATTATAGATGAACGCCAAACTACCCCTGCTAGCATGATGGAGAAGTTTGCTAGCCAGCTTAGAGATGCTGGATATCCATTAGATGATTTTGACAGAGCGCTGAGCCGTTACAAAGAAGATTTGAGAAAACTACAAATACAGCGTGACACTACACGAGAAAACTTCTGGCGTAAGACAACAACAGACATAACAAGTTCGCTAATCAAAGATGTGCCTGTTGCTGGCACAATACTAGAAAAAGGTGCTGCCCCAGCTATTGACTATATTTTTGACGAGTTTCATTATCACCAGATCCTCAAAGATGCGCAGAGGATGGAGGATCCGGTTGGTAATCTAACGCGAGCTTTTGTTGAAGAAATCAACCGATGTACAGGTATCTCCATCACACTCCCATCTAACCGTATTAAGAGGCGATTACGCATAATACTGTTTTTTGACACCTTCGAACAGCTAGACACTGAGGCGGCACCCTGGTTATTAAATCACTTCCTACCAGCAAACATTAATTGCAATATTGTGCTTGTGATAGCTGGGCGCGATCCTATCGATCATTCTACTCCAAATGATCCTAAACAATGGCAACAATATTATTATGATAATACGCTCTATCATATTTCTCTAAACAGTTTCACAGAAGAAGAGACGCAGACATATTTGATCGAACGCAATATTACTGACCCCATTCGCATTGCTACAATATGGCAGCTTTCACAAGGTTTACCACTTTATCTGAGTTTGTTGACTTCTAACTCAAAAGGAGAAGTTGATCCGACAGCAGATGTAGTAGCCAACTTTTTACGTTGGATACCAACGCAGGAAAAAGTGAAACGACGATTAGCTTTAGATGCTGCACTTTTTTCTAGACATTTTAATCAGGATGATTTGGAAGCTTTCACTTATCTACCTGACAACGATGACGAGCGAACTGCGCTTTATCATTGGCTTGTCACTCAACCATTTGTAAGTAGCAACCTTCAAGACGGATTATACAACTACCATAACTTAGCACAAGAATTATTTAGTCGTCATTTATTCCAACGTTCCTTAAAAGAATACTTCACTACGCGAAGAGCTTTAGCTGATTACTACCAAAGATTATTACAGAAAACTGAGACGGAAGGAGGAAAGAGGATATATAAATCTGCTCAATGGCTATCATTGGCATTAGCATTAATACATCAATTGTTCTCACTGCCAGACGAAATTAATCATACAAAGGCTATAGAGCAAGTCCTCAAAGTTTATCTATATGTTGATGGAGCAGAAGAAATCGTTAGAGTCTTACATCAAATATCTCAAGAACAATCCAATACTCTGATAAGTCCTACTGCGCGTGAAGATGCAAGCCAGCTCTTGAAATATATTGAGGCTAAAGAAGCAGACGAAGGAGGCTCAGAGGAGCTTATTGCAGCAGCAATTTACCTTTTGAAAACTATAAAGGGTAGGCCATCTTTTTCACCAGAACTGATAGCTAATATCTACCATAATCGAGGCTTAGCTTACCATTCATGCGGTAAAAATCAATCGGCATTGGCAGACTTTAACCAGGCGTTGACTACCAACAATAAATTACGTTGCATATATGGACATAAAGGTTGCGCCTATTATGCACTCAAAGATTATCAACAGGCCATTGTAGAGTTTAATCACTGCCTGGGACTCAACTCCAGCGATGCTCATCACACTTCGATGCGAGGTCGCGCTTATCTCCAACTAGGACAATTTAGCAACGCCCTGGCTGACTTTGATCACATCATTAAACTGAATTCTCAAGATAGCTTTGCTCTTCTATCAAGAGGCAAAGCCTACCGAGGCATGCGCCAATATGATAAAGCATTAAAAGACTTTGAAAGTTCTATTGCGCTGAATTCAGAAAATGCCCACGCGGGTCATAAGGAAATAGGAAATATATATATATCCCTAGAAAAGTATCAAGAGGCAGCAGATTCTTTCATCAAAGCTCTAAAAGATGAACCTGCATGTTATGATTGCTGGGAATCGCTTATAACCACATACTCAGAGTTGTTTCCCCAAGAAGAAATTCCTAATCGAATTCGAAATATAGATATATCTTGGTATAATAACCCTCAATCATTTGCTGCTCGCGCAGAAATGATGAGGGGGCTCGGACTTTACGAGGATGCTTTAATCGAAATCGATCAAGCTATTGTACTCGACCCTCAATATGCGTGGGCATATGGCACTCGAGGACAAATCTACCAGGCCCTCAAGCTCTATGATGAAGCTATTGTTGACTTTGATCAAGCTGTCGATCTCGGTCTTAATGAACACTGGCTTATCGAAGGTCAGTGCGAAATATATCTCTCAAGAAAACAGTATGAGAACGTATTAGCAATTTATAGTAACGCAATCAGGCTTAATCCTCAAGATGATTGGGCTTACAGCAATAGAGCTAATGTACTGAGAACACTAGGCCGATATGAAGAGTCTCTAGAAGACTATAATCGGGCGGTTAAACACAATAGGAATAATCCGCTGTATAACGAAAGAGGGTTAGCTCTCAGCTATCTTGAAAGATATAAAGAGGCGGTCGAAATTTATCAGGAAGGATTAAAAGAGGATCCAGAGAATTTAGCTCTTCTTTATAATGTCGCTATTACTATAGCACGCTGGAAAGGGCCGCTTGAAGCGGAGAAATACATTAACGTTGCTCGTACAGCATTAGTAGCGATGCCAGATTATTCTTATGCACTTTATGGCCTGGGTGGTCTACAAGCAATTGCTAATAGTACAGACGAGGCATTAGATTATCTACAACGAGCGATTTTCCTTGAAGAGGATGTTATCGATTCAGCACAGCATGATATCGCCTGGCTTGATCTGCATACCAGTCCTCGCTTTCAGATGCTAATTACTAGATACAACACTACAGTTCAGAGCTAGGAATAAGTACCTTTGGCACCTATTGGGGCTGATTCTAGGCGAGCCATATATAAAAAACCGCTCAGGAAGTCAATTCCTGAGCGGTTCTGGCTCCTCGACCAAGATTCGAACTTGGAACCCATCGGTTAACAGCCGATTGCTCTACCATTGAGCTATCGAGGAAGACTAACCCTTACAGACAATCGTAGTATATAATACTCGCCACTTTACGTCAATACTTTTTGCAGCCTTTTTGGTACTTGTTGGTTATGCCGCGAAACCGTTGAGGATGGCCAGGGCTATTGCCAGGAAGATGCACAGGCTGACGGTTGCTATGACCGGGTCGAGCAGCGGCGCTGTTATCAGGCTGCCGCGAAAGTGCAGGCGCTGGAAGACGTTGGGCAGGATCAGGCCGCAGATTGAGGCAATCAGCAGCGCGCCGCCAAAGCCCAGACCGACCGCGATACTCAATATTGGTTGGCGGAAGAGTAGCCACGTCAGCACACCAACTAGCACGCTCGCGAGCACTCCCCCAAAGGTTCCCAGTTGCAGTTCGCGTCCCAGGCTGCTCAGGAGGTCTCGCACGCGTTTGCTGCGCAGCCTCCAGCCAGCGACGCCTAGCGTCTGTGAGCCGGCCGTTCCGCTGGTTAGCAGGAGCATGGGTACGAGACAGATCAGGCCGCTCAGAGCCTGGCGGGACTGCGCCACGCCTGCTAGACCGGTAAGAGATACCAGCGCGGTACTTTGCGCGACCAATGGACTGAAGACGCGGGCTATGATGATGGCCAGTACGAAACCGGCGAGGACGTTGACGGCATACCAGGAGAAACGGCTCGTGGCGATATGCCAGGAGAAGCTCTCCTCCTCCTCATCCTTATTGACTTCGGTACCGGCGATCTCGGAGAAGTCTTCCGCGTCCTCCTCGTGAATGACATCGATAACGTCATCTACCGTCACCATACCAACCAGGTGATTATCATTATCGACGACCGGCACGCCGAGTAGATCATACTTGGCAATGATGTGGGCCACCTCCTCCTGATCGGTATCGGTCTGCACTTTGATGACATCTCTATCCATCAGATCGACCATGTGCGTCGTGGGCTCGGCTGTGACCAGTTGGCGCAGCGATACCACGCCTTGCAGGTGGCGATCGTCGTCGATAATATAGAGATAGTAGACCATCTCCAGATGATTGGAGTTGTGGCGCAGGTAGATCAGAGCCTCCTCGACGGTGGCCGCTTCAGAGAGGGCGAGTACCTCGTTAGTCATGATGCCACCTGCGGTCTGCGCACCGTAGCGTAGCAGGTCGCGAATAGGCTGTGACTCGTGAGCTGGCATCAGGTTTAGTAGATGCTCGGCCTCGGCGCGGGGGATATCGGCCAGAATGTCGGCCGCATCGTCAGGCGCCAACCGTTCTAGCAGGTCAGAGGCGCGTTCGGGATCGAGTCCGCTTATGAGCTCAGCTTGTAGGGGAGTTTCGACCTCGTTCAAGGTATCGGCGGCCGTTTCGGTATCCAGACGATCCAGCACGGCTCCGGCCTCCTCAACATCGAGTTGCTCCAGGATATCGGCGATATCGGCGGGATGCAGCTCTGTGAGCTTGTTGTGGCTGACACTGAGCTGGACCTGAGGTACGCCAACGGAGGCAACCGCTGCCGCTCCCGCCAGGGCTGGCATTAACTGGCCCGTTGCTGCCTTCATCACCTGAATTGGCTCTACATAGTTCCAGGTTATCGTACGCTCTGACAGTCCTTCAGGCATGACGTGGCTCAATACATCAACGACCTTTTGTCCGCTGAGGCGGCGCAGCAAACCACCGGGGCTGATATCGACGCCTACCAGGCGCGCCGTCTTCTTGATCTGCGCTAACTTCAGATCATTGACCTTCACCACGCGAAATCCCTGCGTGTCTACAATCTGTTTGTCGAGGATGTCGCGCTTCAGCAACACTTCGTCGGTTCTTGGGGTATAGGATGCCATGCGGGTGTGATCTACTGTCAAATGGACCGAAGGCTCTTCAATGCTATTGATCTGGCTCCAGGGGATAATGGCGTCGCCGCTACCATTGCCGGCGGTGGGATGAAGCATCAGGGCTGTAACGACGGGGAAGGTCTCGTTTAATGAGACACAGACATCGTCGATAACCCCTACACGCCGGTTCTCGCTATCATAGACACTCTGCCGCAAGAGCGCGCTTAAAAAAATCATTGGTATCACCGCCTTTCAAGACATGTAACAGTAGTACACTTATACACAGTGCTGTGGAAAAGTGGAAAAGTCATCCATGCATGTAACCAACGTTACAACTCTAAGTAGCATAACAGGGTATTCGTCTCATATTTCATGAAACGAGAGTTACAACAGTTGGTAATATAATGCAGCGAATGCTGCAAAAAGCAGGAAAGGACTTACTGGCAGGCGGGATTATCCTTACTCGAAATCAATCACATCGTGGGTTGATGTTTGTTCATCGAGTAAGGCAGCGGTATTACGGTCGAGGATTCGGGATGAATACGGCTTGCGGCATACTCGATGAGGAGAAGGACCGTCCCAGGAGCAGGTACGAGCAAAGCACACACCTACTATGACTAGGGCCAGCGTCCATATCCCTCACCTCCTTTAACCGGCACAACTACCGCATGCTCCAGGGCGACAGCATCACCGCTGTCTAAAAACCATGTTGGAGTGCTGGCATAATTGTGGGTTGTGACAAAAATGTATTGTTACTGTGAGTATAGCACGCGTATCTGCTTTCGACAAGATACTTAGTGTCCACAGTACCATTAGACTAAACAGTTCTTTCTTCTATGCTATTCCACCTACCGGCCAGGACAGATCGGCGTTAGACGTAGTACTCAGGGGCTTTCTTGAGCGTTTGCCATTGTCGACCATCGTGGCCAAAGATGACCAGTGCCACATGCTCCTGCTCCACGATGGTCAGAAGCTTTCTGGTGCTGGCGCGCAACTGTTCCTTGTTCTCATCCATCGGCCATGCCTGTCGATCGACCGTAAAAAGGCGCTGCATCATGACCGCGTCGATTGCGAGTAGCACCGGACCGGTTTGTGGCAGGTGTAGCAAGACTGACTGGTGCCCGGTGGTGTGACCGCTGGTCTCAAGCAGGATCAGGCCGGGTAGTAGTTCGGTGTCGCCATCGATTAGACGGTATTTCAGTGTGGGGTGATCCCAATGGGTGCGTGCTCCGGCAAAGCGTGGATGTCCGCTCTGGGCCAGAGTGTAATGTGCGCGTTGTACGATCAACTCCGCCTTTGTAAATGAGTCATGGTATCCGGCATGGTCGATATCGAAATGAGTGCATATGAGCATGTCGATATCATCGGGATGCAGCCCCAGTTCGGCGAGATGCTCGATCACGTTTTTTGCGTGCTGGGCCTGCGGTATGCCAGGCGATGACGGCACATCGGCGGGGAAGCCGCTATCGATCAGGATATGCTTTCCATCGCCGGTCTCGATGAGGTAGCAGCCCAGGACCATTTCCAATGTATGGGTTGCACCGGTGACGGTGGAGGTCGAAAGTTGCAACAGATACAGCTTTTGTGGTGCAGAGAGGTTTGTGCTCATTCATCAACCCTTCTTAATTTGTGCAATACATGAAATACATTATTAATTATGTGACAGGATACTTTGGGAGAGGAGGGCGATCTTTAGAAGCCCGCCCCTACCGCCCTCCTCTCCCAAAGTATAGAAGTATTCTCAATACGAGACTGTAAGTATCATTACAGATAAATAGCGCGTTTTATGCTATGGTTATGCAAGAAGAGATGGTCGGATGACTTGCGAATACGAACCTTTGTTAACTTATTTATGCATGGGAAAATAATGCTATTCCGGCTCAATATAGATAAAAAATATATCGGTCGCGCTATACTATATAGAGTGGTAGTAACTCCTCAGCTACCCCGGGTCGTCCTGCGCGAAACTTCTCAGCACCTGCGGTGCTTCGCT
>Ga0137384_10002965_pt1 | contig 13475 bp, 23 predicted proteins | sample SagtaG_2_FD_104922 | JGI IMG/M metagenome (GOLD analysis project Ga0137384, IMG submission 104922) | Vadose zone soil microbial communities from Sagehorn Ranch, Mendocino, California, USA - Sage2_R_60_16 metaG | ecosystem: Environmental > Terrestrial > Soil > Vadose zone | place: USA... | reverse complement strand
GGTCACAGGCACCCTGAAGCTGCGTGAGAAGGCCCTGGCGGCCGAGGCCGATGTCTACCTGATCGCCTGGGACAACCTGCGATGGCACACCCGGCTGGCCAGGTACGGGTCGATGAAGCTGGCCCAGTGCCCGGACTGCGGCGGCGGTGACCCCAAGATCACACCGGGTAAGTGCGAAGCACATCCCAAGGAGCTGAACGCGATGCGGTTCGGCACCGTAATCGCGGATGAGGCGCACCGGCTGCGTGACCCCAAGACCAAGCAGACCAGGGCCTGCTGGTGGATGGCTCACCACTGCGAGTTCTTCTGGCCGATGACAGGTACCCTGGTGGCCGGGACGGCGGCAGATCCCTGGGGGGTCATGCACGCCATGCACCCGAAAGCATTCCCGGCACGGTCCCGCTACCTGGACATGTTCTGCGTCAAGGACTACGCCTGGCACGGCGGCGCGGAGATCCTCGGCATCCGGCCCGACCACGCCTACGCGCTGCACTCGATCATCCAGCCGTACTGGCGGCGCATCCCCCGCGAGGTGGCCCGGCCGTTCCAGCCGCCCCGGCTGGAGCCCGAGTTCCGCTACCCGGCCATGGAGCCCAGGCAGGAGAGGGCCTACCGCCAGCTGGCGAAGGAGACGCTGGCGGACCTGGAAGGGTGCAGCGTCGTCACGGCCAACCACCTGGAGAAGTACACCCGGCTGTGCCAGCTGGCCAGCTCGATGGTCACCGTGGTGGACGGCGAGGACGCCCAGGGCTTCACCGTGCCGCTGGTCAAGCTGGAGCTGCCCAGCAACAAGGCCGATGACCTGCTGGAGTTCTGCGGCGACACCGAGGGCCAGATCGTGGTGGCCGCGCTGAGCCCCGCCCTGATCGAGCTGGCCGAGCACAAGCTGAACGCGGCGAAGATCACCACGGCCAGGATCACCGGGGGCATGAGCCGGGAGGCCCAGTACCAGGCCCAGCAAGCCTTCCAGGCCGGTGATGTCCGGGTGATCTTCATCAACGTGGCCGGGTCCGAGTCGATCGATCTCCAGGCCGCCAGCGTCATCTACTTCATGGAGCCCGATACCAGCTTCCTCCAGCGCGAGCAGAAGGTGGGCCGGGTGGACCGGTACGGCCAGCAGTTCCCGGTGCGCCAGGTGTACGCCCTGAGCCCCGGCACCGTGGACAGGCACCGCTACAAGCTCGGCTGCGACAAGGCCGAGCGGCATGACGCGGTGGCCCGCGACCCGGAGCTGCTGCGCTGGATTCTGGGAGGAGAGGCGGTGAACTGGAGTGCATAGCCTGGCCTACCTGCTCACCGAGCAGGTGCTGCTGCTCTACATCTGCGTGGGGTGCTTCTACATGGTCAGCGGGCGCAGGTACCGCGAGCAGTCCCGCAGGGAGTGGGAAGAAGACCACCCGAACCTGAGCTGGGACGACTGGAAGAACCGGTGAGCAGGTTTCACTTGGTCATCAACCTCGGGCGCGCGTACAGCGGCATCGAGGTGCAGGAAGGGTCCGGCTCCGGGCCGACCAGGATACGCATCCCGTTCGACACCTACCAGGCCGCCTTCGGGGCGGCTGGCGAGCTGGACGCGCGAGTAGAAGAGAAGAACCCGGTGATAGCCGGGTCCGTGACAGGAGACAACGATGATGATCAAGATCCCGACGACCGTCGCGCTCTGCCTGGCGGCAGCGTCCCTGGCAGCTGGATGTAGCTCAGCCAGCCAGGGCAGCGCCAGCAGCGCGGTCAGCTCGGCTGCGGCCTCGCTGAGCGCCAACCCGCAGTTCCAGGCGGACAAGACCCGGCTGGAGGCGAACATGCGGAAGGACTTCCACCCGACCCACCCGGTCAAGTCGGTCGAGGCGGTGCTCACCGAGACGTTCCCCGGCGCGGACATCCAGTCGATCCTCGTGTACGGGGTGAAGACGTTCAAGCCCGCCGCCCGGCACGCGGGCCAGGCCCGCACCGACTGGGAGAACGGCGTGATCACCTACGCGCTCCAGCAGAGCGCGACCGGCACCGGCACAGGCCAGCCGTCGATCCCCGGCGTGACCAGCTCGGCCAGCCCGGCTGCGTCATGACCACCCAGGCTGTCCCCGTCAGGAGACGGAAGAAGGAGCGCCCGCTGGTCAACGGGCACCCGATCAGGTTCCGGCGCACTCAGCAGCTGATCTGGACCGGGCTGTCCGTCCTGCTGGGAGCCGGTTTCATCGCCGGGCTGTACTGGCTGTTCCTCCAGCAGAACTACCCGTGGGGCAGCGCCAAGGTCTGGTGGGACTCCGGGATGGGCTTCATCCACTCCGGGAACTGGGCTGCCTACCGGCACGGCGTCCGCGACGGCGGCGAGCCCGCCCTGTGGGTCATGGTCGGTGCCACCCTGCTCGGCAAGGCGAAGACGAACCCGAAGCTGCTGCCCGGCTGGCTGCTGGTGCTAGCCCCCGTGCTGCTGCTGGCCCTGATCATCGCGGGCACGCTGGGCATCACCTGGCTGACGCAGTTCGGCCCGCTGAGCCACGTCCCCAACCCGCTGTCCTGGCAGGAGATCGCCCTGGGCGCGCTGCTCGGCCGGATGCTGCACTTCCTCTGGGCTCCGATCGGCAACACGGTCCGGTACCGGATCGCGGACAACGCGGCGGCCAGGGCGGGAGTCCCGCTGTGGGTGCGCCGTCCGCTGCTGCCGCCGGTATGGCGCGAGCTGTGGGCCGAGCTGCGGGCGAGGTACGAGGCCAGCGGCATGAGCCTGAAGGAGCGGACGGATAAGCACCGCCAGTCCAGGGTCCTGGTGCCCGTGATCATCGCCTTGTTCCTGTTCGTCGCCATCGTCGGCGACCTGGCCAAGTGGGGCGTGGCCCACGGGCTGCACATCCCGGGGATGAACTGATGCGCCCGGTACTGCTGGAACCGCAGGGCGAGCTGACACCTGAGCTGCTGTCCAGCGTGCTTGAGCTGGTCACTGTCTTCATCGAGCCCGGCAGGGTAGCGCCGTGGACCGAGATGGAGCGGCTGCTGGTCTACGACTGGGCCTGGCGGCGGTACCTGGGTGCCAGCGACAACACGGTACGCCAGCGCGAGAAGCCGTGGCTTGTCATCGCAGCCCAGCACGGGAAGGCCGGATCATGATCACCATCAGCAACACGGAGGTCAACACCTGGCAGCGGTGCCGCCGGAAATGGTTCCTGGCGTACTTCCTCGGCTACCAGCCAGCGGTGGAGGAGGTGACCGGCCACCGCATCCTCGGCGTCCGGGTGCACACCGCCCTGGAGGGCTACTACGGCTACGACCTGGACCCGCTGGCGGTGCTCGGCGTGCTGTACCAGATCGAGATCGACGCCAGCCCGGAGTTCGAGATGGACCTGCTCACCGAGCGGGCGCTGGCCTCGGCCATGGTGGAGGGCTACATCGAGTGGGCCGCCGAGACCGGGGCCGACGCCGGGCTGAAGGTGGTGGCCACCGAGGCCGACATCACCGTGCCGCTGCCCGGCGTCGAGGGCGTGCAGATCCGGGGCAAGCTCGACCAGGTGGTGCTGCACGAGGACACCGGTCTGCTGTCCTTCCACGACTGGAAGACGGCGGCCAGCTTCGAGAAGCACGAGGTCCTGGCCCTGGACCCGCAGTTCCGGTTCTACTCGATGATCCAGTCGCTGGCATCGGGACGAGACGGTCCGTGGGTGAGCGGCGGCATGCTGACCACGCTGCGCCGGGTCAAGCGCAGCGACCGGTCCAGGCCGCCCTACTACCAGCGGGATGAGTTCCGCTACGACCCGGTGACCATCGACTCGACGCTGGCCAAGGTGCAGCAGATCGGTGCCAGCATCCTGGCGGCCCGTGAGCAGCTCAGCTGGGTGTACGCGCCCGACGGCGGCAACGGGGACCTGGACCTGCTCAACACGGTGCAGCGTGCCCTGTTCCCGCCGACCCCGATCGTCCGCGACTGCGGCTGGAGCTGCCCGTTCGTCACGCTCTGCCCGATGATGGACGACAGCAGCGACTGGGCTGGCGCGCTCACCAGGTCCGGGGCCTTCACCCAGCAGGACCCCTACGCCTATTACTCCGACGACCCGCTGCGCCGGGTCCGGGAGCAGCTCGCCAAGCAGTAATGTCAGACCCTCGTGGCAGGCTTGGTAAGCTGACGACACCCGAAAGGGGAGACGATCACGGTGACGGTTCAGCCAACTGACGTTGGACTCAGGCAGGCTCATTCCAACGCTCAGGCCGGTTCCGTTGGGAGCTGGCAGCAGCAGCAGCAGCAGCAGGGCCAGCTGGCCCGGCCGCGCCGCAAGGTCCAGGGGATCTCGTGCTGCGTGCACGGGCTGGCCAAGGCGGGCAAGTCCAGCCTGGGTGACTCCGGGCCGGTACCCCGTCTGATCGTGGACATCGAGGGCACGGCGTTCTGGACGCCCTCGCGCAAGATCGAGTGGAACCCGATGACCGAGCCGGTGCCGAGGGCAGACGGATCGTGGGACTCCTGCCTGGTGATCGCCAAGGAGGCCAGGGTAATCCAGCAGGTCTACAAGGTCCTGGCCAGCGGAGCGCACCCGTTCAACTCAGCCTGCGTGGACTCGATCACCGAGTTCCAGCAGCGCATCATTGATGAGAGGGTCGGCTGGGGCAAGGTGGGCCGGGACGACTGGGGCGTGCTGCTGCGCCAGGTCAGCTGGGCCACCCGGCAGTGGCGCGACCTCATCACCCACCCGACGAAGCCGCTGTGGACGCTCACGTTCGTCGCGGGCACCCACTGGGACGAGAGGCTGAGCAAGTGGCGGCCTCTCGTGCAGGGCCAGGTAGGGAATTTCCTGCCCTACTACGTCGATATCCTCGGGCACCTCGGGGCCTTCCCCGACCAGTCCCGGCATTTGCTCATAGGCCCGCACCCGAGCTACGAGACGGGCGAGCGGGTCGGCGGCAGGCTCCCCTACTCACTCCCTATCGGCTATCCCGGCCGGGATGGCTACACGATGGAATCCATGCTGGCGCAGGTGCTGGCAGGAAGGTACTGATCATGACCAACCCATACGACCCTAACCAGGGTCAGTACCAGGGCCAGGGCGGCTGGCAAGGCCCGCCTCCCGGCCAGGGCGGGTGGCAGCAAGGTCCTCCGCAGGGCCAGGGCGGCTACCAGGGCCAGCAGGGCTACGGCGGCCAGCAGGGCTACACGCCCGGCTACGACCCGCAGGGTGCCAGCCAGGGCGAGGACGGCGGCTACTTCCAGTCGCTGTACGGCCAGGCCGACCACTCCCGCCGGGTGCTCGACAAGGACAACTATGACGCCATCGTGGAGTCGGCCGAGTGGGGCCGGACCAAGGACGGCACCAAGGGAGCGTGGACGATCGTGTTCCGCACCACGACGGGCCAGCACGCGGGCACCAAGCTCACCATGACGCTGAGCGTCAGCCCGAAGAAGAACGACGGCAGCGAGAACGACCAGGGCATGGGCATCATGTTCCGCCAGCTGCACGCGCTCGGCATCCCGACCGGCCCTCCGTACGGCCCGTCGAACGAGACGCCGTTCTGGGTGCTCTGGCCCCAGGGCACGCCGCAGCAGGTGGCCCAGGCCATGACCGGCCGCCCGGTGCTGCTCAGCGTCAAGCAGGACGAGTACGACGGCGTGACCCGGAACAAGATCAGCGACATCCGCGACCCCCGGCCCGGTGCCCCGACTCAGGTCCAGCAGCCCCAGCAAGGCCAGGGAGGCCCGCAGCAGGGCTGGGGACCGCCCCAGAGCGCTCCCGGCGGTTACAACCCCAGCCAGGGCTACGGCGGCCAGCAGGGACCGCCCCAGGGCCAGGGCGGGGCTCCCCAGCCCTATCAGGGCCAGCAGCAGGGTCCTGGATACGCCCAGCCTGCGCAGCCCGGCCAGGGCGGCTACGGCGAGTTCACCCAGCAGGGCCAGAGCTGGCAGCCCGGCACGGTCGGGCAGCACAACCAGCCGCCGCCCCAGGGCTGGCAGGGCGGCCAGCAGGGTCCGCCCCAGGCAGGTCCCGGCGGCAGCGGCCTGCCGGGTCCGTCCGGCTACCAGGGCCAGCCCAACGGCTACCAGGGCCAGCCGCAGCAGGGCCAGTACCAGCAGGGTCCGCCGCCGCAGCAGGGCGGCGGTGAGCCCGCGCCCCCGCCCTGGGCCGGTCAGTAGGAACAAGCGCCGCAGGTTACGGCGTTTACACCAGTGACGTGCCCGGCTCCGGGCAGTCTGCGGAGAAACCCCAACGTCGCACCGGGTGACGCACATCGGGTCACCACACGCACAGGTAAGGGGACACAACCGCGTAACCCGGAGCCGGGTCGCGAGCCCGGCCCGCCTCGCGCCGCCCTGGCGGGGAACGTGAGGAGGGCCGGGACCAGCCCAGCCGGGCTGGGCAGGGAATGTATCCGAGGGGTATGGTGTTTACACCAATGACCAGGCCAGCTGGCCCGGTCAGGGAAATGTCAGACCCGAGGAAGAAGATCACGATCATGACAACCGCAACACTCGACAGGACCTCAGCGTTCAACGACGAGCGCCTGTCCCTCATCCAGGGCCTGCGCGACGGCCAGGCAAGCGCCGTCGAGCGCGCCGTCGCGTACAACAAGGGCATCGACGCCAAGATCAAGGACGGCAAGCTCGTCTCGCTCGGCGGCGACCGCTACCAGGTAGTGGACCCGGGCAGCTGGGACAACGGCGAGGTGTGGACCTACCGCAAGGTGTCCGAGCAGGTCGAGCCGCTGCTGCTCCCCGAGCACGGCCTGGCCGAGAACGAGGACGGCGAGGTCTCGCTGTACCGCAAGCGGCCTGCCTGGCACAACCTGGGCAGGTTCCACCTGGAGGGCCTGAGCAACATCAGCGACGTGCTGAAGGAGTCCGGCCTGGACTACGACATCGCCCAGTACCCGACCCGGTTCAACTTCAAGGGCAAGAGCAAGCTCGTCCCCGGCTCCTTCGTCAACGTCCGCACGGACACCGGAGAGCCCAAGGGCGTGGTCGGCAAGGTCTACACGCCGGTCCAGAACCGCGAGGCGTTCGAGTTCCTCCAGAACCTGGCCGACAAGCACGACATCCTCTGGGAGACCGCAGGCGAGACCGCCAGCGGGCGGGCGTTCGTCACCATGCAGCTCCCGGACACGCTGGTCATCGATGAGGGTGGCCTGAACGACGAGATCGTCCCGTTCGTCGGGGCGTTCAACAGCCACAACGGGCAGAGCCCGTTCCAGGTGGTCGTCACGCCGTGGGCTCCGGTCTGCGGCAACACCGAGCGCTTCGCCCTCCGGGACGCGGTGACCAGGTGGACCGTCCGCCACACCACCAGCGCGACCGCCAAGGTGGCCGATGCCCGCAAGACGCTGGGCCTGAGCCTGAAGTTCTACAACCAGCTGGCCGAGGAGGAGACCGCGCTGGCCCGCAACGAGCTGGTGCTGGACGAGTTCCGCGAGCTGATGGCCGACCTCTGGCCCGCGAAGGAGGAGGACCCCGGGAAGGAGACCGCACGGTCCAGGGGCATGAGGGAGCGCCGCGAGAACGCCCTGGAGCAGCTCTGGGGCAAGAACAGCGCCAGGGCTGGCCGGACCGCCTACGCGGCCGAGCGGTCAGTCACCGAGTACCTGGACCACGTTGCCCCCCGCCGGGCCGTGGGCGACAAGCTGGCAGCGGCTCGGGCCACCGCCATCCTTGAGGGCACCGACGACGGGATCAAGAACAAGGCGCACGAGAAGCTGATGCTGCGAGTGCGATGAGAGCAGGGGCAGGGCCGGGCCGCGCGAGACGCGAGCCCGGTCCTTCCTCCATGTACAGGAGGCAAGCGATGCCGACCGCCGAGGGTTTCACCGAGGTGGCTGAGCTGATGAGCGATCACTACGGGACGAAGGTCTCCCGCCAGCAGGTCTACCAGTGGTGGAAGCGGGAGACGTGCAACAGGGCCGGGGTGAGGTTCCCGGCCGGAACCCCGATCCCGGAGGCGGTCACCAACAGGCCGAGCCGCCGCTTCGCCATGCGCGACGTGATCGCGTGGGCGGACGCCGGGGTACCGGTCAGCCCGCACGCCTACGCGACCGGCGGCGGCGACGGCTGGCGCAGCCTTGGGAGCGGGTTATGAGCGCGAGCTTGACATCCTCCACCGCCTTGAAAGGCGAGGATTCCCGTGAGCGGTACAGCAGCCGTGCCCAGGATAGCAGCAGGGGCACCGCCGCTTGGCTCTCGCGGCATAGGTGCCCCTGCCTTCGCTGGCGTCCCCCCGAGGGAAGTGGCTGCTGCCGCTCACGGAGGTTCGCGGATCATCGCCGAGGTCACGTACCCGAGAAGGCTCACCGCGCTGCCACCGCATGCCCTGCGGCGGTACTGCGCTGCCCAGCCTACCGCCCTGGACATATCTGATGAGCGCGAGCATGTTCGCGTCCTGCGAACGGCACTTCCCGTACGAGACCAGGGAGCTGGCCAGGCGGGCTATCGGCCAGCGCCGCGCCGCCCGTGGCCGGAAGAAGACCCAGGGCCTGAAGGTCTTCAAGTGCCCGTCCGGCAAGCACTTCCACATCGGCAGGGACCGGAGGTTCAGGGAACGCTAGGAAATATCTGGTGTCTTCAGGGTGTTTACACCAGAGAAGGGCTCACCCGGAGCCCGAGGAGGACAACGATCACGATGACGATGAACGAGCAGTTCCAGGCCGTCGGCGACTGGGTGGCCGAGGCCCGGCTGGCCACGGGCGGGGTATGCCCCGACCCGGTGACCCACAACCTGCACACCGACGGGCGCTGGCTGTACGAGCGCTGCCCGAGATGCGGCGGGTCCGAGAACATCAGGGAGGTGCCCGAGCGATGAGGGCGAGCGAGGCAGTCGAGATCATCCGCAACTCGGTGTTCAAGCCGGGCTGGCGGATGGAGGCCGAGCGCTATGTGGGAGGCATGATCATCTTCACCTTCTACATCGACACGGTGGATACCAGCTACCCGAGCCCGGACGGCACGTGCCGCGAGCACGTGACGCTGGTCCGGGACGAGGTGTGGGACGTAGGCCCGCTGCATACCACCGAGGACCTGTTCGCCAAGATCCTGGCGCTGGCGGCCGAGACCGACGTGCACGAGAACCGCGAGTTCCTCAAGATCCGCCAGTCCGACGGGACCTGGAAGGCCCCGCTGCACCCGCACACCGCCGATGGCCAGTACGCCTGGGCCAAGCGCGAGCTGGCCGGGAGGGGCACCTGATGAGCAGGCCCGGCAAGCCGGTCACCGTACCGGCAGGCGGCTACAGCACCTCGTTCTTCCCTGGCAGCCACACGGTAGTGCTGCACGGGAAGGCGGCCACGCCAGCCACGCTGGCTGGCAAGCCGGTGGATGTGGCCCTGAGTCCTGATGACATCCGTCACATCCTCGGCTGGGTCGCGCTGCATCCCGACGAGTACGGCCCCCCGCTGCGGGCGATCGTCGCCGAGTGGGGCGAGCAGGAGCAGAACATGACCACCGACCTCGACCACGAGGTCCACACGTCCTGGCTGAGCACGACCCGCCGGGACCGGCTGGCCAGGGCGGCCAGGACGGAGGCTAACCATGAAGATCACGCTGACCACTGACCAGCTCGGCCAGGTCCGTGACGAGGGCACCGTGGTGGTGCTCACCGGCACCGAGGACGATACCGGGGACCTGGTGACCTTCGGCGGTGACCGCAACGTGTTCATCAGGACCTGCGGTGACCTGCTCCAGGGCACCGGCCGGGTCACATTCGAGGTCGAGCCCTGGCAGGAGCTGGGCCGGGTGCCGCTGCGGCGCGCGGTCATCGCGCGCAGCTCGATCGGCGGGCCGACGGGCGAGACGACCGAGGCGTACCTGCCCGCCAACTACCGGGTCACCGGGGTGACTGCCGCCGAGGTGGCCATCGCCGGTCACGACAACGCCGGGTGGACGCTGGATGGCTACGTCATCCCGCGCCTGGCCAGCGGCCTGATCTGGGCGAAGGAGGTGACCCGCGATGTGGTGGACCGTGAAGGTGCAGAGTGACGCGGGCGAGCCGAGCAGGCAGTACCGCACCGAGGCAGACACGTGGGAGCAGGCGCTGGCCGATGTCAGCGCCCTGTTCCCGCCGGAAGGAGGACAGTGATGACCAGCTACCCGAACCGGGAGCACGAGAACGCGGACAGGGCCGCCATGCGGCGGGCCCTGCACACCCTGGAGGGCATCCGGGGCGAAGCCAATGACCTGCATCTGCGGCTCTCCAGGGACCAGCGCGTCGATGCCGACGACGCCCAGGTGATCAGCGGCAAGGTCCGTGACCTGACCGGCTACCTGGCCGAGCTTGCCACCCTGCGCGACGTGCGCGAGTGGCACGCGGCTGATCAGCAGAAGCCGAAGAAGATATGCATCAGCTGCGAGCAGGAGCAGGGCCAGACTCACCTGAGCTGGTGCCCGGTCGTGACCGGACGGCTCAGTTCTCTGGACGACCGGCCGGTCAACGACCTGGGCGGCCAGGACCCGCACCCGCGCTACGGCGCAGACGAGGCGGTGACGTGATGCCGTTCCCGGTAGACCGCAGCCTGGCCTTCACCGCCCTGCTGGAGCACGAGTGGTTCCGCCAGGCGAAGATCGGCGATGGCGAGCGACTGGTCACCCTGTTCCTGCACGACTACTACCGGTCAGTGGACCGTTACCAGTCGGCCAGCCAGAAGCCGCCCACCATGTTCAACTTCTCTGCCAACTGGGAGCCTGACCCGCATCAGCTGTGCCACTGCCAAGGTCCGCTGGATGCCTGCTGCTCCCCCGTCCACGGCAAGGAGACCCGCCATGGCTGAGACCTGGGACCGCGAGAGGTTCCACGATTTCGTGTCGGAGGAGTACGAAGACCAGGCCCCGGAGGTGATCATGCTGGTCGAGCGGTGGATCACCCGTGGCGACGGGGCTGCGGTCTACCAGAACCACGATCTCGGCCACCCTCAGCTGGGCATGCCGAAGATCGTGTCCTTCGGCTCCCCGGCGGCGCAGCTGGAAACAGACACGCCGCCAGATCGCCTGCCTGACATCGGCAACCAGATCAACTGGAGGTTTACGCTCGTCGCAACATACAGGGAGAAGGCACGTAATGGGCGACACGACAGAGAGCTGGAGACGGCTGACCGAGGCCGAGCTGACTCACGACGCCAGCCTGGCGAGCCAGGAATGGGGGAGGGTGAGTGATGGGCGCGCGGATCAGGCACACCGAGGGAGTGAGCTGGCGGGCCGGGCCGGGCGTCCGCCGCTGGCGCAGCAGCAGCGTCAGCGTGGGCCTGGGCTGGTTCGGCCTCGGCTGGCTGCTGTGGTACGGCATAGCCTGGCCGTTCTTCATCGCCCCGCTGTGGCTCGTCGCTGAGTTCTGGCTGCTGGTCATCACCGCGCTGGCGTCCCTGGGCTACATGATCAGCCGCGATCAGCCCGCCAGCGACCTGCTCATCGCCAGGGCCGGGCCGTTCTGGGTGTTCGACCTGCGTCTTCCCCCCGAAGGGAGGTGATCACCATGGCCAAGATCAAGTCCAAGAGCGGTATGTCCGTCATCGAGGGCTGCTGCTGGGCATTCGCCGTCGTCTGCTCGATCGGCATCTTGTACCCCGCCTACCGGGCACGCAAGCACAGCCTGGCACGCACCACCACCACGCGGCTGCCGTGATCCGCAGGAGCCCGCCTAGCCAGCGGGCTTCTTCGCTGTCACCGGCTTGCACCCGGTCAGCGGGTCAGTGTCCTCATCCTGCTCCTCGACCTGCGGCTCCGTGCTGTTGCCGGTGAAGCGCCACATGCCGCGCGGGCTGAGCAGGTCGAGCACCAGGGTCGAGTTGACCATGGTGTTCTTGCCGTGCATCGCCTGGATCTGCTCCAGCTCGATCCGCACCCGTGCCACGGCATCGCGGTAGTCGCACTCGTGGCTGGCGTCCGGCCTGGCCCGCCGTGCCCGGAAACCGGGCATCAGGCCCCGATCAGCTTGCGCCAGGTGTCCGGTCCGGTGATGCCGTCCTGGGGGAGGCCGAAGAACTGCTGGATGCGCTTGACGCCAGCTATGGTAGCCGGTCCGTAGACGCCATCATCAGTCACCTGGGTGACGTTGCCGAGGCTGTTCCAGTCCCCGATGCCGTTGACCAGCTTCTGGATGCGGTGCACGAGTTTCGTGCCGCCGGGGAGATCGGTGTCGCCGGGTCCGAGAGTGGGAAGTGCCATGATCATCTGCTCCGTCCAGTCGGGAGGCGGCGGGGGAGCCGCGCCGAAGTGAGCCCACGGCCCGCTCATGCGGGTCAGCGTCTTGTCGCGGTCCATCGAGATGCCGCCGATCGTGACGCCGTTCTGGTACTGGTAGAGAGCCGCGCGGGTGCTGAGCTGGCCGTGCGACCAGGCGTATGTCTGCCAGTGCTTGTCCCCGAGCCCGGCCGCGAAGGCGGCCTCGACCACGCCGAACTTGCCGTACAGCTGGGCGGTGTACTCAGCCGTGGCGGCCTTGGCCCCGCGCAGGTAGGCGTTGGTGCTGGCGTAGTCCGTGGTGTCGGTGTCGATGGCGAACCAGCAATAGGACCCGGCCGGTGCCCTGCGGGCGCGCAGCAGGGACGCGGCGGCTCCCCCGGCCGCGAACCCGGCGGCGTACCCGCCCCGGAAGTCGGTGCCGGTGGTCTCGTAGACCGGCGCGATGATGATGTTGGCGGCGTCCAGGGCAAATGCCTCGGTTGAGTCGATGCCCTTGCCGCCGGGGTCGTTGATGTAGCGGCACACGAAGTCGGCCTGGTTGGAGTTGAGCAGCTGGAGCAGCTGAGCCACCGGGGGGCTCTCCCAGGCGTAGTCGAATCCCCACTGCGTGATGCCAGCGGACAGCCTGCTGATCCTGGCCATGACCGGGTGGTTCTCGTCTGCTGGCGGGTGCTCGGCGGGATCAAAGTCCACGCCCGGACGGGGCATCGGCATGTCGCTATCCCTTCATGATCGTGTCCTCAGCCTAGCTCAGCATCCCGCGATCAGCAGGTAACCGCTTCCCTTGGTGAAACCGGCTGGCACGGTCACGACCGTGCCTGTGAAGCTGGCCAGCGTGGCGATCCCGGCGGACGGGCTCAGCACGGCAGCCTGCCTGATCACCTGGAACGCCGGGCCGCCCTGGATGATGGCCAGGTCCACCGTGTCCCCCGTGTTGACGTTGCGCAGCCAGAACACGGCGAACATGTCGGGGCCGCTCTCGCTGTACTGGTTGATCACGTTGGTGCCTGTCAGTGCTGCCACCGTTACTCCTAGTGCGTATAATTGACAATCATCGCCGGGACATTGAAGTTGTTATTGCCGCCACCCCAGAAATAGCCGTACCAGTACAGGCTGTGAAGGTGATCGGAATCCGGCGCGAGCACGGCGTACGTGGTGCCGCCCGCCGCGAACGGGGTCCAGGCGGTACTGGTCAGCTGCTTTGTCAGCTGCTGGCCCTCGTTGATCGTCCACTGCTGGAGCAGGTTCGAGTAGACGCCCTGCGCGCCGCCGAGGCTTGTCGAGCTGTGGAATCCCAGGACCATCCCGGTGTCGTACCAGGTGTGCTGGTTGAGCAGCCGGAACT
>Ga0137384_10002960_pt1 | contig 13491 bp, 7 predicted proteins | sample SagtaG_2_FD_104922 | JGI IMG/M metagenome (GOLD analysis project Ga0137384, IMG submission 104922) | Vadose zone soil microbial communities from Sagehorn Ranch, Mendocino, California, USA - Sage2_R_60_16 metaG | ecosystem: Environmental > Terrestrial > Soil > Vadose zone | place: USA: California... | reverse complement strand
GCCGCTAAGCCCTGGTTGACAATCTTGTCCTCGGGCGTGGTCTCGCGGAGCAAACAGGCCCAGCCGACGAGCGAAGTCAGCGGCGTGCGCAGCTCATGCGAAAGTGTCGCAAGAAATTCATCTTTGATACGATTGGCTGCTTCTGCATCGGCTCGGTCTCGTTGCTGGCGCAATAATATCTGACTGCACTCTTCTTTATCTCGCTTGAGGTCAGCAACATACTTTGAAAGTTCCTCGACGTGACGCTGAGCCAGTTCGGCTTGCGCCTCTGAGGCTTCGAGGTTCTTCAGGGTAACGACGTAAGTGTAGTAGATAATCAATACGATAGGAACGGTCGCGAGGACTGCGTAGAAGCCGAAGACTTTAATCAGGTGCGCGATGATGCCCGCGGCTGAAGCTCCAGCGAAATACGTTATCGATGTCCAGAGATAATATTTCTTCCAGGTCTGCCAGATAGATTCATCAATCTTGTAGGATTTCTCAACGGCGATTAGCCCGGTGTTGGTCACATACTGGACCAGCGCCATCGTGCAGATCGCTACGAAGAAGTTGGCAGAATAGGCCGAAGTGACGATTTCGACCGGTGAACCAAACACGAGCCGCAGCACCGTCGCGGTGAGAAAGGTTGAAGTCGCCAGTACGGCAGCGTTCAAGAGTATCGTGCGCGGCTTTCTGCTGACCTTTAGAGTTGTACAGACCCCTTCAAGAGCGGACAGAAGCACTGCAGCCTCGCCGCCAAACAGCAGGATAGTCAGAAATATAAACGTATCGGCAAGCGTAATTCGTCCACTGACGCGGGGAATCCTGACTGCGGCCTGAGCGCTGACGATTACCATCAGAGCGAGTAGGAGGAAGCGAAGATCGAGCCGGCTCCATGGTAGTTGGCGCAAGGAAAAGAGGATGATTACCCAACCAATTGCCACAATGGACCACATGTATCGTTTGGCAAAGCGGGGGTGGGCCATTGCTTCCGTGGGAGTGGCGTTTTGTGTTAGGTCGTCGAGAGTTGCTTGCGTTGCATACATCTGTCCGCCTCCATGGGATTAGTGACCCGCCCCTGGAAACCACGGGACCAGCTTGTGGGATCAGTTCAACTAGATAGTGCGTGGTTAGTAATCCACGCAATCCGTTCCATCGTCCAACTGCACCTGCATTGCCGATGTGTCGTCGCCGCTCACCGTGGCCGACTGGGCCTGCAAGACCATATCGCCGGTAATGACTCCGTCTCCCGTAATTACACCGTCTCCTGTAATGACACCGTCGCCCAGCAGATCACCGTCGCTCATCGTCGTTGCGCCGCCAAACAAAGCGGAAACGGAAAGAAATGGTAAGCCGTCGCCGGTTATCACCCCGTCACTTGTCATGATCTGGTCGCCAGTAATAACGCCGTCAGAGATCATCGTCATATCGCCTGTGATAACCCCATCTCCGGTTATGACGCCGTCGCTTAACAGAGCGCCAGTACCATAAATCAGCTGATATTTTGTAATTAGATTGACGCCCGTGGCGTAGGTGTAATTGAGAATGATCCCGCGCGACCAGGTGAAAGTTTGGCCAGCGATAGTGGTCTGCGGCGCTGGTGGTTCGGTTGTGGTCAGCAGCGGATCTCCCAGGGGCGTATTTGCCGTAAGGTCCGTGCGCACGAGTCTGGCGAGACAAACTGCGCCCTCTATGTTGATTTGACCTGCTCCTTGCTCAAACATGTTGAAGCCGGCCAGCTGCTGGGCCGTATACATTAGCAAAGCCTTTACGAGGTTCGGAGTCAGCGAGGGATTGGCCTGTAACAGTAGCGCCGCAGCACCCGCCGCCACAGGCGTGGCCATTGAGCTGCCGTTCAAGTACATCATCTTCCGGTTATCAACGGGACTCACACCGGCATCCAACTGCGGATATTCTGTCACGAGAAGATTTTCTCTCGCTTCGGCGTTTACTAATCTGTTGCCCGGCGCAACAAGATCCGGCTTGATCAGATTATCGTAATGCTTGACTCCCGAGTCATCGGTCCAATATCCACGAGTCGGGCCACGCGAACTATATGAGGCAACGCTGTCATCACCACGGGCATCGGTGCCAAAAGTGTTTGAGGCTCCGACCGTAATCGCCGAAGGCTCAATACCCGGTGAGTGAATGTGTCCATAGATCTTATTGCCGTTGCCGTCAATTCCATTATTACCCGCCGCCGCTACCACCACAATGCCCGCGTCGACTAAGCTGCGCACAGCGCGACAAACAGGATCATTGCGGTATGAATCCACCGCTGGCATACCGAGGCTCATGTTGACCACTCGGATGTTATACGCGACCCGATTGCTCGCTACCCAATCGAGCGCCCTGAGCACCCAACAGGTTGAACCAACGCCCTGAGAATTAAGCACGCGAAGATTAATGATGCCGGCATTCGGCGCAATGCCGATGTATTCGGTATGCGAAATGCGGCCGTTGCCGGCGGCAATGGAAGCTACGTGAGTGCCGTGCCCATATGGGTCGTCCGTGCGCCCTTCGCCCGTGAAATCCTGGCTGGCCATCACGCGAAGGTTATTGCTCCTGTCAAGAAAAGCGCGATGCTCAGGGTCTATTCCTGAATCGAGCATTGCGATGCCGATACCGGTGCCGTCGACTCCATTACCAGTAGAAACTTCCCCGGTTCGAACGGCGTCTGCTCCGGTTGTCAACGAAACGTGACCCAACGTTCTTACTTCACGATTTAGAGATACGTAAGCAACATCGTTTCGCGTGGAGAGTGCGAGGGCAGCGTCAGCTGAAATTGTGACCGCGCGGATGCGGAAATTTTGGAATTGACGGATGTTGCTGCCGCCTGAGCTCCCGACCGTCGAATCGAGCGGACTGTCCCAGGCGCCCGCGGGCTGAATAATTACGCGCACTAGGTCGCCGCCTCGCCCATTGTTCACCTTTTCTATTAGATCCTTCGACGCCTTGCGGATTTGACCGGCGCTTTGAGCGTGGGCGCAACCCATCGTCGCGAGCAGCTGGGGGTAGATGGGGAGCAATAGAGAGACGACCAGAAGGGTCGAGAGCAGAATTCGCTTCGTGGTACTCCAAGAGCTGGATTGGGGGAACATTATCGGACTTCCTTGGCTGTGTCAGGCCCCCGCTTGCGCAAGAGTTCTCTGGTTATATGGAAAGTCAACGGTCGGGGAAGGGCAAACATGCTACCAGAATCTAAAATAAGTTGCAACTTTGTTTTCCATCGATAAATTTTTGCGGCTGAGGACAAGGCGGCTATGGATCTTTGAGGCTACGATGTGTCTGGGAGTTTGACGAGCCTTGTGACTGCCTTTGCTCCCAAATAGTGCCGCCACGTAACACCTAAGTTGGACCGGAGCGAAGTCACGAGATAGGTTTTCCACTCTCATTCGAGACAAGTCGCGCCTGGGCGGATCGGCAATGGACAGAACGTTTTCTTTCTGATTGACCTCACGTCGGGGATGCCCTGGTGGTGGACTGCGGGAGATACGTTGGGATGTGGGTTGCTCGGAGCAGCGCTGCTCTGGCTCAACCAACGCGGCTTGCAGAACCGCGAGTGGTAGAGACTGTGTGAAAACTTGCGGACAGGATAACGCCGCAGGCGTTCGCGAATTGTCAGCCCAGGGTTTTCTACCCTGGGGTTTTGTTCATTCAATAACACTTTGAACTCTGAAGGAATTCGCGAGGCGATATTCACATACGTCATTCGCCAACACCTTCGGCGTTGGGATACCTTCGTCTTGCACAAAAACCCAGGGTAGAAAACCCTGGGCTGCAATTCGAAAACGCCTTCGGCGTACCTGCACGAGTTTAGCCTCGCTCGTAAGCGTGTAACCGGTTCTGAATTGACTTGCTAAGGCGCGGTGATCGCTAACGATATGAGCGAGGTTTCGTCCTTGATCAGAATTCGACGACCAAGAACAAGTGGGTGCGCCCAGGTCGGACTTGAAGCGACTGTATACTGCGCGACCGGCGAATAACTTTTAGCGTTGACCGGCTGCACGATTAGATTGGCGTCGTTGGTGAGGAGTAGCAATGCCTTGCCGCCCAGATTGAGAATCGCCGCGTTGTCGCCCATGCGGCCCGGGCTTTGCCAAACGGTCTTTCCTGTATCCGCGTCAATCGCGAAGAACTGGCCCTTCTGGCGCACTGACAAGCCAAAGAGAGTGCTGCCCTGCAAGACTGGCGTGTTCAGATACAAATCAACCTCTTTGTTGTTCCACACCTCCTGCGGCACAATCTCCGCTCCCTGCTTCACCAGACGAATCGCCGTCAATCCCTGGCCTTCCCTTGAAAGGACAATCGTATCTTTGTAGGCCACGGGGGTGACTGAGTTTGTTTCGTATTCGCTTTTTGCCGGCAGCTTCCACAGCAGCTTTCCTGTGCCCGCGTCAACCCCAACGAAATCATTTTGCATCGTGGTCACGATTTGTCGCACGCCCGCGAGCGTCACGATGATCGGAGAAGCATAGGCCGGACCTTCAATATCGTTGGACCACTTGATCACTCCCGTCTCGGCGTCGAAAGCTGTTAGCGCGCCTTTGTCGTGCCCGCCAACATGAGCAATCAAAAGTCCGTTATCAACCAAAGGCGACATAGCCGTCCCGTAGAGTGGCGAAGTGTTCGGGTACTCTTTAGAAAATTCGCGTCGCCACTTCAGCATGCCCGTGCGCGCGTCGTGAGCGGAGAGGACGCCGGTGATGCCAAAGGTGTAAACCGTCCCGTTGCTCACGATGGGCGTGGACTTTGGACCTTTGCCATGACCAGTCGCGGCCGGATTCATCTCATACGAGATTGACTGGCCCGATCTCCAGAGCTCCTTGCCGGTCACGGCGTCCAGGCAAAGCAAAACCTCGTCTTCACCCTGTCGCGCAAACACGTAGATCCGGCCCTGCGACTCGACTGGAGAAGCGTGTCCGACGCCTACCACCATCTTCCATTCTTCTTTCAATGCCCTGGGCCACACCTCGGGAACCAAGGCGCCGGTCACCATGCCATCACGATTGGGGCCGCGCCATTGCGGCCAATCCGCCGCCACCGGAGCTAATGAAGCTAAGATCGCTGCGGCGAAAACAAGAGCCTCAAAGGATATTCGCAGCCCACGCATTTTGAGATCTCCAGACTCAGAACAACAGCTTCAGGCCAAACTGTATGTGACGCGGATCGCGCGCCGACGTAATGCGACCAAAGGTTGGCGACCCTAAGAAGTTGTCAGGCAGGTTGAAATTCGGATGGTTGAAAAGGTTGAAAGCTTCGGCGCGAAACTGCACCTTGAAGCGCTCAGAAAGCGCCGTGTTCTTAACCAGCGAAACATTAAGGTTGTGGTAACTGGGACCATCGAGAATGTTTCTGCCGGCATTACCAAAGCTGCCTGGCGTCGGAAAGACAAACGCGCTGGTATTGAACCATTGCTCCGGAGTGCGCCGGGTCAGATTCGCGGGGCCGGCAACGTTTGGCCGATCGTTCGCGCCAAACCCCAACGCCGAGCGCCCCGTGCCACTGTTGTCTATCTCCGGCAGCAGCGCGACGGTGAAGGGCCGTCCACTCTGCAACGTCACAATGCCGAAGGTCTGCCAGCCACTCAAAAGCGTTGATACCCAGCCTTCATGCGCCAAATGCGCTTGCCCTTTGCCCAGCGGCAGGTCGTAGGAGTAACTCACAGAGAGACGGTGCCGCACGTCGAAGTTCGAGCGCCCGCGCTCGGGCCGCAGATTGTTACTGTCTTGCGGGAAATTTGGATCGCCGGCGCTGGTAAAGAAATTCGAAGCGTCATCAATCGACTTTGACCACGTATAAGACGCAAGCATGGCCAGGCCGAAATCAAGCCGCTGCTGAAAACGCGTCTGCAGGCTGTGATAGTTGGAGCTCGCGCGCGACTCTAGTTCCGTGATGTCGTCGAACAGCGGATTGGGACGAGGCACGAAGGGCAACCCCGGCGGCAATACACTCGGGGGCGGCTGGTTGATGTCGCGCGCCGAAAGGAGCTTGGTTCCCTTCGAACCCACGTAGGCGATTTCCAGCACGCGACTTTTTCCCAGTTGTTGCTGCACATTCGCGCTCCAGTGTTGCATGTAGGGGGTGCGCAGGTTGCGCTGAATCGCCAGCGCCGAATCCGGCAGCGGGAAAGGGAAAAACGACGGGAACGGGTTGTTGAGCGTTAGCGGCAAACCGGGCAGAGAGAAGAAAAGGTTGAAGTCGAAGTAAGGCGCGTTGAAATAAAGCGCCTCGCCCGGCGCGAGCGGCGACTGATCGTAATAGACTCCGTAGCCCGCGCGCAGAACAGTGTTTCCTTCATGGCCGAGCGTCCACGCCAGTCCTACGCGCGGCGCGAAGTTGTTCTTGTCGGCTTCGAAGCCACTGCGCGGTACGCCGCCCGTGCCGACGCGCACAAGCGAGCGCGTGGCCGGATTATAAACGTTGGCGCGGTCAAAGGCGTCAACCGGCGGCGAGTTGTATTCGTAGCGCAGGCCGCCGATGAGCGTCAGGCCCTTCATCACTCGCACACTGTCGTTGAAGAAAAAGTTGTAACTGTGGCTCCGCAGATGCTGGGCGTTGTCCACTCGCGCGCCGCCGGTCAACAAAGGAAAGCCGAGCAGAAGATCGGCGAGCGCGTTGCCGCTGATCTGCGCAAACGGCGAAAACTGAATCAGGCCGCGCGACTGCACGTCGCGGAAAGCATTCTGCTGCACGAAGCGAACGTCGGCGCCAAACTTGAACAGATGTTCGCCGTGCGAGTAGCTTGCTGTGTCGATAATCTGGAAGGTGTTTGTCACGCTGTTCTGTGGGTTATTGCCTTCGTGGCCGAGCGGCGAGAATCCCGTGACGGTAATAAAACTCAAACCGAAGTCGCGCGCATTCGCGGACAGTTCCGGCACGCCAACGGCGCGATTGATGCTAACGGGCTGACCCTCCTGATTAACGGCTGAGGCGACCCGGTTGAAAGCCAGGCGTAGATCGTTGACGAGCACCGGCGTGAAAACATGAGTCTCGCTGATCATCGCGTTCTGGCTCCGGCGCGGCACGTCGTTACCATAGCCGGGTACGACTGAGAAGCTAGGTCCTGCGAACGGCTCGAACAGGTCGCGGTCGCCGAAGCTGTAACGGAACGCAAGCGACGACCGCTGGTTCAGCAGGTGGTCCACGCGTACGTCGAAGTGGTCGTCGCGGTCTCGCTGCGTCGGCGACGAGACGAAATTGGCAAACGGTGTGGCCCGGTTTGGCGCGGGATAGAGGGCGGCGATCCTGCGGCCCACATCATTGATTCTTCCCGGTAGAATCCGGCCTCCCGCGAAGGGTTGTCCGGTAAATGGATCGATGGGCGCGCCAAACAAACTTTGCGAGAAATCACCCGCGCGCTCGGCCAACGTCGGAACGTTCGTCACGCGCGTGATTCCCTCGCGCGAGCGTGTGCCCTCGTAGTCAGTGAAGAAGAATGACTTGTCTTTTCGGAGTGGACCGCCAAGCGAGAAGCCAAACTGGTTGCGGATATACTTCGGCGCGGCCTCGTTCGCGGGTGCGAAAAAATTCCTTGCGTCGAGCGCGCCGTTGCGGTGAAACTCATAGACACTGCCATGCAATTCATTCGTGCCCGACTTGAGCACGACGTTAACTTGCGCCCCGGCGCTCCGGCCGAAGGCCGCGTCATAGGTGCTGGTCAACGTCTCGAACTCGCGAATCGCATCCACAGGCGGGCGCACGCCGAAAGTGTTCAACTTCGGATCGACGTTATAGACGCCATCGAGCAGAAAGTTATTGCTGTCTTCGCGCGCGCCATTGACGCTGAAGGCAAAATCTCCGCGCACCGAACCGGCCGAGCCTGGCGCCGGTGGCGCCGCTCCCGGAACTAGCAGACTCAACTCGAAAAAGTTTCGCCCGTCGAGCGGCAGACCCTCGACTTGCCGGTTCTCAATGACCGTGCCGAGCGATGCGGAGTCTTTCTTCAGTTCACTTACCGGAGATTGAACGATCATGTCTTGATCCACTTGGGGACCATGAATCGACATAGGGACATCAACCGTAAGATCCTGATTGACCTTCACGAGGATCCACTGATAGCTGTACGGGCTAAAACCGGTGACAGCTACCTCCAGGCGATATAAGCCAGGCGGTAGCGAAGCAATAGTGAATTCTCCCTGGTCCCCGCTCACAGCGGTTCGGATTTCATTGGTTTCGTGGCTCACAAGCTTCACCGAAGCCCCAACTATCACCGCGCCGCGAGGATCTGTGACCCTGCCACGCACAGAGGCGCGGTGGGTTTGCGCACTCGCAGAAAACGATGACAAGAGGAGCAGAACCAAAGTAGAGATTCCCGGGGCGATTGACTTCACAACAATCTCCTTACTCAACTCGAAAAAGAAATACAGGAATTCGGAAACAGCTTCAGCTTGAAAACATTATCGCTTAAGAATCAGCAAAATTGTCAACGATTCTCACTTGACATGAACGAGACGTGCAACTAAGTACGCGGTCCGCCAATCAAAAGTTTGCAAAAGCTTCGATCGCAGGGTAGGAAACCGTGGGCTAAAATTCGCGAACGCCTTCGGCTTAGGAGAGTCGAGTTTTCCACAACGGTACTGACCGGACGCATTTCTCTATCAAACTCTGAAGCTGATTGCTACAATGGCCGCACTCTAAATCGAAAACTGAGAGATCGTCGGAGGGTTGACTAATGCTCTGGATTCTCTTTGCTCTGGGCGCCGCGCTCTCGTGGGGCTTGTACGGACCGGCGCTGCATAGCGGACAGGTGGCCCTCGGCAGCCCGATGCGCGCGCTCCTCTGCGTGGGAGTTGCTTATTTTCTTATCGGTGTGCTGGTTCCGATTGCCGGACTCTCGTATCAGGGTGACCTGCATGGTTTCACTATGAAAGGCTCACTGGCGGCGACGCTCGGCGGCGCGCTGGGCGCGATAGGCGCTATTTGCATAATCTTCGCATTCAAATATGGCGGTCTTCCGACTTACGTGATGCCCCTGGTGTTTGCGGGAGCACCACTTGTGAATGTGCTGTTTTCGGTTTGGCTGCACCCGCCCAAAACTTCGGTCAATCCTCTGCTTTACGTCGGATTCTTGCTCGCTGCCGTTGGTGCGGGACTCGTGTTGTACTTCAAACCGCAATCGTAGGTTCGAAGTTCCAGGTTCTCAAAGAGGCTGTTAAGTATTGAAGGAGGCGTTAGCGATGAGAAGGTCAAGCGTGACGTTGATATGTGGTGCGATTCTGCTTCTGTTTTCATCGTCAGTTGCGTCATTCGCGCAGGCTGGCAGCGACTGGCCCCAGTGGCGCGGGCCGAACCGCGACGGTATTTCAAAGGAGACCGGATTGCTCAAGCAATGGCCCAAAGAAGGCCCGCCGCTGGTGTGGAAGACTAAGGGCGCCGGCGGTGGCTACTCTTCGTTTGCCATCGCCAATGGTCGCTTGTTCACCATGGGGTTGCGCGGTGAACGCGAGTTCATCATCGCCTTCGACGTCGCAAACGGAAAGGAAGTTTGGGCGACGCCCCACGGAAAAGCTTTTCACAACGACCGCGGCGATGGCCCGCGGGGGACGCCAACGGTCGACGGTGAGAGGCTCTACGCCCTGGGCGGCAGCGGCGATCTCTCGTGCCTCGAAGCGGGCACGGGCCGCATTGTCTGGACCATGAACGTGCTGCAAAAGTTTGGCGGCTCGAACACGAATTGGGGTATCAGCGAGTCGCCGCTGGTTATCGATGAGAAGGTATTGGTCAACGCGGGTGGGCCCGGTGCTTCGATCGTTGCTCTGAATAAGAAGGATGGCGCCTTGATTTGGAAGAGCCAGAGCGATGAGCCAGGCTATTCATCGGCCATCTCGGTCGAGGCGGGCGGCATCAAGCAGGTCGTTTTCTTCACCTCGAGCCGGGCGGTGGGGCTTGATCTGAGCAACGGGCGCTTACTGTGGGAGTATCCACGCCCTTCAAACAATACCGCGAACGTTGCGACACCGGTGGCGCGCGGCAACCGAGTCTTCATCTCTTCGGACTACGGAACCGGCGGTGGCCTGGTTGAGATCAAAGCAAATGGCAAAGACGTGACGGCGCGAGAGGTTTATTTCACAAAGGAGATGCGCAACCACCACAGCAGTTCGGTTTTGGTCGGCGATTACCTCTACGGCTTTTCGAGCAGTATTCTTACAGCAATGCGTTTCGACACGGGTGAGATCGTCTGGCGCGACCGCAGCGTCGGCAAGGGATCTCTGATCTACGCCGATGGGAATCTCTATTGCCTGAGCGAGAACGGCGTGGTCGGACTCGTCGAAGCGACTCCCGCAGCGTATCGTGAGAAGGGACGGTTCCAAATCCCGCAGGAGTCCTTACCGACGTGGACCCACCCAGTAGTCGCCGGCGGTCGCCTTTACTTGCGCGATCAGGACACCATCTATGCTTTTGACATCAGGGAGAAGAAGTAGGGAATCTTCGGTAAGTCTCTCTGGCTTGGCTCCGTTAGGAGCCGAATATTTATAGCAGCCATGCTGCAAAGAATGATTAGGCATTCGAGAGCGAAACGTCACGGGACGTTTCGCTCTCGAATGCCAGAGAGAAATGAATGACCTGATACTATAAACATGACGCTCCCAACGGAGCGATGATGTTCGTGATCATTTCTGGAATCAAACTACTGCGGCATTCGCTTGCCGATGCAATAAAGATTCTGTGCCGTGCGGATAAAAATCTGACCGTCCGAAATAGCCGGCGAGCTGAGGCAGTAATCGTTCAAAGCATTCTCTGCCAGCACTTCGAATTTTTGTCCAGCCTTGACCACAGTCGTCAGTCCGTCCTCATTTGTCAGATAGATCTTGCCATCGCCAAGCACGGGCGAGGAACTGTAGGTTCCCGGCTTCAGGCGCTGCTGGCCATAAATCTCTTCGCCGGTCCTGGCATCCAGGCACCACATAATGCCTCGGTCATTCACGATGTAGAAATATTTTCCGTCGGTCACTGGTGTCGGCACATCAGGTCCGTTGGGGGTGGACCACAGCACATGCGAGCTGGTGATGTCGCCTCGACCGCCGGACCGCAAAGCGAACAACGGTCGGACGCGCGACGGCGCATAAATGACGTCATTGTAAATGACGGGTGAAGCAACGATTCGGTGGGCAGGATCATTATCCGGATTGAGAACGTTGGCGCGCCACAGTTCCTTACCGCTCACCGGATCATGGCCCGTCACGCAGTCACCTCCAGTGATCACGATCTCGGTTGTCTTTCCGTAGCGTAGCAGCGCGGGCGTTGTATAGGCGTCCGGTGATTCTCGGACCGCATTGGTCGGCCGCTCCACTTTCCAGATAGTCTTTCCGGTCTGCTTGTCGATGCGCAGCACGTATGAAGGGTCGTCGGTCTTCATGCCATGAAGAACCTGGATGTACAAAGAGTCTTCATGCAGCAGAGGAGAAGAGGCATAGCCCCAGTTCAAGCCAAAGTGTCCGTAGTCTTTCTGTATTTCGCGCGACCAGAGTTCATTCCCACTGAAATCGAATCCCTTGAGAATGCCGGTTCCAGTCATGACGTATACGTTCTTGCCGTCGGTAACAGGTGAAGGCGACGACATATTCTGCTTGCGCATCTTGACGTTGCCGCCGCCGAGGAGTTTCTTCCAGAGGACGGCGCCTTTAACTCTGTCGACGCACCAAAGGTAGAGATCATTGCCATCGGCGACATTTAGAAAAATCTGGTCACGCCAGATGATTGGAGTGGAACCACTCCAGCTCGGCATAGCGAGTTTCCAGGTGACGTTCTCTTCAGTGGTCCAGCGGACAGGAAGGTTTTTCTCGCCGCTTACGCCGTTAAGGTTGGGGCCACGCCACTGCGGCCAGTTCTCCGCGTGAGCGACAGTGAGTAAGAGGATGACGGCGACGAAAACTTGAATGCTACGGTACTGCATCTCTGTCCTCCTAACACTCAATAGTGAACTGCAACGCCGACGGCGTTCGCGAGCCACAGCCCAGGGCAACGCCCTGGGACTCGACAAGATAGGACCGAATCAAAACACCGAAGGTGTTCGCAAAACTCAAAACCAATTTGCGAACTCCTTCAGAGTTCACATCCAACACCGTTACCCTCAAACCCAGGGTGGTGACCCTGGGCTGAAATTAGCCAACGCCTTCGGCGTTAGTCACTTCAAATTCAGCTCAAATCGAGAGCGGCAATTGTCTGGCGGTCTCGCACGTAAAGCTTTGTCCCCACCAGCGTCGGTACTGTCCAGGCAAGGTGCTTCATTAAACTAGTCTTCGAGATCACTTTCAAGCCCGCGGGTGACACGGTCGCCAGCGCGAGGTTTCCATCTTCATCGAGCATGATCAGTTTTCCGTCGGCGTAGAGAAAGCTGGTCTTGGGGAAGCTGCGATCCTGAAACGCGATCTCTCCCGTCTTAACGTTAACAGCGGAGAAAAATGCTGGGCCAAAGTCGCCGCTTGAAGCGTAGACGTAATCGCCAATGCGAATGGCCGTGCCGTGATGAACGCGCAGGCGGCGATGGAACCAGAGTTCAGCGACACTGGTCTTCCCGTCCTTTTGCGTCAACTTCAAGACGCGGCTGCCTCCGCTATAGGCCGACGAAACAAACAACAGGTTGTCATCGCCCCAGACGGGCGTGCTGATGTTCAATCCCCAATCAGTCGCATGGGGATGGCTCCAGAGCAACTCGCCATTATTCGGATCAACGCCGGCGACCACCTTGCCCATAAAAGCGACGAGTTGGTCCTGCCCGTCAACGTTGACGATGATCGGAGACGCCGGCGACATATCCAACGTCTGATTCTTCCAGGCGACGGTGCCATCCTTTTGGTTGAACGCGATGAAGGTTTGTCCCGCTCCGCCCAGCGTCAGGATAATGGTGTTCTTGTACGCCAGGGGGCTGCAAGAGTAGCCGCGGCCCATCTTGGTGCCGCCATATTCCTTCCACATGTCGTGGAACCAAACAACTTTTCCGGTTTTCCTGTCGAGCGCGTAAAGCTTCCCGGTTGCGCCCGTGGTGTAAAGCAGATCACCGAGGACCAGCGGTGTCGCGTGCGGTCCCAGACCATATTCATAATTCATGCCCGCCGTCGGTGCATCATACTTGTGCTCCCAGATAGTTTTGCCGGTGTCCGCGGCAAGCGCGATGACAACCTCCTGCTCACCCTGGCTGTACATCGTGTAAAGCGTATTGCCGGCTACTACGATTGACGAGTGGCCCTGTCCGAGTGGGCGGCTCCATAGTTGTCGGGGCCCTTTTTCGGGCCACGAAGCCGCGAGGCCTTTCGCCGTCGAGACGAAGTTGCGACTCGGCCCACCCCACTGTGGCCATTCTGCCTGGGCCTTTGTCTCAACACAGAGACATAGCAATAGGAGGGTAGAGATGAGCCAAACCTTTTTGAGATCGTCGAAGAGCTTTGCCATTATTAGTCTCCGTTTCTAAACAATCCCTAACAGTCTCACAATTGCGGCTTTGCCGCCTGATGTGCGGAAGGGCTTTGCCCTTCCGCACGTGATCCTTATTGAAATTGAGGCTATGCCTCT
>Ga0137384_10002959_pt1 | contig 13493 bp, 10 predicted proteins | sample SagtaG_2_FD_104922 | JGI IMG/M metagenome (GOLD analysis project Ga0137384, IMG submission 104922) | Vadose zone soil microbial communities from Sagehorn Ranch, Mendocino, California, USA - Sage2_R_60_16 metaG | ecosystem: Environmental > Terrestrial > Soil > Vadose zone | place: USA... | reverse complement strand
GTGCTCGGGATCGAAAGCGGGTTCGAAACCGCCGCGGCGGCGGTGATCGGCGAGCAGGACATTTTGGGCGATCGCCTGGTGCGGCCGCGACGCGCCGCACGCCGGGCGGAGAATTTCATTGCCGAAGTGACGAGCCTCGCCGCCGGCGATCTCGTCGTTCATGTCGACCATGGCATCGGGCGCTTCATCGGGCTGCGCGCGATCGAGGCTGCCGGTGCACCGCACGATTGTCTCGAAATCCACTACGCCGGCGGCGACAAACTGTTCCTGCCGGTCGAAAACATCGAGCTCCTGTCCCGCTACGGCGCGGAAGAAACCCAGGTCGATCTCGACCGGCTCGGCGGCAGCGCCTGGCAGGCGCGCAAGGCGCGCATGAAAAGCCGCATCCGCGATATTGCCAACGAGTTGATCAAGATCGCAGCAGAGCGGCAGTTGCGCGAGGCGCCGCAACTCGCGGTCGGGCACGGCCTCTATGACGAGTTCTGCGCGGGATTTCCCTACGAGGAGACCGACGATCAGCAGGCGGCCATTGACACGGTGCTGGGTGAACTCGCCTCTGGACGGCCCATGGATCGTCTGATCTGCGGCGACGTGGGCTTCGGCAAGACCGAAGTAGCGCTGCGCGCAGCCTTCGTCGCCGCGATGAACGGCAGACAGGTCGCGGTGGTGGTGCCCACCACGCTGCTGGCCCGCCAGCATACCAAGACCTTCGCGGAGCGGTTTCGCGGTTTTCCCGTGCACGTCGCGCAGGCCTCGCGATTGATCTCATCGTCGGAGCTGGCGCGGGTAAAGAAAAAGCTGGCCGAGGGCGGCGTCGACATCGTGATCGGCACGCATGCGCTGCTCAGCAAGACCATCAAGTTCCGCGACTTGGCCCTCCTTATCGTCGACGAGGAGCAGCATTTCGGCGTCGCCCACAAGGAAAGGCTCAAGCAACTGCGCGCCGAGATCCACGTGATCACGCTCACCGCGACGCCGATCCCGCGCACGTTGCAGCTCGCGCTGTCGGGTGTGCGCGATCTTTCAATCATCGCCTCACCGCCGGTCGATCGGCTTGCGGTGCGCACCTTCGTCGCGCCGTTCGATCCCGTGATCGTGCGCGAGGCGCTGCTGCGCGAGCGTTACCGCGGCGGCCAGGCCTTCTATGTCTGTCCGCGCATCGAAGACCTCGCCGGCGCCAAGGACTTCCTCGACAAGCACGTGCCGGAAGTGCGGGTTGCGGTCGCCCATGGGCAGATGCCCGCGACCGTGCTCGAAGACATGATGTCCGCCTTCTACGACGGCAAGTACGACGTGCTGTTGTCGACCACGATCATCGAATCCGGCCTCGACATTCCGACCGCCAACACGCTGATCGCGCACCGGGCCGATCGCTTCGGGCTGTCCCAGCTCTATCAGCTGCGAGGGCGAGTGGGGCGTTCCAAGCTGCGCGCCTATTCACTGTTCACGTTACCGGCCGTGGGCAAGATCACGCCCCAGGCGGAACGGCGGCTGAAAGTGCTGCAATCGCTCGATACTCTCGGCGCCGGATTCCAGCTTGCCTCCCACGACCTCGATATCCGCGGGGCCGGCAATCTCTTGGGCGAGGAGCAGTCCGGCCACATCAAGGAGGTCGGGTTCGAACTTTACCAGCAGATGCTCGAAGAAGCGGTCACGAGTCTCAAGGCGGGCATCACCTCGCCGGTCGCCGACAAATGGTCGCCGCAGATCACCATCGGAACGCCGGTGATGATTCCCGAGGACTATGTCGCCGACCTACCGGTGCGCCTTGCGCTCTATCGACGCCTGGCCGAGATCGAGAACGAGCGCGACATCGAGGCGTTCGCAGCCGAGCTGGTCGATCGTTTCGGGCCGTTGCCGGAGGAGGTCGAGCATCTCCTCCAGATCGTCGCGATCAAATCGCTCTGCCGGCAGGCCAATGTGGAGAAGATCGAGACCGGCCCCAAGGGTGCGGTGGTGTCGTTCCGCGACAATACCTTCGCCAATCCCGACCGGCTGGTCGCCTTTATCCGCGATCAGGGCCCGGCGGCGCGGGTGCGGCCCGATATGAAGGTCGTCTTCTTCGACGATTGGGAAGATCCCGAGGCGCGCTTGCGCGGAACCTCGGCCATCCTGCGCAGCCTAGTGGCGTTGGCGCAGCCAGCCAAGGCGGCGTGATGAAGTTGGTCCTGCGGCAAGGCAGCAAGCTCTCGCGGAGGGGCGCCTATTCCGCCGCCGGGCGGTTGGCGTATTCGTTCGCCGCGCGTTCGATCGCCTGCGCGAGATATTCGGGCGCCTGCGCGCCCTGTACGGCAATGCGGCCGCCGAGAATGAAGCACGGCACGCCGTCGATCCCCGCGTCCTTGGCCGAATTGGCCTCCCGCGTCACGCGCTCCACGTCGTCCTCGCTCGCGAGGCGCGCGCGTATGCGCTTGGCATCGAGGCCGCATGCGGCCGCCGCCGCGACCAACACCTCGCGGTCGGTTAGATCGCCGCCTTCGCTGAAATAGAGATCCATCAGCCGCTGCTTCATGCGCGCTGCATTCCCTGTTTCGCCGGCCCACAGGATCAGGCGATGGCAATCGAGCGTATTGGGCTGGCGCTTGATGCTGTCGAGGTTATAGGTCAGCCCCTCTGCCGCGGCCGCTTGCGACACCCGCTGCGCGATCGAGCGATAGCGCTCGGGCGAGCCGAACTTGGTGGCGAGATAGTCTTTTCGGCTAATGCCTTCGCGCGGCACCCATGGATTGAGGAAATAGGGCCAAAAGCGCATCTCGACTGCAATGTCGGGCCGCAGCGCGATCGCCTTTTCCAACCGGCGCTTGCCGATGAAGCACCAGGGGCAGACGACGTCGGACACCATCTCGATTGGCAGGGCTGCGCTCATGGTGGGCTCCTCATGCGGGCCCCCCAGACTAGGCCCGCCGTCACTCGGCGGCAACCTTGGGATGGGCGCCGAGCCGCGCCACCAATGTGCTGACGTCGTCGGTGGGCTTGCGCGCGGCAAGCGTGATCGTCGGCCTGATCGCGCGGCGGTCACGGCCAGGAGAGAGCATGGTGCGCCTCAGCACGCTTGCGATCCGGCGTGCAACCAGATGGGCGCTGCGCAGATCGGTCTTGGTAAAAGCCGCGAGAATCGACCCGTCCTGCTCCCGGCAGGCGAAATCGACGTTGCGCACGAGGCGGCTGAAAAGTCGCGCGGCATCGACGTAGGCGCGACGATCGGCGACGCCGTCGAAGGTAAAGCGTGCGACCGAAAGCGCGCCGCCGGTCTCCTCGCTCTCTTGCACGGCGCGCCCTAGGTCGCGCCAGAAGGCTTGCGCGGCGAGCAGGCCCGTGTCCGGATCGATGACGCCCTCGCTCTCGAGCGATTTCAAAACGCGTGTGAGCTGTCCCTCGAACGCCTGCAGGCGCACGAATGGAAGGACACGCTCGACGAGATGCGTTGGATCGGCTTCGACGCGCACCAGGTTGGGCAGCCGTTCGTCGTCCACCGCGCTGTTGTCCAGCACGCCGACCGGCAAGTCGCGAAAGCGCGCGTTCTCGGCGAGCATGGTCAGTAGCGCCGAGACGACGCGTGGACCTAAGCCCTCGCCGATGACGATCCCGTCCACGTCGCGAGCGTTGAGATAGCGGGCGGCGGTCTCGATGGTCAGCGCCCCAATGAGGCCGACGCGTTCGCCGATCGCGACCGAAAGCGCGGGATAGGAGCCGCCGCGTCCGACGCAGAGCACGGTCGCCTCATCGAGCAGGTCGGGCGGGATGAACGCCGGTGCTCGCTTCTTTGCGCCCGCGGTGCGCGAGCGACGCAACACGGTGGCATGCAGGGTACGGATCCGCAGCGCGGAGCGCAGGCGTGCAATCAGCCGGTCGGTGGAGTCGTCCAGCGCGATCGGCAGCGCGCTCGGCATGACGGGGCTGCTGTTGTTCTCCACTAGCGCGATTACCGGCGTGACCGGCCCGCCGCGGGTCTCGACGCACTGGATCACCGCGCCCACGTGTTGCGGCGACGGCGCGCCGCGCGCGTCGGCGATGGCGAGCGCCACCGGCTGGATTTCGCCAATGGCCGCGGGCGCATCGGCCCAGCGCGTTTCGACGATCGGAAAGGCCCCAGCCTTGCCGAGCACATCGAGCAAATCGGCCGCCGAACTCTCGGCGACCACCACCATGGGACCCAATAACGCCATGACGACGAGCCGTTGCGCGGGATGGACCCGTTACCTTAGGCGAGGGCTGTTAACGGCTCGTCAACAAAATCCGACACTTCGCGGCCCCGATGCGTCTGCCGCGAACCGGCCGCTGCCAAGTCATCGCGAGCGATGTTTCACGGTGCCTTCGGCTCGCGCCACCAGGTTTCGGGAAGATAACCGTAGAGCGAGGTCGTCGCCGGTCGCCCGATCGTGGTCCAACGCGCGACCCACTGGGCAGGAAGATAAAATAGCGGGATGACGTAGAAGCCGGAGATGAGCACGCGATCGAGCGCGCGCACTGCGGCGACGAAATCGCCGCGGTCTTGCGCTTTCAGGAGCGCGGCGATCATCGCATCGACGGCAGGACTCTTGACGCCCATGTAATTGCGAGTGCCGGGTTGGTCGGCGGCGGCCGACCCCCAATAGAAGGCCTGCTCGTTGCCGGGCGACAGCGATTGGTCCCAACGGTTCTCGATCATGTCGAAATCGTAGGTGAGACGCCGGCCTTCGTATTGAACCGCGTCGACCATACGCACGCGGGCCGTAATCCCAGCCCGCTTCAGGCTCTGCGAGAACAACAGCGCAAGCCGCTCCTCGTCTCGCGCGGTCACCAAGATCTCGAACGTCAGTGGCCGGCCGCTCTTGCGTTCGACCAGTTCGGTGCCGCGCAGCTCGTAGCCTGCGGCTGCGAACAGGTCGAGCGCGCGCTTGAGCGTCACGCGGTCGCGGCCGGAGCCGTCGCTGACCGGCGGCGACCAGGTGCCGTCGAGCACGTCGGCGCGAACGGCCTCGGTGAACGGCGCAAGCAACGCTTTCTCCCGCTGATCGGCCGGCCGGCGGTGGGACGACAGTTCCGAGTCATCGAAATAGCTCGCGCTGCGCCGGTAGAGGTCGAAGAAGTAGCCGTGATTGATCCATTCGAAGTCGAACAGCAGCAAGATCGCCTCGCGCACCCGAATGTCGGAGAAAACCGCCCGGCGCGTGTTGAACACGAAATAGCTGCTCGCCTTCGGCACTCCGGTCGGCAGCGCCTCCTTGAGTACGCGGCCGTCGCGCACGGCGGCAAAATCGTAGGCCGTTTGCCAGCGTCCCGGATCGTGCTCGTTGCGCAGGTCGTAGAGACCGCGCTTGAACGCTTCGAGGTGCGAATTGGCCTCGCGGTAGTAATCGAAGCGGACCTCGTCGAAGTTCCACAGGCCGCGATTGATCGCAAGGCCGCGGCCCCAATAATCGGGATTGCGCTTAAGCGTGACGCTCTTGCCGGGGTCGACTTCGCCGACGACATAGGGGCCGGTCCCGAGCGGCGCCTGGAACGAAGTCTCCTCGAACGTCTCGGGCTTGACGGCGTGCTTCGCAAGCACCGGCATCAGTCCGAGGATGAGCGCAAGCTCGCGGTCGTCGCTGCCGGAGAGATCGAAGCGCACCGCCTGCTCGCCGATCGCCTCGGCCTTGGCGACCTTGGCGTAATAGGTGCGATGATTTGGCCGGCCTTTATCGCGCAGAAGTTGCCAGGAGAAGATGACGTCCTCGGCGGTGACCGGTTTGCCGTCGGAGAACTTCGCGGCGGGGTCGAGGTGGAAAGTGACGTAGCTGCGCTGGGCGTCGGTCTCGACCGAACGCGCGATCAACCCATAAAGCGTAAATGGCTCGTCATAGCCGCGAGCCATCAGGCTCTCGACCACGTAACCGCGGATCGACGGCGGCGCGATGCCCTTTACGATGAGGGGATTGAGGCTGTCGAAGGTGCCGAGCACGCCTTGTACCAGGCGACCGCCCTTGGGTGCGGCGGGGTTGGCATAGGGCAAGCGCGCGAAGCCCTCGGGCAGCGCCGGCGCGCCATGCATCGCAATGGCGTGCTTGGGCTCGGCGGCGTGCGCCCCTCGCAGCGCACCCACGGCGCCGCAAACGGCGAGGCCGATGAGCAAGGTGCCGCAAGCCGCGCCATAGCCTCGCGGCCCGCGCGGGCGGATGAGATCGACGAAACGATGCAAGCTCACGGCGGCAATGCGACTCGGAGATTTCGGCAAGTATTTCCACCAAATAGGTCAAGCTGGGGCAGCCTGGCTTGGATTTGAAGCCAGTCGCGACCGTTATCGCGATCTTTCGTATCATAACGCGGCGACGTTATGGCTTTATCGGACGGTTGAAATGGGCTATCACGCCGCTAGCCGTCGTCACGCTCTCGCCGCATTTGGTGCCGACACAGCCTTAATATGGGGCACCGTTCCGGCGCGGGGCGCTGGGAGAACGGTCAGTAAGAGGATCTGTCGATGGATCATCGGTTGGTTTCTGCGCCGGCCCGGCCGGCCGCATGCGCGTTCGCCGTCGCGGCGGCAACGACCATGCTCACCGCATTGATCGGCTCCGCGGCCTTCGGTCAAGCTCCGCCGGCAACTCCGGCGCCTGCGGCCCCCAAAGCCGCTCCCAAGGCGGCGCCCAAGGCGGCGCCCGCACAGAAGCCGGCCGAGGCTCCCGTCCCGCATGCGCAGCAGCCGCAAGCACAGCCCGAGCAGCCGCAGCTCGTCTTTTCGCCTTGGACCAAGTTCTGCCTGAAAGGCCAAGAGGCGAATGCCAAGCAGGTCTGCTTCACCGGCAAGGACGGCCGCGTCGAATCGGGTATGCCGGTGGTCGCGGCCGTGCTGATCGAACCGGAAAACGAGCCGAAAAAGGTGCTCCGAGTCACCTTGCCTCTGGGTATGTCGATCCAGCCCGGTACTCGGGTGATCGTCGACAACGGCCAGCCCATGACCGGGCCTTACGTCATCTGCTTTAACAACGGTTGCATGGCCGACTACGAAGCGAGCGGCGAACTCATCGGCAAGCTGAAAAAAGGGCAGGGGCTCGTCATTCAAGGGATCAATGGCGCCGGCCAAGCCATCAGTCTCGTGGTTCCGCTCACGGATTTTGCCAAGGCCTATGACGGTCCGCCCACCGATCCCAAGAAGTTCGAGGAGCAGCAGAAGCAATTGCAGGAGGAGCTGCAGAAGCGAGCCGAGGAGGCACGCAAGAAGCTCGAAAGCCAGCAGCAGGTGGCACCCACGGCACCCCAGGCAGCGCCCACAAGGTAAGGCCGGAGGATAGATTGGAAGATATCGAGGCGCGCCTTGGGCGCGCCTCTTTGCTGTGAGCAGTCAGCATGTCGTATCGTCTACGTCGGCGTCACCCGTCACGATAAACGGGGGCAGTCCAATGAAATATCGAGTCGCATTTGCAGCGCGGGTGCTTGCTTATGCGCTTGCCGCGATGGTGATCGTTGGAGCACCTCATTCTGCTGCCCAACAGGACGCACCGAAAGCACAGCCAAAGGCTAAGCCGAAGGCTGCCCCCAATCCCACCGCGCAACCAAAACAGGGCGGACAGCCTGAGCTGACCTACTCATTCTGGACCAAGGTCTGCCAGAAAGGTCCAGAGGCAAATGCCAAGCAGGTTTGCTTTATCGGCAGGGACGGTCGCGTCGAGTCGGGCATGCCGGTGGTCGTCGTGGTGTTGGTCGAGCCGGAAGGAGAAACGAAAAAGCTGCGCGTCACGTTACCGCTTGGCATGTCGCTCCAGGCCGGCACTCGTGTGATCGTCGACAATGGTCAACCGCTCACCGGCCCCTACGTGATCTGCCTCTCCAACGGCTGCGTGGCGGAGTACGAGGCCAGCGCTGAGCTAATTACCAAGATGAAGACCGGTCAAAGTATGCACGTGCAAGGCATCAATGGATCGGGTCAATCTATCAGCATTCCGATGCCGCTCGCCGATTTTGCCAAGGCCTATGATGGACCGCCCACCGATCCTAAGGAATTAGAGCAGCAGCAACCGAAATAGGCGGCACGAGCGGTGCCCGGGACCGAATCCCAACGTACTCGCACGGCTGCGGAAAAATCTCGCGCGCGCCCTGGTGGGACGACACCTTGCAGCCCCGACCGCGTCCAGGTGTCAGTTCAGCAGTGAATTGCGCGGCCGGTAGCTGCCCTTCTCGTCCTGCTCGAACACCTCGGCGACCTGGGGATGGCGCACCGGCTCGCCGGACGTATCGGGCAGCAGGTTCTGCTCGGAAACATAAGCGATGTATTCGCTCTCCGCGTTCTCCGCGAACAGATGATAAAACGGCTGGTCCTTGCGCGGGCGAATCTCCGCGGGGATCGATTGGTACCATTCCTCGGTGTTATTGAATTCCGGATCGATATCGAACACAACGCCGCGAAACGGAAACAGGCGGTGGCGAACCACCTGACCGATCTTGAACTTGGCGTTGCGCGTCTTGCCCATGCTCAAGTCGACATAATCCAGGTTTGCGAGCCGCGCCAGAGGCTCAAAAGCCGTAGCGTGCCGCCTCGCCCGGGTCCTTGGCCGCGACCAAGCGGGCGAGATCGACCACCACCTTGGCCTGCTTCCAAGTCGCATCGTCCTGCATTTTGCCGTCGATCATTACCGCGCCGGTGCCGTCGGGCATGGCGTCGATGATCTTCTTGGCAAAAGCGACCTCGGCGGGATCGGGCGAGAATACGCGCTTGGCGATCGGCACCTGGCTTGGGTGCAGCGTCCACGCTCCGACGCAGCCCATCAGGAAGGCGTTGCGGAACTGCGTCTCGCAGGCTTGCGCGTCGGAGAAGTCGCCGAATGGGCCGTAGAACGGCTTGATGCCCGCCGCGGCGCAGGCGTCGACCATCTTGGCCAACGTGTAGTGCCAGAGGTCCTGCTGAAACGCCGCGCGCGGTCCGCCGTCGGCGGTGGCGTCGGCGAGAACCTTGTATTGCGGATGTCCGCCGCCGACGCGCGTCGTCTTCATCGCACGTGAGGCGGCAAGATCGGCGGGACCGAGGCTGATGCCGTGCATGCGCGGCGACGCTACCGCGATATCGGCGACGTTGTCGACGCCTTCGGCGGTCTCCAGGATGGCATGGATGAGGATCGGCTTCTTGACCGAATATTTTGCTTCCAGCTGAGCGAGGAGCTGGTCGAGATAGTGGATATCCCACGGTCCTTCGACCTTGGGCAGCATGACCACGTCGAGCTTCTCTCCCACTGCGCCAACGATCTCGACGACGTCATCGAGCATCCAAGGCGAGTTGAGCGCGTTGATGCGTGTCCACAGGCCAGTTGTGCCGAAGTCGTTGGCTTTTGCCATAGCGATGAAGCCCGCGCGCGCCGCCTGCTTGGCATCAGCCGGAATCGCGTCCTCGAGGTTGCCGAGCACCACATCGATCTCGGCGATCAGCTCCGGCACTTTGGCACGCAGCTTCTCGATGTGCGGCGGCACGAAATGGATCATGCGTTCGAGCTTCACCGGGAGCTCGCGCAGCGGTGCCGGCGCGCCGATCGCCAGCGGCTTGAAGAAGTTGCGCGGGAGCTTCATCCGCCCGAATCCTCGTCCCAAACAGGAGTCTTCGTGGCTACCGTATGAGGAACGCCCAGGCCTCGCCAAGCCGCTTTTACAGGCAACGGCAAGGGCGTTGACGAGCACAAGGGCAGCATCGGCCTACTCGACTTCGTCAATCGGGCATCGCTGCTCCCCGGCGTGGCTCTCCCTCGGGGCTAACCGTGGAAAGTGCAGGACGATCCCGGATGCAGCCGTCTCGTGACTTTCGATCAGCGCTATTGCAGTGGAATATTGGCTTGCCTGATCACTTTGCCCCAGAGCTGCGCCTCCTCGACGAAGAATTGGGCTGCCTCCCCGCGGCTTTTGGTGACCGGCTCCATCTGAATTCCGCGCGTCTTTTCGCCCACGTCCGGTCGGGCGAGGATCTCGACCACATCGCGATTGGTCTTGTCGGCCAAGGCCGCGGGCGTCTGCGGCGGCGCCACCATCGCGTACCAGGTGACGGCCCGGTAGCCCGGCAAACCCGACTCGGCAACGGTGGGAACCTCCGGCAATTCCCGCACGCGCTCCGCCGTGCCGACCGCCACGATCTTGACCTTGCCATCGCGATGCAGCGCAAGCGAAGTCGTCGGCGTGTCGAACATCATGTCCACGTGTCCGGCGATGAGGTCGTTGAGGGCGTGGCTCAACCCGCGATAGGGGATCTGCGCCGTCGTGATGCCGGCGAGCATTTCGAGCTGGACCGTCGCCAGGTGCCCGACCGAGCCAGCGCCCGGCGTCGCCGACGTGATCTTGCCCGGATTGGCCTTGGCACGCGCGATCAGGTCCGCAACCTTCGAAGCCTCGAAGTTCTTGCGCAGCACGAGCACGTACGGACCCGTTGCCAGCAGGGCGATCGGAACCCAACGCGCCGGGTCATAGCCCATCTCCTTGTAGAGAAAGGCGTTGGTCGCGATCGGGCCGGGCGAGGCCAGGAGCAGCGTGTAGCCATCAGGGGTCGCGCGCGCGACCTCGGCGGAACCGATATTGCCCGCCGCGCCGCCGATATTCTCCACGATCGCCGGTTGACCCCATTTGCGGCTGAGTTGGTCGGCGAGCAGGCGCGCTAGCGTGTCGGTGCCGCCACCCGCAGGGTAGGGGACGACGATCCGTACCAGCCGCGTGGGATAGGCGTCCTGCGCGCGGCTCGCCTCGGTTGGAAGGAGGACGGTAAGCGCGGCGAGCGCCACCAGACCGACCTTGATCCGTCGCATCGGCGATTTCCCCCGCGCATGCACGACCCGCTCCGCTTCAAGGAGCGGCCGCGATGCTAGTTGAGGGAAAGGCTAGACGCTAGCGCGAGCCGACAGGCGGCTTCCCCTGTGCTAGAGACGTGAAGACATCTGGGGGTGACCGTTGCTGACCAAGGACAGTCAGGATTGGGTTGCGCGGGCTCGCGCCCTTGCGCCGATGATCGAGGCCGCTGCCGGTCGCACCGAGAAGGAACGGAAGATTCCTGCCGATGTTTTGTCAGCGATGCACGCTTGCGGCCTGTTCCACATGCTGCTGCCGGTTTCGCTCGGCGGCGCCGCCGTCGATCTCGTCACCTTCAATCAAGTCGTCGAGGCGGTCGCGGCGGCCGATGCGAGTCCGGCCTGGTGTCTTGCACAGGCAGTTGCGAGCTCGCACGCGGCCGGATTTCTCGACCGGAAAATTGCACGCGAGGTCTTTGGGGCACCCGACGCGCTGGTCGCGTGGGGGCCGCCCGCGGGTGTTGCCAAGGCCATTATCGTCGACGGCGGCTACCGCGTCACCGGCAAATGGCGATTTGCGAGCGGCAGCGCCAATGCCACCTGGATGGGCGGGCATTCGACGGTTTTTGAAACCGCCGATAAGCCGCGCCGAGAGGCAAGCGGCAATCCGGTCAACCGCACCATGCTGTTCCGCCGCGAGCAGGCGAACATCACGGACACCTGGCACGTCATGGGCCTGCGCGGCACGGCCAGCAACGACTACGAGGTCGTCGATTTGTTCGTGCGGGAGGAATACACCACCTGGCGCGACTCTGTCCCCGACCGCCGCGAGAGCGGGCCGCTCTACAACATTCCGCTGCTCACCCTCTATGGCGTGGGCTTTTCCGGCGTGGCACTCGGCATCGCTGGTTCGTGCCTTGCCGCCTTCATGCAGCTCGCGCAGACCAAGACCTCCGGCGGGGGCCTGGGCTCGACCGCCGTGCTGCGCGACAACGCGGTGATCCAATCGCGCGTCGCGCGGGCGTGCGGACAGCTGGGATCAGCGCGAGCATTTCTCCTGCAGATGCTGCGCGAGATTTGGGCAACGTCCGCGGCGGCCGGCGCTCTTTCGCTCGAGCAGCGTGCGCGCCTGCGCGTCGCCATCACCGGCGCGATGGAAGCGGCCCGCAAGGTGGTCGATTTCGCCTACCGCGCCGCCGGCACTACCGCGATTTTCGAAGGCAGTGCTTTCGAGCGCCGGTTCCGCGATCTGCACACTTTGCTGGCGCAGGGGCAGGCGCATCTGTCGAATTTCGAGTCGGCAGGGCAAGCGCTGTTCGGGATCGAGCCCGCGCAGAGATTGTAGCCCTACAGTGCCTCTCCGCGCATGAGCCGCGGCTGGGAGGCCCACGGCGAGACACCCTCGCGCATGATCGCCCGACGCAGCGGACCGATACGGTCCATCAGAAACAAGCCGGCCGCGCGCGCGCTCTGCAGTGGCAGGAAATCCGAGAGCAGGCTGCGGTTGAGGAGATCAACCGCCAGCATGCGGCTCGTCGCGTCGGCGCGGCGCATGCGATCGTAGCGGTCGGTCAACTCCCCGACATCGTGCCCGTCCCGATGGGCGGCGACGACGAGTTCGCCGATGGTCGCAGCGTCGCGCAGACCGAGATTGAGACCCTGCGCGCCGATCGGCGCAATGACGTGCGCGGCTTCCCCGATGAGCGCCACCCGCCCGGCGCCGAAACGGGCGGCGGTCTCGACCGTTAGCGGGAAAACGCCGCGCGGCGCCTCGACTTCGATCTTGCCCAGGATCGAATGCGAGCGGCGCTCGACCTCGGCCGCCATCTGCGCGTCGGAGAGCATCGAGAGCTTGGCGACCTCGGCCGGATCGACCACGAAGACCAGGCTCGAACGTCGTCGCGGCAGCGGCACCAGCGTGAACGGACCAGCCTCGGTGTGGAATTCGGTCGACGTGTCGTGGTGGGGGCGGCTATGACCGAGGTTGAATGCAATTGCAGTCTGCGCGTAGCTGCGGCCACGCATGTCGATGCCGGCGGCGGTCCGACACAACGAGCGCCGTCCCTCGGCGCCGACTGCCAAACGCGCCGACAGCGCGGCGCCACCGCTGCAGCGGACCGTGACTTGCTCATCGGCGATCTCGACCGCGACGGCTTCGTCTTCGATGCGCGTAAGCGCAGCAAGTTCGCGGGCACGCGCTTCGAGCGCGGCGACGAGAAACCGATTCTCGATGTTGTAACCAAAAGCGTCGAGCTGAATCTCGCTCGCGACAAAGCAAACCTCGGGGGCCCGCATCAGCCGCGGCGTGTCGTCGATAATACGCATCACCCGCAGGGGCGCGGCATGCTCCCGGCAGCGCTGCCACACACCCAGCGCGTCGAGCGCCTTGACCGACCCTTCGAGCAAGGCGCTGGTGCGCGCATCTGACGCAGTCGGTAGTCTGGCGACCAGCGCAGTTTCGACGCCGGCCGACGCGAGCGCGATCGCCGCGGTCAGGCCGGCCGGGCCGGCGCCGACGATCGCCACTTCCGACGTCAAATGGTCCATGTCGCCGCCCACCCGCCAATCGTCGTCATCCCCGCAGCATCTCCCGCCAAAGTCAGGGCGGACGGTCCGTGCTCGCAGCCCGCTGGCGGGGCATGACAACGGATAGCAAGACCGTATGATGGTTGCGCGGGTCAAGACCCGCGCGTGACGATCGAGGATGGCATGTTCATCCGCGCCCGCGCGTTCGCGGTGCACGTTTTCACCGCCGCAGGCGCGGCGCTCGCGCTCGCCGCGCTG
>Ga0137384_10002956_pt1 | contig 13495 bp, 14 predicted proteins | sample SagtaG_2_FD_104922 | JGI IMG/M metagenome (GOLD analysis project Ga0137384, IMG submission 104922) | Vadose zone soil microbial communities from Sagehorn Ranch, Mendocino, California, USA - Sage2_R_60_16 metaG | ecosystem: Environmental > Terrestrial > Soil > Vadose zone | place: USA... | reverse complement strand
GAATCGTGGATGAGTGACAAAGGGCGCGCGATTTTCAACTTTGCGCCCGACGAGGCATTATCCCGCGAGCTGTTTCTCTCGCGCGTGCATCCAGAAGACAGAGATGCAGTGGATGAAGCCATCGAGCGTGCGCGCGTCTCATCGCAGGCATTCGAATTTGAATATCGTTTGCTGCGACCAGACGGCCAAACGCGCTGGCTCATCTCACGCGGCCGCTATCTGCGCAACGATCGGGACCGGGTAAACGAACTGATCGGTGTAGCGATCGACGTCACGGCGCAGGTTCAGGCCAACCTCCAGCTCCGCCTGCAGCGCGAGGAGTTGGCGCATCTGAGCCGGGTGGCGTTAATGGGCGAGCTAACAGCTTCGCTTGCGCATGAGCTCAATCAGCCGCTCACCGCGATCGCCAGCAACGCCGCGGCCGGCAAGCGATTTTTGGCGCAGAGTTCACCGACCCTTCCAATGTTTGAAGAGTTGCTCGATGATGTGGCGGCGGATGCGCGGCGAGCGGGCGATATCATTCACGGCATCCATCATTTCGTTCGCAAGAGCGAGAGCGTAAGGCGCACAGTAAATTTGAATGAGATCATCCGGGAAGTCCTGCGATTGCTGCATTCCGACTTGCTTGGGCGCGCTACTGCCGTCGAGACCCAACTCGCTCCGAATCTTCCGCCGGTCGATGCCGATTCGGTTCAATTGCAGCAGATCCTGTTGAATCTACTGATGAATTCGCTCGAAGCGATGCACCTGACGCCAGCGGAAAAACGTCGGATCCTCATTTCCACAAAATGCGAAGCAGATTCTGTCGTAACCAGTGTGCGCGATTACGGTGGCGGGCTTCCCAGAGACGATCCGGATAAGATCTTCACCCATTTCTATTCCACCAAGCCAACTGGGATGGGGATGGGTCTGACCATTGCTCGCTCGATTGTGGAATCGCACGGGGGTGAGCTCGTCGCCGAAAATGTCGATGACGGCGCGCGGTTTTCCTTTCGTCTTCCGGTCGCAGCAAGAAATGAAACCGGGGAGGTCGCATGAGCGGAGCGAGGGAGCTTGTCTGCGTGGTGGACGACGATCAGTCGGTGCGTCGAGGTTTGCGACGTTTGTTCAAATCCGCCGGGTATGCCGCGGAAACGTTTGCCTCGGGGGAGGATTATCTTGCCCGCGAAATCTTCGAAGGCCCGATCTGCCTTGTTTTGGATGTGCGAATGCCCGGACTGAATGGTCTCGATCTGCAGGAAGCGCTCGGGTCACGCGGAGCGTGCGAGCAGATTGTCTTCATCACGGGCCACAGCGACGTGCCAATCTGCACTCAGGCAATGAAGAAAGGCGCGGTTGATTTTCTCATGAAACCTTTCGACGGCGGAGAACTCATCCAAGCGGTCACGCGCGCTTTGGGACGTGGCGCGGACGACCTGCGCAAACGCAGGGAAAGACGTGAGGCGCGCGAACGCGTCGATAAATTGACGCCCCGTGAGTTTGAAGTTTTGCGCTTCGTCGTTATGGGCCTTTTGAACAAACAGATTGCGGCGGAACTGCACACTGCCGAGAAGACGGTCAAAGTTCATCGCGGCCGCGTCATGCAAAAGCTCCATGTCACCTCCGTGGCTGATCTGGTGCGCGTCTCGCAGCGCGCTGGCGTCTCGTCGGCCCGCAAGCGCGCATAAGACTAAGGTCCATCAGACTAAGGTCCACTACCCTGCCGACCTGTCGGGGCTAATGTGGGGGCATGATTGCTATGTCCCGCATTGAAAAAAGGGCGGTCGCGCAAATGCGCATGACACCCAGTGAAAAGCCTTCCTCGGAGATTGTTTGCCTGGTGGATGATGATCCCATGGTGCTCAGATCGACCGGCCGTTTACTCGTCTCAGATGGATTCGCCGTGCGTCCGTTTAAAAAAGGCGAGGATTTCATTGCCTATGTTGCGTCACACGACGTGCCGCTCGTCGTGCTGGACATTTGGATGGAAGAAATGACCGGCTTAGAAGTCCTGGCGCGGCTATGCGCTATATCGCCGCAGACCCATGTGATCGTGATCACAGGACACGAAGATAGCGCCGCGCGGATCACCGCGATGCAAATCGGCATAGTCGCTTTTTTGATTAAGCCTTTTGACGACAAACAATTTCTCGAGATGGTTCATCGCGCGCTCGGCCACCCGCCTGACACGACGCGCTTGATTAGGCAAGGAGCTCATAATCGCTTTAGCCGCATTCGAGGCTGGACGTTTGCTGCTCCCTCATTGGACCAAGGTCCCATAGGCAGAGCCCACGAAACCTGCGAAAATCCTCCAGTCTTTGGACAAGAAAAACAGAAAAACTACGGAAAAACTACGTTATGAGAAAATTAACGCCGACCCTTACGCAAAGTGGACTGTTGGCTGTGTTGCTACAACGCCAGCGCTACAAAGTATTCCAGTTGGCCTGGCGTCGCGCACACGGCAAGCACATGCGTGCCGCCTTTTGGACTACGCTCACTTGGCCGTGGCGCGCGCTCACCGCGTCAAAGCTGGTCGACGATTCCGCCGAGCCCATTGTGGGAGCCCGCAGGCGCCACACTTTCTTACGAGTCGCGCCTTCTGGAACTGCAGTACACTTTGACGCGAAGGGGATCCAACGAGTCTATCGCTGCTATTCATCGCGCCCTCAAACAGCAAGGTAAAGACTTATGGAACATGTTCTAGTACTAGTTATCTACTTCTTGGGCTGTCTGGGGATCACATACTTATGGGCCTGGGCTTTCGTAGCTGCGCGAGGTAAATGACCAACGACACATCTACCTTAGTAGCTCAGTTAGTCCTTTTAGCTTCTATTATTCTCGCTCCCTGGCTTCGTAGGAGGAGTAAAAGGTAGCTTCATCCCACTTAAGCCCAAAGGCCGCGTTTTATGTTGCCCAGGGCGCCTACCCCGTTAGAATCAACGCCCCATGCCCGATCACTCGCCATTGAAGGTCGAGATGTTCGAAGAACGCGAAGCCGCGGCGAAATGCCTGGGTGTTCCGGTTGAATCATTGACGGTGCCTTAACTCCGAGCGAACGATAGTCATGGAACTGCCTCCCGATGTCGAATACGTCGAGGATGCCAATCTCTTTATCTGGCGGCCGCGCGGCGTCCTTAGCGAAGCGCTCGTTAACAACATAATAGTTTTCGTCAGGGAGCAGGAAGAGACGCTCGACCGGTCGTTTAATCGATTCACCGATTTGTCCGCTCTCGATGCGGTCGATCTCAATTTCGATTACGTCTTTCACATCGCACTCTATCGACGGCTCTCGTATGCTGGAGGTAAGGTGAAGTCCGCGTTCTATGTCTCGAGCTCGGACGCTGCGCATTACGCCAAATTGCACGCGCTCGTGACGGGTGGTTCGCCGCTGCAAGTATCTATTTTTACTGAACGCGAAGCCGCCGCGAAATGGCTGGGTGTTCCAATTGAATTGCTGATGCCGCAAGGCTAGCGGCACGATACCTAAAGTTGGCAGAAGGATGGTGTGCTGAATTCGTGCTAGTCGCTTGTCGACGTGAAGGGGATGCCGCCTTGATTTGGATTTACAGTCGGCTTCATTCTCCTCATTATCCCAACCAACTCACGCGTTGTGCAGCGTTTTATCACACTAGCGGGCTTGCTCGTCTTTTCGGTTTCCGCAGAGGCTGCTTCGCGACCGCCAAAAAAGTCAGTGCTCGTGCTCTACGGCGAACGGGGCGATCTATCGATAATCCGCGCAATCGAACAAAATATCCGCGAGGTTTTTCACGCCTCGGCCTCGCCTGAAATCGAGTTGTTTTCGGAATACTGCGGCTGCGCGTGCTTCCCGCTCTGTTTTCGCACCATCTACTTGCCGAACCTCTGCCGATGAGCTGGGTCACACTGCTTTGGTCGATGGACGCCGCGTTATGTTTCACGCTCGCGGGGATATATCTGCTGGTCTGGTGGAAGGAGCGCGAGGGGTGGGTGCATTTGCTATTTTCGTGCAGCGCGGTGGCGGCGGGGGTTATCGCAGGGTTCGAGTTGACCTCGATGCGCGCGGAGACGACCGCACAATACGGCGCGATCCTGCGATGGGCGCACCTGCCGGTGTGGATGCTGATCGTGTCGGTCGTGTGGTTCGTGCGGCTCTATCTCCGCGCGGGGCGACCGTGGCTGGCATGGAGTGTCTGCGGCCTGCGAACGCTGGCGCTGATGCTCAATTTCCTTTTCACGCCGAATCTTAACTACCGGGAAATCACGAGTCTGCGGCACCTCTCGTGGTGGGGAGGAGAAACGGTATCTGCGCCGCTCGGGGTGACGAACCCCTGGACCTTGGTCGGCCAACTAAGCGTGGTGTTGCTCCTCATCTTTTTCGTGGATGCCACGATCACCGCCTGGCGACGTGGCGACCGGCGACGTGCGCTCGTGGTGGGCGGGAGCGCAATTTTTTTCGTCGCGTTCGCGCTTGGAGAGTCGGCATTGGTGATTTGGGGTGCCATCCAATCGCCATTCTTCATTAGCTTCCCGTATCTGGGCATGATTGCGGCGATGGGCTATGAATTGAGCGACGACCTGCTCCGCGCGGCACAACTTGCCCAGCGGTTCCAAGCCAGCGAAGCGGCGCTGCACGAGAGCGAAGCGCGCATTAACCTCGTGACCAACGCGGCGAACCTCGGTCTGTGGCTTTGGAACATCCGGGATGACGAACTTTGGGTAACGGCGAAATGGAGAAGGTTGTTCGGCTTTGCGGAATCGGAGCCACTGAAGTTTGGCCGATTGCTCCAGGTCGTGCACCCCGAGGATCGGGAACGTATACAGCAACGTGTGCAGCACATGTTGGAGCACGGTGGCGGCGAGTATGAGAGCGAATATCGCATCACGCGACCGGACGGAAGCACATGCTGGATCGCGGGTTATGGTGGCGTCGAGTTAGACGAACATGGCAAACCGGCCTTCGCGCGCGGGGTGTCACGCGACATCACCAGGCGAAAGATAGCTGAGGAAGAGCTGCGTGAGAGTGAAGCGCGTTTTCGCACCGTGGCCGACGCCGCGCCGGTGATGATCTGGATGTCGAGTCCGGACAAGCTCTGCAACTTTTTCAACAAAGGCTGGCTCGATTTTACCGGGCGAACGATGGAGCAGGAACTGGGCAATGGTTGGGCCGAAGGTGTTCATTCGGACGACTTGGAGCGCTGTCTCGAGGTCTACAAAAATTCCTTCGATGCGCGGCAACCATTCACGATGGAATATCATCTGCGGCGAAATGACGGTGAATATCGCTGGGTTTTGGATACCGGAACGCCACGCTTTGACACGGACGGCGTGTTTGTCGGTTACATCGGCTCATGCATCGACATGACCGAGCAGAAGCGCACAGAAGAAAAATTCCGGCTTGTGCTCGATGGCGCGCCGAACGCGATGATCATGGTCGATTCAGCCGGCGTGATCAGCTTCGCAAACGCGCCAGCCGCAACCGTCTTCGGCTATTCTCACAGCGAGTTGATCGGCTGCAATATCGAAACATTGATTCCAGAACGTTTCCGCGATCGGCATCCCGGCCATCGCAAAGGTTTTTTTTCGCAACCCAGCAATCGTGCCATGGGAGCCGGGCGCGATCTTTTTGGCCGTCGGAAAGACGGCAGCGAATTTCCCGTCGAAGTCGGACTCAATCCCATCCGCACTGCGCAAGGGTTATTTGTTCTGGCGTCGGTGATCGACATTACCGCGCGCAAGCAGGCAGAACTAGAGCACCAGCTGCAAAACATGGAACTGGCGCGAGTGGGACGTGTGACTTTAATGGGCGAACTGGCGGCGTCGCTTGCGCACGAAGTAAACAATCCGATTGGAGCAATCGTGACGAACGCTAACGCCGGGCAACGCTTAATCGCGTCTGGCAAAATCGAAACCGAAGAGTTGAAGGATCTGCTCGCCGACATCGTGGCCGATGGGCACCGCGCGCGCGGAGTCATCCAGGGTATCCGCAACATGGTGCGCAAAGGCAAGGCTCGCCGCGCGTTGATCCAGATCCGAGACACCATTCGCGAGCTCCTCCGCATTGTCCACGCTGATGCCATTGAAAGGGAGATAGAAGTGACAGCCGAAGTTGATTCCGATACGGGACAGGTTTGGGGAGATCCGGTGCAGCTCTTGCAAGTCCTTCTCAATCTCACCATCAACTCATTTGAAGCAATGATTGCTCTGCCCTCCAATGCGCGACGCCTTGCCATTCATGCGGGCCGTGATGGAAACGGAGACATTCTCGTCAGCATGCGTGATTCTGGTCCTGGTTTTCCCGCAGGAATTGTCGAGCAACTTTTCGAGCCATTCTTTTCGACAAAAGCCGAAGGAACCGGAATGGGGCTCGCCATCGCCCGCAGCATCGTCGAAGCGCACGGCGGGTCGCTTTCGGGAGAAAATTGTGATGATGGCGGAGCGTGTTTCACAGTTCGTTTACCGCAGGCCAAGGAGGATGACTCCCAAGCCGCCTAGTTCTAGTTGCGGAGAGTAGGCGAAACCGCAGAAAAATAACCGGAAGAGCGAGCTAAAGTTTGAGACAGCCGCTTGCCCCTCGGCTGACGTATAGAAATGGTGCAGGATTCGTGCTGCCGTTGCTCCCGAGTGGGATGAGACCAAGGTCCCATAGCGCTGCATCAATCGAAGTCCAATAATAATATAATAATTAATGATTCCTCTTCCACGAGTCGATAAACAAAGACCAGATTAGACATCCCCCAATGCAAAATTCCTTTAATGGTTTCGAAGATTTGGACACGAAAGGCCCGCCTTTGAGCGCTTCCGCCTGCGATGGTATCTGGCTCCTCGACGATGACGTCTCCATGCTCAAGGCACTTGGTCGGTTAATGAATTCGGCCGGTTTTATTGTCGAGAAGTTTAACCATCCAGCCACCTTTCTCGCCAGGCTCAAACATGCCCCATGTCGCGTAGCGGTCCTGGACGTATGGATGCCTCAAATGAACGGTTTGGAAGTGCAGGCTTGCCTCCGCCGAGAATCGCCCGAGACGCAAATCATTTTCATTAGCGGACGAGACGATCCGCTAGTGCGCCAGACCGCACTCGATGCGGGAGCTGTCGCCTTTCTCGCAAAACCGTTCGAAGACGAGGTACTGGTGGAGCTCATTCATAAGGCGGTCGCTGGGTAGTAATGCTCAGCCGGCCGAGCAACGAACCGAGCCACTTCGTTCCTGGAAGGCCAGCCAAACTCTTGCAAGCAGCGGCTGCCAGCGAAACACATGCAGCGGCTCGCGTGTGTGTCAGTGCCAATGTCACGCTGCCCTGTGAGTTTGCCGCGAAAGTTACGAAACGCTCACATCGGCACCGCGCTCGTCATCACCAGCGAATCTTCTAGTCTGCGTAACAAGAGCGGAAGCAGCTCCGTGATCATGGCGCCCGATGCTCGCAATTGATTACGGCCATCCCCGTGATGAGTTTTACGCCGTACCGGTCCGCGGGAACGCTGCAAGTCCGAGCGCAAAATCGCCTTCTCTCATCTGCCTTCGAAGGAGTTGGGCGTGCCGATATCACCGCGCATGTTGAATGGACAAGTGTCGCCGAGCGCGCCGAAGCATGCGGTTTACACGTCACGGGATTCACTGATCAACATCACTTCATCACTGGAATCCTGTCGGAATTGGTTCGTGATGAACTATCGCAACATGTCGATACAAAAACGAAGCGCGCGCTACAAACCCTGCTGCATCCAGAAATACTCGGCCGGAGTTTCCAAGTTCTCGCGCTAGAAAAAGATGTCGATCCAGCCGCACTAGCGAGTTTCAAATTCGCGCGCGAACCGCGCTTCGCGCTCGGCCTTGGCTATGCCGTGCGGAATCTAAAACAATGAACGGTTCGCCGAAATTACGCCATACCGACTGACAAATAAGACATAAGACTTTCGCGAACAGGCCTACCCACAGCGAGCATCCATTGCTACAAAAACGTAACATCAAAAAGGATTTTGAGCGGCGCGCGGTAGTGTATAAACTAGTCGGCCTCGTGAGAGCGTGCAAAATCCTAAGCGATCCGATGCACGCATTTCCGGCACTATGAACTGGGTCACGGTAATCTGGTCCATGGGCAGCGGAGCGTGCGTGGTGCTGGCGTTAATGCACATCGTCGTTTGGTGGAAGGACCCAGCAGCGCGCGCCAACCTGGTCTTTTCAGTGATGGCAATTGCGGTGGCGACCTTTGCGGCGTTAGAGTTAGCGTTGATGCGGGCGGAAACGCCCGAACAATTCGGTATCGCGGTACGCTGGATTCATGTTCCGGTTTGGGTCATCATCGCGTCGCTCGTTATTTTCGTGCGTCTCTACCTGCGGGCCGGCCGACAATGGCTCGCGTGGGCGGTCGTCGGTATGCGGACGGTGTCCCTAATCCTCAATTTCACCTTCTCGCCAAATATCAATTATCGGGAGATCACGGCACTGCGGCACGTCTCGTTCCTCGGCGAATCCGTTTCTGTCGCGACGGGCGTGCCGAATCCCTGGATGCTGGTCGCCCAGGTGAGCTTGCTGTTGTTGGTGATCTTTGTGACGGACGCCACAATCACTGTGTGGCGGCGGGGCGAGCGGCGGCAGGCGCTGATCGTGGGCGGCAGCATTCTGTTGTTCGTCACGGTGGGGACCGGGGAAGGGGTGGCAATAACGTGGGGAATCATCTCCATGCCGGTGACGGTGAGTTTGTTCTATCAGGGCATTGTCGCGGCGATGGCCTACGAGTTGAGCTACGATGTGCTTCACGCCGCGGCCCTCGCGCGCCGGTTACAGGCCAGCGAGGCAGGCTTGCGCGAAAGCGAGCAGCGTTTCCGAATCGTCGCCGACGCTGCACCCGTCCTTATCTGGATGTCGGGCGTGGACAAACTCTGCACTTTCTTCAACAAACCGTGGTTGGAGTTTACCGGCCGTAGCCTGGAGAAGGAATTGGGAAACGGCTGGGCCGAAGGCGTGCACGCGGACGATGTGCAAAGGTGTTTCAAGATTTACACGGAGGCATTCGGTGCCCGCAAAGCGTTTGTCGTGCAATACCGCCTGAGACGTCACGATGGTGAATATCGCTGGATAACCGACCACGGAGTCCCGCGCTACGATGTTCAGAAAAACTTCGCCGGCTACATTGGATCGTGCATGGACGTCACGGACTTAATAAGCAAGGAAGAAGCTTTGCGCGACAGCGAGGAGCGGATGACTCTGGCGGCCACTGCGGCTGGCCTCGTCGTATGGACTTGGGACATTCAAGGCGATGAAGTTTGGCTTTCTGAGAAAGACCGCGCTCTTTTTGGTTTCTCTCAGCGTGAGAAACTTAATGCAGAGCGCGTCCGAGGCGTTGTGCACCCGGAAGATCATCAATTCGTGCGCCGGCTTGTGGAGAATTCACTGACAACGGACAAGGAACTCGAGGCTGAATACCGGGTAGTGCTAGCCGATGGCAGAGTTCGCTGGGTCACCAGGCGCGGTCGCGTCGAGTTCGACGGTAAGGGCAAGCCGGCTTGGGAGCGCGGCGTTTTAATGGACGTTACGGAGCGCAAGCAGGCGGAGGAGAAATTTCGTCTGGCGACGGAAGCTTCGCCGAGCGGTATCATCCTTGTGAACGATCGGGGCCACATCGTCCTGGTGAACAGTCAGATCGAAAACCTGTTCGGGTACCAACGTGAAGAGCTGGTCGGCAAACTCGTGGACATTCTCGTGCCGAAGCGGTTCGCAAGTCAGCACCCCGATCATCGGGCGGGGTTCCTGGCTGCCCCTAAGGCCCGGGCGATGGGCGTCGGCCGGGAATTATTCGCGCGACGAAAAGACGGCAGTGAATTCCCCGTCGAGATCGGACTAAATCCCATTCAAACCGCGGATGGCATCCTCGTTCTGGCCGCGGTCGTGGATATTTCTGCTCGTAAGCTCGCAGAAGCGGAAGCATTACAGCGGCGCCAGGAAGTGGGTCATCTCGGCCGAGTGGCCGTGATGGGGGAAATGGCGGCATCGATTGCCCATGAACTGAATCAGCCCCTCTCGGGAATTATCAGCAACGCCAGTGCTGGGCAGCGCTTTATTGATCGCGGCAATGTCGATCTCGGCGAGCTCCGCGACTTGCTTGGTGATATCGTGGCGGATGGGCGCCGTGCAGGCGACGTGATTCGGGGCGTCCGGAGCATGGTAAGAAAGGGCGCGCCGGCGCGACAGCGAGTGAATCTGAACGATCTTATAATGAATGTGGTACGTATGGTAAGCCCGGACGCAGTGCTTCATTCCTGCGAGATGGAGACTTCGCTAGAGCCAAATTTGCCGGCGATTGAAGTCGATCCGATTCAGCTGCAGCAAGTCCTGATCAATCTCGTGATCAATGCTTTTGATGCCATGCGCAACATCCCGCTTAGCCGCCGCAAAGTCGTGATCGCCACGGAGTGGAATGGCGACGACACAATTTTCACGAGCGTGCGCGATTACGGGGTTGGTATTTCCGAAGAAGCCCGCGAGCGACTCTTCGAGCACTTTTTCACTACGAAAGCAGAAGGCCTGGGCATGGGCCTCGGGATCGTGCGTTCGATCGTTGAATCACATGCCGGCACGGTTGCGGTCGAAAATGTTGCGGACGGGGGTGCGCGGTTCCACTTTACTCTTCCGGCAAGCGCCGCAAACGCCGCAGCTTTGTGACGATCCCTCGAAACAGTTTGGTTTTTGCGATCGACGACGATGCGTCGGTGCGAAAAGGTCTGGCGCGACTCCTCCGCTCCGCCGGGTACAAGAGCGAGATTTTTGAATCGGCATACGATTTTCTGGCGCGTCCACCATACAGCGGCCCTTCGTGCGTGATCGTGGATGTGCAGATGCCAGGTATCAACGGGATGGATCTCCAGGAAACTTTGATCCAGCGCCGCCGCGAGGAACAACTTGTATTTATTACCGGCCATGGCGACATCCCGATGTGCGCGCAAGCGATGAAAGCGGGCGCGGTCGATTTTCTTCGGAAACCGTTTCGAGCTGATCAGTTGCTTCAATGCGTCCAGAACGCCCTGATTCGATCCGCCGAGCAGCGACAGCGCAATGCTGAGAAGAATGAGGCTCGGCGTCTGCTTGATTCGCTGACGCCGCGCGAGTTCGAAGTCATGGAACTCGTCATTACAGGCAAGTTAAACAAACAGATCGCGGGGGAGTTGGGCACGGCGGAGAAGACAGTGAAAGTCCACCGTGGTCGGGTGATGCAGAAACTGGGTGTTACGTCGGTAGCTGAGCTGGTGCGTTTGGTGCAGAGAGCCCAGTCGCGCGCCGGTTGATACGAGTAGGACTAAGGTCTAATAGACAAAGCGATCGGCACTCGCTTCTTTGCAAGAGCAAAGGAGTTGCATATGCCGCTAGCCGGACCTCCAGCAGCAGAAACGATTTGTCTCGTTGATGACGATATGTCGGTGCTGAAGTCGGTCGGACGATTGCTCAGGTCGGACGGGCTGGCCGTACGAGCTTTTAGTGAGGCGACACCTTTTCTTGCCTACATCTCTACGAACCGTGTCGAGCTTGTCGTGCTCGATATCCGGATGAAGCCGGTGACTGGTTTGGAAGTACTTGCGCATCTGTGTTCATTGTCACCGCAGACGCGTATCATCATTGTAACCGGCCGCGACGATCTGGCCGCGAAATCGATTGCGACCCAAGTCGGTGCCGTCGGCTTCTTCATCAAGCCTTTGGACGACAAGGAATTCCTTGCTTCGGTGCATCATGCGCTCGGTCATGCCGTTCGGGGATGCGACTAAGGTCTAATATTCGTTCGGCGAACGGCGAGTGTAGTCTTCGCTCGCTTTGCCCAATCCAAAACTCGACCGGCCGAGCAGCGACGGCGCAGTGCTGAAAAGACTGAGGCTCGGCGTCTTCTTGATTTGCTGACGCCGCGCAAGTTTGAAGTCATGGAGCTGGTCATTGCGCGTAAAGACCGAAGTCTCTAGGACCAAAGTCCCATAGCTTTCCGTTGGCCGTCGGCGGTAGTTTTGGGCATTGAAAAAATCGAATGCCTTTGTTATTTGCTTGCTTGACGATGACGAGTTGCTGCAATGCGTCCAGAAGGCCCTGACTCGATCCGTCGAGCAGCGGCGGCGCAGTGCTGAGCAGAATGACGCTCGGCGGCTTCTTGATTTGCTGACGCCGCGCGAGTTGGAAGTCATGCAGCTGGTCGTTGCAGGCATGTTAAATAAGCAGATCGCTGGAGAGCTGGGCGCGGCGGAGAAGACGGTGAAAGTCCATCGTGGGCGGGTGATGCATAAGCTGGGTGTTACGTCGGTAGCTGAGCTGGTGGGTTTGGTTCAGAGAGTAAAGCGTAAGACCGAAGTCTCCAAGACCAAAGTCTCTAAGACCAAAGTCCCATAGCTTCCGTTGGCCGTCGGCGGTAGTTTTGGGCGTTGAAAAAATCGATTGCCTTTGTTGTTTGCTTGCTCGACGATGACCCCTCGGTGCTTAAGGGGTTGGGCCGGCTTTTCGCGTCGGCTGATTTGCTGGCAGAAACATTTAGCGATCCCGAGGAATTCTTGCGATATGCGCGGACTCATCGCCCCGCGGTTGCCTTAGTCGATGTTCATATGCCGCAGATGAACGGCCTGGAGGTGCAATCGCGGCTTCGCGAGATTTCGCCTTCGACCCGCGTCATCATCTTTACTGGAAAGAACGATCCACTGGTTCGTTCCACCGCGTTGAATGCGGGGGCTTCGGCGTTTATCACCAAACCTTTTGACGACGAAGAACTCCTCACCGCCGTCCGGCTCGCCCTCGCTTCCGCGGCCTGAAATCGGCGTACGACTAAGGTCCTATAGACGATCACACCGCCGCCCCTTAACAATGACCCCATTAATAACAACATTCATGTGAAAGTTGGTGGATGTTGATAACAATATGCACTCCTGATAAACATCACGCTTATGAAAAGATTGTCTCTCTTAACCTCACTCCTGTTCGGATTCGTCGCCGCTTCTCTGCAAGCCGGGACCGAAACATACAAGCAAGTCGCTCCGCCACCGCCACCGCCGGAACTTTACGGACTCGGTTTTTACGGCGCGATTGACATGGGGGCGAATGTCTTTCAAGACCGCGGCGGAGACAGAACTTTTACGGACGATAATCCGAATTCACCTTTTTTCGGAGACAGTCTCACTGTCAACCCAAAAAATGACGTCGGCTTTTTCGGCGGGGTCAAACTCGGTTACGTCTTTCTCACAGGCGTAGTCCGGCCGACCGTTGAAGGTGACTTCTTCTACAACGGCTTTAGGGGTGGAGCCAACTTCACGTTGAGAGATTCGTTTGGTGATGTGCTGGCACAGAGGAACGCGACCACTTGGATTAATACGGGTGCCTTTATGGGGAACTTCATTTTGCGATTCGCGTTTGGAAGATTCCAGCCGTATGCCGGCGCCGGGGTTGGCATCTATTATGCAGAATCCGCAGGGACCGAGGTCCAGGACCCCCTAACTGGTAGAGTCCCAATCAACACTGGCGGGGGGCGAAGTCTCGCGGACCTCGCCTGGCAGATTATTGCCGGCACAGATTACTATTGG
>Ga0137384_10002953_pt1 | contig 13502 bp, 11 predicted proteins | sample SagtaG_2_FD_104922 | JGI IMG/M metagenome (GOLD analysis project Ga0137384, IMG submission 104922) | Vadose zone soil microbial communities from Sagehorn Ranch, Mendocino, California, USA - Sage2_R_60_16 metaG | ecosystem: Environmental > Terrestrial > Soil > Vadose zone | place: USA... | reverse complement strand
CTGCGGCTGTCGGCGAGCGACGTCGCCAACTACCTGGCCTGTCAGCACCTCACCCGGCTGGACCTGCAGATGGCGCAGGGCACGCTGCGCCCGCCGCGCGAGTTCGACATCGGCTTCCAGGACCTGGTGCAGCGCGGCGAAGCTCACGAGAGAGCCGTGCTCGACCGGTTCCGCGCGGACGGACGTGAGGTCGTAGAGATCACCGAGGCGGCGAACGCGGCCGAGGCGACCGTGGCAGCCATCCGGGCCGGTGTCGAGCTCATCTACCAGGGGACGCTGACCGGAGCCGAGCCCGGCGACGGGCCGGCTCTCCTCGGGCGCCCGGATTTCCTCGTCCGGGCCGACCTGCTGCCCGCGCCAGACGGAGAACCGCGTTCTGGCGGGGTCCACTATGAGGTGGTCGACGCCAAGCTGGCCCGGTCCGCGAAGGCGCGCGCCGTGCTGCAGACCTCGTTCTACTCGCACCTTCTCGCCGGCGTGCAGGGGACTGCGCCCCGCTGGATGCATCTCGCCCTGGGCCACGGGGAATTCGCCCCGTTCAAAGTGAACGACTACGCCGCATATGAGCGGCAGACGCGCCGGCTGCTGGAGGCCGTTCTCGCTGCCAGCCTCGGTGAGCACGCGCCTGCCGCGCCGTACCCCGAACCGGTTGAGCACTGCGCCATCTGCCGGTGGAGCGATCTGTGCCGCGACCGCAGACGGCGTGACGACGACCTTTCGCTGGTGGCCGGGATGCCGACGGGCCAGCGGCGGACGCTGAAGGCCGCCGGGATCTCGACCAGGCGCGGCCTCGCCAGCCTGGCCGACCTGCCGCGGCTGGACCGGGTGCGCCGGGATTCCCTCGAGCGCGCTCGCCTGCAGGCCCGGCTGCAGGTGGCCAGCGAGGACGACGGGGTCATCCGGTACGAGCTCCTGGACCCCGAACGCGGCGCCGACGGCGCCCTGGTCGCCAACCGCGGGCTGCTCGCACTGCCGGAACCGGCCGACGGGGACCTGTTCTTCGATATCGAGGGGGCCCGCCACTACTCCGAGGACACCAGGGAGTTCGGGCTGCAGTACCTGTTCGGCGTCGTGGACACGGCCGAGTCCGACGAGTCGGGGCGGCCGCGGTACACGCAGATCTGGTCTTTCGGCCGGGCGGGCGAGAAGCGCGCGTTCGAGGAGCTGATCGATTTCATCACCGAACGCCGCGAGCGCCATCCCGGGCTGCACGTGTACCACTACAACCACTACGAGCCGACGTCGGTTGACCATCTCACCGAACTCCACGCGACGCGCCAGGAGGCGGTGGGCACGCTGATGGGCCGTTTCGCCACCCGCGAGGACGAGGTGGACGACCTGTTCCGGCTCGGGGTGTTCGTCGACCTGTACCGGGTCGTGCGGCAGGGGGTGCGGGCCGGGGTCGAGAGCTACTCCATCAAGCGGCTGGAGCCCCTGTGCGGGTACACCCGGCAGGTGGACCTGCGGGAAGCGACGCTGAACCTGATCGCGTTCGAGGCCGCGCTCGAAGACCGAACCGCGGCCGGCGACGGCGAGCGGCAGCGGGTCGTGGCCGGGTACAACGAGGACGACTGCCGGGCCACCCTGGCGCTGCGGGACTGGCTGGAGGTACGTCGGCGGGAATTGGCCGAACGACTGGGCGAGAGCCTGCCGCGCCCGTTCTACGCCGAGAAACCAGGCGCCACCGAAGACCCCGAGGTCACCCAGATCAGGTCTGCCCTGCTGGCCGGCGTTTCCGCGGAGACGGGCGAGCAGCAGGCGCGGGCTCTGCTGGCCGACCTGCTCGACTGGCACCGGCGCGAAGACAAACCAGCCTGGTGGCGGTACTTCTACCTCCGTACGCTGAGCCCCGCCGAACTGATCGGCGAGCCGGACGCGCTGGGCGGCCTCACGGGCGGCGACGTGGTGGACCGCGTGCACCGGTCGGTCGTGCGCCGCTTCTCGTTCCCGCCGCAGGAGCACAAGTTCTCCCCGGGCGACAAGGCTCGTGATCCGGCCACGGACAAGCAATGGTCGATCTACGCCGTGGATGACGCGCGCGGGACGATCGACCTGAAGATCGGCAACACCTACCCAGGCCCGTGGCCAGCCGCTCTGATCGAAGACGGCCCGCTCGGTACGAAGCACCAGGGAGAGCGGCTGCGGGATCTCGGTGACCGGGTGGTACGCGAAGGCGTAAGCGGCCAGGACGCGGCGACCGCACTGCTGCTGCGGCGCCCGCCAGAGCACGGCAGCGTTCCGGCCGGATCGTTGCGGGCCGAGGGTGAAACGGCCAGTGCCGCAGCGGTCCGGCTCGCGCCCTCGCTCCGTCGTTCGTACCTGCCGATGCAGGGACCGCCGGGGACCGGGAAGACCTATACCGCGGCCGAGCAGATCCTCGAGCTCATCGCGCAGGGCCGGACGGCCGGCATCACCGGTCCGTCGCATGCGGTCATCCACCACCTCATCGACACGGTGTACGAGCATGCGAGGTGCCGTGGAATCGCGCCGCGGATAGGCCAGCGCGCGGACCACGACAACCCGTACCTGCATCAGGACGCCACGATGATGAGTCCAGAAACGCTGGAGCGAGCATTGCGTGACGGTGACCTGGATGTGGCCGCCGGCACCAGCTGGCTGTGGGCCCGCGGGCAGTTCGCGGACAGCGTGGACACCCTGTTCGTCGACGAGGCGGGGCAGATGCCGCTGGCCAACATCATGGCGGTGGCCGGGGCGGCGCGGAACCTGGTCCTGCTGGGCGACCCCCAGCAACTCGCCCAGCCGAGTCACGCCACGCACCCGCCGGGAGCGGGCGTCTCGGCGCTCGAGCACATCCTGGGCGACCGGGCGACGATGCCCGAGGGCGCCGGGCTCCTGCTCGACCAGACCTACCGGATGCACCCGGACCTGTGCGGGTATACCTCCGAGGTCTTCTACGACGGGAAGCTGCACGGCACCGACGGGCTTGACCACCAGGAGATCCTGGGCGAGGCTCCGTTCTCCGGCGCAGGCCTGCGCATCGTCGAAGTGCCGCACCAGGGCAACACGAACGCATCGCCGGAAGAGGCCGGTGAAGTAGCGCGGCTGGCGGGCCGGCTGACCAACTGCACATGGCGCGACAAGGACGGTACCCGGCGGCCCGTCGGCCCTGATGACATACTGATCGTGACGCCCTACAACGCGCAGATCAGGGCCATCCAGAGCGCGCTGACGGCAGGCGGTCAGACCGGGTTCATGGTCGGGACCGTAGACAAGGTCCAGGGCCGCGAGGCACCAGTGGTCATCTACTCGATGGCGACCTCATCGGCCGACGAAGCGCCCCGTGGCCTGGACTTCCTCTATGACCTGCACCGGCTGAACGTCGCGACGTCACGGGCCAGGGCCATGGCGATCATCGTGGCCAGCCCGGATCTCATCCGGGTGTCCTGCCGGACACCTCACCAGATGGCCCTGGCGAACGCCCTGTGCCGCGCCTGGGAAACGCGCGGCTGAGCGCGCGGAGGTAGCCGGGCGGCCGTAGAGCGCATAGCGGTCCTTACCGGAGCAGCCGGTCGATGGCGAGCTGCAGCACCTGCGACCGGGTCATGTCGCCGTGCTCGGCGGCGACGAAGTAGCTGCCGATCACCATCGAGTAGGCCATCATGCTGCGGACCTCGACATCCTCCTCGTCCAGGCAGAACTGCCTGAACAGCGAGCGCACGAACCCGAGGCGCCGGTTGTCGGCCCGGCGCAGTCGCTCGGCGACGTCGCTGTCGCGGCGCGACCAGTCCCGGACGCCCAGTTCGACGGCGAGTCCCTCGGGCGAGGAGGTGATCTCGAAGAGCTTATGCAACTTGGCTCGCCCGTCGCCCGGGTGGCCGTCGACGCGCGCGATAATGTCGTCGGTCCCGGTTTTCTCCCAGGTATCGTATGGATCGGGGATCGGCATCAGGGATCCGCATTGAGGGGATCGGCATGAGGCTTCCGAACGCAGTACACGTATCCCGCCCCTGGCGTATCCGGGAGATCGCGCCGGACTTCACCCTGGAGGATGTCTGGGCCCTGCCCGCGTACGGGGGCGCCGGGGACTTCCCCGCGCTGCTCGAGGTCATGGCTTCCCGCGATCTGGCCCGCGAGGCGCCCCTGATGACCCGCGCGCTGTTCCGTGTCCGCTGGCTCCTCGGCAGCTGGTTCGGCTGGGATGCCGCCACGATGCGGCCGATTCCGGGTAGGGACGAAGCCTCACTGGCCGAACGGCTGCCAGCCGACCTGCGCGGCACGGCGGCGGATCTGCAATTCGGCTCCCTGTTCTCGCCCCTCTATCGCACCGACATCGAATTCGCCGCGGAACTGTCGAACCAGACCGTGCACGCCGTGATGCACCTGGCCTGGGTCGATCAGGGCCAGGGCCGCTACCAGGGGCAGATGGCCGTCTACGTCAAGCCGCGCGGCCGGCTCGGGAGACAGTACATGGCGTTCATCGCGCCGTTCCGGCACTGGGTTGTCTATCCGGCCCTCCTGCGCCAGATCGAACGAGCGTGGAATGCGCGCGTTCGCCAGTAGGCCGCGCGAGACCCTCGAGGCGGCCGCAGGCTAGAGCATCAGGATGAGCATGTAGCCCATGGTGATGCCCATGGCGATCTTGCAGAGGACGGCGCAGCGGGGGGCCAGGTAGCGCCGGCCGGGGGCGGGACCGGCATCGGGGCAGGCGATCGGGGTGGGGGCGGCCCCTGACATCGGAGGGCCGGGCTCAAGGCGCTGGCCGGCTAGGGCGAGCGCGGTGGGGTGCACCGTGAGGCGATCGCCGAGCCAGACGACGTAGCCGAGGAGGAACAGGGCCATCGGGAGGGCCAGGAACGAGAAGCGGGCCGCGTTCGGGGCTGCGGTCATCGAGGCCACGTCCGCCGCGGTCGCCCGGACCACGGAGGCCCGGACCACGGAAGCCCGGACCACGGAAGCAGGGAGCAGGAGAAACATGTAGAGCATCGCGGCGCATTCGACCAGGTGGGGGGCGGCGTGCAGGCAGCGCCACGAACTCAGCGGCGCGCCGCGGCGGGCACGCAGAGTCTGCCCGCCGAACCAGGCGGCGCCGGCCGCGAACACGCCCTCCCAGGCCCCGGTCGGCAGGGTGCGCAGGCCGGGGACGAGCATCCCGGCCATGGCCACGCCCATGACGATGTGGGCGCCGTCGGTGTCGAGTTCGGTGCGGCGGTGCCACCAGCGGGCGGCGAGCAGGCGGCCCGCGCAGTAGGTCGCCACGGTGAGCATCAGGGCCGCGAAGATGCCGGAGAGCCAGCCGGGACCGCCCATGTCAGGCTCCCTCCCCCGGCAGCACGGCAGCAGGCCAGAAGGACAGCGCCAGCAGGGCGAGCAGCGGCGCGGAGTTGGGATCGGTGCTCGCGCCGGTGAAGATGCCGCCCAGCCCCTGGGCCAGCCACAGCATGACGGCCAGCACGAGGGCCAAGGCGATGACCGCCCGGGCAAAACGCCGAGGCAGGAAGACGCCCACGCCCGCGATCGCGAACATCGTCGCCAGCAGGACCGCGGCCAGCAGGCCGTGATCGGCCAGCGAAGCCCCCAGGCGGCTGTCGATCCAGGCGAGCCAGGTGGGCTCGCCGGATGCCATGTCCGCGATCGTGCGACTGAGCGGCGCGCGGGCGGCGGGCAGCGCGGCGAAGACGGCCATGCTGCCCCAGACCGCCAGCCACAGCACGCGCGCAACACCAGTGCCGACGAAGCGGCCAGCCACGAACGGAGCGGAAACGTCGCGGTCGGCGGGCCACAGCAGGACGGCCAGGACGGCGTACAGGAGCACCGCGCCGGGGGCGCCGTCGGCCAGGCTGGCGGTGCCGGCCAGCACCCCGCCCAGGCCCTCGCCGAACCACCAGACCCCCAGCGCCCAGGCCACCGACGCGCCGAGCGCCAGCCGCACCGTGGGCCGCCAGGCGATGCCGAGGCCCAGCACGACCTGGATGGTCGCGAAGACGGCAGTCAGGACAGCGAGATGGTGACCGACGAAACCGGCCGACCAGGTGATCGGAGCGGCGAGGGCGGCGGGATTTCCGTGCGCGCTGTCGCCGAGCATCTGCGGGAAAGCCTTGGTGAACATGGCCGGCTGAAATTGCAGGATGCCGTCGAACAGCCAGGCCGCGGCGAGCGCGAGCTGCAGCTTGCGGCGCGGGTCGAGCGTCGCCACGCCAGCAGCGCGCTCACCAGCGACGGGCCGCGCGAGCGTGAGGCTCTCGCTCATGTCCGGGTCCCCTCCCGTTCCTCCGAGGAACCAATACGACGTTAAAAGACGACTTGCAGATCCCGCAAGTAAATGGCTGGATTACCTAGGTTGGAATGCTCTATTTCGTAACCCGGACCGGGTATTAGATAAACCCCGTATGGGTATAAATAAACCCGGCCCGGGTATCCCGGATTTCGGTAACCGCAGCATTCAGCTGAGGAAGGTCGGGTCCCCGCCGCGGACCGTTGCGACCCGGCCCTTGGGCTCCTCCCAGTCCTCCTGGCGGCCGAGCGCGGTCATGTCGAGGAAGGTGTAGGCGTTCCCGACATACTCGGTGCCCCTGCCGTAAACCGAGTAGGTGTGGAAGATCTCGTCGCCCTCGCGCAGGAAGCAGCTGTAGCCCGGCATCTCGGCGGACCGGTCGCCGCCGAGCAGGCCCGGCTCGGACCGGTAGTTGTACTCGGTCTGGCCGCGGGACTCGTCCACGGTGACCTGGTAGTCGTAGTTGAAGTCGCTGCCATAGCTGGAGTACCACGGGGCGGACCAGCCCCGCTCCCTGGCCATCGCGGCGATCTTGTCGTACGGGGCGCGGGAGGCCAGCACGAACGCCGTCTCCCTGGTCCCGACGTGCCGGAGCACGCCGGGGGAGAGCTCCTCGATGGTGGCCGAGCAGCCCGGGCAGGGCTTGTCCCAGTCCGGGCCGAACATCACGTGCTGGACGATCAGCTGCCGCTTGTCCCCGAACAGCTGCGCCAGCGTGACCGGCCCGTCCGGGCCCTCGAACACGTACTCCTTGTCGACCTTGACCATGGGCAGCCGGCGCCGGGTGGCGTTGAGCGCGTCGTGGCCCCGGGTGAACTCCTTCTCCTGCGCCAGCAACCGGCGCCTGGCCTCCAGCCACTCCTCGCGCGAGACGACGTCGGGAAGACTCATCGCAACCTCCTCATGTGAACGGGTTCATAACTTCTGACCGGCTTCATAGGCACGACGAACCGCCGGGACGAAAATGGACGACCGTGACAAAAATTTCTCGGGCCGCGACAGCGCGCGCCGGCTGGCGGGGCATGGTGGCGGGCTCGGCGCTGGCGCTGGCCGTGATTGCGGCCGGAGGCACCGCGCCCACGGCCGGCGCCGCCCCGGCCGGCCCCGCCCCGGCCGGTCCCCTCTCGGCTCATGGCCTGGTTCGAGCAACAGAACGGCTAACTGGGGTACGACACCACCTCACCAGATGGCCCCGGCGAACGCCCTGTGCCGAGCCTGGGAATCGCACGAGTCCTGGCCGACCGGCCAGGCTCAGCTAAAACCGAAGTCCTTACTGCGTGCACGCGTCAGAAAGGCAGACCACACTGCGGGGGAAAGCCGGAGCATCCGCCCATCCGGATTCCCGGAATCGCGAACTAGTACCGAACCGTCAACTACTGCCACCTCCACGCAGCCATCGGTATCGGATGCCCTACTCTTTCGCCAAACGATGAACGGTTTTTCGAAGTTGGCCACTCGTCCCCTTCCAACAGTACGGCAGGCCTCTGTCGGCATTAGAGTCGCAGATGGTGACGAGTGTCCAGCCAGCCTGAGGGAGCATAGGTGAAGCTGTTCCAGCCCGAGCCAACACAGCCCGAAGCACAGCAAGCATTCCGTCAGGTGCAGTGTAAGCGAAACAGGATGATTCAGCCAGCACTAGGGCAAACGGGCAGCCCGGGGGCCGTTGCTAGGCAATACGCCTACGATGATTTACCGGTCATGCCATCTCGCTTGCGGCCTTGCGTAGCAGGCCGACTGAATCCGATGGTCCTACTGCCCTTTCTATGATGCGCTCGAAGGCTTCCATATAGCTTTTCGCCTCGTTTTGATCATCACTGATGATATCGCCACGCGAGCTTTCGAGAAACACGACGTCTTCGTCCGGAGCATCAGCGAACTGAACGATTTTAAAAGATCCCTTCGTCCCGGGGTACAGGCCAGCCGTGAAGGGTACGATTTGTATAATCACGTTCGGCAACTCGGCGACACTAACGAGATGCAGGAGCTGCTTACTCATGATAGTAGGGCTTCCTACTAGGCGATGGATGACAGACTCATCCAACACGAAAGAGAACTTCGGCGCGTTCTCGCTGGTCAGCAGTTCCCTGCGTCTGGTGCGGAGATTGACAAGAGCTGCCACGCGCTCAGTCCTAGGTGTCTCATCATAGAAAGCCTGCAGAACCTCCGAGGCGTACTCCTCGGTCTGGAGAATCCCAGGAACTAGCGTCGGCTCGAATTGGCTGACCGCGGATGCGGCAGATTCGTAGTCCATCAGTTCGAGGAGTTCCGCCGTTGCCACATCGTTGTAGCGCCTCCACCACGGAGTCTGTCTGGATGCACGGGCTAGGGTGAGCAGTTCCTCTGCCCGTTCCTTGTCCGTGATGCCGTAGAGTCGGAGGAGCGCCTTAAGGTCATTAGTACTGATTCCGGACTTTGCTTTTTCGATTCGATTCATTTTCGACAAGGACCATTCCATGGCCCGTGCCACCTGCTGCTGAGTCAGTTCCATTTTCAGGCGTGCTGCTAGGAGCTCTGTTCGGAGACGTCGACGTAGCAGCATCGGGGTGGCACCGTCATTCATATTTGCCCCTCAGCGCCTAGCAGCCTCGCATACATGGTTCGCAGGCCGGTCTGACAGCTCCCAGATCGATAGCTCGCAAACTAGCTTTGCGCAACTCTACCGCGAGGCAGAAGGAAGCGCCCGCCGACGTCAAACTTCGCGCGTCGTGGCTGGCAGCAAGTTGGGAGGGCCATCCCTAGCACGCACGCCATCACCGCAGAGCTCCGGCCGTCGGGCGGAGGACTAGGAGAGCAGGAGGACTAGGGAGAGGTTGATCAGGCTTGGCGAAGACCGGCATCTCTGCTGCGCGCACGCGCTAGGAAGGCAGACCACGCTGCCGCCGACACCTGGAGTACAGGGCCGTTCCGATTCATGGAATCGCGAACCAGCACCGATCGGTCAAGGACCGCCACCTCCAGGCAGGCACCGCTATTGGATACGGTGCTCTTCCGCCATGCGAGGCGCGATTCTTCGATGTCGACCACTCGTCTTCCTCTCCCACCGCGACGGTACGTCGGAGGAGACTAGCAGCAGCGTATCCGCCGACTGTTTCGCCACGCCGTGTGAATGCAGATAAACTTGTTCCCTTCTGAGTCGGCATCACGTAAGGCTCGGCAAGCAATCCCTCACAGAGAAGATTCCGGGCAAACAGGATAATCACGTCGCTACAGGTCGAACGCCAGATACTGAGCGTTGCAGGCACAGGTGGGGACGATTTGCCGATCATGTCAGCTCGCTTGCGGCCTTACGTAGCATGCTGACAGACTCCGCGGGCGAGAGCGACTCCTCTGTGATGCGCTGGAAAGCCGCCAGGTAGTTCTGGGCTTCTTTGGGATCATCACTTATGAAATCGCCGCGCGGGCTTTCGAGAAACACGATGTTCTCGTCCGGTGCATCAGCGAACTGAATGAGTTCAAACGGCTGCTTCATCCCTGAATGCAGGCCAGCGGTGAATGATACGATCCGTATCGTCACGTTCGGTAGCCTTGCTGCACTGAGGAGGCGCTGCAGCTGCTGGCTCATGATGGACGGGCTGCCTACCAGGCGGCGGATGACTGACTCGTCCAGCACGAAAGAGAACTTCGGCGCGTCCCGGCTCGTCAGCAGATCTCTGCGCCTGGTCCGCAGATCGACCAGGGCGGCCACGCGCTCGGCCGAGGACTTCTCATCGTAGAAAACCTGCAGGACGGCCGATGCGTACTCCTCGGTCTGGAGGATTCCTGGCGCAAATATTGTTTCGAACTGGCTAACTGCGGATGCCGTGGACTCATAGTCGAGCAGTTCGAGGAGCTTCGCCGGCGCAACCTCGTTGTAGCGCCTCCACCACTGATCGTACCTGGGCACCTTAGCCCGGGCGACTGCTCGGGCCAGGTTGAGCAGTTCCTCGGTTTGTTCCTTATCCGTGATGTCGTAAAGCGGAAGGAGCGCCCTGAGATCGTTAATGCTTATGCTGGACTTTGCTTTCTCGATCCGATTCATCTTCGACAAAGACCATTCCATGGCCTTTGCCACCTGATCCTGCGTCAGGTTGCTGTTCAGGCGCGCTGTCCGGAGTTCTGTTCGAAGGCGGCGGCGTAGCATCAACGGGCTCGCACCATCTTCCATAATCAGTCCCCTTACCAGCCGACAGCTTCGGCCTATCGCTATGTTAGAGGGCGGGGCTGACAGGCCGCGGATCGACGGCTCGCATCGAGCTTGCCGGCGCATCTCTCCGTGCGGGAGGCTTGAAAGTCTCTTCTTTAGATCAGTCACAATGACTGTGATTAGTAACTTCGGCGTCCTCAGCCGCTCAGGTCCATAGGTAACTTCCATCAGCCCCTAGGGTCTGCGTTGCGCAACCAATGATGCCTGAAGGGTTCATGGTATCAGGCAATGTGCTAGTGAGTCAAGTGGTAGCTTCATTTTGACAGCTATCACTTTGCCTCTTGCGGTTTGTACCACGCAGAGTAACACTAGCTATATGCCGGGTAGCATCTGGAGGCGTCATGGTCCTGTTGATCTTTATCCTGGGAGCGCTGCTCGGCATCTTGATGGGCGGAGCGCTATGCGTGCACTACCTTCGCTCTGAAATCGCGGCCGACATCGGCCCGACGCTCGAGCGGATGCAGAACCAACTCGACCTCATCGAGTCCGCGGTCAACATTGCCCTAGCGAAGTGGTATGCCGCGCTACGCAATTACCCTCCCCGGCCCCCCGAGCTCCCGCCGTCTAAGCCAGATGACGACGATGAGCCTTAGTCAGGACCGGTCGCGGCGCCAGACCGCGGACTCCCAGGGGCGGAGCTTCAGGTCCGGCGGCGGCTGGAGCGGGTCGCCGGAATGGCTGGTCAGGACGACAGAGGCGCCTGCCCAGTCGTCAAGCGGCAACCGCACGCCCGTCACGTCGGCGGAGAAGTTGGCGGCCACGAGGAGTTCGGCGTCGGGGGTGCGGCGCAGGAACGCCCAGACCGTGGGGTGATCGGGCAGCAGGAGCTCGAAGTCGCCGTCTGTGACCACTGGGTCGGCGTGGCGCAGGGCGATCAGGCGGCGGTAGTGCGCGAGGACTGAGCCGGGGTCGTCCAGCTGGGCGGCCGCGTTGACCGTCACGTGGTCGGGGTTGACGGCCAGCCAGGGCGTGCCGGTGGTGAAGCCGGCGCCCGGGGAGGCGTCCCACTGCACCGGGGTGCGGCCCTGGTCCCGGCTCATCTTGGCCATGGCCAGCAGCAACGCGGGCAGGCCGCCCTTCCAAGCCGACTGGGTGCCAAGCGCGGCCGCCTCCGCGTAGAACCGGAGCGCCTGGATGTCCCGGTAGTCGGTGATCGCGGTGAACGGCGCGTTGGCCATGCCCAGCTCGTCGCCCTGGTACACGTACGGGGTCCCGCGGTGCAGGTGCAGGACGGTGGCCAGGGTCTTGGCCGAGGCGATCCGGTGCGGGCCGTCATCGCCGAACCGGGATACCGAACGGGGCTGGTCGTGATTGCTCCAGTAGAGCGAGTTCCAGCCCCGTTCGGCCAAACCGGCCTGCCAGCGGGCCAGCGATGCCTTCAGGTCGGGGAGCCGCAGCGGGCGCAGGTCGTACTTGTGCGCGCCGATGTCCAGCTGGACGTGTTCGAACTGGAAGACCATATCGAGCTCGTGCCGCGCCGGGTCGGTGAACAGCACCGCCTCGGGGACGGTAACGCCGGGCATCTCGCCGACGGTGAGGACGTGCGCGTCCCGGCCGGCGAAGACCTCACGGTACATCTCCTGCACGAACTCGTGGTTGCGCGGGCCGCAGGTGAAGTACTGGTCGCCGGGGCCGTACGGGGAACCGGGCCGGGGCTGGGTGTCCGGCAGGGACGTGTCCTTGCTGATCATGTTGATGACGTCCATCCGGAAGCCGTCCACGCCGCGGTCCAGCCACCATCGCATCATGGCGTAGATGGCCTGCCGGACCTCCGGGTTCTCCCAGTTCAGGTCGGGCTGCCTGGTCGAGAAGATGTGCAGGTAGTACTGGCCGGTCTTCTCGTCCCAGGTCCAGGTCGGGCCGGAGAAGTGCGACTCCCAGTTGGTTGGTTCGGCGCCCGGCGTGCCCGGCGTCATGCCCGGGCGGGGGTCGCGCCACCAGTACCAGTCCCGCTTGGGGTTGACCCGGCTGGAGCGGGACTCCGCGAACCAGGGGTGCTCGTCGGAGGTGTGGTTCACCACCAGGTCCATGACCAGCTTCATGCCGCGGGCGTGCAGCTCCGCGATCAGCTCGTCCAGGTCGGCCAGGGTCCCGAAGAGCGGGTCGATATCGGTGTAGTCGCTGATGTCGTAGCCGTTGTCGTCCATCGGCGACCGGTAGACCGGGGACATCCACACCACGTCCACGCCGAGGCGCTGCAGGTAGTCGACGTGGCTGAGGACGCCGCGCAGGTCACCGACGCCGTCGCCGTCGGAGTCGGCGAAGCTCCGCGGGTAGATCTGGTAGACGACCCAGCGGCGCCAGTCGTCCTGACGGCCGGGCCCGGAAATGGGCAGGGCCTCAGGACCGGACAAGGCGGGCGATGGCTTCGGAGGCTTCCTGCACCTTCTCGCTGGCTTCGGGGCCGCCGGCCTCGATGGCCTCGGTGACGCAGTGGCCGAGGTGGTCCTCGACCAGACCCAGGGCGACCGCCTGCAGCGCCCGGGTCACGGCGGACACCTGGGTGAGGATGTCGATGCAGTACGTGTCGGACTCCACCATGCGCTGCAGCCCGCGCACCTGACCCTCGATCCGCCGCAGCCGCTTGAGGTAAGCGTCTTTGTCCTGCGTATAGCCTCGCATAATTTAACTGTAAGGGTTTGCGCCCGCCCCGGGGTAACCTCGCGGCATGCGCGACGACACCATCGCGGCCTTCCTGGACCAGCTGGCCGCCCGCGTCCCCGCCCCCGGCGGCGGCGCCACCTCCGCCCTGCACGCCGCGCAGGCCGCGGCGCTGCTGGCCATGGTCGCCCGGTACAGCGACGGCCCCAGGTACGACGCCGAAGTGATGAGCCGCATCGTCGCCGAGGCGGACGCGCTCCTCCAGGACGCGCTGGCGCTGGCCGAGGCCGACGCGGACGCGTTCGGCGCGGTGGCGCAGGCATATGGGCTCCCACGGGAGACGGAGCAGGAAATGGCGACCCGTTCGGCATAAATTTCCTCAGCCCTGGCCGGCGCGGCACGTCCGCCCGCCGACGTGATGCGTACGGCGCTGCAGGTGATCAGCCTGGCCGAGGAGCTGCGGTCGGCCGGGAACCGCAACCTGAT
>Ga0137384_10002947_pt1 | contig 13513 bp, 16 predicted proteins | sample SagtaG_2_FD_104922 | JGI IMG/M metagenome (GOLD analysis project Ga0137384, IMG submission 104922) | Vadose zone soil microbial communities from Sagehorn Ranch, Mendocino, California, USA - Sage2_R_60_16 metaG | ecosystem: Environmental > Terrestrial > Soil > Vadose zone | place: USA... | reverse complement strand
TCTCGCTCTTCTTTATCGGTACAGTTGTTGAGGCTTTCTATGGCAAATGGCGTTACCTGGCCATCTCCCTTGGCTCCGGCATCGTTGGCGGTATCGTCACCTACTTTGTCACTCCCCAGGCTTTTGCTGCCGGTGCATCAGGAGCCATTTTCGGCGTCTTCTGTGCTTTAGGAGCTTTCTATATCGTCAACCGTCGGGCCCTTGGAGCTTTTGGACAGGGAGCGATTATGCAGTGGCTCTTCTGGCTCGGTCTCAACCTCGTCTTCGGCTTCTCCCAACCCGGCATTGGTATCTGGGATCACATCGGCGGCCTCGTCGCCGGTATGATCCTCGCCATCCTGCTCATGCCCCGCACGCGAAGAAGAACATTGTAATAGATGTTTCAGGCAAACAAGACCCGTCCGGTGCACGCGTGCACCGGACGGGTCTTGTTTGCCTGAAACATCTACACCCCTTGCTTGTTGATGCATACCGTACACTGAATATATAGGGAGCCAAGCTTACAATCTCGCTGTGACCCGGCTGAGTCACAAATCCATGCCCTTACCCCCCCTGCCTGGCTCCTCCCCTTTTTCCCTTTGCCAACATCTTTCCCAAAACCCCTTGACCATGACGTAACGTCACCCTTTATACTACATACTGTACGGACGCAATGTCCCTTTTTTTTGCGAACTGGCGAGAGCTTCAAGAATATTGGGCGGGGCAATATCAATTTTTACACGGATGGGTGAACCAAAGCGGAACACTTGTGCCCGGATGCCTAAATATTCAATGCAGGTACGTTTTTGTGCATACGTTGCGGTATCCAAAACACCCTGTTCTTGCATTTCCAGGCACCATTGTTTAAACCGTAAGACATGGTTCAAATGAAGTTGACAGTTCCTCACACTCCAAATGGCGCAAGGTGGCTCACTGGGCCGATTCAGATTTCAATTTGACTGTTCAAACTGTCAATTACAATTTGCCCAAATTGAACCTTGCCTAAGATTTCATTTTCGGCTGCCTGCCAATTGTGCCGGATCGCGGCTAAAATTTTTTCTTGCTCCTCAATTTCTGCCAACTGGTCTTCAGCATTTTTTAAGAGGGTCTGAACTTTCTTTCGTGCGGACTCAGATTTTGCTCCTGCTCCTAACTCGATGAGGTTAGAAATTTCTGCTTCGATATTTTTTTTTCGAATATCTATCGGAATTTCCTGTTTCACGGTAGGGTCAGGAGTACGAAGTGCTTCAATAGCTTCGCGAAGTTTTGCAGGATCACGAATAATTTGACAACAGCGTTTCCAGACAGCGTTATCAAGAATGTTTGTACTGATGGTATTCATGGGAGAACATCCGTAATGATGCAACCCTTTGATACAACAATAAAAAGAGTGTGTTTCATCAGAAGCAGCACGCACAGTCATGGCACCTTTGCAAACCCCACACCTCGCAATTCCGGCACGACACAAAGCATTCTCAGGATGTTTGTTGTTACGGGAAGCATTGCGCTTGTTGTAATCAAGCTGGGCTTGGACAATGCGGAATGTCTCTTCATCAATAATCGGCGGACATGTGCCTTCAGGCATGAGTACTTGTTCTTCTACTGGTTTGGGACTATGCCGGGTATAGATTCGCTGGTAGCTGTAGAGTTTTCCAGTGTAGGCAGGATTAGCAAGGACTTGTCCAATAAACGAACTCCTCCAAAAGGTATTTCCCCGTCTGCCGCGAGAGCGTCTGCCCGCCGACGAACTGAAGATAGATCGCGCCTTTGTGCAACACCTGACTGAGGATTGGGCGGACCAGGCCATCGTGCGATCCACGGCGAACCTGGCGCATAGCCTGAGCATATGTGTAGTGGCGGAGGGGGTGGAAGACCAAGCGACCTGGGATCTGCTGGCGGCACTCGGGTGCGATATCGCTCAGGGCTATTATCTCTCCCGCCCGGTCCCAGCTCAGGATCTGGAGCGCTGGCTGGATGAAAGGAGAATAGCGACTTGATTATTGTTGATGTGCATAACAAGCAGAGGTCCCGTCAGCATACCACCCATTGTCTAACATTGTATATTTGGACAGGAAGTGAGCCTTTTTGAGCACTGACGCAGTTTGAATGAGACTGAGCTCAAAAAGGCTCACTTCCATTTGCGGCTGGCTCTATGTCGTGAAACAGTTGCCAGACGGTAAAGCTTTTGTGCCCAGAAGAACATACCGCTTGCCAGGAGGAGCCCGCCAAGGACAACCTGCCAGAGAGGCATCGTGCCAAGGACGTTTCCCCACAACTCCGGTGTCTGAGGCGGAGTGGAGGGTTTGAAGACTTGCTGGAGCTGCTGTTGGGTGATGGTGAACGCTTTTGTGTAGTGCAGCACATGGTTATGCCCATACATCAAAGTCAGAGCGGCTTGATACTCTCCGACCCCAAGAGCCGAACCTTTCATATACATGGGATAGTTGATAGCGGTCTGAGGCAGGAAGGTGTCGAGCTTGATAGGCAGATTCTGGAGCAGATGCCCCTGAGCATCGGTGACGTGTAGATTACCATAGGGCTTGAGCAACATAGTGCCGGTATTGTCCAACCCAAGGAGTAAACTCTGATAAGGGTTTTCTCCCCCAAACTGGATTCCCGTTGCCACCAACTGTTCGACAGGGGTACCTGGAAGGTTGACCTGGACGGCGACAATCGTAAGATTCTGCACGTTGATGTGGATCGCATTGGTCCCAGGGACGATTTTACTTCCGATCGCTTTACTCTCGGCCACGATCGCGCCCACATGCTGACCTGGGCGGACGATACTGGGAACGGCAACCTGAAACGGGACAATCTGGCTCTGCCCTGGCGTAAGTGTCAATTGCTGTAAGCCTAGCGTAATCCATGTCCCCACATCGCGTCGTACATCGTTGTGGGAGAGGTAGACCAAACCGCCCGTCTGTCCAGTGGTCGCGTCCACCACGTAGAGGCTCACGGTACCCGCCGCCGTGCCGCTATTAGTCACGCGGACACGATTGTGCAAGATCGTGCCCGCGTGGGTATTGAAGATAAAGTATGATCTGGTGGCTGGTTGGGAGGGATCATAGAGAACGGGTTGCAGGCCGAAACTGGGCCCACCAGTCGCGTGAACGACAGAGTATCCGAAAGCCCCTGCGAGCAACAGCGTAATGATAAGCGTTCCCACGACCGCATGCGGGAGAAGCCAGAAATGTGAAAAGGGAAATGAATGGTGCATCAAACACATCCTCCTGATATCCTGTAGCTCTTGTTCCAGATATTATGGCCCAATGACATAGGCGAGCGTAATCGTACTGGTATAAGTCCCGGCATAGGCGTTGGCGGGAACCGTGACAGTGATCGTCGCCGAGAGGTCAAAGGTGCCTATACCGGTGTTGCTTTGGTCGCTGTAAAGCTTGACAGGCGTTGGTGCTGAATTGCCTGCTGGCACGGCCACGGGATATATCACGGCATTCTGAGGCAACGCCGTGCAGATTTGCCCTGTTGTACATACGGCCGTGACACCAGTAACAGATGAGGCCGTAGTGGGCAGGGTACGCACAGGAGTGGCTCCTGTCGCGAACTGGGTCGAGGTGACCGTCACATTCCATCCCAGGGCGCTCAGATTATTGAGACTAAACGCCAGCGCGTAGCTCACCGTCTGATCGACGCCATTAAGGGTTACGGCGACGGTTGGAGTATTGGTGATATTCTCGCAGTTTACACCACATGGAATTGCATAGGCAACTGGTGCACCCAGCGACGACCACAGCCCAAAGTTCATGACCACTATGGCTATGGTAACAACGATGCACACCCGTTTGTGCCCGTTTCGGGACATACTGCCTCCTCTCCTGGCTCAGAAGCTATCACCTCGCCAACATTGGCCTGCTGCTGTACCAGAGGAGAGGCTATGGAAGCAGCCCCCCACTCCAGAATATGCCAGGACACAAAAAATACTATGGCCCGCTCACGACCGCCAGGGTGAGTATGCTGGTATAGGTGCCTGCATACGTATTGGCAGGAAGAGCGATGGAGATCGTGGGCGTGACCGTGAACTTCCCCATACCCGTATTCGCGGCGGAATTGAAAAACGATACGGCAGTAGGTGCCGTATCGGCTGCGGGGACGGCCACTGGATACGTAATGGTATTGGTGGGGTTGGTGCAGCTCGATCCTCCGACACAGGTATTTGTCACCCCAGTGAGGGACGAAGCGCTGGTCGAGAGCTTGTGCACAGGGGCACCGCTGGTGAAGGTGGTCGACGTGATGGTCAAGTGCCAGCCACTGCCCGAGCCAGTTGCATCAATGAGCGTAAGCGCCAGAGTGTAGGTGACCGTTTGATCGGTGCCATTGAGGGTCGCACTCACCGTTGGTGTCGAGGCGTTCGTTTCTGTCAAAGTACCGGCGTTGATAGTGGCTGTGCCTGTGGTGGAGTCAGCAAAAGCGACTATAAAACCATGCAGAGTCAAAGCCAGTATAAGTATAAAACCAAGGCAGAAGCCGATGGCACGATCCTTGAGTCTAAGCATTGACAATTCCTTCCCCAATTGTCATGACTGCATCTCTAAGGTCATTGTTTGTCATATCTAGATGTTTAAGTCCTTTATCACGTTCATAAGAAGTCAAGCTAAACCTAAGTTCAAAATGTAAAGGAAAATTCCTACCGTTGTGAAGGAGCTCCTAAACTCAGTATACACATCAGAGAAAATGAAAAGTGACTGAGGACCGTCGATAGTGCATGTGCATAGGCTTTGACATTGTATCGTTAACAGTCGTAGGTCCTTATTCCACTTTTTTGCTTCTGCCTCTACGACGTAAGGTACCTACCAGAAGGAAGAGCCGTTGCACCCACAAGACAGAGCCACTCACTAAAAGGAGCAGGATGATTACACCGACAACATATTCCCAGGGCGACAACAGGCTGAAGAAGTCCGGCCCAGGAGTTACCAGGTTAGAAATCACGCCGGGGATTGTATTAGCCGGTGGCTTGATAGTGAACGTTGTCGTGTAGTGCAGCACCTGATTGTGTCCATACGTCAAACTCAGATTGGCAGTGTACTTTCCATCTGCAAGAGCTTTGTGTTGGATGTAAACAGGATATTCAAGAGCGTTCTGTGGAAGGATGGTATCAAGCTTCATCTTCAGATTTTGGAGCAGGTGTCCATCAAGATCGCTGACTTGCAGACTACCAAAAGGTTTGAGCAGCATGGTGCCAGAATTGTTGAGCCCAACCAGTAGCCTTTGAAAGTGACTGGACTCGTCGTACTGGATGCCTGTCGCTACCAACTGTTCGACAAGTGTACCAGGGAGGTTGACCAGAACAGCAACAATCGATAGTTGTCGCACGTTGATTTGGATCTGGCCAGGTTTGGATGTTTGCTGATATAGATCCTCGGCAACGATGCCGCCCACATGTTGACCCGGGCGAACAGCACTGGGAATGGCCAGCTGAAACGGTACATCTTGACTCTGACCAGGATCAAGTGTCAATTGTGAATTGCTCATTGTAATCCAGGCCCCGACATCGCGTCGTGCATCATTGCGATTGAGGAAGACCGTACCGCTCGTCTGGCTGGAGGTCGCATCTACTGGATAGAGGCTGACGGTGCCTCTCGCCGAACCGCTATTGGTCACGCGAAGGCTATTCTGCACTTGAGCGAGCGGGCGGCCATTAAAAATAAAATACGACCTGGTAATCGGATTTGCAGGATCGAAATAGACGGGTTCTATGCTAAAGCGGGCCCCACCACCGGAGGCATGAGCGACCGAGATGCCCAAAGCTTCCACCAGCAAAACAGCGATAATGAGCACTCCCATGCTCAAACGCAAGCATGTCCCGTGCCATGGGAAGAAAAATGATACCCGCATCACGTAAATCCTCTTCTAGCTACTGCGCTAAAAAATTACGACCTGCCAGCTCATGCGGACATGGTCGATCTATCTAAGGAAAGAGGAGAGAGTTTTTCATAAGCTCTCCCCCTTTCAATTGAACCGAAGGCATAAGCAAGTCTACGGAGCAGCCGCATCACTGACCGTGAGGGTGCTGGTATAAGTACCTGCACGTGCGAGAGATGGAACGCTGATTGTGATTGTCGGCGTGACATCGTACTGTCCAAGGCCGGTATTTATAGCGGCATCCACCAGGACTATCGTTCCGGCTGCTGCGTTAACATTACCAGATGAAGTAGCGGTGAGTGTCGCGTCCGAGCAGGTAGTGCCAGTGTGACAGACGGCAGTATCCGCTGTGATTGCCGAAGCCAGGGTGTGCGAGGCACCATCGGTGAGATCGGTAGAAGCCAGGGTCACTTTCCAGCCGGCACCCGAACCGCGATTATCCGTTAACACAATCGGTAAGGTGTAGGTGAGCGTTTGGCTAGTACCATTCAAGGTTACGCTGCTTACACCGCCTGTAAAAGTGACACCGGACTCGGTCTCTGTTAGCGTTCCACTAGTGACACCAGCACTCACAGTGGGGGAACATGGGCTGCTTGAGCAATCATCAGCGAAGGCGGTATGACTCATGATGGGCATAGCCATTGCCACGAGCGACATCAGAATGAAACTGATGGGCAAACTGATGATACGACGTTTGAGCTGTTGAATTAACATTGATTCTCCAATTCTAAAAAAGTAGGGTTGTTCTTGGCTTTGAAGATGTTTCTATATTCACTATACACCTCCAAGAAATACTTTCGGCAAAACTGTTTGGTGAAACAGGGCTAAACTGTAAATTTTGGAATTAAACGGGGTCAGTCCCACTTTGCGTGAAAGCTCTGGAGGTGATAAAATGGAGGAGAGATTTCCTCAGTTTTGACCTCCTCTTTACGAAAGTAGATAGATGTTACCCATCACCAGCTTGTTGTTTCCTTCGTGCGCTGACCTGCTCCTTGAGAACATCACACACGAAGACCAGACACTCACTCTCTCCGTTCGATCATCGAGGATCACTGTGGCGTGTCCGCTTTGTACTCAGCCATCAGCGAAGATTCACCGTCGATACACGCGCACTTTGGCAGACCTGCCCTGTATGAATACCGCCGTGCGGCTCCAGGTAGAGGTTCGTCGCTTCTTTTGCGGCAACGCTCTCTGCCCCCGCAAAACCTTTGCAGAGCCCTTTGCGGACCTTGCGGCAGCCTACGCTCGTCGAATGAGTCGGCAAAGCGAACTCCTGCGTGCCATTGCCGTGGCACGCAGGAGGCAAGCCAGGGGCTCGAGTGAGCAAGGCATGCAAGATTCCAGTGAGCCTGCATACCTTGTGCGCGTGCTTCGTCGCGCTCCTGTGCCTGCCTGGCCGACCCCACGCGTGCCTGGAGTGGATGATTGGTCCATCCGCAAGGGGCAGACGTATGCAACCCTGCTCGTTGACCTCGAAGCCCACCGTGTGGTCGATGTCTTGCCCGATCGAGAAGCCGATACGTTCGACAAGTGGCTCAAGAGCCATCATCAAGAAGCTGGAACCTTTTTGAGACACGTGAACACGTTGCCGCTTTTGTACCTTGTGGGATTGTACCTACCTATTTCCTTATCACATCTTTACGGACAATTCGGGGCGATACCTTGTAACGCTCTCCCAGCCTACAAGAAAAAATCCTGCCCACCAGAAAAAATTTTCATGGCCTACAAAAAAATTTGGAGTGCCTTTCGACACTCCAAAAAACCAGAAAAATTTTTCTGTAGGCTCCGAAATTTTTTATCCGGCCTCTTCAAATGTGAGCAAAAAAAGGGGTGTTGTGTCTGTAGAGTCCACATCAGAAAGGAGGAAGCACTTGGATTCACATTTCTACCATACCGGTCAGTTTGCACAAAAGGCCGATGTATCCGTGCGTACCTTGCGTTACTATGACAAAGTCGGGTTATTATCCCCTTCCCATTACACGGAAGCTGGCTACCGGCTCTATACGGATACAGACTTTTCGCGCCTCCAACAAATCCTGGCCCTGAAATTTCTCGGCTTCTCATTGGGAGAAATCAAACAATGTTTACGCATCGGGCCAGCCATCTTACAAGAATCCCTGGCCTTCCAAAGGGCCATGATGCAAGATAAAAGGGAGCAACTCGATATGGTCATCGCCGCCATTGATCAGACAGAAAAGCTGCTCCAAACAAACTCCCAGGACTGGGAAGCTATCGTTCACGTGATCCAGGTGATACAAATGACTCAATCAAACGACTGGCGTAAAAAACACTTCACTGAAGAGCAATTGCAACAGATGGAGGAGTTGAGTAAACAAGCCTATACTGAAGAGGATCGACAAAAATTAGCCGAGTGGGGTAAGAACTGGACCGAGGAAGATCAGCGCATAGCCAGCCAAAGGTGGGGCGCACTCATTGCCGAACTGCAACGTCTCGTCTCCACAGGCGAAGACCCTGCCAGTCCCACATCACAAGCCTTTGTCCAACAATGGCTCGACCTGCGAAACGGCTTCACTCGCGGCGATCCTGGTATCTCCAAAGGACTGAACACATGGTATGAGAATCTCAATGCCATGCCTGCCATAGAAAGACCATTCCCCCTCCCATATAGCCAGGAAGGAGAAACCTTCTTACGCAAAGCCCTTGAAATCCATAAAGAAAATCAAGGTCAAAAGTAGCACTGTCTGACCCAACCGTACAAGCTCCGCCACATGATGACCGCCCCGCCGCCGCATGATGACCGCAAGGGTCATCACTACTATATACGACTGGCCTATAAGTGTATTTTTGACGTTATCTCGATGCTGTTTTTGAGTTGTCAACAACGTAAAGGACGTAGCAAAAACTTACGTTCTTTACGTTGGCGTTTGAACGTTTTCATAATATATGTTTCCGCTCCGTAGGCAGCTTCACAGGTTACGCTGTGTACATCGTTAACGTTTCTATGTAACGTGAGTAAGCTTCCTGACAGCCTTTAAGCATCATAGTCGAGATAATTGACGAAAGGATACCATGTGCCGTATAAGTAGCTGCTAACCTGAGGTACCCCTGTCCTTCTCCGCTTCCGCGATGAGTTCCCTGGGGGGTGATGAGCCAGATGGTTCCGCTTGCCCTCTCGCTTTGGCTCCGTTATACTCATAGGACAAGCATTTGACAGGAAGAAAAGGAGAACCGATTCCTTTGGAGCAGATCAATGAACAACACCCACATCGGGGTGATTGGCTGCGCGAGATTGTTTTTGGACTCAATGATGGCCTGGTCACCACCCTGGTGTTCATCATGGCCGTGAGTGAGATTGCGCCCGCACGGCTACTCCTGGTCGTGCTGGGTGAGGTGCTAGCCGGAGGGGTCTCTATGGCCCTTGGAGGCTATCTTTCAGCACGGACCGCCAGGCAGATTCTTGACCAGCGCATCGCCACCGAGCGCTATGAAATTGAGCATGAGCCGGAAGAGGAACGGGCAGAACTGCGTGCCATCTACCGGGACAAGGGCTTGAGCGGTCCCCTGCTCGACCAGGTGGTTGGGCATCTGACGGCCGACCGGGAACGCTGGCACCGGGCCATGGTGCATGACGAGTTGGGAGTAGTAGCAGACACGCAGATCAACCCATGGCTGGAAGGCGTGCAGATTGGGCTCTCCTTCGTGGTCGGTGGCCTCATCCCAACGGTGCCGGTCCTGTTCTCTCTGCCGCAGGCCAGATGGTGGGCCTATGGACTTACCGCGCTTACCGCCCTGGTACTGGGAGCGATCAAAGCCCGCTACACCCATCAGAGTCCCGTGCGGGCTGGCCTCGAATTTCTCGTGGTCGTCACCCTGGGGACGCTGGCTGGTGTGGGGCTCGGCCTGCTGTTGCATGCAGGATAAACCTGACTTTGGCGCATCTGCTTATGCTGGTTCGGGTCGGACTTTGGACTGGTAGGCGTGCCATTGCTGTTCATCGAGCCCCAATGCTTCTTTGAGCAAAGTGAGATCGGCATCGCTGAGACTTTCTCCTGCCTGGCAGCAGTGTTGGCCGATTTCCTGTTCCTTCAGAGAGCGCCTGATCCTGGTGTTCGCATCCTGTCCTTCGAGCTGTTTCAACTCAAGCAAGTCTTTCAAGAGCACTGCTTTCCACTCATCAAGGGTATACACATCATCTTCCTTCTCATGAACGAGTGATCGGGGTCCTTCCTTCTGGACACACACACTTCACTCAAAAGGTCGTAACATCCGCTCCAGAACGGAGAGGCAATGCACGAAAGAACGAGGACGAAGCCCGCGAGACCAGCACCAACCTGTCGGATGACCGGGGGGGTGTACGCAAGGAAAAAGTGCCCAGGGGTCCTCCTTCCCCGCATACCTGTACAAGGATCGTGTGGCACATTCCTACGTCAAGCTCGGTGTGACGACATGCCAGATGCCACCAAACCCCTCGCCAGTCGTTTGGCCGGGACCCGTATCACCTGAATAGGTGTAGAGCGGGTGGCCGTTGGCGTCCGCTATGATGGTCAACGTCCCTGGGAGGGACGTTGCACTCGTAGGTGTGCCCGAGCCGGACACGACGAGTGGGGGCCATGCCCCGGCGCATCCACCGCTACAGACCGTCGACGGCGGCACGTCGGAGGTGCGGTAATAGAGGGTCAAGCCTTGAGCATTCGTGAGAATCGTCTTCGACATGCCATTCACCGTGGCCGTCGCTGTCTTGATGAGACTGCCGGTACTGCTGGCTGTCGGTGTCGTCCCTCCGCTGCCGTATCCCCCACCGCCATACCCGCTACTGGTTGGAGTCGTTCCTCCCGATCCTGAACTACTGGTGTTACTCCCACAGGCTGCCAAAAACAGGACAAGTGTTGCTACCATGAGGGCGATGCACCAGGCACGCCTCAAAACGTTTGAGATGGAAAGATTGCGCTGAATCATGGGTTCTTCCCTCGCTTCCATGGGAACGAGTAATGGAACGACTTAGTGATATAGAGATATATACACGTTGAAGTTACAGAGAAGATCGTTTTCACCTCCCTCGTCGTGGAAGTACGCCAGGTGATCTCCACAGACCTGTCCTAATCAGTCAATGGTCACACCGTCCCGTTGGAACGAGCTGCCCACGAGTGGGCATTGGAGTTACACGTCCGCACCGCTCCCTACTCATCAGCTTTTCGTTGTGTTACTCGGCGTGGAAAGTGGCCTTGTCTCGCATGGGAGGGGAGTTTGACAGAAAGGTTCGTTGCGTTCTCGATGAGGAGGCAATGGTGTAACTTGCTCACGTATAGACCGTTAGGGAAAAGTTTGCTCCCTCTCTCACGACAACGAAGGTTCCTTGAGCAACCTGCATGATTTAGGAGAAGATCTGCTCGAGTGCTTTTATGGATCTTAGGAAGATGAGACAACCATGAACAAGCGTACAAGACGAAGAGTATGGCTAGCATCCCTCCTGCTGGTTGTGGCCGCACTAACCGCGGTGACAGCACTGCATGGGACGACACCAACGACGACGTTTGCCCACGACAGCAAACATCATCCGACGCCTACCCCCACACCTACCACGCCGACCACGCCCACACCCACACCTACCATCACACCGCTTATGATCACGACGACGTCGCTGCCGAATGGAAACGTGTGTGCCTCCTATACTGCCTACATTACCGCGAACAAAGGAGGGGGCTCCTCGCTTGACACGTGGACGATTGTGTCGGGCGCGCTTCCGGCCGGACTGACGATGGCGACCTCCTACGGGATCGAGTCCACCGTCGTGTTCGGCACGCCCACGACGGTCCAAACCAGCGCGTTCACCGTCCAGGTTCAAGACAGCGCTGGTGAAACGGCGACGCAGCCATTGAGCATCACCATCGATCAGCCGTCTCCACTGGTGATCACCAGCCCAACCCCGCCGCCAGCGACCGTCGGGACCTCGTACTTCACCAACCTCTTTGCCAATGGCGGGTGCCAACCCTACACCTGGTCGATTACGGCGGGACAGCTGCCTCCCGGTCTCGCGCTGACCACAGGGTCAAATGGGGGGACTACTATCAGCGGCACTCCCACAGCGAAAGGGACGTACACGTTTACCGAGACAGTAACGGACAGCGCAGGCGTGCATGCCTCCCAGCAGTTCAGCATCACCGTGAACTGACCAGTCCTGTAAGTGGTTGTTCCCCTGGCGAGGCTTTCCTGGCACGGCAGGCAGCCCAGACACACTACCCTGTTACGACGAGGAGGACACGCTCGCATGAAAATTATGAGTAGCACCATACACAAAGGAGGAAGACACATGAATCGTTCTGGATGGCGGTCGTACCTGACCGCACTTCTCACTGCCATCATTGCCGGCGTCAGTCTGCTGAGCCTGAGCAGTCTCCCCGCCTGGGCGGCCAAAGCGGGCACCATCAAGGAGTTCCCCATTCCTACGAAGAGCGCGCCTATAGGTATCACCGCCGGGCCGGATGGCAACCTCTGGTTCACGGAGATCACGAATGGCGAGGGCGACATCGGGCGCATCACGCCCAGTGGCAGATTCACCGTGTTCCCCATCCCCACAGCCAATAGCGGGCCTTCCGGCCGGGCCAGATGGCAACCTCTGGTTCACCGGAGACGGTGCGAACAACATCGGGCGCATCACCACCGGGGGCAGCTTCACCGCTTTCCCCATCCCCACGGCCAATAGCGGGGCTCAGGGCATCACCGCCGGGCCGGATGGCAACCTGTGGTTCACCGAAGTCGGTGCGAACAACATCGGGCGCATCACTACCGCGGGCCTCATCACTGAGTTCCCCATCCCCACGCAGAGTAGCTTCCCCGTCGGCATCACGGCCGGGCCGGATGGCAATCTGTGGTTCACCGAAGACTTTGGGAACAAGATCGGGCGCATCACCCCTGCAGGCAGTATCACCGAGTTCCCCCTGCCAACGACCTGTGGGTCCTCCTCTTTTGGCTGTGGGCTTCGAGGCATCACCGCCGGGCCCGATGGCAACCTCTGGTTCACGGAGTTGAATGGGAGTGGGAACAAGATCGGGCGCATCACCCCTGCGGGCAGTATCACCGAGTTCCCCCTGCCAACGACCTGTGGGTCTTCTGCTGGCTGCGGGCCTTTCGGCATCACCGCCGGGCCGGATGGCAACCTGTGGTTCACAGAATTCGATGGCAACGCCATCGGGCGCATCACACCCAGTGGCAGCTTCACCGGATTTTTTGGCATCCCTACAGCCAAGAGCAGACCTGAGGGCATCACCGCCGGGCCGGATGGCAAGTCCCTCTGGTTCACCGAGGAGAATGCGAGCAAGATTGGGCGCATCACCACGCAGTAGTGTGTGAGGGCAAGCTGCGGCAGCCGAGCGCAGGGCAGGGAACCCACGCATCACCCTGGTGCAACGAGGAGAACACGCTCACATGACACCCAGGAGCCGCACCACACGCACAGGAGGAAGCAGAACGAAACGGTTCCTGCCTGCGTGCTGTTCCTGCTGATGTCGAGCATGGTGCCGTATAAGGATTCATATACGGCACCAGACACTCTTTTCTACGCTACCTCACGTGTGTCGCCGCGCTTCTGTAGCCCATTTGCCGTCCTGTGTTACCCCTGGGAAGAGCTGGCAGTTTTCCTACTTATACGGCACACAGAAAGGCGAGACGATGACCACGACCTCTGAAGCGGTTGAACTGT
>Ga0137384_10002946_pt1 | contig 13515 bp, 17 predicted proteins | sample SagtaG_2_FD_104922 | JGI IMG/M metagenome (GOLD analysis project Ga0137384, IMG submission 104922) | Vadose zone soil microbial communities from Sagehorn Ranch, Mendocino, California, USA - Sage2_R_60_16 metaG | ecosystem: Environmental > Terrestrial > Soil > Vadose zone | place: USA... | reverse complement strand
GGCCCAGGCAACGGCCTTGCGCAGGTGCTCGGCCGGCAGCACCTGCCCGGTCGGGTTGGACGGAGAGTTCAGCCAGGCCAGCCGGACGCGCTCGGGGCCTAGCCCGAGCGTCCCGTCCACGGCCAGCGGCCGCGCGCCGGCCAGCAGGGCGCCGACGTGATATGTCGGATAGGCCAGCCGCGGATAGGTCACCAGGTCGCGACGACCGCAGCCGAGCAGGGTCGGCAGCGACGAGATCAGCTCCTTGGTCCCGATCACCGGCAGCACAGCGGCCGGGTGCACGGTCACGCCGTGGCGGCGGGCTAGCCAGGCCGCGGCCGCCTCGCGGAGCGCGGGGGTGCCGGCCGCGGCGGGGTAACCGGGCGAGTCCGAGGCCATCGCGAGCGCATCGCGCACGATCCGGGGAACCGGGTCCACCGGAGTGCCGACGGACAGGTCGACGAGCCCGTTTTGGTGCGCGGCGGCCTTCGCCTTGGCCGGCTCAAGCGCTTCCCACGGAAACTGGGGCAGCCGCGCGGCCAGGGTCAGTGCTCGACCTGCTGCGGCGGCAGGGCGGCGACCAGCGGATGGTCCTTGCCGATCTTGCCGATCTTGGCGGCGCCGCCAGGCGAGCCGAGATCCTCGAAGAACTCCACGTTCACCTTGTAGTAGTCCTTCCACTGGTCGGGCACGTCGTCCTCGTAGAAGATCGCCTCCACCGGGCAGACCGGCTCGCAGGCGCCGCAGTCGACGCACTCATCCGGGTGGATGTAGAGCATCCGCTCGCCCTCGTAGATGCAATCGACGGGGCACTCCTCGATGCACGCCTTGTCGAGCAGATCGACGCAAGGCTGCGCGATGATATAGGTCACGTCGGAACTCCTCTTCAGTCCACGCGCTGGGCACGCCCGCGAGGGCTGGCCGGGCCTCAGTATCAAGGCCACAGCTAAGTATCGCCTGCCGTGGCGGTCCGTGCGCCATCGATCCGGTCCCGCGGGATGGCAGGCTATCAGCCGACCCGGACGCGCCCGGCCGGCGCAGGCAAAGAGCCGCGAGTCCATCCCTTAGCGCCCTTGGCGGCCCGCCATTCGTAGCGGCCGCACCGCACCTCGCGGATCCGGTAGTGCGCGGCGTGCGCCACCAGCCAGGCGGCGACCGACCAGGCCTCGGCCGGATGCGGAACGGACACGGTCACCGCCGGATCCCCGGAGGCGCGAGCCGGCAGCGGCCCGAACGCCCGGGTCAGGCCCTTGCTGGCGGCGGCCAGCCGGGCCCGTCCCTTCGGCGGCCGGCCGTACCAGCACCAGACCGCCCGCGGGTCGTGCCCGGTGAATCCCTGCGTCAGGCCGGCGGCCATCTGCTGGTACTGGATGTACGCGGTGCCATCGGCACTGTGCTGGACGGCCTGCGCCGCCTTGTAGACCGGAATCTGCTTGTATCTCGGCACCCGAGTGAGCGCCTGGAAGAACTTGGTCGTCGCGTAGACGGGGTCTTCAAGCTGGTGAGCGGTGCCCCAGCCCTCCGATGGCCGCTGCTGGAAGACCCCGACCGAGTCCCGGTCGCCGAACGGCAGGTTCCGCAGCTTCGACTCCTGCAGCGCCGCCGCGTAAGCGACGGTGACCGCGTGCGCGGGCAGGGCTTGCCTGCTGGCCACGCCCGCGATGGTTGCCGCGATGCCAGCCTGGCCGGGGTCCAGCCTGAACACCTGGCCGCTGGCCTTCACCGCACAGCCGCTGGCCGGCTCAAGCAGCGGCGCGACGTGCCGGAACGCGACATAGGCACCGCCGCCGAGCAGGATGAGGACGGCAAGGACGAGGCCGGCTGATCTGGCGCGCCTGGTGTTTGTTCCCGGCACAAGAACAGAACGTACCCGGTGTGGCAACGGCTAGGCTCGCTCGCCATGAACGCCGTACCATTCCCGCTGGGTGACTCCACGCTGCCGGCCGCGATCGACGAACTCTGGGAACGGCGCGACGGGCTAGGCCCGCAGGACGCCGGCGCCCGTGCGGTGGTCATCGCCGCGGTCGACTCGATCGACGCCGGACACGCCAGGGTGGCCCGGCCGGACCCGGCGACCGGCGAGATCGTGGTGGATGAGCGGGCCAGGCGCGCGATCTTGCTAGCCTTCCGGCTGCTGCCGATGGTCGGCTCGCAGGTCGGCGACTTCCGCTACCACGACAGGGTGCCGCTGACCAGGCACCTGGACGGGGTGCGGGCGGTGCCTGGCTCGATCGTCCGCTGGGGCGCGTACGTCGCGCCCGGCGCGGTGCTGATGCCGTCGTTCGTCAACATCGGCGCCTACGTGGACAGCGGCACCATGGTCGATACCTGGGCGACCGTCGGCTCCTGCGCGCAGATCGGGAAGAATGTCCACCTGTCCGGCGGGGCCGGCATCGGCGGCGTGCTTGAGCCGGCCGGCGCGGTTCCTGTGGTGATCGAGGACGATGCGTTCATCGGGTCGCGGTGCATGGTCGTGGAGGGCGCCCGGGTCAGGGCCGGCGCCGTGCTCGGCAGCGGCACGATCCTGACCAAGAGCGCGCACGTGATCGACGTGCAAACCGGCGAGGAGCTGCCCCGCGGTGAGGTCCCGGCGTGGTCGGTGTGCGTCGGCGGCATGCGGAACAGGAAGTTCGCCGGCGGGGAATTCGGCATGCCTTGCGTGCTGGTGCTCAAGCGGCTGCCTGCGGGCAGCGGGCACGACAAGGCGGCGCTGAACGACATCCTCCGTGACCACGGCGTGAATGCCTGAACCCGCCGCCGCGTGTTGCCGAGGCTACCTTTGGGATCCATGAGCGTGCATTCCGAGCCACGCCGTTACGTGCGCCGCCAGGGCCCGGCCACGCTACGGGGCAAGGCCATCCCGAAGACCACCACCGACCAGCGCCTGCTCGACCGCCGCGGTCCGAGCGACTGGGTGCATACCGATCCGTGGCGGGTGTTGCGGATCCAGGCTGAGTTCGTCGAGGGCTTCGGGCTACTCGCCGAACTCGGCCCTGCGGTGTCGGTATTCGGGTCGGCCCGGACTGCCCGCGGGTCGGCCGAGTATGACCGGGCGCAGCGGATTGGCGCAGGGCTGGCCTCGGCCGGCTACGCGGTCATCACCGGGGGCGGTCCAGGGATCATGGAAGCGGCCAACCGGGGCGCCACGAGCGCGAACGGCGTATCCGTCGGCCTTGGCATCGAACTGCCGGTCGAGCAGGGCCTGAACGAGTATGTCGAGATAGGCCTGGAGTTCAGGTATTTCTTCGTGCGCAAGACGGTCTTCATCAAGTACTCGCAGGCATTCGTCGTCCTGCCGGGCGGGTTCGGGACCCTGGACGAGCTGTTCGAGGCGCTCACCCTGGTGCAGACCGGAAAGATTACGAAATTCCCGATCGTCCTGGTTGGCAGCGAGCACTGGTCCGGGCTGCTCTCCTGGATCCGTGACACGCTGGTCGCCAGCGGCAAGGTCGCCGCGGCCGATCTGCAGCTCGTGCGGGTCGCCGATGACCCGGCGGAGGTGGTCCAGATCATCCTGGACGCACATAAATCCGGGGTGGTTCCTGAGCTCGCCTGACCGGCTCGGGGGTTCAGCCGAGGCCGCGCACGGTCCTGGCGGGCGGCCGGATGCCACGGATGGAGCTGGCCATGTCGACTGCGCGCCGGGTCTGCCGGGGGTGCGCGGTACGGACCACGGTGGCGCCGAGCCACCCGCCGATCGCCGCGGTGGCCAGGGTGCCAGCATCCGGGCCCGGCTCGTCCCGCAGGTCGACGAGGGTGGCGTAACCCGCCGCGCGGACGGCTGTCAGCCGGGCCGGCTCGACTGTCACGAGCAGCCGGCCGGGCGGCACCTGCGCGCGGCCGGCCGCCTCCGGGTCGGCGCAGGCCAGGATGGCCCCGGTACGCAGCGCCAGCACCGGATCGCCCGTGATGTCGGCCGTCTCGCAGGCCGCGCAGACGAGAATGCCGGGATGACTGGCCCGGAATGCCGCGATTGCCGCGGCGCCGGCCTCGCCGAGATCGACCAGCGCAGCGCCGGCCGCCGCGGCCGCCGCCGCCGCGGCCGCGTCGCCCGCGACCGCGAGTAGCGCGGTTCCCGCGGCTGCCAGCCGGGCCAGTGCACCCGCCATGGCCCCGAGCATGGCACGATTCCTCTTGTGCCAGTGGTGCTGATCGTCGTGGCCGCCGCGATAGTCGTCGGGGTGATCGTCGTCGCGCTCGGCCGCGGCGGCGGGCTGGCGCAGTCCACCGCCGACTTCGTTCCCTTTGAAATCGATAATGTCACCGCTACCGATGTGGCGCTGCTGCGGCCGCCTGCGGCACTGTGCGGGTATCACATTCCGGCCACGGATCAGGCCCTGAGCCGGATCGCGCAGGCGATGACGGAGCGGGAGGTGGAGATCGCGACCTTGCGCAGGCAGCTAACGGAACTGCGCGCGACAGCGGATGCAGCCGCGGCGCGCAGCCAGTGGATGCCACCGGGAGTCGCAGGCCCGCCGCCGGGCCAGCCGCCGCCGGGCGTCGCAGGCCCGCCGGGCGTCGCAGGCCCGCCGCCGGGCCAGCCGCCGCCGGGCGTCGCAGGCCCGCCACCGGATGCCGCAGCCAGCGGCGCGGCCACGCCTGCGGGCTCGGGCGCTGCGCTGCCGTCCCGCCCTAGCGTGTGGCGGCGCGAACTGGCCGAGCCGCAGCCTGCGGCGGACCCGTGGCCGCCACTGGCCCCGTGGACAGCCTGGGAACGGGCCGGCCGGCCAGCCGCGGAGCAGGATCAGGCCAGCGAGCCAGCCCGGGATCCGGCATCCGACACCGATCCCGGCCCGCCGGGAGAGGCCAGGTGACCACGCCGGCCGGCGGCGCGAAAACCGGCCCGGACGGCCTCGCCCGGTGCCCGTGGAGCCTGGGCAGCGCCGATTACCTCGCCTATCACGACGACGAGTGGGGCAGGCCGATCCGCGATGACACGCAGATGTTCGAGCGGCTCTGCCTGGAGGCGTTCCAGTCCGGCCTCTCCTGGCTCACGATCTTGCGCAAGCGGGAGAACTTCCGGTCTGCCTTCCGTGGCTTCGACCTGGCGGCCGTGGCCGCATTCGGGCCCGCCGACGTGACCAGGCTGCTGGCGGATCCCGGCATCATCAGGAACAGGGCGAAAATCGAGGCCGCGATCCGGAACGCGAATGCCGCGCTGCAGTTGCCCGTCGGGCTTGCGGACCTGGTCTGGAGCTACGCCGACCAGCAGCGCGGTGCACCGGTGACGCTGGCCGACGTGCCGGCCTGGACGCCCGCGTCGAAGGCTCTGGCGGCGCAGCTCAAGCGGCACGGATTCGGGTTCGCCGGGCCAGTCACTGCCTATGCCACCATGCAGGCAAGCGGCGTCGTCAATGACCATCTGGAGGCCTGCGCTTTCCGGGCCGGCTCGCCTCCCAGGCCATTACCCGATGGTGGCCCGGGCCAGGTGAGATGGGCGTGACAATGGCGGCGCTGCACTCGCCTTGCCATGTTTGTGAAGCACGCAGAACGTGCCAGACTGTCATTTAATGTTCGATAGAGGCGAGCCGACCGCGGCCGGGCAGGCATCGACGGACCAATGCCCGGCTGGCCCGCCGCCACTGGTCCCGATGGGTCTACTGTTGCCTGAGCCGGCGATCGTGACAAGCCCGCCGGCCTCCTCAATGGCTGAAAGCCGCAGGCCGCTGGCCCCAGGCAGGCCTGCGGGGTGACCAGGCGGCCAGGAACGACTGAGAGGGCGTCATGACAGCGAAACCGACCGTCGAAGCGCTCGGCATCGACGTGGCCGCGCAGGCCTGGCGGCGGTCCGGCGACGGCGACGGGTCGATCGAGGTCGCATTCGTCCGCGATGACGGGCCCGCGGCAGCCGGCTGGGTGCTGATGCGCGTGACCGGCGACCAGGCGAGCCGGGTGCTCGTCTACGACATGAACGAGTGGGTGTGCTTCCTCGATGGCGTCAGGAACGGCGAGTTCGACGACGCGGCTTGCCAGCGGTGATCGGCCGGAAACCCTTGTCCGCCCAGGCCATTCATGCTATATGCAATCATTGATCAGAATGTTTGTGAATCACAACTTAAGTAGCGCTATGCTGGAAGCGATGTCCTGTCAAGAGGGAGATCGCGGATGACCGATGACGCCTACGGCGCGACCATAGCCAAGCGCCGGCTTTCCAGGCGCCTCGCCGAGCTCCGGGTAGCGACCGGCTACACGGCCAACCATGTCTGCGACATCCTGAACTGGGGCCGGGGCAAGGTCGGGCGCTTCGAGGCGAATCAGTGGAAGCGCCCGGAGCTGAGCGACATCCGCGACCTGCTGCGGATCTACGACGCGCCGGCCGGCGTCCAGGACGAGCTTGAGGAACTCGCGACCAGGGCTCGCGCGCGGCCCTGGTGGCGTGACTACCCGGAAATCTTCGACAACGAGTTCCCCGGCTTCGAGAACGACGCGACCCGGATCCGGGTGTTCATGCCGCTGATCCTGCCCGGCCTGCTGCAGACCCCCGCCTATGTGGAGTCGCTGATGCGGGCGGGCTCGCGGCCGCCCGCATGGCGGGAGCGTGCGCTGCAGACCCGGCTGCGGCGGCAGGAAATCCTCGACCGGGCCAGCGCCGCCGCGCCGAAGCTGAGCGCGGTGATCACCGAGGCATCGCTGATGTACCGCTGGGGTAGCCGCGCAGACCGCTACGAGCAAGTAATCCACCTGGCCGCCATGAGCAGCCGTGCCAACATCGAGCTCCGCATCCAGCGTTTCATCGACGGGCCGTACCCTGGCATGCATTCCATGATCAACATCTTTGGCTACCCGGACGGTGAGCCAAACCTGGTGTACATGGAGACCGATTACGCGATCGAGGAGGTGAGCAGCGCGGAGTCCGTGAACACCTACGTCCAGGCCTTCGGCCGCGCCAGCGAGGCGGCGTTAGAGCCCGCCGACACCGCGGTCTTTCTCAGGCAACTTGCCGAACAACTGGAGTGAACACAATGACTGACCTGTCTCAAGCCACCTGGCGGAAAGCAAGCATGAGTTCGCAGAACGGAGGCTGCGTCGAGGTCGCGGCCAATCTCCCTGGCGTGACTGCCCTCAGGGACAGCAAGCGGCCGGATGACGGCGCGCACATCGTGCGGCGCGCGGCGTTCGCTGCGTTCCTCGCAGACCTGAAGGCGGGCCGTTTCGACATCGGAGCCGGCTGAGCCGCCGCAGTGCGAACGCAGGAACCCCCCGGGATGCAGCCCGGGGGGTTCCGCTACTTCGGTGCCTGTCTCAAGGCCCGGCACGTCACCAGGTGGCAACTGCCGCGAATGCGACTGTACACGCGGCCTTTGCGGCTGCACAGGCCTGCGCAGGCGTCCTGGCGTGCGCGATAGCCACATCTGTATGACCTGTCCGGCCGGGCAGGGATGCGTTCAATCTGGCCATTTTCCGGGGAGGCCATTGCGAAGAGGGGCGAATGACTCATAATCTGTGCTTCACAGATACCTCAGTCGCGAAGGCGGATGAGCATGTTACCGTCGCCCGCGGAGAGCGGGGAGGACCGGCCCGGCGGGCTTGGTCGGCCATCCGGTGATGGCGGACTGATGGCAGCGCCCGTGGCCGACGCCTTCGCAGTGGCGGCGCAGCTCCCCGCGCAACTCAGCGTACGCTCCGGTGGCTGTTTCGCCAGGCCACTGCCGCTTGATGGCAGCTGCGCTGGCGCCGCAAGGCGCTTCTTCCGCGAAGCCGTAGCCGGGATCGGGATGCCCGGCGACCTGATCCACGACGGCGTGACCATGGCCAGCGAGCTCGCCGCCAACACGATGCACGCGCAGGACAACGTCGAGTTCGGCAGCAACCGGCTACGTCCGGTGACCGGGTTCCCCGAGCTGTGGATCTATGCCCGTGGCAGCGGTGCCAGGTGCGAGCTGGTCTGCAAGGTCTTTGACTCGCAGCCGCGGTGGAAGACGGGCGATCTGCCCGATCCTACGAAGCACGCGCTTGAGTCGGTGAACGGCCGCGGACTCCAGGTGGTCAACGGACTATCGGCAGGTCAGTGGGGCTATCACCCGAGCCGGGCGCGGCTTGGCAGCTGGAAGGTGCCCGGCAAGGTCGTCTGGTTCTCGCTACGGCTGCCGCCGTCCTGTGAACAGGTCCGGTCCAGCCGCCCGCGAGTCAGTCCAGGCCAGGCCGTTAACGAGCTGGAGAAGTCGCTGACCGACCGGGGGATCGGCGGTCGGCTGGTCCGGGTTGACGAGCCCGCGGCCGGGCTGGCGGTGCTCTCCGTCAGCCGCGACCTGACGGTATGGTGCCATGGCGGCACGGTCTCCTGGAAGATGCCGGGCGGCCGCTACGAGCGCAGGCTGCTTTCCGATCTCGTCGATGTCGCCGAGCAGATTATCTGCACGCACGAGGAACTCGAGGCTGTCGGGGCGCTAACCTGAGGCTTACCTGCCCTGGTAGACCGGTTGCTGCTTGCTGACGAAGGCGGCCGTCGCGGCGCGATGATCGGCGGTCCGGCCGAGTTCCGCCTGCAGCCTGGCCTCCAGCTCCAGGGACTCCGCCAGGCCATGGGTGGCGGCGAAGACGAGGCTCTGCTTGATAGCCGCGTAGGCCGCCGTCGGCCCGGCGGCCAGCCTGGCGGCCAGCTCATGCACCGCGGCTGCCAGCTCGTCGTCAGCCACGACCGAGTTGACCAGCCCGTAGCTCAGCGCCTTGTCCGCGGCCAGCGGGTCGGCGAGCAGCAGCATCTCGGCGGCCCTGGCTGCGCCGACAAGCCGCTGCAGCGTCCAGGACGCGCCCGAGTCGGCGCCGAGCCCCACCCGTGCGAACGCCATCAGCACGCTGGCCCGCCTTGCCGCGATGCGGAAGTCGCAGGCAAACGCCAGCGAGGCCCCGGCCCCGGCGGCCACGCCGCCTAGCGCGGCGATAACCGGCTTGGGCATGCCGGTAATCGTCATGATGATCGGGTTGTAGTGCTGCCGCACCGTGTCGACGGAGGTGTCGCCCGCGTCGAGCAGCCCGGCATGCTCCCGCAGGTCCTGGCCGGCGCAAAAGGCATGGCCCGCGCCGGTCAGGACCACCGCACGGACCCCGGAGTCCGCGCCGGCCTCGCGCAGCGCGGCGAGCAGCCCGTTCTTCATCTCGGCGGTCAGCGCGTTCCTGGCTTCCGGGCGGTTCAGCGTGATGGTGGCGATGGCGCCATCACGATCGCAGCGCACGGTGTCGGTCACACCGGCCTCCTCACATCGTCGGGGCGGCCCGTACCACCCGATCGCAGACAACAGTCCACGAAGCGTGCGGCGGCAGGCAAGAGCCTGGCCGATTCTGCCTCAAATAGCTCGGCTGCCTGCCGCCCCGGCCACCGGTCGGGCAGCAGTTCGGCAGGTAGCCCGGGATCGGTGAACAGGAATTTCCGCCATTCGTGTACCAGCTTGCTCCGGGCAGCGAAGACGATCTCATCCGGGCTATCCTGGCCGACCTCGCCGACCAGCCCGGCGGCGCCGGCCAGCCACCGCTGATACGCGCGCGCCAGCCCGTCCAGGTCCCATGCCCTGGCGAGCAGCCCGCGGGCATCGCCGTCGTAGCTGGCCGTGAACCGCTCCGCGCGGACCCGCTCAGCCTCGAGCAGGGCGTCAAGCTCGACCGACGGGCGCGGGCTGACCCAGGTCGTCTCGTCAACCGGGGCGTAGCCGAGGTAGCCGAGCGCAGCGCGGAGCCGGTCCCTGCGGGCCCGCTCGCGGACCCGGCCGACCACGATCAGATGCCAGCGGCCGTTCCAGTCGGGGGCGCCATGGCGGTAGATCCGCTCGGCAGCCTCGTCCAGCCGCCTGATCGCCCGCGGCGTCAGTGCGTATCCGGCGCCATCCGTCATCCGGACCGCCTCCAGCCAGCCCTGCCCGGCCATCCGCGACACGGCCGTGCGGACCGCCGGCGCCGTGATGCCGAGCGGGGCAAGCAGCCGGACCAGGGCAGCGACCGGCGCCCGCGCCCCGCGGGACCGCAGGTGATCACCGTAGAGGTCGAAGAGAGCCGATCTCGCGTCCACGCCACCAGTCTCGCCACGTCGCCCGTTAGTCCGCGATGGAACGCTGATCGTTACCACGCGGCGGCGGAACTGAAGGATAATAGAGGTACTGATAGACGTGATTGTGGCTGGCAGGTCCCGCCAGGTACCGGGGCTCCGGTGCCGCAGGCCTCAGCTGAGGTTCCTGCGGCCCTGCGGCAGGAAGGGGATGCAGGATGGCGGCGATGAAGCCGCGGACAGGCGATGGTCCGCTGGAGGTCACCAAGGAGGGACGCGGCATAGTGATGCGCGTCCCGCTGGAGGGCGGTGGGCGGCTCGTCGTGGAACTGTCGGCCACTGAGGCCGCTGCGCTCGGGGAAGCGCTCAAGTCGGCTGTCGGCTGAACCTTGCCGACCGACCTCCACGTCACCCTCCTCCCGGCGGCTGGCCCGCGCCTGCTCGGTACCTATCTTGCCGCCGTGGCCGATGGCCACGGCGATCCTCCGGACCTGCTCGCAGTGCCGGTCCGGGCGGATGACCTGCGGCAGGATCGGCCCGAGCTGGATCCATTCCTGCCAGTCGGCTCCGCCGCGGTGATCGCCGCCGCCGGGATGACGGGCAAGGCAGGCGAGGTTGCCGAGACGCCCGTGCGGCTGGGCCCGCACACCAGCAGGGTGGCGTTCATCGGGCTTGGCGACGGCTCACCGCACGCGCTACGGCGAGCCGGGGCCGAGCTTGGCCGCCGGGCAGTGCGGGGCACGCCGGTCCAGCAGGAGGCGGCCCGGGGAAGGACCGTGACCACGCCAGCGATCGAGGGGCTGTCCGATGAGGCCGCGCAGGCCTTCGTGCAGGGCATGCTGCTCGGCTCCTATGCCTTCGCCCTGAAATCCGGTCCTGACCAGGACCGGGGCCCCGAGGTCGGGCTGCTCACCGGGCAGCAGGCCGACTACTCGGCCGCAGTCGGCCAGGCGGTCACCATCGCCGGTGCGGTTGCCCTGGCGCGGGACCTGACCAACACGCCGTCGGCGCGCAAATCCCCGGCCTGGCTGGCCGGCGAGGCCGTGCGGGTGGCCGGACAGGCCGGCCTCACGTCCCGGATATGGGCCGAGCGGGAACTGGCGGCGGCGGGCTTCGGCGGCATCCTGGCGGTCGGATCGGGATCGGCGCGGCCGCCCAGGCTGATCGAGCTCAGCTACGCGCCGGATGGCTGGCAGCAGCATGTCGTGCTGGCCGGCAAGGGCATCACCTTCGACAGCGGCGGCATCTCGCTGAAGCCTAACGACGGCATGAAGCTGATGAAGACCGACATGGCCGGCGGTGCCGCGGTGATCGCCGTCATGTCCGCGCTGGCCAGCCTCGGCGTCAGGGCGCGGGTGACCGGACTGGTCGCGGCGGCGGAGAACATGCCGTCCGGGTCGGCGTACCGGCCAGGAGACGTTATTACGCAGTATGGCGGGCGGACCGTCGAAGTGCTGAACACCGACGCCGAGGGACGGCTTGTGCTTGCCGACGTGCTCGCCTATGCCGATGCGGCGCTCGATCCCGGTGTGGTGGTGGACATCGCGACCCTCACCGGCGCGGCCCGGGTCGCGCTCGGCACCGGGATCGGCGCGCTGTACTCGACCGATGACGGCGTTGCCGCGGCACTGCTTGCGGCCGGGCTGGCCAGCGGGGACCGGCTGTGGCGGATGCCGCTGCCCGCCGACTACCTGGACGCGCTCGATTCGCCGGTAGCCGACCTGGCGCACGTGGCCCGCAGCGGCACGGCCGGCGGACACGCCGGATCCATCGCGGCGGCCCTGTTCCTGCGTGAGTTCACCGGCGGCAGGCCCTGGGCCCACCTGGACGTCGCCGGGGCCGCGCGGGCGTCGTCGGATGACGGCGAGATCACCAAGGGCGGCACCGGCTTCGGCACCCGGCTGCTGCTCGGCTGGCTCGGCGGGATCTGACCTGGAGTTCAGGTTCCCTGCTTGACAGCCCGTCAGGTTCCCAGCTTGACAGCCCGTCAGGTTCCCAGCTTGACAGCCCGTCAGGTTCCCTGCTTGACAGCCCGTCAGGTTCCCTGCTTGACAGCACTGAGCAGGCCGTCACCCACCGGCAGGAGCAGCGGCACGAGCCGCTCGTCGGCCCTGACCTGCTCGCACAGTTCCCTGACGGCGGCGGTGTCCGGATCCGCCTGGGCTTCGTCACTCACCCGCTCACGCCAGAGGGCGTCGATCACCCGGCGATGCCAGAGGGCGTTGTCGAAGACGACGATGCCGCCGGGCCGCAGCAGCCGCAGCGCCGCGATCAGGTACTCCGGGTACTCCTGCTTGTCCGCATCGCAGAACACCATGTCGTAGGCCCCGTCGGCGAGGCGGGGGAGTACGTCAAGCGCCCGGCCGCCGATCAGCCGGTAGCGGCTGGACGCGAACCCCGCGTCCACGAACGCCATGCGTGCCAGCCGCTGATGCTCGGGCTCGATATCAACGCTGGTCAGTACGCCGCCGGTGCGCATGCCCCGGAGCAGCCAGATACCTGACGTGCCGCAGCCGGTGCCGATCTCGACGACCGACCTTGCGCTGATCGCTGCGGCGATGAAGCGCAGCGCAGCGCCGGTGGCTGGACCGGCCGGCACGGTGCCGCCGACCTCTGCCGCACTCCGGCGAGCGGCGAGCAGCACGTCGTCCTCGGGGAGAAACTCCTCGACATAGCTCAGGGTGTCCTGCTCGCTGGCGATGACTTCCTCCGTGAAGGCTGGCTAGCTCTCGTGCCGCAGCCTAGCGTTAGGTCGACGCGCGCGGGAACCTGCCGGGCCTGTCCGGGCGTTGTTACTGACGCCGGCCGGCCGCAGGCGGAAGTCAGGGAGCGTTGCGGGTGTTGGGGGTAGTAACAAGCTGGAAGAGGGGAAACCGTGGACCGTGCTGGGCCCGTCAAGGTGCCGGAGGCGGACTGGACGCCGCCCACCTGGGAGCAGGTGGTCCGGGACCATTCCGCGCGGGTCTATCGCCTGGCCTACCGGCTGACCGGCAACTCCCATGATGCCGAGGACCTGACGCAGGAGGTCTTCGTGCGGGTATTCCGGTCGCTGTCCAGCTACACGCCCGGCACGTTCGAGGGCTGGCTGCACCGGATCACCACGAACCTCTTTCTCGATATGGCGCGCCGCAAGCAGCGGATCCGCTTCGAGGGACTCGCGGACGATGCTGCCGCCCGGCTCGGCGGCAGCGAGCCGACTCCGGCCGAGGCGTTCGACGAGCGTCACTTCGACGATGACATCCAGGCAGCGCTCAAGGCACTGGCGCCCGAGTACCGGGTGGCGGTCATCCTCTGCGATATCGAAGGATTGTCGTACGACGAGATCGCCGCCACCCTCGGCGTCAAGCTTGGCACCGTTCGCAGCCGTATCCACCGGGGGCGCGCGCAGCTCAGGGCCGCTCTTGAGCACCGCAGGCCGCGCCAGAGCACTCCGCGGGTGCCGCGACCCCGGGCGACGGTGCATGCGCAACTGCCGGAAGGCGGCCAGCCATGAGTCACCTCGGCCGCCGCCTTTCCGCGCTGATCGACGACGAGCTTGGCCACGCGGATCGTGAGCGGGT
>Ga0137384_10002943_pt1 | contig 13520 bp, 16 predicted proteins | sample SagtaG_2_FD_104922 | JGI IMG/M metagenome (GOLD analysis project Ga0137384, IMG submission 104922) | Vadose zone soil microbial communities from Sagehorn Ranch, Mendocino, California, USA - Sage2_R_60_16 metaG | ecosystem: Environmental > Terrestrial > Soil > Vadose zone | place: USA... | reverse complement strand
GAAGGCGTTGCCCAGCATTGCGAATGGCGAAAGAAAACGATGCACATTTCCGGGTTTGTCTTTCTCGAACACCTGTTCCGCCGTGGTTTGGCTCAGGTTCAGGCGGCCAAGAAAGTACTGGTCACTGGTCGGTGCCACGTTGTGCGTTTTGTCTTCCTGCATGTTCTGGATGTAGGTCTCAGCCAGAGGATGCAAGCGTTTGATGTTATCGATGAAGGCATGCTCCCTCTGGATCACACGGTCCACCATACGATCGAAGGAGACGGGCGCGAGGATCGTGAGATCGGCGTGCTTCGTGACGCCGTAATTGCCGTAGATGCTTATTAGATTGTCCGCACCCCCTACGACCATCTTGCTTACGGGCGTGGTCACAGTAAACGCGGTGCTCGTCTCACCCGCCTTGACGGTAACACTGGCTGGAGCCTTGGCCACCGAGGGTGGGTCCACTGCGAGGGAGACTTCAAGGTCGAACGGTGCGGGCGCGTTCATGGTAACCCGGCCTTGAACCGTGTTTCCGCCGACTACGCTTGGCGCGCTGAGACTGATTGAATTCAGCATCGGCAGGGGAACCGACACCGTCACTTTGACGGGAACATCGGAGCTGGTCTTGGTTGCCGGGAAGTCCTTTCTGGCTATGGTGAATTTGTAATCGGTTGACTGACCGTGCGCCGAGACGGTCAATGCCAAAACCGCCACGCTCGAAATGAACCTAACTGATTTCATAAGGCACTTCTCCCCGAAAAGTTTACGAAGCTAGTTCGAAAATCATGTGTACGGTTGCTTCTGAATCGATCTGTTGCCCGTCGTGCTCCGCCGGCTTGAACTTGATCTTCTCGGCGGCATGCATTGCTTGTTCGTCCAATCCATGACCGAGCCCCTGCACCACCTTCAGCACCCGCACTTCTCCGCTTGTCAGAAATTGCACTCGAAGTAATACTTCGCCTTCTAGGCGCAACTGACGCGCTTCTTCCGTGTACCCAGGCGTGGGTTTGGAGATGATCTCCACGGATCTTCCAGTGTTCCTCTGTGGCGGATCTTGCACCGCTACTGCAGGGCGCGACGCTGCCGATTCATCGCCGAAGCCAGACGACTGCACAGCACCAGCCTTGCCGTGGGCACCACCAGTGCCGTTGCCATAGCCCGGTCCGTCAGGCATGCCGAATGAACCGAGCGTTGCCACTGTCAACTTGCTCTCACCGTCGCCCTGGCCTCTGACGCCGTTAGAATCGCCAAAACCGCCAGTCTGCACTTGAGCGGCCGGTGCGGACTTGGGCATCGTGGGCTTTTCAGCCGTGGCCACAAATGCTCCGACCTGCACCGCAGGTTTCGGCAAAGGGGCGGACACGATTGGTAAGACCGGAGCCTTGGCTTGCAATTCCACTTTTGGTGGCTCCATCACCGCAGCCGGGATGCGGAATGCCGTGGAGGGTTTGGACAGCACCAATTTCCCCACGACCGGAGGAGCGTAAGCCCTGATTCTTGGTTGAGGCACCACCGGTTCGGTTGGCTGGAGCAATGGCGTGTAAATCAAATTTTTCGCCCGCAACACGACCTTATCCGGTTTGATGACACCAAAATGAATCAGCGCAACCACCACCAGGCTCTGAGACGCAAATGCGGTGAGCAGGGCACGGTAGTTAGTCTTTCGCTCCGGCAACAGTTGCAGGGTCAATGTGGTCATTTCGTTCTAACCTTCGAAACCACGACTTTCTCGGAAGCGGGCTTGTGCAGCGCAAACGCGGGCGGTTTCGGACTTTGTAGGGAGGGTGGGGGAGGAATGGGCTTCACGAACGAAACCCCCAGCAACACTATCGCCAACGCCGCTGCGACGTATGGATGCTTCGCCGTTAAGTGAAGGACGCCCGAAATGCTGCCGACACCGGGGGTGTACATCAGTAGTGCTCCCCTCTCCCAAACAGATGCCACGTGTAGGAAACGTTCATGAAAACCTTGAGCCCATTAGCCGAGAGTCCCGTGTTGAAACGGGTCTCATGCACGACACCCGCCCCCAGGTCGGAATAGAGTTGCCCTCTCGAGATGGCAAGTTTGACACCGCCCCCGGAGATACTACGGTTCTCCCAATCGAAGCCCTGACTGTCGTGCCCGACCGTGAATTCACCGTAAGGCACAACGACTGCCCGGTTGAACCGATGCAATACAAAACCTTGTGTCACATACGCTTGCTCAATCAAATTGCCGTGCTCTACCGGAGAGAAGTGTCCGAGAATTGCCCAGGTGGATCCGGGGAAGCGAGACGTCTTGCTGGACACTGGCTGCCACCCGAACCAATCGAGAATGTAATCCGTGCGGCCGCTAGCCTTGGGCGCTTTCGAGTCGTTGAACCGGTCCTCGTACGCATACGCGGTGCCGACGCTAATGACGCCATAGCGGAAAAGCTTGTTCACCTTGATGCCGCCGCTCGGCTGAATCTTGTTATTCCACGAATAGCCTTTGGTGTCGGACACCATCCCAAAGCCTGCGTAGGGGGTGAGGGTCACGGAGTTGTTCCACGTGGAGTAGATCGAAGCCGTCTGCTCGAAGTACGACTGAGATAGGACGTTGCCCTTTTCCAATGGGCTGTAGGTGCCGTTGGTAGACCACATCTGCCCCCTGAGTCCGACTGCATCGAACACACTGCCTTTAACGGCGTGCGGCGGAGCTTCCTGGGCGGAGGCGTTCAGCACCGGCCCGAATAGAGCCAGTATCACAGCGAATTTGAGCACCGAATAGAAGCCGAAATTTTGTCGCCGTCCGGACAATGATTCCCCTTTTAGTATCGTTTCACTGCAAACCACGTATGAATCTGCTGCCGCTGCACCATCACCCGCCAGAACGCAGTAACGAAAATACCGCAATCGACGAAACGGAGCAGCGGGAAGGCTAAAGAACTCAACACCACATCTTTGCGCCTGTCGCACAATGCGCAAACCATGGACAACCCGAGCTGAAACAGGAACTCGCCGCCGACCAGCAGCCCCACGCGAAAAGGCCACAACAGGAGCCACAACGGAATTAGCAGGAATATCGTCGCGAAGATAATGCCCTCGCCCATCAGCAGTTTGTATTCGAAATCTACCCGGGTGATCCCGGAAGCCATGCGGTACTTCTTGCCAACCTGCCATGCACCTACGTCCCAGCGGTACATTTGCTTGATGTAGCTGCGAAGGTTGCTTGGGTCTTGCGTATAAACAAGCGCCTTCGGCTGGTAAATGATTTTGCCCAGCTTCCTGCGGTGGATTTGAATGGTGCAATCCATGTCTTCCACGATGGTGTCGGTGTTCCAGTCCAGTTGTGCGAACACATCCGCTCGAAAACTTGCGGCGCAGCCTGGGGCTACTGTGATGACCCCCATACTGCTCTGTCCGCCCTTGTAAATCGCGTGTGAAATCCAGTACGCAAGGGAGCGATAAGCAGTTAGCCAGTTGTGTGGGACGCTTAACGCGCGCCCACAGACCGCCGCGACTTTCGCGTCGAACCCTGCGACGCAGGCATGAAAGTAGTTCTCATTGACTTCGGTGTCGGCATCCATCAGGCAGATCACGTCGTAATTCGCAGTCAGAGCCCAATGCCGGGCGGCACGTTGGATGGAACGGCCCTTGCCGATGTTCTTTTCGTTAACCAAGACATTCACTCCGTGCGACCGAGCGATATCACCCGTGCCATCGCTGGAGCCGTCGTCCATCACGTAAACATCCTCGGGCGGAGCCCCAGCGGCCAGAACGCTGGACAGCGTCTTGCCAATGCCGAGACGCTCGTCTTTCGCCGGAATGAGGACGCACATGCGCATTATTCGAATCCCAGACGCGGTCGGCGAATTTAACTTGTTGCCGAACTCCTTCATCACGGGTTGTGGGGAGGTTGTTCTTGGTACAGTGCAGGCGCGATACCAACGCCGGGTAATACGCCCGACCGCCAACCGGATCGTTCCGTTCTCGGCTCGCACATGTCGGAACTCTTGTTAATGACATGACTTGCGCTGGTTCTCGAACTCGCGCACAAGCGTGTTTCCGCGAATTTCTTTTCATCAGAACGTTACTTTCGAGGCGTTACGACGGTAACTTATAGCCCGCTAAGCATTTGCATTCGAGAGAAAACATCTTCCACACTCGATGGACCGGTCCCGCTCGATGGTGAGCTTACCTATGTACTTGTGAGTAGCCCGTCTTGGGGCCGAGCATGTTGGAGCGGCATGCGTGCCGGCTGTTGGGCCTGGACTGCACTAACTGGTCCGGAGCGGCGAACTGCGAAGACACCGAAGTCACGGGTTTCGACCAGACGGTCAGCCACGACTTCAAGATTGTTTGGAAGGCCGACGAGATAGCCTGGTACATTGGTACATCGACGGCCAACTCATGGTCACCCACACTCGTGATCTGCCCACCGTTCCGGCTCCCTTCCTGTTCAATATGTGGGGCACCAACAAGGTAACTTAGGGAAGTTTGGCGACACCGGGCGTCACCCCGGTACATGTACATCAGCAACTTCAGTTATAAGCCTTAGCCCTGTTGTCGCTTCACTATCCCCATCCCTCACCTGTGTCCGTGGGTCAATCATCGTAAATTGCAGATTCTTGTGACCAAGACCTTGTTGATCTCAGTGGATATGCATCTCCTTGCGCAGAGGCAGTGGCGCCTCTGTCACATGGTTTCTCTGGAATACGTAGGCAGGGGTGGGCACTCGCTCCGGATGCATCTGGACTTTGGCAACAGCCGCCACGGCACCTGAAACCTGCATCCAAGTCGCGAGGGAAGGCGTGCCAGCCCTGTTCACCAAGAAGAGCATGTAGTAGCCCGGAGGCGCGATGTTTGAGTTGGGTGGGCCTGTCACTGTGAGGCTGCTGGAACTCGCCGTGCCCTGCCCCATAACAAAAGACAAACCAACATACCGTTGATCCATGTCGAAGGAGTGTGTCACCGAGCCGGCCTTCATAAGAACCACGGACGCGATATCGGACGCATCTGGAGTTGGCATGTTAAATGGCTGACCGTAAGTGATCGAGCTAGGTGCATCAGTGCCGATGCGAGGCCTCGTAGCAGGACTGCCGTCCGAGTTGAAAAGGTACGACGGCTGGTAAATCTCGATATGGTTGTCAAAGAGACCCGGTACGGGGTTCCCGCCAGCGAGAGCGACTGACCCGTCGGGCAGAAGCAACTGGATATTGTGATAGAGCCTTGGGAGAGCATTCGACCCCGCGGACGAGAATGAGTTCGTGGCAGGATCGTAAATCTCTGCCTGCAAGCTCGCTGTCGTCCGGTCCTCGTCTTTTGCCGAGCCACTGCCCACCAGCACCTTCCCGTTTGGAAGGATCGTAGCTTCCATCTCGACACGCGCCTGAGCCATCTTTGGCCCCTGTACCCAGCACGGAACATAGTTCGGGCAGGCAGCAGAAATCTGAGCACCTGCCGGACTTAGATCAATGAGTTCGGTTGTGTTCGTGGCAGGATTGTCACCGCCCAGGGTGATGACCTTGGGACTGTAATTGTTCTGCGGCGTGAGCGGGAGTAATACGGACGTGCCATAGGTTCGCTCGCCATTCGGATCGTTTTGTCCGGGATAAATGGTCCAAGCAACCAGCGTCCAAGTCAGGCTGGAAGGGTCAAAGTCAAGAGTAGCGGATGATGGTGCGGAGTAGAAGACGTGGCCAGTGGGAAGCAGGTGCATTCTGGGATACAGCGGGAATTGGAATCCCGGAAAATCTGCGATGGTGGGATTCCCCGGAATTTCACTACCCCAATGCTGACCATCCCAGATTTCGGTGGTGTTGTTGTTGGTGCCGTCGGTATCGTTCAGTCCAGACGTGGTCATCATGCGACCGTCATTCAGTTCAGTGATGGTTGGATACCAGCGCCCATGCGCCGTGGGAGCCACATCGATGAACGTCTCAGTGGAAGGATCAAAAATCGAAGCGTTAGGAAGGCCAGTGAACGGAATGTCGGTTTGGGCTCCCACCACAGCGAGTGCTCCGTAGCTCTTGGTGCCGCCATTGATCAGGACTCTGCCATCTTGCATGATCGACATTCCGTTGCAGAACATGTCCCAACTTGTGGGCATCGTGGTGATGCTGTCGTTAGACAAGTCCAGCAGCGCTGCTCCCTGCAAATATTGTGGCCCTTGTGGGCAATGCGCTTGCTGTGGAGGACAGTTGCCCGAGCCGGAGAGAATGAGAATCTTGTTAGTGTGGAGGAGTGCCGCATGAATTGGATTGATTGGCATCGCTCGCGGCAGCGTTGACCAAAGGCCATTCGGGCGCGGAGTAGTGCTTAGACCAGGATCTAGTGTGGACGTCGTCGTTCTTCCACCGCATTGGATGAGTGGAAGCGAGATGAGCAGAACGAAAAGTGCGGCAACGACCTTCTTCATTAGAATGTACCCCAGCAATTTCGATCAGTTCCAAAACAATGCTCTTATATCTCAAAGAACAAACAATGCTTTGAACTGAGCGTGAGTCAAACCAGGCCAACCCACAGCATGAAACAAATGGATCACTTAGACGCCAGGGTCTCGTTCCGGAAAGCCGAGGGCCGAGTCAGATACCGACGATGCCCCCGAAACGGATCTGGCCGCACTTCTGCTGATTCTGGGGAGGTTGCCTCTGTACCGTGCAGGCGCGCTACCAATGCAGGTTGGTATGCCCGACCGCCAGCCGGATCGTTCCGTTCTCGAACCGCACATCTCGGAACTCTCGCTAATGACTCGACTTGCGCTGGTTCGTGAGCTCGCGCACAAGCGTGTTTCCGCGAACTTCTTTTCACCAATGCGTTACTTTCGAGGCGTTACGACGGTAGCTCATAGCCCGCAAACCGATTGCATTCGAGAGAAAAACATCTTCCACACTCGGTGTACCCGGTCCCGCTCGGCTCGTGAGCTTAACTATGTACTTCTGACTAGCCCGTGTTGGAGCCGAGCATGTTACAAAGGTGCGCCAGCAGCTGGGTGTATTGGAAGCTCAATGTCGAATTGTCGAGCATCACACCGCAACAATTGGAGGAATAAGGATGAAGAAGCCACTCACGAGTGTTCTGCTGATCCTGTTGAGCGCGACGGTATTGAATGCGCGGCCCACGCGCAATTTCCAGTTTTGGAGGTTTGGTTATCAATGGACCACGGACAGCGGCAAGGCACCCGGCCCCGGTTCGTTTTCTCCCTCGCACGTGTCACCGCTTAGTTCCGGCATCGGCCTGACATTGACGGAGACCTCCTCGGGCAGCAGTGTGGGCGGCGAGGCGCGAACCCTGAAGCGCTTTCTATACGGCACTTTCCAGTGGACAGAGTATGTTCCGGTACAGGCAAGTGGGCAGATAAGCGCTGGGTTCCTTTACTATGGCCAGAGCACGACGGAAATAGATGTCGAGCAGGAAGGCGATCTGCCGAACACATTCTGGGTGACAAATTGGGTTGGCACGAGTAATAAACAATCCAGCCCGATCTGCTGTTATACGGCGACCTCTCCGCACGTTATGAAAGTGATATGGAAACCGGGAGAGATCGATTACTACATCGATGGATCTCAAGTAGCGATCCATACGCAAGACGTCCCCAGCACGGCTGCCTATTTCATCTTCAATTTTTGGGGGACCGATTCGACGGCGTGGGGAGGACTCTCAACTCCGGGCACCCGTTCCTATGTCGTATCCGGTTTCAGTTACTCGCCGAGCTATTGAATCGCAGATTGCGCCTTTCAACCTCGTCTTGTCCTTTCGGATCGGCTGAACACGAGAACGACTGAATTAGTTCACCAAGGGCGTCGTCGGCATCCGGCCAGATAAGGCCGGGATTGTGTATGTTTGTTGGGCCGCCAGGCCGAAGACGGTCCGCTCCAAGTCGGGGACTCGCAACCGGTTCTGTTGCCTTGCGACCCGCGCACGCAAGCAGTTCTCATCTTGGCGGGAATCCTTCTCGGCAATAGATTGGAGGCCAATCGATGGCAAGCCACCGCAGATTTTCGCGGGCACCGAATCCCCGCTGGCTTCAATACGCTCCGCTACGAGCTCATGCCGAACGACGGCAATCATCTTGGGGCGGCTCCCAACCGCGATTTTCTCCTTGTTGTTCCCGCCGCCTCCGATGGCGATCCGAGTGCTACTTTCAAGTTTCAGGAATTGGTGACGATGAGTGCAAGAACGCCGGTTCGAAGCATCCTAGCCCGCTGAGTCTGGTTCAGGCGGACGCTGAGCCGTCCACACCAGCAGTTTCCAAGGACGATCAAGACCATTGGACTTTTTCTGGCGGCATGAGACTCAGTTCGGGGGAGGAACTTCCCTTGGCACTGGTTGTGAAAGAAACAGCGCAACGGTAGTCGCCGGAGTTCGACTAGCGATCAATTGTTTCCAGATTTCTTCTATAATAAGTCGACGTCTGCGGGAACGCAGAATTCCGACTGATCCGTTGAGGTCGCAATTCACGACGAAGCATCGTGAAGTCCTTCGCCCTTCGGTGCTGGAAGTGTGCTTGCGGTTACTATGGCTTCTAGCATTTTCTAATATTGGTTGATCTCCCTAACCCTAGCGTTGATGCCTGGGACTATGGTTTACTAGTCGCGATGGCTCCCGTGTTTAAACTGCATGTGTTGCTGCTCGGCTTTCTTTTGTCCACTTTCCCCGTTGTAGTCTCTGCGCAAACTCTGGCGGATCGTTTGGGATATCCTCCCGGCACAAAGCTGATTATTGTTCACGCGGACGACCTAGGCGAAACCCACGCGGTGAATGCCGCGGCCATCAAAGCTCTCCAGCGCGGGACGATCAATTCCGCGAGCCTGATGGTGCCCTGCCCGTGGTTCCCTGAGATCGCCGACTACGCCAAATCTCATCCCGACGCAGACTTTGGACTGCACCTTACGTTGACGAGCGAGCGAGTTTATTATCGTTGGGGTCCCGTGGCGCCCGCAGACAAGGTGCCGAGTCTCGTCGATGAAAATGGATACCTCTATCATGACTGGGAACACAACGAACACGTCAACGCCAAGGAGGTGGAAGTCGAACTGCGCGCCCAGATCGAGCGCGCGCTAGCGCTGGGTGTTCGCCCTACACATCTCGACTCGCACCAGTACCGGCTGATCATGAGCGGCAAGGAACTGTTCGACGTGATGCTGCGAGTGGCTCACGAATACAAGTTGCCGGTTTTCGTTACGAGAGATTGGTTCGCTAACTACCCATATCTGCAGGAGAGCCTCGGTCCGGGCGATATCGTGCTAGACCATACGGTCACGATTGAACCCGAAGTTCCACCGGACAAATGGGCCGAGTTTTACCTGACAGCGCTGAAAAACTTGAAACCCGGCGTGAGCGAGTTCGTCATCCACCCCGGTTTTGACGATGAAGAACTGCGCGCGGCCACCAGGGAACGCTCCACGTGGGGTTCGGCCTGGAGGCAGCGCGACTACGATTTTTTTACCAGCGACCAGTTTCGCGACATTCTGGCTCAACAGAAGATTAAGCTGATCACGTGGCGGGAACTGGCGCGCATGGCCGCACCGAAATATCTCTCACGTTGTTTCGTCGACTAGAATGTCCGGCACCGATGGCGCTTGCTTCGGGCACGAAGCTCGGCCCTAGGCTTTCGCGCGAATCAGCTGTGTCCATTTTGTGTCCAACGGCATTCAATGCGCTTCGATTTCTTAAGCTTTTTCAACGTCTTCAAGAGCCATTCGTGCGGGCGTCAATTCTTCTAAGTTGTTCACAGCACCGGTGGCTGGGCAGTCACATAATCAGGAACGGCCCTCATAATCTTTTCGACGTCAACGGCTGAGCAGTTCGAACAGTCAGCCAGGAGAACCTGTTTCCCTTGATGGCTGATGGATTGAATTCGTTCATGCACGGGGCAATACCTCCTTACTCTTTACCTTCGCGCTTCTTAGCCGTTGCCGCAGCCTTCGAAGCTTTGGTCGCGATTGCCGTACGCTCTTTCACCGTGTCAGGGCCTTTGCGTGCGCCTCTGACCGTATCTTCCTGATCAACAAGCAAAGTTTCCCGAAGTGCCAGTTTAGTTCTTGGCGGCGCGGTGGGCGAAAGTGAAGGGTCAGAAGAAAGCAGCGTAAATGGTGGCGTAGGTATTGTATCTTTACTTCGCACATCCGCTGGTGTTCTGTCCCATAAGTAAATGGCATTAGTATGGCAAGGAAAATAGGCGTCTCTGATGCACAATGGAGGTGCCTATGGCGATGGGACGACCGAAAGCGGTGCTGGTATTGAGTGCGGAGCAGCGGGCACAACTGGAAAGCATGGCCAGTTCACGATCGCTTCCGGCAGGGCTGGTGACTCGGGTGCGGATCATTCTGCTTAATGCATCCGGGAAGATGAACCGAGAGATCGCCCGTCAGTTGGGACTAACCAACGCTACAGTAAGCAAATGGCGGCGACGGTTCGTGGAGCAGGGGGTGGCGGGCGGGACTGCACGACGAGCTACGCCCCGGGCGGCCGCGTCCGATCAGCGACGAACGGGTAGCGGGGTTGGTGCGCAAGACTTTAGAAACCAAACCGAAAGAGGGCACGCACTGGAGTATCCGACAGATGGCAGAGCAGACCCGGATATCGAAATCGACGGTGCACCGCATCTGGCAGATCTTCGGGCTGGAACCGCACCGGCAGCGACATTTCAAGCTCTCGACGGATCCATTTTTCGTAGAGAGAGTACGGGATATTGCAGGTCTGTACTTAAATCCCCCGGAAAATGCAGTGGTGTTGTGTGTGGATGAGAAGAGCCGGATTCAAGCGCTCGAGCGCACCCAGCCGATGCTGCCCATCGGGCTGGGCTACGTCGAAGGGGTAACCCACGACTACCGGCGACACGGAACGACCACATTGTTCGCGGCGCTGGACACAGCGAGGGGGACGGTAATTACGCAATGCCGAAAGCGCCATCGGCACCAGGAGTATCTGGATTTCCTGCGAGAGATTGACCAGAACGTGCCGTCCAAGCTGGACGTCCATGTGGTGGTAGACAACTACGCGACCCACAGCATCCGCGAGTCAAGCGCTGGCTCGCTGCACGGCCGCGATTTCACCTACACTTCACTCCGACTTATGCTTCCTGGCTGAACCAAGTAGAGATCTGGTTTAACCGCATCACCCAGCAAGGCATTCGCCGGGGAACGTTTCGCAGTGTGAAGGAACTGGTCGAGAAAATCGATCAATACGTACAGAACTCGAACCGTCACCCACATCCGTTTGTCTGGACCGCTCCCGCAGATTCGATCTTTGCCAAAGTCCAGCGACTATGTGAACGTATTTCCGGGACAGGACACTAATTGTTCGCCCTATGAAGATGGTTCGGACTGCTCACGGAGTCGGCATTGCGCCTCTAACAAATTTAGCCACGACTTAAGGGCAACACCGGAGTCTTTTTCGATATATAGGAAGCGCAAGCCCATTTCAAAAGAGTCGCTCCACACAACCTCCGCTTTCCCTCGAAAAGGCTGGGACTCGATGCTTGGAATGTCGAATTCCACTGGAACGATTCCTTTGAGATGCATGGGATCAACGAGTTTTATCGCCAGTCCGCCCTCGCTCACGTTCTTCATTCTGCCGGTGAAAGATTCCCCAAGGTGATTCCGAAACCGCACGGGCAAATCTATGCCGTATCGGAAATACCGGCGATGTTCACATTCCATCTTGTCCAGGGCGATATCCAGAACGCTCCGCAATCGAGTTTCCTGAATCGGCTTGCGGAGTACAAAGTTTGCTCCTAAATCAAGAGCCGTTCCCACGCTGGTCGAGCCATTCACAACAGCCACAATCACAGTTTCTCTATTCGAGCGGCTGCTTCGCACCTTGGCGAGTACTTCCGTACCTCCAGCTACATCGTCACAGTCGATGACAAGTCCGTCCCAATGGCGGCGTCCAGCGAGCTCTATCGCACTTACGGAATCCTGACGGAGATCAAGCGAAGCTGCGTGCGTATTTATGATTGGCTTGATCTGAGCTATCAGGGTGGAGTCGCAAGTCACCAGCAAGCACTCTAAGGCCATCTTATGATCCTAGCGGAGGCGGTATCGCGACCCAAGTGACAGACGTGCATGGCACTTGCAGATTAAGTTCGAGTTCTTAATTCCGGTAGTGAATCGATTCCCTATGGCTCGCTTGACGCCGTGCCATACTCGATTGGTTGAGCCGTCAGGGCAGGGTTCTGGTCTCCGAACTCTCCCGCCACTTCGAAACCTCCCAGGTTACGATTCGCAGAGATCTCGAGGTCCCGCACGCTCACGGGATGGTCCACCGCACTCACGGCGGCGCGCTTCCCTCTCGCGACGGCGCGCTCGAAGATCGCAGGCTCCGCGAGAAGGAAAAGCTCCACCGCCAGGAAAAATTCCGCATCGCCGACCGCGCGGCTTCGATGGTGAAGGAAGGCCAGGTCATCATACTCGACTCCGGCACCACCACCACGGCGATCGCGCGCAATCGCGCGCGCCCTGCGCAGCTTTCAGAATCTGACCATCATCACCAACGCCGTCAACATCGCCGCCGAACTGGCGGGAACTGCCGTCGAAGTAATTCTCACTGGGGGGACTCTGCGCAAGAATTCGTTTTCGCTGGTCGGCCCCATCGCCGAAGAAACCCTGCGCGGCCTGAGTGCCGATCTTTTGTGTTTCTCGGCGTCGACGGCTTCGACGTGCACTACGGGCTCAGCACGCCTAGTCTCCTCGAAGCCAAAGTCAACCGCGTGATGGTCGAGGTGGCGAAACACACCGTCGCAGTCTGCGATTCCAGCAAATTTGGACGCCGCAGTCTTTCTCTAATCGTCCCGACGTCAGCCTTGCAGGAAGTGATCACCGACTGCGGCGCCCCCAAATCCGATCTGCGCGTTCTGAAACAGGCCAGTATTGAAGTAACTCCGGTATGAAATCATGAGGGACATAAACACATAGCGCCTAGCCTGGGCCACACGGAGTTGAAGGACCCCGGCACCGCTTGTCGCTCCACGGCTGCCGCAAGGAGTTCTCCCCGTCGCGGCCAGACCTCGGTAACCAGCCGCCGGCCCTCCTCTAGCGGGACCTCGAACTTTGGCGTTCCGCCACTGTCCCCCTAGCCACGGAAGTCGCGCGTCAAAACATTCAGCCCCCTCCGCCACCAGGCGTGGCGCGAGTTCCTCCCACATCTTGCGGTCACGGTTGCACTGGTGAAACAACATCACTCCAGGACCAGCCTTGCTCGCCGCGAGGTACGTCGTCTTGAGCATAGTTCTGTCCGGCGCGGTCAAATCCACCACCCGTGGGGCGGGAGCCCGCCCGGCTGCACCTTGCACTACCCAAACCGCAGCCAGCGCCAACGGGAAAAACCGTTTGTTCATGAGCGTGTTCCTCGCCGCGCATCGGATCATCCCCGCAAAAATTGCCAGAACCGGTTTCACGAAATGCTTTGGGGACCTGGATTCGAGGGGGCGCCCGAAACGCGCGGGGCGTGAACCAACCGAGGCCGATCCTTAACGCTTCCTCAGATCGAGCGGTTGACAAACGAGCGATTTAAGATATATTACGAACACTTGCTTTTACTTACGTTTTGGTGCTGTCAGGCTTACTGTCCGTAATT
>Ga0137384_10002929_pt1 | contig 13542 bp, 13 predicted proteins | sample SagtaG_2_FD_104922 | JGI IMG/M metagenome (GOLD analysis project Ga0137384, IMG submission 104922) | Vadose zone soil microbial communities from Sagehorn Ranch, Mendocino, California, USA - Sage2_R_60_16 metaG | ecosystem: Environmental > Terrestrial > Soil > Vadose zone | place: USA... | reverse complement strand
GAAGCCCACGTCGGCGAGCCATGGCCCGCTGCCGTCGGCCGGGCGCACGATGAGCGCCAGATGAGCGAACGGCGGGCCCAGGCCGGCCTCCCCGTATACCCGGGCGGCGACCCGGCTCACCTGCGTGCCGAGCGCCTCTAGCAGCAGCGCGAATGTCCCGTTGAGCTCATAGCAGAAGCCGCCGCGGTGACGGTGCACGATCTTGTCGATCAGGTCGCGCCCATCCAGCGAGATCGGCTCGGCCAGGTGAATGCTCAGGTTCTCGAACGGCACTGTCAGCTGGTGCGCCCGGTGCAGCGTGCGCAGACCCGCCGCGTCACTGACAGCCGGCGCGGTGACGCCGACGCAGTTCAGGTAGGCCACCACGGTTTCGTGATCCATCGGCATCCTCCGGATAGACGCAAAGCCGCTGCCAGATTGTGGTGATGACGATAACGCTGACGAAGAGGCTCAGGCCGGGCATCGGACGGCAGCCACGCAGCGGCTGGAATCCTCATGGTCCAACGCCAAAGCCCGCCTACCGGTGCCGGCCCGGCTATACCGGCGCTACCTGCCCGGTTCCCGGGCGGCCGAAGAACCCGTACGTTTGGGAGGACCAGATCCTGCCCCGCCTGGCGGCGCTGGCCATTCTGCGGGCCAGTGACGACCAGCCCGGCGGCGCCACCCGCCAGATCACGGCTTCGGTCCCGGGGCCGTGATCGGCGTGGCTGCAGTAGCGGCGGCGGGAGCGGATAAGCATGCCGACGCTCTCGTGCGGGCGCACGGAGAAGCGGCTGGACGGCCCGACTGGTTCCGCTGACGGTGGGCGGGCAGGCGATCACGCCGCCTGCGTACACGATCTCGGCGATCTGGATGATCGCACCCCGCTGCGGGCTGGCCGGATGGACATCGAAGTACCTGGCCATGCGACGAGCTACGCGTTCGCCCCGTCTGGCTTCGACCAGGCAGCCGTCCTCATCATCGACAGCCTCGGCGAAACTGCACGACCTCCATCAGCTCCGCCAGCACCCGCGCCGAGGGGAATGTCCGGTACCGGATCATCGAGACCATGAAGTGGATGCGGTTCATCGCGGTGTTCTGCGGGAAGCGCCAAAAGCCAGCCGCGGCGCTAGCTGACCGGCGCCGAGGGGGCGATCCCCGCCGCGGCAGCGATCCTCGCCGCCTCCGCCTCCGGGTCGCCGCCCTCGGGCACACAGATGACGAGGCGGCTGAAACGTCCCGACGCCGCGTCCACCTGGACCGCCGGCCGATCGCGGTGCAGGATGCAGAAATCGTAGCCATCACCGTGTCGGCGGGTGCCCAGCACAGCGTGCCCGACAAAGCTGACCCCCGCCATCCGCCACCCCCGCAGGCCCAGCCACGGCTTAGGATCGGGCGCCACAGAGACGATGGAGGAGAGGCGGACCCGGATGTCACCGTGGAAACCCCAGATCTTCTCGCCCAGGGTGAGATGGACTACCAGGTCCTCGTCGTCGACAATCAGCTCGGCCATTGGGTCGAGGATACGCGCGTCGGCCATCCTGTGGGGCTGGCGTCTTGGTCCTCGGGTTGGCAGAGATCCGCTGGGTGGCAGCACGCGATGATTGCGCCAGGGGAGGCGAAGCCGCCCGGATCCCACTCGGTGAGATCAGCGGGCTTCCGGTGGGTGCTTTCAGCCGGGCAGGGTTCTCGGGAGCCCGAAGCGGGCCAGGACGCTGTTGTCAAAGCGTGTCATGGCGCAGATCTGGCGGCCGGCCAGGGTGAGGACGAGCAGTCCGTTGGCGTGGGCGATGCTGGCATGCGGGTCCCGGAGGTACATACCGTAGGCGGGCTGGTGGTTGGCTCGGGTCGGGATCAGCCGGAAGGTGCGGCCGGGCCGGAAAGCGGTTGCTTGCAGGAACCGGGCTGCGAGCTCACGGCCGTAGTATTCCAGCGGAACCGGCGGCATGGCTAGCTGGACGTCGTCGGTGAGCAGGGCGACGACGGCGTCCAGGTCGCCGGCCTGGTAGGCCCTGGTGAGCTGGGTAGTGAGTTCTTGCTCGGGGGCGGAGTTCGGTGCGGGGGGCGGTTCCTGTTCCCCTGGGGGCGGGAGCCGGTGCTGCAAGGTGGCGCGGGCGCGCTTGAGCGCGCTGGTCACCGACTCCTCGCTGCTGTCGAGCATCTGGGCTGCCTCGCGGGCGTGGAAGCCCAGGACATCCCGCAGGATGAGGACGGTGCGCTGGCGGGGTGGCAGGAGCTGCATGGCCGTGATGAAGGCCAGCGAGATGGCTTCGGTGGCCTCGTAGCGGGCCTCGGGACCTGGTGCGCTGTCGGGGAGTCCTTCGAGGAGGACGTCGGGGTAGGGCTCGAGCCAGGCGATCTCGCCGTGCCGGGTGGGTTCGGGCAGGTCAATCCCGGGCAGCGGCCAGTCCATCCGCGGGCGCCGGCTAGCCGATCGCAGCGCTTTCAGGCAGCTGCTGGTGGCGACCTGGTACAGCCAGGTCCGGATCGAGGCGCGTCCCTCGAATCCGCCCAGGCCCCGCCAGGCCGCGAGCAGGGTTTCCTGCAGCGCGTCCTCGGCGTCCTGGACTGAGCCGAGGATCCGGTAGCAGTGCACCTGCAGCTCGCGCTGGTAGGGCTCGATGAGCTGGCGAAACGCCTCGCCGTCTCCAGCGCGGGCCCAGGCAATCAGGTCTGCGGTCACCCCGCCACCGCCCATCACCTCTTCCTCCACTTCCAGCACAGCTCTCACCGGTATAGACCCCGCCCGGACAGCGAACTGGGCGGGTTTCCACCGCCCAATCTGCTCTGGGCGCGGGATCTGCCCCATCGACACGCAATGCCGGCGCCAGCCGGCCGGACAGGGAGGATCTGATCATGGCCACGTTCTTGTTCACCTACCGGATGCCAGAGAACTACACGCCCGGCCGTCCCGCCGCGATCGCCGCCTGGAACGCCTGGTTCGAGAGCATGTGCGCCAACGTCGCTGATCGCGGTAACCCGGTTTACGAGTCAGCCACGCTCGGGAACAGCGGGGCCGGCACCAGGCCCGCCGGCTATTCACTGGTCACCGGCGACGACCTCCAGGCGGCGGTGGCGCTCGCCAGGGGATGCCCCGTCCTGGCCGAAGGTGGCGGTGTGGAGGTCGGCGAGATCGCGGTCGTGAACCCCAGCGACCGGCCGAAGGTACAGGAGGCGGCCAAATGAGCATGGGCATGTCCGCGGCGCGGCAGCCTCGGCTCGGCTGGACTCTCGGGCTCACCTCAGCGGCGTACTTCATGGTGGTGCTGGACTCGCTGGTCGTGATAACTGCGCTGCCGCGGATGCAGCACGATCTGCACGTCGGGCTGGCGACGCTGCAGTGGACGGTGAACTCCTACGGCATCGCGTTCGCCGCCGGCATCATCACCGCCGCCGCGCTCGGTGACCGGCTCGGCCGGCGCAGGGTTTTCACCGCGGGCCTGGTGCTGTTCACCCTCGCCTCAGCCGCCTGCGCCCTCTCTCCCTCCGCGTCCTTGCTGATCGCAGCCCGCGCCGTGCAGGGCCTCGGCGGCGCCGCTGTCCTTCCGCTTAGCCTGACCATCTTGACGGCGGCGTTTCCCGCCGAGCGGCGCGGCGCGATTATCGGCATCTACGGCGGGCTCGCGGGCCTTGCTGTCGCGATCGGCCCGCTGGTCGGCGGCGCGGTCACCGAAGGGCTCGACTGGCACTGGATCTTCTGGGTCAACGTGCCGATCGGAATAGCCGCGAGCCTGCTGTCACGGCGGCTCCTGCCGGAAAGTCACGGCGCCCCCGCCCGACTGGACCTGCCGGGAGTCGCGTTCGTCTCGGTCGGCGTCGTCTGTCTTGTCTGGGGGCTCGTCCGCGCGGGCCAGGCCGGCTGGGCCAGCGCCGAGATCATCACCTCCCTGGCGCTGGGCATAGCCCTGCTGGGCGCCTTCGTCTTCTGGGAGAGCCGGGCACGCGAGCCCATGCTGCCCCTGCGGCTGCTGCGTATCCAGGCATTCGCAGCTGGAAACGCGACCGCGTTCCTCATGTCCGGCGCGATCTTCTCCGCGGGATTTCTCGTCGCCCAGTATTTTCAGTTCGCGCTGGGCTACTCACCGCTGGCCACCGGTGTGCGGCTACTGCCCTGGTTCGCGACCCCCATGCTCATCTCGCCTATCGCCGGCGCGCTATCGGACCGGATCGGACGACGGCCGGTTATCGTTTCCGGTCTGCTCCTCCAGGCGGCCGGCCTCGGCTGGGTCGCCCTCAACGCCTCGGCCACAGCCAGCACCCTCAGGCTCGTCCTCGCACTCCTCGTCGCTGGGATCGGCATATCGATGGCCCTGCCGACGGTGCCGACCGCCGTTCTCGGTGCCGTCACCCCATCCGAGATGGGGAAGGCATCAGGCATCAACAACATGATGCAGCGCTTCGGCGCAGTCTTCGCGATCGCGATCGCCAGTTCAGTCTTCGCAGCCCATGGCTACATCGGATCACCCGCCAGCGTCACCGACGGCTTCCGGCCCGCCCTTGCCGTCTCGGCAGCACTCTCACTGCTCGGAGCCCTCACCGCGCTGGCCGTGGTAACCCAGCCGCCCGAGACCGCCGCCGACCCAGAACCTGCCAAGGTGACGATCGCAACCTGACCTGCGGTTCCCGGCCGCGCACCGCAGCGGCACTGGCCGCACGCCGCCGGAACGCCGAGGCCGCCCTGTAACGGGTCCAGGATGCCCTGGGCCGCCTGCGGCGGGAGAAGGCGCAGGTGTCAGTGGCCGCCTTCGCCCGCCGAGCAGCCGTCTCCCGCACCTTCATCTTTGACAACGCCGAAGCCAGGTCAGCAGTCTCCGCCGCCATGGCCGAGATCGGCCAGCAGCAGATCCGGCTGCTGGCCGATCAGGACAATGAGCGCGAAGCGACCCGGCGTGAACGGGCCCTGAACGCCGAAGACGCCCTCAAGGCCGCCCACGCCGAGATCACCGCCCAGCGTGCCCGCATCGGCGAACTTCTCGGCCAGGTCCGGGACCTGGAAGCCGAGTGGACCGAACAGGCCATCCAGCGTATCACCACCGAGAACACCACCCTCAAGCAACGTGTCCGCCAGCTCAGCACCGACTACCGCACCCTCGACGAACGGCTTCAAGCCGCCCGATCCAACCTGCGTTTCCAGGACCGGCGCATCGCCGACCTCGAAGCCCGCCTCGCCGATCCAGGCTCGCCACCCTGATACCACCGGTGTTCAGACGTCGAGGTCAGTGAGGATGAGCCTGCTGGAGGGATTTTCCGGCCAGACGTGCCGCAACCACGCTGGCGAAGTTGGGGCAATCAAGGATCTCTTCGTGCAGGCAGGCCAAGGCGTGGGCGATAGCGGTGCGCGCCGCCTGGGCCTGGGCAATCCGCTGGTCCAGCTCGGTGAGCTTGCGCTGGAACGGCTCCCGCCAGCCGTCGCCGGCCAGCGAACGAGGCGCGATGAGCGCTTTGAGCTCGCGCAGCGTGAAGCCGACGTCTCGCAGGAGCAAGATCACGCCGACCATCTCAACGGCCGAGGGCGGATAACGCCGTTGGCCTGAGACCCGGGCCGACGCCGGTAGCAGGCCGAGTTCCTCCCAGTAGCGCAGGGCAGAGGTGGCGACACCGGTGCGGTTCGCCAGCTCACCGATCGTCAATTGCTCGTCGGTCATCTTGACTTCAAGCGTACTTGAAGCCGTTGACTGGCGATCATGACGACAGCGGGTACAGCTCTCAAGCGGCGTGCGCTCCGCAAACTGGTGCGCCAGTTCGGTCACCCCCGCGGCATCGCCGGACGGCTGGCTGGCTGGGTCATGGCTCATCGCCGCTCCAACCAGCAGCGCAACCGCTGGGCAGTGTCACTGCTCGAGTTGCAGCCCACGGACCGGGTGCTCGAGATCGGCTTCGGCCCAGGCATCGCCATCGCCGAACTCGCCCGCCGTGCCACCCAAGGCCATGTCTACGGCATCGACCACTCACAGGTCATGGTCCACCAGGCCAGCCGGCGCAACGCTGATGCCGTCCACGCCCACCGCGTTCGCCTCACCCATGCCCCCGTGGACCAGTTGCCGAGCTTCAGCGAACCGCTCGATGCCATCCTCGCCGTCAACTCCGCAGGGTTCTGGCCAAACCCGGCAGAACGGCTCTGCGAACTACGCCGCCTGCTCCGCCCCGCGGGACGCATCGCACTCGCCTCCCAGCCCCGATGCCCCGGCGCCACCCACGACACCACGACCCGAGCCGCCCAAGAGCTCCAGGACTTGCTCACCCAGGCAGGCTTCACCCAGATCCGGACCAAGACCCTCGAACTTGACCCTCCCGTCGCCTGCGTCCTCGCCACCAACCCCCCGACCGACGGGCCACCCTGACCAACAGCGGGTCAGCGCGACTGGCGCAGACCACGAACCCTGCACCTTGACCCATTGCGCGGGTTCTAGTCCCACGCGATATCGGTGTCGTCAAGGTGGATGAGGTCCTGGTTGGAGCGGGCGCCGACGAGGATCGAGTAGGTGCTGGCCTCCGTGACCGGCGAGTCCGGCCGGTCGTTAACCATCGTCCAGGCGAGCAAGCCGTCTCGGGTCCACAGGGCCTGATCCGGCCCGGGCCACCGCCACGGCTTCATGGGCAGCGCAGTCCACGCAGTTGTGAATCGCGCGACGTCGGCCCGGCTCACGTCGATGGCCCCGAGTCCCAAGCGGCCGCCGAACACGGCCTCGACCAGTGTGAAGTGCCAGAGGAACTCGTCCAGGCGTTCTCCCGTCTCGGTCCAGCCCGCTCCCGGTTTGTTCTCCCGCTCCCAGACCAGCGGGTTGCCGCCGCTGTCCGGCACGCCCCACAGCCACACCGATTGGGTCTCGATTCCCACGAGCAGCATGTCACCGTCCATCTCGCGCCCGGCCGGCACGTGGTTCTGGCGCATCACCGGAGGGTCCCACCGGCCCGCCTGCCGGTGCCACCTGGCCAGGGCGGCTGGCAGGTCGCCGGCCGCTGATTCCGGCACGTCCCGCGAAGGAGGCCCGAACCACGCCGTCAGGAAACGCTGCGGCTGATCCGGGCCGAAGGCCGCGGCCGGCGCCAGGTCATCGCTCACATCGGTGATGATGCCTGACGATAGCCGGGTTCGCTGCCGGGCTCATCCAGGCGAGCGTCGCTGCCCGTGGCGGGGCTGACGCCAGATCGCGGAGGATGCATACGGTGAGCATGCCCAACGCGTAAGGTCCCGGTGTGCCCGGTAATGAAGAGCCGCCGTATGAGGTGCTGGCCGCGCTGGCGGCATCGCTGCACCGGGAGCTGACCGAGGCGATGACTGCGCTGGAGCAGGCGCGGGTGGACCTGGCGCAGGCCCGGGAGCGGATCGCTGAGCTTGAGGCCCGGCTGAAGCAGAACCCGCGGAACTCCTCCAGGCCGCCGTCGGGCGAGGGGCTGGCCAAGCCGGCGCCGAGCCCGCGATCGCTGCGGAAGCGCAGCGGCCGCAAACCGGGCGGGCAGGACGGGCATAAGGGGCGATGCTGGTGCAGTCGGCCCGGCCGGACCAGGAGATCCGGCACGAGCCGGGCTGCTGCGGCCGGTGCCGCGCCAGGCTGGCGGACCGGCCGGTCACCGGGGTGGAGCGCCGCCAGGTCTTCGACGTAGGCGGGCCAGGGTCCGCAGTTGCTTTCAGGTCGGGAAGGGCGGTGCAAGTCCGGGAACATGGGATAGTGGCGGACATTCAGTGTGGCGAGCTCCAGTCCCTCGGTAAGCGCGGTCGCGGCAATCAGGTAGTCACCGAGGCCGATCCTAGCGGCCCGGGCAGGCGGGCGGCGGGAATCACCTGCACGCCCAGCCGGAGCCAGCCAGACTGTCCGGCGCTGGCCGACGGAACTGGCCGTTACACGTAGTAATTAATCGCAACTGTCTTGTGGTTTCCGCGCAGACCGCCGGAGCCGTGCGTCCGGCTGTCATGTCGGGCGCGCGGGTGGTGGCGCACAGCCCTGCCCGGTTCCGGGCTGGCCGTGGCGGGCCGGGTCGTCAGCTGCGCAGGTCGTCGATGAGCGCGGTGATGTCCTTGACCGTCGAGCGCAGCATCGGGATCCGGGTGGCGGCGACCAGCCGCGCGGCCACCGGGGCGGTCACGTCGATCAGGTGGTAGGTCCGCGCGCAGCTTGGTGACTTGTCATGCACCCAGTACAGGATGACGCCCATCGAGTACAGCCACAGCAGCTCAGGCAGCCGCTCGCGCACGTCGCCGGTCATCCGCGCCGACGACCCGTCCACCACCTCGCGGTAGAGCGCAATCGACGCGTCCCTGGCCAGACTTGACTCTTTGCTGAACGGGCTCAGCGGGCTATCCGGCTCGGCCGCGTGCTTGTAGAACGTGGCAGCGAACGCGTGGTAGGGGGCCTGGACGTCGATCAGCGCGCGCAGCGTGCCGCGGAGCCGGGCGCCTAGCTCGGTCTGGCTGGCGAGCACGGCGCGGCTGGCGGCCAGGTGCTCAGCATGGCCGATGGCGTAGAACTCCTGGATCAGCTCCTCCTTGGAGCCGAAGTAGTAGTAGGCGCTGCCCGTGGAGACCCCGGCCCGGCTGGCGATCTCGCGCATCGTGGCGGCCTCGTAGCCACGCTCGCGGAACAGGGCCAGGGCGGCCTCGACGATCGTGCTCTTGGTCTGCTGCGCGCGCGGCGTCAGGTCGGCTGCTGCCACATCGGTCAACGTACAGCACGCCCGGGCCGTGGCCGCAAGAGCACAGGCAAGGCCGCGCGCGCGCCCGAGCCGGGCGGGTAATCCGCGGGCCCGGCGGGATCACGCGCGGCCGGCCTGCCGGTGCCAGGACTGCCGGTACCGGCGTCAGTCGGGCCGGGATCATCGGAGGCTGCCGTCCCTGGGCTGGATCCGCCGGGACCAGCCCGAGTCGGCCAGGACCGGGGGCGGCGGAGCCGGCTGAAGACCATCGTGCTGACGACATGCAGCACGCTGAGCACCAGCAGCAGCTCGCCGAGCTTGGCCGACACCAGCTGCAGCGCCTGGGCCGGGCTGCCGACATGCGACCAGACCTGCATGGTCAGCGCGATGAAGCCCATGCTCAGCAAGTAGAACGCCACGACCAGCAGGCGGCTGATGGCCTCGGCTGCGCCGTCCTGGCCGCCGGGCATCGCTCCAAGGAACGTGCGGCCACTGCGGGACAGGGCCCGGCCGACCATGCCGACCAGGGCGAGGCTAACGGTGAAGTAAAGGAGATTGGTCATGATGACGGCCAAGGCAGCCCCTCCTCAACGAGGACTTGAACATGTTCAAGTTTGCCTCCGCAGGCATCCCGGCGTCCAGGCTCGCGGCCTATGATCCTGAACACGTTCAACTTCGGAGAGCGCCGGCCGGGGCCGATCACGGGCGGCAAAGCCTGGCTGAGGCTCGTTGCCCGGCCTGACGCGCTGCTCGTCCTCCTTCGGTGCCCGGGCCTTCATGCCGGGTCCCCGGGCCCTGGCCCATCGGGCCGGGCCGGGCCGCCCAGGCAGGCGGGGCGGCAGGAATTACGTGCACCTGACGGCCGGAGTCGGCCAGACGGGGTACGTGGCGGCAGCAATGCCCGCGGCCCGCCACGGTAGCCTGAGGTCGCCGTCACCGCGCGTGCCGCTTGCGGCTAATGCGACAGGCAGCCGGCCGTCCTCCGCCCGCCGGAACTGGCCGTCACATCTCGTAATCAAACGCAGAGCGACCGTCTTGTGGGTTCCGCGCCGATCGCCGATTACGAGGGCGAGATGATCAGCTTTCCATGGCGTACAGGCGCTTCCAGATTATCCAGTTCGGCGTACAGCGTGAAGCCTTCGCGGAACGTGTCAAGTGAGGGCGTCTGCTCACGCATGTGATCAGTTTACTTCTGGAATCCGCCGACCCGTCTAGGGCAACTACAGTCCCGTCGCATTCGACGCATCACATGCGGCACCTACGATAGGCCCTTTCACGCCAATGGATGCGCTACTGCAACCTCGGTACCGACGGCGAAGCCCTAGCGAACATCTCGGTGATCTCCCGGACTATGAAGTAGGGGATATCCCGATCCTGGGTGCCTACTCTTCCTGGAAGCTCGTCGCCCGAGGCTCTTTGGTTGTACCCTGCATGTGCCTCAAGGTTGTCATATGTGGCGCAAATAAGCGATATAGGGGTGTTGGGTGGCATCAGTATCTGGATACGGAGCCTTCATTTCGTATAGCCATCAGCATGACAATGTGCTCGGCCCGGCGCTCCAAGCAGGCCTGGAACGTTTCGCGAAGCCCTGGTACCGGATGCGGGCGATGCGGGTATTCCGTGACACTGCCAATCTTGCGGCAAATCCGGCGCTGTGGGGGTCCATCGAGGACGCGCTGAGATCGTCGCAGTGGTTCATCTTGCTGGCGTCGGCGGACGCGGCAAGGTCCGCATGGGTGGATCGCGAGGTGCAGTGGTGGCGGGCTAATCGCCCGCCGGAACGGTTGCTTATCGTGGGAACCAGTCCCGGCCTGGCATGGGATCAGTGCAGACAGGACTGGGCTGCAGGCGCTCCGGTGCCGCCAGCCCTGCGCGGCGCGTTCACCGAGGAACCACTCTGGGTTGACCTCAGCGACGTACAGCTCGGCGGCCGCGGGCCTCAGATCCCGACGGACCGGATCGCCGCAGTGGCCGCCGCCATTCGCGGCGTGCCAAAGGACCTGATCATCGGTGAGCACCTGCGGCAACACCGGCGTACGATGCGGCTAGCCCGCGGAGCGGTCGCGGTACTGGCCACACTAACCGCACTTGCCATCGTGGCCAGCTTCGTCGCAGTCGCGCAGCGGAATAGCGCGCGCACCCAGGCAAGAATTGCTATATCACGTGAACTAGCGGCGGTCTCCATCTCGAATCTCACTACCCACCTCGACATCGCGCAGCTGCTCGCGGTTGCTGCATACCGCATGGACCGCAACGCCCAGACCGAGGCGGCAGTATGGCAGGCGACGGCAGCCAGCCCGCATCTGGCGCGCTTCTTGCAGGCCGGGGATTCGGTGACCGCGCTTGCCGCTTCGGCCGCCGGGAACGTCGTAGTGGCGGGCACCGCCAGCGGCCACATCGCCCTGTTCGATCCTTCGACAGGACGCCGAAAGGACGTGGCAACTGGACACGGCGGAATCACTGATGTGGCAGTGAGCGCGGACGGCGGCACGGTAGCGGCCATCAACGGCTCGGCAGCTTTCCTCTGGCATACGGGGGCCAGCCGTGCCACACGCATTAACGGCATGCCATCGCCCTTCAGCGTGGCCGTGTCGCCCTCAGGACGGTTCGTTGCTGCCCTCAACCCTGTCCTCAGCGCCACCAGCGCGTTCGCAGCCTCGGTCGTGATACGGGACACGAGGTCAGGCGAGAACACCAGCGCCCGCGCGGATGGGTTCATCAAGGTCGCTTTCCCCAGCGAATCATCGCTGGCCCTGATAAGCGGAACGGGCGACTGGGAAAGGCTCAGCCCTGTTGACCTTCACACGACGTCTGAGTTCAGCGCACTGGAAACGCCCGCAGGAGACTTCCAATTCGGACTTTCACCTAATGGCAGATATGCCGGTTATGTAAAGTTCGGAGGTGTGGTGGCGTGGCCAACTACGTCAGCCGCAGCCTCTAATATCGGCAGGAGCACCGCCCTGGGCTCTGCTCCGGATGCACCCTCCTCTGACCTGGAAATCAGCCCTGACGGGACGCACGCCGCAACTGTGGAAAGCGGAGCCATCTACGTCACCGAGCTGTCCTCCACCTCAGGAGCAACGGGGAACAGCAGCACGCAATTGGCAGGCGCCGGTAACACCTCACTGGTGCACTTCCTGGGAAACAACAACCGGCTGGTGTCGGCGTCTGGCAGCAGCGTGGCGCTGTGGGATCTCGGGCAAGTCTCGCGCCTCAGCCGGCTGACGGGGGTGCAGATTCCATTCGCAGGCAACGTCGGGTTGCCGCCCAGCCTGCTGTCACCAGCCGGCGGGCACTTGCTCGCCATCGTCGGCGGTAGCTATACCGGCGCACAGGTCTACCGAACCGGTTCGCGGTTGACCCTGGCAAGCCGTCCGTCCGGCGCCTGGGCGGCACCGCTGTCACGCGGCGATCAGTTGCTGTTCGCCGGGTCCGGTCCGGACGGCCGATTTGAGGTCGCGGACCGCGGAGGGCAGATCCTGAGATCATGGCCTGGCATGCAGTTCTCGCCAGTGTCGGTGCGCATGCTGCCCGGTGGTGAACGATTTGCCGCCATTGACAGCAGCGGGGCGGTAAGAGTGTACGACCTCGCCTCCGGCGCGGTCCGGCAGGTCGCCGCCACCACGAAATTCACCGTACGTCCCGAGCAAGCCGATATCAGCCCCGATGGCAGCGGCGCCGTGATCTCCGAATGGGGTGATAGCCCGGCAAGCCCCTTCGGCTCGATCAAGGTGGTATATGTCGACTTGCAGACCGGGAAATCCCGCACGGTGGGCACGGGCGGCGCCAACGGAGTGCTGTTTACCCGGGACGGGCTGATCCTGCAACAGGCCACGGGCGCACTGCAGATATGGAACACGACCGGCACAAAGCTACTTCGCACCCTGCCTGGCGCCGGCGGCACGGCCGCTCCGCTCGCAGCCTCGCCCGATGGGGCGCTAGTGGCCAGGCTGCACGGCGACGGCACGGTGTCGGTCACCGATCTCGCGACAGGTGACGTGCTCGCGACCTTCAGCTTGCCCGCACCCGCGAACTCAACCGCCGCCGATCCTTGGGACGCGACTGCTATGATGTTCACCCCGGATGGTCACGATCTGCTGACCGCTACCTCCGGAGGAGAGCTGACCAGCTGGACCATGGACGGCTCGGGCCTTATCCGCACAGCATGCGCGTCGGTTGGGCGAGACCTGACAGCCGCCGAATGGCGGCAGTACGTTCACACCGATCCCCCCTCAGACCTTTCCTGCGGGAGCGAGCCACCCCATTAACTCTGAGCGCCGATGCGCCATGGCGCCGGGACCGATGTGGGACTTGGACAACACCCCTCTAGAGGTTGAGTGTTGGCACACCAGCGCGACAGAACGACCTGTTCTGGACGATTCCAGCGAGCCAGACCGTCATCGTCGCTGACATACAGAGCGGTTCCTGTTCACGGTTAGGTCGCGGATTGTGACGGCCTCGCGGCCGTGGTCATCGGGCGCTGCAGCCCCGCCTGGCGGCGGCAGCCGCCAGGCGGGGCTCTGGCAGGCAGTGTGGTTACCGGGCGGCGCCCGCGATGTAGGCCGCGACGATATAGGTGGCGTGCCGGTCCAGGCTCCCGCGGGCACGGTCGTACCGGATCGTGGTGCGCGGGTCAGCGTGGGAGGCGGCTTCCTGGACGTCGCGCAGCGGCACGCCGGCGTCCAAACTGGTAGTGAGCGGTTTACCAACCATGCCCAATACCTGAGCTCGACGAGCGGGCGGCGGTGGCATCTGCCCTCGTCGCTGCGCTTTTTCGTTACACCTGCCGCATCATGCGGTCGCCGGATGCCTCAGATCTGGGTGCATCATCGTGTGAGTTGATGCAACCGGGTGATGACATCGCAGGTCATCGGCGCTTTGCTGCCGGACCTGGCCTGCTCGCCGCGCAGGTCTCGGCAGCTGCGGCGCAGG
>Ga0137384_10002922_pt1 | contig 13550 bp, 10 predicted proteins | sample SagtaG_2_FD_104922 | JGI IMG/M metagenome (GOLD analysis project Ga0137384, IMG submission 104922) | Vadose zone soil microbial communities from Sagehorn Ranch, Mendocino, California, USA - Sage2_R_60_16 metaG | ecosystem: Environmental > Terrestrial > Soil > Vadose zone | place: USA... | reverse complement strand
TGCCCCACGGCAAGCGGCGCGAGCCTGGCGCCGGCCCGACTCCCGCTCCGGAACCGCAATAGGCCGGAGGGCGCCCCCGAGGAATTGGGAATCCGCTCAAGTCGCGGCGCGGACATGCCGAAGCTGTCGGCGTACCGCTGGAGCGCGTCCCCCCACGCGAACCACCTGAGCTGAGGAACCTACCCGCACTCAAGCCGCAGGGGATGCCTCGTTGACGCCGCGCCGCACTGTACCTGTCGTGATCGCGCTTGCCGGTACCTCGCTGTTCGCGATGGTGACCAGCAACGCGCTGCTGGTGGACTCGGTGGAGCACCACCCGTCCCGCCGCCCCCGCCCTCTCACCCTCGACTCGGGCCCGCTCGACTCGGGCCCGCCCGGACCGGTCGAGGCCGAGCCTCCTCAGGACTGGCCCACATGGGGACGCCACCCTGGCACCGGTGGCAACGCTCCGGTCAGCCCCACACCGCCACCTCCTGCTCCCATACCTGCGCAGGCGCCGCCTGCAGGCACGCACGAGGCCATCCGGTTCACCCAGCACCGGCCGACCCAGTCGATCCTGTACATCCTGATCGAGCGCCAGCGGGTGATCGTGCTGCCGCCCCTGCCGCCAAAGCCGCCCCCGACGCCGCCGAAGCCCCGGCCACCGCACCACCGGCGCCACTGCGACTGCCGTCGCCACCGCCGCCAGCCGAGTAACCCGTGCGACCATCCTGAGGGCCGAGCGAGCCGGGCCGCATCCGTGTCCCGGCGGATCAGCGCCGTCGCGCGAACCGGGTAGTCGCTTCCAGGATCCGCATGGTCGCCTCCGGGCCGCCGGCGTGGCCCGTGCCGACCAGGTGCAGCTCGGCATCGGGCCACGCCCTGGCCAGCAGCCAGGGGACGTCGGCCGGACCGCCGAGGTCGAAGCGGCCGTGGACGAGGACGCCGGGAATGCCGGCGAGGCGGCCCGCGTCGCGCAGCAGCTGCCCGTCGGCGAGCCAGGCGTGATGGTGGAAGTAGTGCGTGACGATCCGGGCGAACGCCATCCTGAACGCCGGGTCGTCGTAGCGGGGATTGGGCTGCCAGCCCTCCTCGTTCGACAGCACCTCGTCCTCCCACCGGCACCAGGCCCGCGCGGCCCGCTCCCGGACCGCGACGTCGGCGGACTCGTTGAGCAGGCGGTAGTAGGCCGCGACCAGGTCGCCGTCGCGGTCGGCCTCTGGCACGCCGTTGCGGAACCGCTCCCACTGCTCGGGAAAGTAGCGCCCCACCGTGTGGTACAGCCAGTGCACGTCGGCCGGCCGGGTCACGGTCACCGACGCCAGGACCATCTCGCTGACTCGCTCGGGGTGCCGCTCGGCGTAGGCAAGAGCAAGCGTGACACCCCAGGACGCGCCCCACAGCAGCCATCGCTGGACGCCAAGGTGCTCGCGGAGCCGCTCCATGTCAGCGATCAGGTGGTGGGTGGTGTTGGCGGACAGGTCGGTGGCGGGATCGCTGGCGTGCGGCGTGCTGCTCCCAGCGCCACGCTGGTCGAACTGGACGATCAGGTAGGCCTCGGGGTCGAAGAAGCATCGCCGCGATGGGGCGGACCCTGAGCCAGGCCCGCCGTGAACCACGAGCGCGGGCTTGCCGCCGGGGTTGCCGGAGGTCTCCCAGTAGATGCGCTGCCCGTCGCCCACATCGAGCATGCCCTGCTCGAAGGGCTCGATGGCCGGAAAACGCTCCATCTGCAGCCTCGCAGCCTCCCGTCGCGTGGAGCGGGCGAAGGGAATCGAACCCTCACCGCGAGCTTGGGAAGCACTTCTCCCCGACCGTTTGTTTGATTTGGCTGCGTTCATCCTAGGCCAATTTGGTCGAGTGCGCATGACGGCGCGTTGCAGCGCGTATCGGCGCGTGGTGTAGGGCAGAGGCTAGCAGCGGAGGCTCAAGGTCAGAACTCGCCCAGGCCGGACAGCCCCAGAACGCCGAGGAGTTGGAAGAACAGGTCCTCAGCAAAGACGTCACTGCCGTTCAAGAGGGCCTCCACCGCTGCGACGCTGCGCCGGTACCCTGCTTCATTCGCCCATCGCACCGCGAGGGGCGCCGCGAGGTGACCGGGCGGGCTGATCTGGTATAGCCGCGCCATGGCTGTGCGGACCCGACGCTGGTAGTCCTCGCCCAAGTCGACCTGCGGCTCGCCGTGCTCGCCTTCCCAGGCGTAGGGCAAGGCGGTGTAGTCGAGGTGGGCGACGATGCGGTTGAGCATCAGCCAGCCGCCCCAGCGGCCCGCGTTGGGGCTGTAGCCGATCAACTGGGCGCCGTCGCTGTCGAGCACCACCGCGGCCAGCACGGGGTGCCCGGTCTGCTCCATCATGGAGACAAGTAGCTGCTCCCAGTCGGCCGGCAACCGCTGCGAGTCGTACCCGTCCGGGCCCCGGTGGAGCTGCACCACCTGCCAGCCGTCGTCACCCGTGCGTTGCCACGCCCCGTGGTAGGCCGCCGTCTTCATCGCTTCCAGTTCGATCAGCGGCCGGCTGCTGCGTGCCACGATGAACGTGCCCCAAAACCCCATAGCACCTCGCTCTCAACCGCCGCGATGGTCAGCAGCGGGCGCGGCTACTGTCGACTTCGTAGGTGATCAGCCGACCGCTTTGGAAGCATCTATAGGTGTAGGTCTGGGATGGGGTGTAGTGCCCGGTTGGCTGCCCGATCCAGGGATCGTGAGTGATGGCGGCGATGGCGGCATCTACCTCCCGGCGGTCATGCTCGCAGAAGTCTTGCCAGCGGTTGAATGGGCCGAACATGGTGACTCCTTGCAGAAGGCGTACTTCTGCCAAGAGCGTAGATCTCACCTGCGACAAGCTATGTTGGGATCGTGTACCGGAGAATCAGAGTGTCACCGGGGACGATCGAGACCATGACGCGTACTGGTTTGTCATCTCGCGTGTACCCAGTTCGGACGTGTTCAGCAACCGGGGTACCTGCTGAGAGTGAGAGTCGTCGGCTTTCGCTGGGAGTGGGCATCCGGGTAGTGATCTCGTCAATGTCGTAGGTTTGTTCATAGCCGGCATCTTTTAGGATGTCCTCGCGTGTAGTGTCCCGGTGCTCGGCTCGTTCGGTACCTCTCACAACCTGTTCATCGAAATAGTCGTCCGAGATGATCGCGGGCTCATTGTCGATGTAGCGCACTCGCCGTCGGACAACGCACCGATCGTTATTAGGGTCGAGGCCGAGTTTTGCCGCGATCGAGGCGGGCGGATAGATTGTCTCAACTGTGAGTTCCTGGCGGGTTGGGTCGTGTCCTTGGGTTTCGATGTCTGCTTCCCAAGCATCTGATGAGACAAGGCCGGTGTTTTCTGGCAATTCGAACTCCGAGAGTCGCCAGTAGAGACGAGTACGGCTACGCACAATTCGTCCTCGCCGTGGCCGCACGACGATAAGTCCTTCCTGCTCAAGGATCTGGAGTGCTGTTCGAGCGGTTTGCCGACTTACTTCGTGTTGGCGTGCTAGTTCAGGCTCGGATGGCAGGAGCGCGCCAGGTCCGAGAGTTCCATTCTCGATTTGCTGACGTAGCTCGTTGGCGATTCTGCGTGTGATGGATTCTTCGGTCATATGCCTCGTAGCATGCTTCTTGTAAGACATTCTTGTAAGTCAGTCTTGACAGACAAGCTTGTCTCTTCTACCTTCACAGTGTAGTTGCTCGGGGGGGAAGCCGCCAGAGCGCGAATCTCTTGAGAACTCCGGCCGAACGGGATGCGGCGATCGCCTCGGGGCTTGATCGGCTTACCAACCAGGCGATGAAGAAGGTGAAGAAAGCCAAGGGCACGCAGAGGGCATAACGCGGGGCGTCCACGAAGCCCCGCCTGATCGAGAGCTGTGACCAGCGGTGGAGGATGGAGCGGGCGAAGGGAATCGAACCCTCACCGCGAGCTTGGGAAGCTCGAGTTCTGCCATTGAACTACGCCCGCAACGGGCGCGATTTTACCAGGCGGTGGTGCCGTTTACGCCACGAGTTCGAGGAGGGCGAAGGGGGGGTCGTCGACGACCAGGCGGAAGTGGCCGGAGGCGAGCAGGCGGTCGACCGCCTCGCGCCAGGAGTGGCCGCAGCAGTAGACGTGCGGTTCGTCCATCACCACCACCTGGCGGGTGCCGGTGGAGCGGAGCATGGCGAGGGCGTTGTCGTCCACTTGCCCCCAGGTCAGCGAGCCGAGCGTGGCGGAGCGGGCCTCCAGCCAGGCGGCGGGGGACTGGTTGTAGGCGTTGAGGGTCCGCCGGCCGGTCTGGGAGGCGAGGTAGGTGGAGGCCGCGTTCCACGGGTAGGTCGGCCCGTACATCGGCAGGCCGAGGAACGGCCCGGCCTGGTCGCCACCGGCCTTGAGGGCGACCGTCACCTGGTTGCTGGTCTGCGCCGGGCGCAGCACGGAGCGGAAGACCCGGTAGTCGTGGAGCAGCAGTGCGGTGGCGAGCACCAGGGCGGCGGTGCCCGCCACCGCCACGGTCCTGCCGCCGCGCGCCGCGCCGCCGGGCAGCCGCCGGGACACCGCTGGCAGGGGACCCTGCGCCAGCCAGGTCACCGCCGCGTCCACGGCGACCACGGCGAGCAGCACCAGCAGCAGTGCGGCGAGCACCAGCAGCCGCGCGGTGACCCGCTGCAGCGCCAGGAACGGGACCAGGTCGAAGAGGTGCCGGTACAGCTCGACGTGGTGCGGCAGGCCGACCCGGGCGAGGATCCGCTGCAGCGTCTGGTCGGCGGCAGGTCCGAGGGTGAGGAACAGCACCGGCACGGCCAGCACCGCGTAGGCTGCCTCGCTCAAGGCGGTGTTGCCTACGGCGGCTTTGCCAGCGCGGCGGCGGCCCGCCACCGCAACCACGGCGCCTGCCAGCGCCAGCAGCGTGACCGGCCAGCCGAGATAGACCAGCCCCTCGCCGAGCTCGCCGAGGCTCTTGTGGACCAGGGCGCCGAGCCCCCTCGGGGCGTACCTGATCGCCTCGGCGTACTGCCCGTTGGTGCCGGCGACGCTGTCGCCGAAGACCCAACGGAAGGTGGCGAGCACGTAGGCGTCGGCCACGACCACCGCGCCAAGCGCCAGCGCCGCCGGACCGAGCGGCAGCGGCTTGCGCCCGACGGCCGCGGCGACCAACTGCCAGACCACCAGGAACCCGATCATGCCGCTCAGGTAGAGGCTGTGGTGATACTCGCCGGACAGCGCCACCACCACGGTGACCAGCGCCAGCCAGAGTCCTGGGACGAGCCAGCGGCGAGCCGATCCCGTGGTGGCCGCGAGGCCCCCCAATGAGACAGGCCCATCCCGGTGGCGCTCCAGCATCACCTCCAGCGCCCACGCGGCTGCCGGGAAGGCCGCCCATAGCAGTGCGTTGAAATGCAGGGAGAGCTGAAACACCCGTCCCGGCACGAAGGCGTAAACGAGCGCTCCGGCCAGGGCCAGCAACGGCAGGCGGGTGTGGCGCCGCAGCAGGCCGAAGGCGCACAACACGGCCAGGACCGAGGACAGCAGCACGACCGTGTTGTAGGCGGCGACCAGGCCGACGAGCGGCAGCAGCAGCGCCTCGACCGGCGTCCACGGCAGGTCGAGCGAGCTGGTCCGCAGCGGCTCGGGCCCGGCCGCGCCGCTCACCAGGTCGAGGAATGGCTCGCGCAGGTGCAGCGCATTGTCGATGACGACCTGGTTGACGTGCATGGTCTGGAGGGCGTCGTTCCCGGGGAACGACCCGGCGGGAGGGGCCGCCAGCTGGCCCTGCTGGATCCCTGGCAACCGAACCGACCAGAGCTGCCCCATGTGCAGCGCCAGCGGCCAGGTCACCACCACGCTCAGCGACGCCGCCACCACCACGGCAGCCAGCCACCAGGCAACCGAGGCATGCCGTGCCGGTGACGGTTCGGCTGCGGGCGGTGGCGAGGCGGGAAGTTGTCGGGTGTCACCGGTGACCGAGGCCATTGAAACCGCAGGTTACACACGCTCTCGAAACGTGTCACGCGAAGCGTTGTGGGTGCTGGGATAGCATGCGCCGGATGAGGCGATTCGCGGATACCCCGGGGCTGGCGCGCCACGGGGGCTCGGCCGCGCTTCTGGCAGCGGCCGCGATCACGGCATCGACCAGCTACGTCACCATCTATACGGTCGGCAACGCGGTGGTGATCGCCGCTGGGTGCACGGTGCTCGCCGTGCTGACTGCGTTGCGGCTGGTCCCCCGCGCCCCTGGTCGCTGGGCGGTGGGCCTGGCGTTGCTGGTGGGCGTGATCCCGCAGCTGTGGCGTCCGCCAATAGGGAACGTCCACCGGGGGCCGCTGCTGCCTGTGGCGATCGGCCTTGGCATACTCGCAAGCGCCCTGCTGATCGTGGCGGTGCTGGGCGCGGTGCGGCGGCGCTGGCCGCTGGTGGTGCTGGCGTTCCTCAGCGCGGCGGCCGCGCAGGTCCTGGTGGTGCAGGCAAGCGCCCGTCCCGCGATCGACGTCTGGGTGATCTTCCAGCAGGCGACCCGAGGGCTGCTCCACGGCATGAACCCTTACCGGATGTTCTTCACCGGCGTTCCCGCCGGGCAGACCAGTGATTGCTTCAACTATCTGCCGTTCACGCTGGTGGCATCCGTGCCTGGACGGGTCCTGCTCGGCGACGTGCGTTACGGCGAGCTGGCGGTGATGCTCGCTGGTGCGGCGATGCTGCTGTGGGCCATGCACCGGCGTGGCCGGGAATCCAGCGGGAGGGCGCCGCTGGCGGCTGTGCTGGTGGTGATGGCCGTCTCCCTGCCAGGGACGCTGCGGGTGGTGCAGCAGTCCTGGAATGAGAGCGTGGTGCTCGGATGCCTGCTGGCCGCGGTGGCGCTGGTCTTGCTGGAGCGCGCCTGGCTGGCGGTGGTGCCGCTCGGGCTGGCGCTTGCGACCAAGCAGCACGTCGTGCTGATCCTGCCGTTGTGGGCGCTGTGGCCGCGGTTCGGGTGGCGGCGGGTCCTGGCGGCGGGCGGCCTTGGCGCAGCAGTGTGCCTTCCCTGGGTGCTCGCCGATACGGGGAGGTTCTACGGCTGCACGGTGCGCTTCTTCCTCAATCTGCCGGCCCGGCAGGACTCGCTGTCGGTGTGGAAGTTCCTCCCGGGCGTGGCGCGAGTGCCGGCGGTGCTGGGGCTCACCGCCGGGGCCTACGCCCTGGCCTGGCGGCTTCGCGATCGGTCGCTGGCGGCCCTGGTTTTCGGAACAGGCCTGGTCTTCGCCGCCTTCGACCTCGCCAACAAGCAGTCCTTCGAGAACCAGTGGGTGCTTGCCTGCCAGTTGCTGATCGTCGGCCTTGCCTGCCATGTCGTCGAAGCCGCGGCCAAGGCCAAGGCTGGCGCGGAAGGCATGCGACAATCGCACGAGTGCCCCGGCAGCTTGGAGCAACCTGGTGATCCTGTCCGACCGTAGCCTCCGTGAAGCGATCGAGGCGGGGCGCCTGATCGTCGACCCCTTGGACGATGGCGCCCTGCAGCCTTCCAGCATCGACATCCGGCTCGACAGCCGGTTCCGTGTCTTCCACAACGCCCGCTACCCCTACATCGACCTCAAGCAACCGATGGAGGACCTCACCGAATTGGTCGAGGTCAAGCCCGACGACGCCTTCATCCTCCATCCGGGCGAGTTCGTCCTCGGCTCCTCCCTCGAAACCATCGGCATCCCACCCGACCTGGCAGCAAGGTTGGAAGGGAAGTCTTCTTTGGGGCGCCTGGGGCTGTTGACGCACTCGACTGCTGGGTTCCTTGATCCGGGGTTCCAGGGGCATGTGACGCTGGAGTTGTCGAATGTGGCGAACCTGCCGATCACGCTTTATCCGGGGATGCGGATCGGGCAGATCGCGGTGTTTCAGCTCACCACGCCGGCGGAGCAGCCCTACGGGTCGAGGGGGGCCCGCTCCAAGTACCAGGGTCAGCGTGGCCCCACGCCGTCCCGCTACTGGGAGAACTTCCAGGACCGGTGACCACCACCGACGACGACCAGAACGCGGCCCGGCTGTCCACCGGCTGGTTCGAGTCGCCCGCCGACGAAGCCGCAGCGGAGGACTCTCCCCCACCAGCGCCGGAGGAGCCGTCCGAGGAGCCACCCGAACCGGAGGCGGAAAAAGAGCCGGAGGCGGAACCAGAGACGGCTGAGCTTGAGGCGCCGGCAACCGACGACGACCAAGAGACCGAGGAGCCCGAGGCTCCAGACGAGGTCGAGCCGGACGAGCCAGAAGTCGAGGAGGAGCCCGAGGCTGAGGAGGAGTCCGAGGCCTCAGAGAAAGTGCCGGACGAGGCGCCCGAGGCGCCAGAGAAGCTTCCAGAGGAAGTGCCGCAGGAGGTTCCTGATCAGGAACCCGAGGAGGCCCCTGAGGAGAAGGCTCCTGAGGCTCCCGAGGAGCCGCCCGAGCCGACGCCTGAGGAGGAGGCTCCAGCTCCTGAGGCTGAAGTCGTCCCCGAGGGTGCGGTCGCCGTGCCGGTGGTGGAGACCTGGCGGTCGTGGGGGGAGCAGGCGCTTGGGCGGCTTGAGCGGCTGCGGCGCAGGGTTCCCGTGCCGGGACCTCGCCTGGTGCGGGTGCTGGCCCCAGTCCTGGTGCTGGTCGTGGACGTTGCTCTGGCGATGTGGCTGTACAGGGCTGTCTGGAAGTCGCCGACCACTGTGACGATCGACGGCGGCAACGGCGACGCGGCGATCTTCCTGTGGTCGCTGGGGTGGGTCGCGCACGTGGCGCAGCATGGGGGCACGATGCTGGTGAGCCAGTATCTGAACTCCCCCGACGGCGTAAACCTGATGTGGAACACCTCGCTGCCGCTGCCGGGATGGCTCCTGGCGCCGGTCACTCACCGGTGGGGGGAGGTGCTGACGCTCAACCTCATCCTGGTGCTCGCCTTCGCCCTGTCGGCGTGGTGCGCCTACCTCGCGATCCGCCGCTACGCGCCGAACCATTGGGCCGCTGCCTTCGGAGGCCTGATCTACGCCTTCTCACCGGCGATGCGCACGCAGACGCACCACCCGCACATGACGCTCGCGTTCCTGCCGCCGCTGATGCTGCTGGCGCTCGACGAGATCCTGGTTCGCCAGCGCCGCCATCCCCTGCTGATCGGTGCGCTGCTCGGCCTCATGGCGGGGGTGCAGCTCTGGATCGGGGAGGAGTTGCTCGCCTCGACCGCGTTGTTCGGCGCGTTGCTGCTGATCGTGCTGGTGCTCATGAACCCGCGCCGGGTGCTGGAGGCGCGGCGCGTGCTCTATGCGCTGGCTGCGTTCGGGGTAGCGCTGGTGGTGGCTGCGGCGATCATTGCCTGGCCAGTCGCGGTCCAGTTCACCGGACCGCAGCGGGTGCACGGCGACGTCCAGACCAAGGATTTCTACGACGATCTCAAGGGTTTCGTTCTGCCGGGTAGAGCCGAGCGGCTGGCCTGGTCGTCGGCCAAGCGGGAGGCGGCCGCCTTCATCACCGGCGACGCCAACTACCTGGGCGTCCCGCTGATCCTCGGGGTGCTGGTGAGCCTCGCTGTGCTCTGGCGCCGGCCGGGGGTGCGGGTCGGCTTCCTGCTCATGCTTGCTGCCGCGTTGCTGTCGCTTGGCTCAGTCCTGCATGTCGGCGGGCGGGTGACGAAGGTGGGGCTGCCGTGGGGATCGCTGCAGCGATTACCGCTGCTCAGCAGCCTGATGCCCAGCCGTCTGGGGATGTTCACGGCGGGGTTTGCCGGGCTGCTGCTGGCGATACTCCTCACTGAGGCATGGCGCCGAGGTGGCTGGCTGCGCTGGGTGGCGCTGGGCGTCACCGTGCTGACAGTGCTGTCGCTGTTCCCGGCCTACACCGTCCCAGCCAAACCGGTGGCGACTCCTCCCTTCTTCACCAGCGCGGCAGTGCGCCAACTGCCCAGGGACAGCACGGTGCTGGTCCTCCCCTTCCCCTACCGGGGGATGGCTATCACGATGACCTGGCAGGCCCAGAGCGACATGTGGTTCCGCATGCCGGGCGGCTACGTCATCGTGCCCTCCCTGGACGGCAGCCCCCGCTTCGATGTCCCTCTGACAGCGCTGTCGGTCACTGTCGGCAAGATCGCCAATGGGGTGCCGCCGCCGGTCAGCCTGAACGCCGGTCAGCGGGAGGCGATGGCGGCGGATCTGCGCCGCTGGCGGGTCAGCGCGGTAGTGGTGGGGCCGATGCCGAACCGGACCGCCACGGTCACCTTCCTGACCGGGCTGTTCCACCACAGGCCGCGGGTGGTCGGCGGGGTACAACTGTGGCGCCACCCCGTGGTCGACCTGCGCCCCGGCAAGCTGTAGGGCGCGCTCTACTCGGGATCTGGGAGGGACTGTTCCAGGACCTGGGCGACGTCGAGGACTCGGACGCCCCCGGCGCCACCTTCGGCTTGGCGCTGCTTGACGGCGTCGTCCAGCATCACCATGCAGTACGGGCAGGCGGTGCCGACGACGTCGGCACCGGTGGCCAGTGCCTCGTCGGTGCGCTCCAGGTTGACCCGCTTGCCGATGCGCTCCTCCATCCACATGCGGGAGCCGCCCGCGCCGCAGCAGAAGCCGCGCTCGCGGCAGCGGTGCATCTCCACTGGGCGGAGTCCCGGGATCGCGTCGAGAACGGCCCGGGGCGCGTCGTAGACCTTGTTGTGGCGCCCGAGGTAGCAGGGGTCGTGATAGGTCACGGTCGCCTCCACCGGGGTGATGGGGGACAGACGCCCCTCGGCGACGAGGCGCTGCAGCAGCGTCGAGTGGTGTACGACCTCGAAGTGGCCGCCGAGGTCGGGATACTCGCGTGCCAGCGTGTTGAAGCAGTGCGGGCACGACGCGACAACCTTGGTCACACCGGCGCCCTGCAGCGTCTCAATATTCTGCTGCGCCTGCATCTGGTAGAGGTACTCGTTGCCGAGCCGGCGGGCCGGGTCGCCGCTGCACGACTCGCGCGGGCCGAGCACCGCGAACGAGACCCCGGCCCGGTGCAGCAGGCGGGCGACCGCCTGCACCGACTTGCGGGCCCGGTCCTCCAGCGCGCCCGCGCAGCCGACCCAGTAGAGGTACTCGACGCCCTCGGGCAGCTTGCCGCTGACCACCGGGACCTCGAAGTCGAGGCCCTGGGTCCAGGCCAGGCGCTGACCGGAGCCGAGCCCCCAGGGGTCACCGGAGTTCTCCACGTTGCGGAGCATCGTGCCCGCCTCGGTGGGGAAGCGGGACTCCATCAGCACCTCGTAGCGCCGCAGGTCGACGATGGTGTCGACGTGCTCGATGTCGACCGGGCACTGCTCGACGCAGGCGCCACAGGTGGTGCAGGACCACAGCACGTCCGTGCCGACCACGTCGGCGACCAGGTCCTTGCTGAGCACGGCCGGGTCATGGCCGTTCGGCGCCTCGGCGCTGACCTCGCCGAGCAGGAACGGGGCCTTCTCGATCAGGTGGTCGCGGAGGTCGGTGATGACCAGCTTGGGCGACAGCGGCTTGCCGGTGTTCCAGGCCGGGCACTGGTCCTGGCAGCGGCCGCACTCGGTGCAGGTGACCAGGTCCAGGAGTTGCTTCCATTTGAGGTCCTCAACGCGCCCGACACCGAAGGTGTCCTCCTCGGTCATCTCCTCCGGGTCGATCTTCGGGGTGGAGAGCGGGCCGAGCGCGTCCGGCCGCCGTGAGAAGGCGACGTTGAACGGAGCGGTAAAGATGTGCAGGTGCTTGGAGTAGGTGACCAGTACCAGGAAGCCGAGCACGACCGCCAGGTGGGACAGCAGGAAGCCGTGGTCGATGGCCTGCAGGGTGGAGGGCGCGAGCCCGTCCAGCAGCCGCCCGACGGCGTGCGACGCGAAGGCCGCGTCACCGTAGGGGAAAGTCCCCCGAGCGGCCCTGGCGCCCCGGTAGAGCAGCAGGGTGACAATTACTCCGGCGATCATCGCCAGGATCACCCAGGCCTGGCCGGTGTGGGAGCCGAAGAAACGCGAGCGGCGCTCCCGGCGCCCCGGCGACTCGCGCAGGCGGATCGCAGCGAACACCAGCAGGCTCACCAGCACCGCGACGGCAATCAGGTCCTGCAGCAGCCCGAGCGCTGCCCAGTGGCCGATCAGCGGTAGGGCAAAGCGATCGCTGAACAGCTCGCCGTAGGCCTCGGCGATGGTGGTCAGCAACAGCACGAAGCCCCAGAAGGTGAAGAAGTGCGCCAGCCCGGGGAGCGGCCGCTGCAGCAGCTTCCGCTGGCCGAGGACCTCGACCAACTCGGTCCGCAGCCGCGCCCAGGCGCCCTCGAACCGCTCCGGTGCCGGCTTGCCGAGCGTGAGGAGGCGGACGAGCTCCTCACCACGCCGACCGGCAAGCGCCACGGCGAAGAACGTGAGCACAGCTCCGATGGCGAGCTTCAAGCCGACCTCCCTGATCCGTCGCTTGCCTGATCTTACCGGGCGGTAACCTGTCTGGCAGGACCGCTCCAGGAGCGTAGCCGCCGACGCGAACCAGTTACAGAGCCTCCGGCCAAGTTGTGGATAACGTGGTGCCTGACGGCACACCCGCGAGGTGACCAGCGACACTTTCCAATCTTGTTACGTTGGTAGATGATCTATCCGAACCCGTCCTATCGGTCGAAATGGAGCATTGATGCCCCATCCAATGGATCTCTCAGGTATGCGGCTCGGCAAGCAGCCGGCCCGCCGTGACGCACGCACGTTTCTGCTCGCGGACTACCTCGATGCTGAGGTGCTCCCGACTCCCCCTCCGCACTTGCGCTGGACCCAGAACGTCGGCAGCTGGCCGATGATGCGCAACGACACCATCGGCGACTGCACGGTCAGCGCCGCCGGTCACTGCATCCAGGAGTGGACCGCCTTCAGCGGGACCGAGGTGATCCCGAGCGACGACGATGTGGTCGCGGCCTACTCGGCGATCACCGGCTACGACCCGGTCACCGGTGCCAACGACAATGGCGCGGTCGAGCTGGACGTGCTCAACTACTGGCGCAAGCAGGGCATCGCCGGGCACCAGCTCATGGCGTATGTGGCCATCGAGCCGGGCAACCACGACCACGTCAGGGACTCGGTGCAGCTGTTTGGCAACTGCTACATCGGACTCGGCCTGCCGATCAGTGCGCAGCGGCAGCGGGTCTGGTCGGTGCCGCCCGGCGGTCCGGACGGGGACGGGGCGCCTTGGTCGTGGGGCGGGCATGCCGTGCCAGTGGTCGGCTACGACGCGCGCGGCCTCATCTGCGTCACCTGGGGTGCGCTCAAGCGCATGACCTGGGGTTTCTGGAACGCCTACTGCGACGAGGCCTACGCCCTGCTGTCGCCGGACTGGCTCAAGCCCAGCGGCGAGGCGCCCTCCGGGTTCGACCTGGCGACCCTGGAGGCCGACCTGCAGAGTCTGGATGGGCAGGGGTAGCGGCCGGAGCGCGTTGGTCGCGGCGGTCGCCCTGCTGGCCGGGGGCGCGCTGCTGGCGATCGTGCTCACGCGGGACGCCTCCTCCCATGGAGTGGCGGCCACGGCGGCGACCAGCGGCACCCCGCTCCGGGTCACCTATCTCCTGGAGCCGGCCGGGCGACCGGTGCTGCGGGTGTCGCTCGAGGTGGCTGCCACACCCGCGGAGCGGGAGCGCGGGCTGATGGGCCGGACCTCGGTGCCG